>OKBV01000189.1_pt1 | contig 22355 bp, 20 predicted proteins | sample 1614461 | NCBI WGS metagenome assembly OKBV01 (sample SAMN04436941, study PRJEB24849) | human gut metagenome | biome: human gut; feature: NICU; material: stool | host: Homo sapiens | place: USA: Saint Louis, MO | collected 2009-11-12
CGAGATCGGTCTCGGCATTCCTGCTGAACCGCTCTTCCGATCTCAGTTGATAAGGGAAACGCATTTATAGATGGAAATTATTATCCTCCTGCGCTGACAGGGCTGCGGGGTAATCATCCTGGATCATTTGAAATGGCGCATGCGCTAGGCCGCGAGCAGAAGCATTTTGATTTAAACGCTCTGCCCGTTGAGGAAGAATACGATCTAGTGATTGTTGGGGGCGGGATTAGCGGGTTAGCTGCCGGTTGTTTTTGGCGTCAAGTTGCCGGGCAAAATAGCCGGGTCCTGATCCTCGATAACCATGACGATTTTGGCGGACACGCCAAACGTAATGAATTTACCAGCTCGGGCAAGAAATTACTCGGTTATGGCGGCAGCGAAGCATTCCAGTCACCCGCGCATAATTTCAGCCCTGAAGTACAAAAACTGATGGAAACCGTGGGCGTCAGCGTCACGCGGTTAAAAGAGAGTTTTGACGTAAACTTCTACCCCGACTGGCAGCTCAGTCGCGGGGTTTTTTTCGACAAGAAGAATTTTGGCGTAACAAAAATCGTCAGCGGCGATCCGGGCCGCGCGGTATCTGATGATATTCCGCCGGACAGGCTCAATGGCCGTAAAATTGAAGACTTTATCAATGATTTTCCGCTAGGTGAGAACGACAGAAAAGCGCTGATCGACCTGCATGTGCGCCCTGGCGATTACCTTCCGGGGATGACGGTTGATGAGAAAATGGAATGGCTGGATACCCACAGCTACAGTGAATTTTTAGCAACAAAAGTGGGTTTGAGCAAAATGGCGCTGCTCTATTTTCAGCAGCGTTCCAATGACTTCTTTGCCATCGGCATTGAAGGCATCTCCTGCAGCGATGCCAGGGCGTGCGCCTTACCCGGCATGGAAGGGATGGGGTTACCGCCGTTGGACGGAGAGTCGCTGGCCGACCTCGAAGAGCCGTATGTTTACCATTTCCCGGACGGTAACGCCGGTCTGGCCCGACTGTTAGTCAGGTATATGCTGCCGGATGCGCTACCGGGTAACACGATGGAAGACTCTGTTCTCGCCAGATTGCATTATGAAAAGCTGGATCTACCAGAAAACACCACGCGCCTGCGCCTGAACAGTACAGTGATTAATGCGGCCAACGTGCAGGATGGCGTTGTGGTGACCTATCTGCGTGACGGTAAAATGCACCGTGTGCGCGGTAAGAACACCATCATGGCAGGCTATAACATGATGATCCCGTATCTGGTGCCTGAGATGTCAGTACAGCAGCAGGCGGATCTCAAACTGAACGTCAAGGCTCCGCTGGTGTACACCAACGTGGTGGTAAAAAACTGGCAGGCGTTCAAACAGCTTGGCGTACATGAATTTTATTCTCCAGCGGCACCTTACAGCCGGGTTAAGCTCGACTATCCGGTCAGTATTGGTGGGTATCAACATCCGGCCTCCCCGGACGATCCGATGGTCATTCACATGGTCTATGTGCCGACCTATCCGGGCAGTAACCTGTCGGCCAGAGAGCAGTTCCGTCTGGGACGAGCCTATCTGCTGGGGACCACCTTTGCGGCGCATGAGGAGATGATTCGCTCCCAGTTGCAGGAGATGTTTGGCTCAACAGGCTTTGATAATCAACGCGATATCTCCGCCATTACCGTTAACCGCTGGGCGCATGGCTATGCGTACTACGCCAATTCGCTGTTCGATGATATGGATAAAATGCCAGAAATTATCGAACGGGCGCGTCAACCAGTCGGTCGCATTGCCATCGCTAACTCCGATTCTGACTGGAGTGCTTATGCCCACACGGCAATCGATCAGGCATGGCGTGCGGTTAATGAACTCAAGGATATGGGGTGATCTATGCGTAACGTAACCATTCTCGCCGCCTGTTTATTTACCGCTTCGGTAAGCGCTACTGAATCTAACGGTGAATACATCGCGCGAATTTCAGACTGCGTCGCCTGTCATACCGCTGAAGGTGGTGCGGCGATGGCGGGGGGCAAAAAGTTTCCTACTCCGGTGGGGGATATTTATTCGACCAACATTACCCCGGACAAGGCACAGGGTATTGGTAATTACTCATACGAGGATTTTGAAAAGGCGGTACGCCAGGGAATTGCCAAAGACGGTCACCCGCTCTATCCGGCCATGCCTTATCCCTCTTATGCAAAACTTTCTGACGAGGATGTTCAGGCGCTGTATCGCTATTTTATGCATGATGTCACACCGTCTGCGCAACCCAATAAAGAGAATGCCATTCCGTGGCTACTCTCCGCCCGCTGGCCACTGCATATCTGGAACTGGCTGTTTACCGACGCGCCAGCGACGACAGTAGATAGCGCGAAACCAGATGACAACACTGCTCTGATAAAACGGGGCGCTTATCTGGTGGAAGGTCCCGGACACTGCGGTTCATGCCATACACCGAGAGGTATGGCGATGAATGAAAAAGCTTATACCCATGCTGATGCCGAGTACCTGAGTGGCGCGATGATTGACGGCTGGTATGCACCTTCGCTGCGGGGCAGCGGAATGTCTGAGCAGGCGTTAAAATCGCTGTTGCTGACCGGTAAGAGTAAGCATGCCGCGGTTTCAGGTTCGATGGCTGAAGTCGTCACGCAGAGTACACAGTATCTGACTGACGAAGATGCCACGGCGATCGCCCAATATCTGCTGAGTCTGAAAAGCGCGAAGCCTGAAACGGTGCGTGCTGCTGCGACTACAGCATCCTGGTCGAATTCACCAGAGGCGGGCAAAGTGACCTATAACCGTTACTGTTCAACTTGTCACGGTCTGGAAGGGAAAGGTACGGATGATAATGCACCTTCTTTGGTCAACAATCCGCTGGTCATGGTTGATGATCCGACGCCGCTGTTCAGAGTGATTGCCCACGGCGCAGAAACACCGACAACGCGTGGCAGCGTCTCCTTTAAGATGCCCGCCTACGGAGGCATGTTAAGTGACAACGAAATGCGCGACGTGATTAATTACGTGCGTAAGACCTGGGGTGAAGGGAATGGCGAAGTAAGCCATGAAGATCTGGCTGGGATTAAAAAAGCATCACATTAAACAGTATGCCGGATAAGGTGCTTGCACCACCATCCGGCAGCGCTTACACGGTGTTTGCCCTGATAATATCCGCGAGTCGGGTAAACGCCGCCGCCATTTCATGCTCTTCAATACTTGCAAACCCCAGCAACAGGCCGCTGCGTTTCTCTTCATTCACGTAGTAGCGTGACAGCGGGCGCACCAACAACCCTTGCGCATTCGCCTGTTGGGCAATGACCGCGTCATCGCTCCCTGCGGGTAACTGTAAGATCATATGCAGCCCGGCGTTGCTGCTGAAGGAACCAAGATAATGCTCACCAAGCTGGCGGCTGATAAGCTCTACCAGCATCTGGCGACGACGACTGTATAGTTGGCGCATTTTCCGAATGTGCGCTGCGTAATAACCCTCGCGAATAAACTCCGCCAGCGCGGCCTGAATCAACAGATGTCCACCACGATAGAGGTCGTTATGAACCTTTTTCAGCGGAGCGGCTAACGATTTAGGTAGCACGACATACCCGAGTCGCAGTGCGGGATAGAGTGTTTTACTGAATGTCCCGATGTAGATGACCGGTGTCTCTTCTTCCAGCCCCTGCAAAGAGGGGATCGGCTGGCCGGAAAAGCGGAACTCACTGTCGTAATCATCTTCCACTATCCAACTTCGCGTTTCACGTGCGCGAAAGATAAGTTGCCGGCGGCGACTGAGGCTCATCACCGAACCGAGAGGGTATTGATGTGACGGTGTCACAAAAATAAGTTTTGGCGGTGTTTCGCCTGCATCCGGCGGGACCATACCTTGTTCATCAACAGGAATAGCCGAAAAATTCACCGCATTGATACGCAGAATATTTTTGATTCCCCAGTAGCCCGGCTCCTCAATCCAGGCGTGATCGCCCGGGTTGCATAACGTTCGGGTCACCAGATCCAGCGCCTGGTGAATACCTTCGGTAATCAGAATTTGCTCCGGCGAACACCGCACGCCGCGAGCGGTGCGCAGATAGTCTGCCAGTGCTTCTTTCAGCTCATTCACACCGCCTGCGGCATCGTAAGTGAGAAACTCCGGGCGCAATCGTCTTGCCAGCCTGTCCTGAATTTTTTTGAGCACCCGGTGCGGGAAATGCTCTACATCAGGTACGCCTGGAATAAACGCGCCCCACTGACGGGGACTGGCGCTGGCATTACCTAACAGCTCAAGGCAGCGGGCAGATAAGCGGGTGTGATCCTCCAGAGCGGCAGCAACAGGTTCTTTATTGGGACGCAGGTTGAGATTGTCCAGCACGCTGTCAGTGACAAATGTGCCGCTACTGGTACGCGCAGAAATATAACCTTCGGCCTGCAACTGCTCGTAAACCCGCAGGACGGTATTGCGCGATAGCATCAACTCTCCTGCCAGGTCACGCGACGGAGGCATTCGGGTAGCCGGTTTCAGGCTACCTTCGAGGATGCAACTACAAATGGCGGCATACAGGCGGCGATGTAGTTTTTCGTCAGTCTGCTGACTAAATGCATGCTTGATCACATCTCCGGCAAGGGAACGCATTTGGATCCTTAAAATAAAACGATTTGGCTCTCGATTAAAGTACCAGACGGCGTCTAAATTTAAAGGGTAATTCAACCGAAATGTATTAATGGACAAGGTGTAGAGAATGAACAATAAAAACCTGCAACAACGTCGTCTGGATGCCACCCCGCGTGGCGTGGGTGTGATGTGTGATTTTTATGCCCAGTCGGCAGAAAACAGCACGATTACCGATATCGAAGGCAATCAGTACATTGATTTTGCCGCCGGGATTGCCGTGCTGAACACCGGACACCGCCATCCTCGCCTGGTGCAGGCAGTCGAAGCGCAACTTCAGGCTTTTACCCATACGGCTTATCAGATTGTCCCGTACGAAAGCTATGTGTCTTTGGCTGAGAAAATCAACGCCGTCGCGCCAATCGATGGCAAGCGTAAAACCACATTCTTCACCACCGGGGCTGAAGCGGTAGAAAACGCGGTGAAAATTGCACGCGCACATACCGGGCGTCCTGGCGTTATCGCATTTGGCGGTGGTTTTCATGGTCGTACTTACATGACGATGGCGTTAACCGGCAAGGTGGCACCCTATAAAAAAGGTTTCGGTCCGTTCCCTGGCTCTGTTTACCATGCTCCGTATCCTTCTGAATTGCAGGGTATTTCCACGGCGGATTCCCTAAAAGCGATTGAGCGTCTGTTTAAAGCCGATATCGACCCAACCCAGGTTGCGGCGATTATCTTCGAACCCGTCCAGGGCGAAGGGGGCTTCGTGGTGGCACCGCCGGAATTTGTGGCCGCCATCCGCCGTATTTGCGACGAGCATGGCATCGTGATGATTGCCGATGAAGTACAAAGCGGGTTTGCCCGTACGGGCCAGCTGTTTGCGATGGATCATTACGCCGATAAAGCGGACCTGATGACCATGGCGAAAAGCCTCGCGGGCGGCATGCCGCTGTCTGGCGTCGTGGGTAAAGCCGAAATCATGGATGCACCTGCGCCGGGTGGTCTGGGTGGAACTTACGCCGGGAACCCGCTGTCGATCGCGGCGGCCCATGCAGTACTGGACATTATTCATGATGAACAGCTGTGCCAGCGTGCGGCGGCCCTCGGCGAACAGCTGCGCGCCGCTCTGACAGATGCGCAAGCAGGGTGTCCTGAACTGGCCGAAGTGCGTGGTTTAGGTTCTATGATTGCTGCTGAATTCTGTGATCCAGTGACAGGGGAACCCAACGCTTCCGCCGCACAACGCGTGCAGAAGAAAGCCCTTGAGCAAGGACTGCTGCTGCTGACCTGCGGTCAGTATGGCAACGTTATTCGTTTCCTTTACCCGCTGACAATTCCGCAGGATCAGTTCGCCAAAGCGCTTCAGATCATCAAAGCGGCAACCAAATAATTCGTTAGTTGTCCTTTACCTAAAGCCGACGGTCGTCATTACCGTCGGCTTTTTTGTTGCAGTAAATTTACCAATCACACCTCGTTATATATTTACATACATATCGATTAGATCTATCCTATTCATCATACAAATATAATAACTGTACTCTTCAAGAGAAGGCGCTTGCGTTAGCAGCCTCCAGTCTTTCTATCTAACGAATTGAATTAACGAATGTTAAATAACAAAATTACCCCAGTGGCCTCTGGGTTGTTGACCTTTGCCTGTCTTTCCACCGTCGTAACGGCTCATGCTGAAGATACCGTCATCGTTTCGGCGCCCGCCACGTCACAATCCTCGTTATCGGAACATGAACCTCCTGCGAGCGAAAAAAAAGCAACGTTAGGTAGCCTCGGCGAGCGAGAGCTGATAGACGTTCCCTGGTCGGTGCAGACGCTGTCGAAAAAAGTGCTGGATCAGCAACAAATCAAAGATGTGAAAGACGCCTATCGCTACCTACCGTCCGTTCAGGGTGACGGCGTCCGCCCGCAAACCCGGGGCATGCAGGGGAGTGTGGTACAAAACCATATGATTGATGGCCTGAACGCCGTCTCCACGACTGAATATTCGACCGAACAGTTCCAGAACATTGAAGTGTTGAGCGGCATCGCCGGGTCGCTGTATGGCCCCGCCAATCCAGCAGGGATGTTTAATCTGGTGTCCAAACGACCCGTCGATACGCCGTTACACCGCGTCACCGTGGGGCAAGGTACAGGGTCGGGTACGCTGACGTCGATGGATTTCAGTGGCCCAATCGATGCGGGAGACCGGGTGAAATATCGTCTCAACTTGCTAAATGATGAGGGCCATAGCTACACCACCGATAGCCATGTCCGTCGACAGTACGCTGGCTTGGGGCTGGACTTTCAACTGACAGATCAAACGGTGCTGGAGAGTAATTTCAGCTATTACCATTATTACGAAAAAGGTATGCCGGGGAGTTTTGCTCTGGCGAAAGGCGTTCACTTCCCCGCGGCATTTGATCCTACGGACAGTAAGTATGGTCAGTCTTATGCGGGTCATGATGACGAAACAACCACCGTCGATATGCATATTAAGCATGATTTTGACGGCAACTGGATGCTGGATCTGGGGGCGCTGCACCAGGTTGCAGACCGAGAATCGACGGCAGTGACCAATACTCTGACGAATAACCAAGGAGATTACACCACCACAACCGCCAATTCGGCGGCCAGTCGCTTTACCATCAACAGCTATTTAGCGAACCTGACTGGTAGCGTTGATACTGGCTGGCTGACGCAGGACATTGCTACCGGAATGCGTGGATTTGTGTGGAAAAACTATAATCCAAGAAACGGTGGCACTTTCACTCTGGGGCATTCTTCTCTCAATCAACATCCCGACTATCCACGACCACCGTATCCAGATTTTAACGATCGCTATCATTCGGCGACCACCACTCAGCATGCATTTTTGCTAAGCGATACGCTGCATTTTTCCCCGCAGTGGAGCTTGCTGCTTTCCGGCAGCGAGAACCTGTTTACCGTCAGTAACTACAACAAAGCTGGGCATGAAAGCAGCCGTCAGAAAGACAATGGCATGAGCGGTTCCACCAGCCTGATGTATAAACCGGTGGAGAACGTCACGCTGTATACCACCTGGGCGGACAGTTTGCAGCAGGGCGATACCGCACCAGCCGGGGCGCGCAATGCCGGGCAGGTGTTAGATCCCTACCGAAGTCGTCAGATCGAAGTGGGCGCAAAATATGCGCCTGTAAAAGACCTGCTGCTTACCGCTGCGCTGTTTGAAGCCAAACGCCCCTTTGCCTATACCAACGACAACGGCGATTTTGCTCAGGACGGTACGCAAAAAAACCGTGGGCTGGAGCTGATGGCTAATGGGCATATTACTCATAATTTACGCGTGTTAGGCGGCGGAGCCTGGCTAGATCCAACGCTTCATAATACCGCGGCCAGCAATGCGGATGGTAAGCAAGTTGTTGGTTTGCCGCGTTTCGCCTCGAATATTCTCGCGATCTACACCATCGAACGGGTTCCGGGACTGGATGTCGACACGAACGTGCATTACGTCGGACGTCGGGCTACCGATAATGCCAATGACAGTTGGGTCGGGAGTTACACCACGGTGGACATCGGCACGCGTTATGCCACCAGACTGTGGAACACGCCAACCACTTTCCGGTTTGATATCACCAATCTCACCGACCGTCACTATTGGACCAATATTGTTCCGGGCGCATTGACCGGCTACACGGGCGCAGGGGCTGCCAGCGCTCAACTTGGTGCACCGCGTCAGGCTCAGGTTTCTGTTCAGGTTGATTTTTAGGGGTTGCTCATGAAAACGTGCCACACATGGCTGCTTTGTGTGTGGCTGGCGTTTCCTGCCCTGGCAACGCGCCAGGTTGTGGATGATGCTGGTCACACAGTTACCGTTCCCACACATGTTGAACGTATTGCGGATGGCTGGTTTGCCCATCATTCGGTGCTGATGACGCTGGGCGCAGGTCGTAACATTGTTGTGACGGTCAACCATGAGGATAACCAGCCATGGATGTTCAAAATCAACCCTTCCCTGAGGCAAGCCTTACAGATACGAGGAACATCATTTAATACTGAGGATTTGTTGGCTCGGCACGTCGATGTGGTGTTCGTGGCAAAAGGAAAAGGGGATGCTCAAAGTTACAGTCAGGCGGGCATCCCGGCCCTTGAAATGGCATTTACTGACTATGCTTCGATGGAAAAATCGGTCACTACAACCGCAGAGGTTCTGGGGACGGGGCAGGCTCGCGCCCGGGCGACGGCTTACAATCAGTATCTCAACCGTGTACTCGCGGATGTGCAGGCTAAAACGGCGAAGTTGTCGGCAGATCAGCGCCCTCGGGTACTTCATATTCAGTCGCTGAATCCGCTTAAAGTCGATGGCAGGAACACGTTGATCGATACCTGGATTACGCTGACGGGGGGACGGAATGCGGCAGATGAAGTGGACGGCAACATGAAGGAGGTGTCGCCCGAAAGGGTGCTCTACTGGCAACCGCAGGTCATTATTCTCGGTGCGGGTTGCGGTGATATCGCCAGTTCGCCATATGCGGCATTGTTCAAAGAACTTGACGCGGTTAAGCAGGGTAATGTCTGGCGCAATCCGGCGGGCGTGTTCCCCTGGGATCGTTACGGCACTGAAAGCGCGCTACAGCTGCAATGGGCTGCATCAAAACTGCATCCTACGCTGTTTAGCGGCCTGGATATGGTCAGCGTGACGCGCGATTTTTATCGCCAGTTCTTCGATTATTCGCTCACTCCAGCGCAGGCGATGCGAATTTTAAACGCGTTACCTCCACAGGAGTAACACTTGCGTGTAAAGACAGGCGAGATAAGGATCGCACGCCATTTTTACCCCTCTTAAATGTGGGGTTTGGTGCGTTGCATGATGATAATGGGTTGCCAGTCATCACGTTATATAATTTAATGCATATCGTTTTTACTCCTCTATTCAGATGGTATCCCATGTTAACTTTCCGCTCTTTTGTGCTGGTATGCGCCAGCATGTTGTTTGCGTTTTCTGCTCAGGCCGACCGTACGATCACCGATCAGCTTGGTCGTCAGGTCACGATTCCTAACCATGTGGACAAAGTGGTCGTGCTGCAACACCAGACGTTGAATATTCTGGTCCAGCTCAATGCGCAGCAGGACATTGTTGGCGTGATGTCGAGCTGGAAAAAACAGCTCGGGCCTGAATTTGCGCGCTTTATGCCGACGATTACTACATTGCCGACACCGGGCGATCTCACCAGCGTGAACATCGAAAGCCTGCTGGCAATTCATCCACAGGTGGTGTTTGTCGCCAACTATGCGCCCGCGGAGATGATCCAGCAGATTCAGAACGCCGGTATTCCGGTCGTTGCTATCTCATTGCGCAAAGATGCCGACGGGCAACAGAATAAAATGAACCCAACTATGGCCGATGAAGAGCAGGTCTACAACGAAGGGTTAAAGCAGGGTATTCGCTTGATTGCGGATGTCGTGGGGCGTAAACCGCAGGCTGAAACGTTAATCGACTACGTTTTTGCGGCACGAGCAAAATTCAATGCGCCGGTTGCAAACATCCCGGATGCGCAAAAAGTCCGTATTTATATGGCTAACCCCGACCTGATGACTTACGGCTCCGGGAAGTACACCGGACTGATGATGCAGCACGCGGGGGGATTGAACGTGGCGGCTGCCAGTGTGAAAGGGGCCCGTCAGGTTGCGCTGGAGCAGATATTAGCGTGGAACCCGCAGGTGATTTTTGTCCAGGATCGCTATCCGCAGGTGGTAACTCAGATCCAAAACGATCCGAACTGGCAGGGGATTGATGCGGTGAAAAATCATCGTGTCTGGTTGATGCCTGAATACGCCAAAGCCTGGGGCTATCCGATGCCGGAGGCGTTGGCGATCGGTGAACTGTGGATGGCCAAAAAACTGTATCCGGATGCCTATAAAGATGTGGACGTTGATGCGCAGGCGCAAGATTACTATCAGCGTTTTTATCGTGTGAACTGGCAGTCTGATGCAGCTAAGTAACCGTTTTTTGCCCCAGCAACCGCTCTTAATCGTTGTGGTCCTGTTGCTGGGCGTCAGTTCGCTATGCCTCGGACAATATCCGCTGTCGTTAAGCGAGGTGTTTTACCACCTGACGCACTATAGCGACGCTGAGGGAATAGCCAGCCAGGTGATCTGGACGGTCAGATTACCGCGTATTCTGATGGCGCTGCTGGCGGGGGGCGCGCTGGGGTTATGCGGGGCGACGTTGCAAGGAGTATTTCATAATCCGCTGGTCGACCCGCATATTATCGGTGTGACGTCGGGGGCGGCCTTTGGAGGAACGCTGGCCATCCTGCTCGGTCTTTCGCCCTTGCTGATGATGGGGTCAACGTTTTTCTTCGGTCTGACGGCATTGATCCTGGTGTATGCCATTGCTGCGTTACAGGGGCTGGAGAATACGCTGGTGTTGATCCTGTCAGGTATCATTTTGAGCGGCTTTTTTGCCGCGCTGGTGAGCCTGATCCAATATCAGGCTGATACCGAAGAGACGTTACCTAATATTGTGTTCTGGCTGCTGGGGAGCTTCGCGACGGCCAACTGGCATAAAGTACTGCTATTGGCGGTTCCAGTCGGTATCGCCGCGACGGTTTTGTTCCAGCTACGCTGGCGGATAAACCTGTTATCGCTCAATGACAAAGATGCCAGAGCACTGGGGGTGGCGGTGGTTCCTCTGCGACGCAGCGTTTTGGTGTGCTGCGCATTTTTGGTCGCCGCTCAGGTGGCGGTCAGCGGCAGTATTGCCTGGGTTGGGTTGGTTATTCCGCATCTGGCGCGTTTGCTGGTGGGCGTTGATCATCGTCGTCTACTGCCGTGTGCCTTCTGGTTGGGGGGCGGTTTTATGATTGTCGTGGATGATATTGCCCGCACCCTGATGCACGCGGAGATACCGCTGGGGATCATCACCGCATTGTTCGGTGCGCCGTTGTTTGCTTTCTTGCTCATTCGTACCAGCCGTCGGGAGAAATCATGATACCTGCGCACTGCGCGTAAATCAGCTTTCTTATGGGTATCGCGCGCCGCTATTTGAGCCGCTAACGTTCTGTTGCCAGAAAGGTGATATCTGGGCCGTGCTTGGACGTAACGGTCTGGGTAAAAGTACGCTGCTTGATACGCTAACCGGCACGCTGCCTGCTTTAGGCGGGAGTATTGAAAATAACGGTGGGATAGGAATTGTGGCACAGCATAGCCATCTACCGTTTCCTTATACGGTCAGCGATGTGGTGCTGATGGGGCGAGCACAGCACGTGAAGCTTTTTGCGCAACCCAGCCAGCAGGATCAACAAAGAGCAATGCAGGCATTAGAGCAGTTGAGTATTGCGCATCTTGCCTCCAGCTCATTTGGCTCACTTTCTGGCGGGCAGCAACAGTTAGTGATGATTGCCCGGGCTCTGGTGACTGAGTGTCAAACGTTGTTACTTGATGAACCGTGTTCCGCGCTGGATCTCGCCAATCAGCAGGTGGTGCTCCAGCTCATCAGCGATTTGGCCCATCAACAGGGATGCAGCATTCTCTTTTCGACCCACGATCCGCTTCATGCGTTGCAGGTTGCTTCCCATACTTTGCTGCTACTCCCTGAAGGTAAATGGCGGGCAGGGCCAACGGACAGCATTGTGACCGAAGAGAATCTGTTTCTGGCCTATGGCTTACCGCTGCGAAAACTTAGCGTGGAGAATCACCCTACGCCGTTTATCGCACCGTTGTTTTCTATTCGGCGTTAAGCGGTAAGAATCCTGCGGCGGTAAGGAACGCCTGACCGCTGCGGGAAAGTATGAATTCAACCAGCGCCATGACTTCTTTGGATGCATCAAGCACCGCCAGTTGGTATTCGCAGCAAATATTGTGCTCGTCCGGAATAGCCACGTAATGTACGTCGGTCATCGCGTGCAGCGCGTGTGCGTAATGCGCGTAACCGATAAACAGATCGGCCAGCCCCTGGCGCAGGATCCAGGCGCTCGCCAGTTCTCCTTGCGGGATTTTTACCGTATCACGGCCACCAACCAGTGGGATAGCGCGCGCCCGAAGTTGCCGCCCGAGTCCTGGTTCCAGTACATCCATATTGTCGAAAAATGCCCAGGTATAGTCTCCGGAAGGGTCGCAGCCGGGCGTTGATGTCCCTGGTCGCAGCGTTGGGTCGCGGAGTAAATCCAGCCAGGTTCCGATTCGGTTGCTGACAAGGCTCAGTTTGTTCCAGCAAAAGGTGTGCGTTGAGACGGCTTTATTACGTACCAGCAGGTTTTGCGGATGTTCCCGGTTGGCGGAGGCAAAGAGCGCACACGGTTCACCCGTTTCAATACGCTCGCGCAGTAAACCGGCCGGACCATATTCAATCTTGACGTCTATTCCACTCATGCGCGTGAACTGGCTTATCAGCGGGGTAAATGCTGGGCGTAAACTGCCCGCGGCGAACAGGAGGATGGAAGAGGGCATGGTATCCGGGCTCTGACGAAAGACATTATACGAAGAAGATGAATGATACGCGTTGAGCATGGAATTTAGAATGATTTAACGCATTGCTATTGTAGCAACGTAGGAAATGATAAAACCGAAGATAAAACGATAGTTTTGAGGGGAAATAGCACCAAATCGAAGAGATGATTTGGTGCGTCCGAGTGGACTCGAACCACCGACCCCCACCATGTCAAGGTGGTGCTCTAACCAACTGAGCTACGGACGCATTATGGTGCGTTTAATTGGACTCGAACCAACGACCCCCACCATGTCAAGGTGGTGCTCTAACCAACTGAGCTATGAACGCAACGTTGTAGGTGACAACGGGGACGAATATTAGCGGCACAGACCGAATGAGGCAAGAGGGAAATGGCATTTTTCTTCCTGATCTCACGCGATTGCAGAGTAATTAAGCAAGTTGATTATATTTTGTTGATTTTGCAGCGTGTTTTTTATTCAGGCAGCAGGCAGGGGCATAATGGGAACGGTTTGAATGACATGAGCACTCAGTCTTTTAGCGTTGCAAGGATCGTGGCTTCTATTTTCTCTTGAGTCGTGTAGGGGGCAAAACGCTTAAGCGGCTTACCGTCGCGCCCGATCAGGAATTTAGTGAAGTTCCACTTGATCTACCCAGCACGCCGGGTAATTCATCTTTCAGGAAACGAAACACCGGATGCGTCCCAGCGCCGTTGACGTCCACTTTCTCAAACATCGGGAAGCTCACACCGTAGTCGATGTGACAGGTTTGTGCGATTTCATCGGCTCCACCAGGTTCCTGTTTACCGAACTGGTTGCAGGGGAAACCCAGCACCACCAGACCCTGTGCGGCGTACTTCTTATCGAGCACTTCGAGGCCTGCTTGAATCCACAATGACTGGCGGTATTAACCACCAGCACCAGTTTGCCAGCGTAATCGGCCATCGAGATGGGTTGGCCATTGAGACTGGTGGCAGTAAGTTGATGAAAGGTGGCCATACCGGAATCCTCAATTAAGTTCACATTACTCATATTGCCTGCGGGTTATAGGCTTCGCTTAGTGACTTTTTATTATGGTAGCAACCGTAAGATTAATAAAATGACTAAGTTGAGAGGAATTGCTCCGCCATCAAACTCACATTTAATCTGCCGTGGCAGAGTTAAAAAATCCACGCCAGGCGTGGATTTTAAGAGGGCGTGGGAAGCAGGAGTTAGCGCTCGTTTTTTGCCATTAACAGCGCCAGGTCGACGAGCCGATTGGAGAATCCCCATTCGTTATCGTACCAGGCGAGAATTTTGACCATATTGCCACCAATTACCAACGTTGACAGGCCGTCGATAATGGATGAACGCGGGTCACCCTGGTAGTCGCTTGAAACGAGCGGTTCATCGCTATAGCCCAGGATCCCTTTCAGCGGCCCCGTCGCGGCGGCGTTACGAAATGCATTATTGACTTCTTCTTCCGTTACATCCCGCTCAAGCGTGACGGTCAGGTCGACAATTGACACTACCGGAACTGGTACGCGCAGCGAATAACCGGTTAAGCGACCATCCAGCTCAGGGATGACTTTGCCAAGCGCCTTTGCAGCACCGCTTGAGTAGGGCACTATCGACAATGCAGCGGCGCGGGCGCCACGAAGATCTTTTTCCGGTTGGTCGTGCAGCGCCTGGCTGTTGGTGTAGGCATGGGTGGTGTTCATCAGACCATGCTTAATACCGAAATGTTGGTGCAAAACCTGCGCGGCAGGTGCCAGACCGTTGGTGGTGCAGCTACCGTTGCTGACGACAAAGTGTTTATCCGCCGAGTAGAGATGATCGTTAACGCCCATCACGATGGTTAAATCATCGTTTTTACCTGGAGCAGAGATAATTACGCGCTTTGCGCCACCGCTGTGGATATGTACTGCCGCCTTGTCTCGTTCAGTGAAGAAGCCGGTTGCTTCAATGACAATATCGACTTCACGTTGACGCCAGGGGATTTTGGCTGGGTCGCGTTCGCTAAAAACAGTAATGGAATTACCGTTAACGACCAGTTGCCCCTCACTGGCGGCGACGTCGGCATCGAGTTTACCCAGCAGCGAATCGTATTTCAGCAGGTGCGCCAATGTTTTACTGTCAGTCAGATCGTTGATTGCCACAATCTGAATATCCGAGTTACCCAGTGCAGCACGCAGTACGTTACGTCCGATACGGCCAAAACCGTTAATACCGACCTTTACCATGATCAACTCCTTATCTGTTGTCTCTGGCATAAATTTAGGCCGATCACTGCTTGGCGTAAACGACAAAAAAGGATCACTTTAGGCCATTTTACGACAATGAAAACGCTGGCGATATTCGCCCGGGGTCAGGTGAAGCTGTTTTTCGAATAGTCGTCGCAGGTTGATGCTGCTGCCGAATCCCGTTTGTTCGGCAATACGCTCCAGCGTCTCGTTGGTCTGCTCCAGACGCTGCCGGGCGGCGGCCAGACGAGCTTCAGCTACATAGCGCGCCGGTGAAGCTCCTGTTTCCCGGGTAAACACGCGGGTGAAGTTACGTGGACTCATGGCGACTTTTTCCGCCAGTTTATCCACGCTGAGGTCGGCGGTGAGGTTCTCAAGCAGCCAGACCAGCAGATCGTTAATCGGGCCCAGAGTACTGGTATGCTGAAGGTTGTAGCGGCTAAACTGCAGCTGGCCCCCAGGACGGCGCAGGTACATGACGAAGTCTTGAGCGACGTCGCGCGCCAGACTGAAACCATAATCCTCTTCAACCAGCGCTAGCGTTAGATCAAAGCCGGAGCTCACGCCACCCGATGTCCAGATGTGTTCGTCCTGAATATAAAGCGGACCGCTTTCGACGCGCACCTGAGGGAATTCTGCCTGCATGGTTTCAAGTAGTTTCCAGTGGGTGGTGGCTCGTCTGCCGTCCAGCAGCCCGGTTTGTGCCAGCAGCATCGCACCGCCGCAAATGGATGCAATGCGGCGGGCATGGGGAGCGGCAAGGCGCAGCCAGTCAACCACAGCAATTCCTTCCTGCGGATTTTGACCTCTGCCGGTGATAATGATGGTATCGAGAGGTTCGCGAGGATCTATCTCATGCAGGCGATGATCTGCCAGTAGGTTCAGGCCGGACTGACCATGGATCACCTGATGTGGTTGCGTTGTGGCTAACTGAACCTGATAACAGGTTTCCGTAGCGCTTTTGGGATGCAGGCGGTTGGCCTGCATCATGATGTCGGCAATACCGGCGGATTCAAACAGCATGCCGCCATCGGGAACAATGATGAGTATCTTCTTCATGTCCTGAAAAGTAGTCTTTTTACAAAATAAGTCAACAGACATGTGTTGCGGGATACTATTCTTGTCCCAATATTACAAATAAATCAGGCTGATTGTGGCCTCGCCCTGTAACTCAGTCTCATCCTGTAAGCTCAGGCCATCGGAGGCAATGGCGGCAGAGATCCTGAGGGGGATTGTCAACTGACGAATTGCCACGGGATTATTTTTCGCATCCACCGGAGTCAGTCTCATGATGCCTGAAATCAGTGTTAGTGCTGTCCCGGCTGATTGCCACATGCTCCGTTCTTGTTCCCCCGTCTGATACCCCCATGACGCGATATCGCCTTCCACGGCGCTCTCCCCGGCTAATGCGGTTATCAGGTAACCACCAATCGGTTTTTGACCTGAGGTAACACCCAGTCCAAAGAGGGTGTCAGATGAATGCCGACCAGATGTCTTATCATCGTGAGAGTCAATTATCAGGTTACGGACCCGGGTTTCCGCTTTTTCATCATTGACCATCCATGCCACCTGTCGCAGGCTCTCGCACTGTATATGCAAGCCGATAACACGTGGCGTCAACAGATAGGGAGATGAAGAACGGATCGATGAGAGACTCAGCGTACCGTAATCCACAGTGCCGCCATTATCCAGCGATACCCGGCATGCCGCCGGGATCATTTCAGCTGAAAAGCTCACATCCACCGTATTTTCCGCATACGCCTTCGTAATCAACAGGCAAAATATCCCCCCGGCACAACAAAGCCACCGATGTATCCGGCTTTTAATAAGCGAAATCAGGCGCATCTTTCCTGTAACACTTGACTGGTGGTATATAACACGCTGAAAAATTTCCTTGAACCAAAATGAAATCATCGAGTTATTCTCTCTCTGGTACGGTCATACGTAATGACAATGTTGACGCCTGCTGATCTGAAACCTGAAAGCTGCGGGCCTGTACACGGGGAATAACCGTAAGCAGGAAAGTGGCCGACATCCCGTTCACGGGCTGATGATGCTGCTGGAGCTCAACTGTGTCTCCGTTGAGAACAGCAATAGGGGTCTGCGACCGTGATTCAGACGATTTATTAAGCTCGTGGTGAACAACGAACTGGCTGCTCTTATTATCGACAAACGCTTCACTGAACATCACCGTTGCCCGTCCCTCCTCACCGAAACTGAAGTCGAGTCCTCGACGGTCATTGTCATCAAACCGGATATGTATGGGTTGAGGAACATCACACCGCACCTGTACCTGTACCTGACGGGCGGGCAACTGCTGCCATTGTACCTGCCCGGTGGGCTCAGTATCCTGAAACCGGACTTTGCCGTATTCGTGGTGCAACTGGCTGGCAATAATATTGCACTGCGCTTGAACGACCGGACTGACAATAAAATAGATGCCGCAACATAATGATATTAAACGAATCATTCGCATACTCCCGTTAACTCTTCATATAAACCATCCTGAGGTGGTGTTGGGGGCAGGGAATACTGTAGCTGGCACATGGGGCTACCGTTGTCATCCCCCACAAAGAACGACTCACCGGGCTGCAGGTTGCTAAAGAAAACCAGGCCTTTTTCCAGAGAATTCGTCACGTACTGCCCATCGCTGTCTACGATCCCTTTTCCTTTAGACAGAAGCTTTCCGTCAATACGTCTGACTGTCATGAGTACCCTGCGGGTGTCTGATACCCTGAATTGTGTGAATGCGACGGCTCCTCGCGAAACGGTAAGCTCCGCGGCACCATTGGTTAAGTCGACATGTCTGGGCAACGTTTTAACATCAATATTGAGACGAGAGGGCTGCCACGGTGTTAAGCCGGGAACCAGCGCTTTGCCGCGATAATCAGTCCAGACGGGGCCCTGCGGGGTAGATACTTTGATCCCGGAAAGCGGAGAATTTAATGAAAGCGCGCCGTATGATTCCTGAATCGCATAAGGTGAAAAAAGTATCCCTTCCTGATTAACGGAAATCCCACCGCTTAGCGAACCGCCATACCCCCAATAATTGGCGGTCTGGCTGGCATACCCACTCATCTGGGCATAATGCAAATTCTGCCCAAAACTGCCGCTGATGGTATTTTGGGCATTTTGCCAGTCCCGTCCTGCCGATAGCGAATATGACATATCGTCCCATTGTCCGCTGGTCTGAACATCGTTATAAGTCCGGGAGCCCTGTCGGCGAAGGGACAGATTTACGCGATCGTGTCCCAGAGGCAGCCCAAGTCGGATATAAAAGACATCATCGTCACGTTGCGTACTCGTCCGGGAGCCAGAAACACGTTGCCATGTGGCCGAAAGGTTAATCTGACCATGTCCAGCCCAGCGCCAGTTTTTTGACCATGAGGCATACCATGATTTCGGTGTGGCGGCATGGTCACGCGCGGAGGAGGTCGAGTAACTCAGCGAAAACAGACCTAAATGTTCATGAGCCCAGTTACCTCCCACATTGTAGTAACTGTTCGCTGTGGAAGTCGTATGATTTACAGCGTCGCTGAGCTCACGAAATCCCGCAGATGTTGTGGTCCAGGCCGCCTGAATACTGGCGGAAGGGTTAAGCTGGTAGCGGAGACTGAGGCTTTCCTTGCTGCCCGCATGATGCGTGTACTGTTCCTGTGCCATCGTGGTTTGCAGCGACAGTGACCATGCCGGTATCGGAATAAAACTCAGGGATGCCGCCGCGGATTGATACTGTGCTGAGGCCAGAGCGCTACCGCTTAGCGTTGCCTGTCGGGAAATCCGCATTCCCTGACTTCCGGTAATGAGCCAGGGGGCCGATTCATCGCTGGCAACTGTCTCGCGCACTTTACCGAGTGCCACAGAACCATAAAGGGGAGCGTCGGCCGGAGTTTGTAAGGCCGTGACAGGTACTGAAAACGTTGTTAACTGACCATCCTGTTCCGTCACTTTCACATCCAGCGGAAACTGCGTGCTGAGCATGGAAATGTTATCTAATGAAAACGGTCCTTCAGGAACCTGTGTTGCCTCGATTAACTGTCCGTTTTGATAAACCTCAACACGAGCCTGCGCGGAACGCGCTATTCCCTGAACAGAAACGCCGCTACGAGCAGGACGCAGTGCACTATCAGGAAACAGTTGAAGCCCCGTTAATCCAGGAATGGCGAGTAGCGTCTGACGAGCGTATATCTCTCCTGCCTGAAAGGTCTGTTGTAGCGACTGAAACGTCTTCTGGACATAAGTATATAGTCGCTGAGAACGACGTGTTCCGTCACTGTACGATACCGTATGACGACTGCGAAGCAGCCAGTCATTCAGATTCAGTCCTGATTCAAATAGTCCCAGTTGATAAGTTTCGTGCTTTCCGGACTGAACTGTGGTTGACGACTGCAGATTATAATTAAGCAGCCCCGATGTGCCTCCCTGAATAATATCCTTCCGTAATAAGATGCTTTCTGGCGTCAGCGCAGATGTCGGAACTGTAATACTAATCTGATTTTTATACGGGTCTGCCGTTAACTGTGCTGCGGGATAAAGCGTCTGATAATCCAGACATCCTTGATTAAACTCATACGCAAGTCCGAGATTTCGGGATGTTTCAGGGGTTATACATGGTTCGCCCTGCGCATTAAATCGCGTCATAAGCTGACGTTTATTGCGCCCGTTAATCACCCAACTAACAGGATATTCGCCTGGTGAAAAACGTGCGGCGTGAGAAAAATAATGACTCAGACCAGCATCCAGTCCACGGTTTTTTAATCTTCCGTCATCAAATAGTAAAGGTTCGGCGGATAACATCATACTGTAACTACCAAGTAGACCGAGAAATAAATAATATGCATACCTGTGAACAGGCAATGTTCTGATTAAATTAAAGGGCATTTATTAACCTTATAGCTATCCTTGCAGGAGCTCGGATATAAATCGTTCTGATGCGAAATAGGTTTTTATAATAAATATTCAGCGTTGAAACCTGACATCCGGTCTGGCGCTAAAGTTTCTTTCAATTTAGCGAAGCAATAAACTCCGACACCTGAACACCGTAACGGCTGACTGGAACAAAACGTACTTCGTTATCAGCCGTAAGCGAGGATGCTGATGATAAGGTTATATGCTGGCCCGGCAGTAAATACGTTCTCCCGAGGTCAAATTGTGTCTTCGACGGTAGTGTGACAAACTGCTGGGCCAGGCGGACGACATAGGGGCCTGGATTAGTAACTTTCAGCTGATTGCCTTCTTTATGCCATGTAAGTAACGTCCAGGGATCTTTTCGTTCCGGTAATCCTTCTGGATGAATAAGTACGGGTAAATTCTGACGTATGGTAATACCAATTTTGTTACTACCGGGAATTTTTGGGGGGATACCTTCGAAAATGACACGTTTAAGATGCTCAGTAATTAGCGGCTTTTCCGTTTTAAGAATAAATCGAACTTGCTGAGTCTTACCTCCTTCAACCCGGACTACCGGCTGAGTCGGCAGGAGTTTAATCGTGTCATCCTCACCGTCAACATTAATGACCTGTGTGTAAAGCAGGGAAGGGATATTGTCTGTATTGGTGACATTCATGCTGCCTCCGCTTTCCTTTTCCTGGATCAGTAAAAGGGAACTGTCAGGCTGCATTCCGGTGGCCATACTAACCTGTGGGACGCATATCAGGAAAAGTGAAAGAATGAAAAGAACTTTCCAGAAGAAAAATGGCTGACGCATTGTAGTTATTCCAGTATATTTACCGGGCCATTAGAACATGGCCCGGTAATAAACAGAGTCGATAAAATTGATTTTATCGTATTAATTTACGGGATATTATTAAAGATAAACCAGAGAAATCGTTGCCTCACCGTCGAGATTCGTTTCATCCGTAATCTTAAGGTCTTCCCCTTTGCGAAGAACTCCTTTAATAGATAATGGAACTTTCAATTCAGAGAAAGCTGCCGGGGTTAATGTATCAGGATTTCCTAAGGTGTGTAACCTGGCCGCAACATCCACGCCGTTTACGGTGCTGCCAGAGGCCGTGCGTGACCAGTCGTCGCTGGTAATTTTTTTACTGATAAACACCAGATTGTCAGTGCTACCCGAATAAGTCATATCAGGGAACCAGTTAATAACAGTATATGCCCCCAGTGTTGTTTCACCGTCGTTCGTAAGCCCCAGACCAAATTGATTGCTGCTTGCGGGTATATCGCTGCCATCAACGGTGGCATTTTTAATCACACCATTATAAAGAGAATCTCTACGTTCATCATGAAGGGTATACGCAACAAGTCGTTCGGAATTGCATTTAATACCCATATTAATACGTTTTTCCGGCAGTTGATTGTCTTCAGTTGCAGACAGGTTCGTCATTAACATTGTTCCGTAGTCAACAATACCGGCGTTATCCAGATTGACGGCGCATGCGCCCGGCACTAATTTTCCGGTGACTTTAAGCGTGGCCGTGTCTCCACCTGCCGCAAGGACTGAGCCGGAAATAAAAGTAAGTGATAAAGCAACCAGTAGTTTATTTAATTTCATTTAAGTAATATTCCTAATTATGGATTTAAAAATACAACGCCTGTGCAGCGCCATGTTCACTTTATTCAAGTAAACATGGCGATGCGGAGCATGACTTTCTTCACGTAGCAGGTTTTAGATATTCACACCCGGTAAAAATTAGAGAAATACAAAAGCAATACGTTGTATTTGGTTTCTCTTGAAGAATATTGTCCAGTAAATGCTGCTTTTAAAAATCAAGCTCGTTAATTAATGGTCTTAGTCATTGAATTGTTTTGGATAATGCTTCTGGCCTTGCTAAATACCTGTGTATCCTCATAGAAAACTTCACTGACAAGATGACTCAGTCTTATGTTAAAAACGTTCAGAATTCGCAGAATAAACTCTAACGTAAAAGCGCACTGCCCCCGTTCAAACCGTGATACATGCTGCTGACATATATTTAACTCAACAGCTAACTCTTCTGCGCTCATATTCATTTTTTGTCGGTTGCTACGAACGAATCGACCGATTCTGGCGTTAACGTTAGATATATTGTATTTCAAGTGCATTAGCGACTCCGTTTACTATTTGTTTATGTTGATTTATTTGTTGACATATATTTCGGCCATAAAAGTATTGCAAACATCCTTTACTCTTAAAACAAGTTAATATCGATCGGTCA
>OKBV01000218.1_pt1 | contig 19659 bp, 18 predicted proteins | sample 1614461 | NCBI WGS metagenome assembly OKBV01 (sample SAMN04436941, study PRJEB24849) | human gut metagenome | biome: human gut; feature: NICU; material: stool | host: Homo sapiens | place: USA: Saint Louis, MO | collected 2009-11-12
CGAGATCGGTCTCGGCATTCCTGCTGAACCGCTCTTCCGATCTCAGTTGATAGTGTCGGCTGAGTAATCATCAGCTTCTCAGCTGGCTTGGAGATACTCCCCTCCTCAGCAATAGTAATAAAATAACGAAGCACTCTTAACTCCATGCCATCCTCCTAATTTTCCTCATAAGATTTAAACGGTTGATTCTTCTCAGGATATCGGTCTGGTGTAATGGCGAGTCCCATTTGCTCTTTTTCGTGATATAACTCTTTCATAAGCGACCACATCATCAACACTAGTACTATGGAAAATGGAAAAGCGACAATAATGAGCGTGTTTTGTAAAGCTGTCAATCCACCAGAAAACATGAGTGCAATAGCAATCAAGGCCAGCATGACACCCCAAATCACCTTTTTACGATTACTTGGATTTAGATTGCCATCTTCAGACAACATGGCCAAAACATAGGTGGCAGAATCCGCCGAGGTCACAAAGAAGGTTAAAACTAAAATAATTGCCAGGAGTGAAAGGACACTTCCCAGAGGATATTCATTAAAAGAGGCAAAAAGAATTTCTTCTGTGGCAAAACGTATCAAATTAACCCCCGAATCTTGTAGTGAAGTAGATAAGGTACCAAAAGCAGAAAACCAGATAAAACTAAGGACTGTTGGTGCCAAAAGCACTACTGTCAAAAATTCGCGAATAGTCCGACCTTTTGAAATACGGGCAATAAAGACGCCCACAAAAGGTGACCAGGAAATCCACCATGCCCAGTAAAAAATGGTCCATTGGTTAATCCAAGCCCGCTTGGTCTCATCAAAAGCCGCCGCCCGAAAACTCATACGGAAGAAGTTTTGAAAATAAAGGCCGATAGAGTCTGTCATGGTGTCAAATATCTTAACCGTTGGCCCCAAAACTATGACTCCAGCAAGCAAGACAATAGCTAAAATCAAGTTTGTATTAGATAGGATTTTAACACCCTTTCCTAAACCTGATAAGGCAGAAATAAGAAAAAGAATTGTCGCAATGATGATAATGATGACTTGCACAAGACTATTATTAGGAATACCAAAGACATAGGAGAGACCACCATTGATTTGTGAGGCACCAAAGCCGAGCGTTGTCGCTACCCCAATCACTGTCGCAATAATGGTGATGGTATCGATAATGGTTGCTATTGGTCCGTCCGCATATTTTCCAAAAAGAGGCTTAAAGACGACTGAGAGCTGATATTTCTCCCGTTTACGAAAGCCAAAATAAGCCAAAGACAATCCCACCAGGGCATAGACCGCCCAAGCATGAAATCCCCAGTGAAAAAAAGTAAAACGAAAAGCATCTGCGAGAGCATCCGCACTGCCTATTTCTGCATTGGGCGTCGAGATAGCAAAGTGACTCAAAGGCTCTGCTGCCCCATAAAAGACCAGACCAATCCCCATTCCAGCAGAAAACATCATGGCAATCCATGACGTCGTCGAATGCTCTGGCCGACTCGTGGGATTACCCAAGCGAATCTGCCCTATCGGACTTACAATTAAAAAAACACAAAAAATTAAAATCCCCGTAACCAATAACAAGTAAAACCAGCCAACACTAGTTGTTAAGAGATTTTTTAAGTAAAAACTAATATTTTGAAACTGCTGGGGAACAAAGAGCCCTAACAAGACTAAAATAAATATGATGACGAGTGAAAGCTGAAAAACTTTTGTTATTTTAGAATACTTCACCATTTTACCTCCTTATGTGTTCTTAGTTATAAAAAGTTTTTGAGAAAACTTAAAATTCTATATGGTTTCATTGTAACACAATTGTTTAATTTATACATATAACAACCGAATTCATCAAATCAGATTAAACCTGTTTGTTCCATTTCATTTACCAGTTGAGTTGCTTTTAGATTATCAACTCCCATGATGGTCATGATATGGCTCTTCACGATTTGACGTGATGACTGTTCTTCCTTTTGCATAATTACCTCCGAAACGCGAAAAAAAGGTAGACAATCTAGCGTCTACCCCCGAAAGTTTATTAAAACAAAAATCCTGCCAAAGAATTTTTGGCAGGAAACCAAATCAATTTATCAGTTTCTATCAATCGCTTATCGCAATAAAAAACCAGAGCTTATGCCCTGGTTTTCTTTATTAAGCGACTTGAGTCGTTACCTTATTATTTAAGAGTAACTGAAGCTCCAGCTTCTTCAAGTTTAGCTTTGATTTCTTCAGCTTCAGCTGCAGCAACACCTTCTTTAATAACTGATGGTGCACCGTCAACGATAGCTTTAGCTTCTTTAAGACCTTCGCCTGTGATTTCACGTACAACTTTGATAACGCCAACTTTTTTGTCGCCTGCAGATGTCAATTCAACGTCGAATGAATCTTTAGCAGCACCAGCGTCAGCAGCACCAGCTGCAGCAGCAGCTACAGGAGCAGCAGCAGTTACGCCAAACTCTTCTTCGATAGCTTTTACAAGGTCGTTCAATTCAAGGATTGAAGCTTCTTTAATTTCAGCAATAATGTTTTCAATGTTCAATGCCATTGTGATTTCCTCCAAATGTGTTTTTTAATATAGTGTTTTAAACGTAGCTTAGGCTACGAGTTGTGAAGATGGGCTTATGCAGCACCGTCTTCTTTGCTTTCTGCAACCGCTTTGACAGCGTATGCAACGTTGCGCACTGGCGCTTGAAGTACAGAAAGGAGCATAGAAAGCATACCTTCTTTGTTTGGAAGTGATGCAAGAGCGTTGATTTCTTCGACTGAAGTGAACGCGCCGTCAACAACACCACCTTTGATTTCAAGAGCTTCTGCGTCTTTAGCAAATTCGCTAATAACTTTTGCTGGTGCGATAACATCTTCGTTTGAGAATGCTACTGCAGATGGACCAACAAAAAGTTCTTTAAGGTCTTCAAGACCTGCTTCTTCAGCTGCACGGCTCAAGATAGAGTTTTTGATAACTTTAAATTCAACGCCTGATTCACGAAGATTACGACGAAGAACTGTATCTTGGTCAACTGTAAGTCCACGAGAGTCAACAACAACGATAGATGCTGCTGCTTTCATTTTCTCAGCGACGATAGCAACCTGTTCAGCTTTCTTAGCAATAATAGCTTCACTCATTAGTAGTTTTACCTCCGTTTTTATTTTTGGGCTAGGCACAAAAAAATCGTACCTAAACCTAGACACGAAAGTACAATACGTTCCAAAAAAATAGTTACGTTTTGTGCCTCGGTTGGATGTTTATGAGTTTAACTCCCCAACTGTCTTAGGTCAGTTTTTTCAAACCTTATTTATAATATCATGACCTAAATCAGACGTCAAGAAAAAAATGCAATTTTTTTTATTTTTTTCTCTATCTTTTTTTGAAGACCATAAAACCTCTCAAAATCTAAAGATTTCAAGAGGTTATTTCTAATCATACCTAAGAGCTTCGATAGGATCGAGTTTCGAAGCTTTATTAGCCGGTAGGAGACCAAAGATAATCCCTACAGCTGCTGAGAAGGCTATGCTTCCCATGGCTACACCAAGAGAAACCGTCGCTTTAAGGTCCATGGCATTCCCAATTGGTCCAACAACTAGGGCTGCAAAGCCTAGCCCAATCAAACCTCCCAGAATAGTCAGAACCATCGACTCAATTAAAAACTGTGTCAAGATTTTACGACGTGTAGCACCTAAAGCCTTACGAAGACCAATCTCTCGTGTCCGCTCAGTTACCGAAACCAACATGATGTTCATAACACCGATTCCGCCAACTAATAATGAAATCCCAGCAATAGCTCCGACAACGGTGGTAATGGTTCCAAAGATTGTGTTCACCTGATCTAGGGCCGAACTCATATCTGCTGCCTTATATTCTCCATTGTCATCTTGGGCCAACTGGGTCAAGCGTTTAGCAGCATCCTTAGCAACGCTACTACTATTTTTCACATCGGTCACATGGAAAAAAATCTGGCCAATAGCATCAGTGTTATTTTCAGCCGCTAACTGGGTATTGGCCACAAGAGCTGTTCCAATTTCACCATAGGCACCGATTGCTGTGTCTTTATTCTTATAAACACCAATCACACGATAATCATTGTTCCCAATAGTAACCACTTGGTTAAGGGCATCCCCATTCGTCTCAAAGAGTTTTTTAGCCACCATCTGATCAATGACAATAACTCGTGAAAAGTTTTTATAATCATTGTCTTGCAAGGAACGTCCTGTCAACATTTCTAACTTTTTAGCTTTAAAGTAGCCCTGACTGGCACCTGTGATATTAACATTCTTCACGGTCTTTTTTTGGAGGGAGATAGAGGAAGTTAGGCTGTTAGTCACAAAATAACTATCAATACCAGGCGTCTGCCTAGCCACTTGCTCCAACCAAACTTCTTTAACCGGTTTGGTCGGTTGTGACAAGTCCGCATAGGCAGGATCTAGCTCCTCACCCTTGGCTTCATAGTAGACTTGAACTGTATCCTTGTCACCAGTCACACTATCGGTAACACTCTGACGCATTCCATTTCCTAGCCCCATGATAAGTACTACCGCAGCAACACCAATGATGATTCCCAACATGGTCAGGAAGGACCTCATCTTGTGTGAACGGATAGAACTAAGAGCAAATTTCCAATTTTCCATTCTTACCTCCTAGTCAATCCGAACGCTATCAGTCGTATCCTGGGTAATTTCCCCATCGCGGATGACAATCTTACGTCGGGCATAGTCTGCAATCTCTGGCTCATGGGTAACCATGATGATAGTCTTTCCTTCACGGTTCAGCTGGGTTAAGAGCTCCATAATCTGCATCCCTGTCTTGGTATCAAGAGCACCCGTAGGCTCATCTGCCAAAATGATTGCCGGATCGTTAGACAGTGCACGCGCAATGGCAACCCTCTGCTTCTGTCCACCAGACAGCTCCGATGGTAGGTGATGGCTACGGTCTGACAAGCCAACTTTTTCCAAGAATTGTTGTGCCCTTTGCTTACGTTCACGTGGAGATTTCCCTGCATAAATCAAAGGAAGCTCTACGTTCTTTTGGGCACTTAACTTTGGCAAGAGAAAAAACTGTTGAAAGATAAAGCCAATCTGGTCATTTCTTACCTTGGCCAAACGATTTTCAGAGAGATCAGCCACATCCTCGCCCTCGAGTTGATAGGAACCTGTAGTCGGTTGATCAAGAAGACCGATAATATTCATAAGGGTTGATTTCCCTGATCCAGAAGGGCCCATGATTGCCACAAAGTCCCCTTCTTCTACCGATAAGTCAATCCCCTTAAGGACCTGCAAAGACTCTTGACCATTTTTGAAAGACTTGGTGATGCTCTTTAAAACCATAAGTGCTGGCTTAGTCACTAGACCTCACCTCTTCTCCACTAGTGTCTTTTGATTGTTTGCTATCAGCATCCGTCACATCTTTTAGGGTTTCGCCATCCTTAAAGGATTTATCTGCCTTGGTGATAACTTTTTGACCTTCTTTAAGTCCTGAAGCAATTTCCTGTTGCTTGGCATCCGCATTGCCAAGTTTAACCTTGACTTGCTTAATTTTCTGAGTTTCATCATCGTAAACCCAGACATAGTTGTCAGAGCCTTTCTTGGTCACAGCAGTTACAGGAACCAACAAGGCATCATCATCTTTGGTCACTTCAAGTGATACATTAAAACCTTGCTTCAGTTTTCCGATTGGACTGGTCAATTGAACCTTGTATTCATACTGAGAACCTGACTGACCTGAGTTGCCAGATGTCCCCGTTGACTGGTTGGCATTTTGCTTAGGATAATTGGAAACATAGCTGACCTTCCCTGTCCAAGTTTGGTCTGGGTATACTTTGGAAGTAATCTTGACCTTTTGCCCCACTGAAATATTTGGAATGTCATATTCTGTTAAGGTCCCTTGAATCTCAAATTGGCCTTCACTTGTCACATGAACTAGGGTTTGGCTCTCTTTTGAAGCAGGGTCCACAGAGTCCGCGACTTCTACGACTGTCCCATTAGCATCTGAAACAATGACTGTTTGGTTGAGAACATCTTGTGCCTTTTCTAGCTCTGATGCTGCATTGGCAATGGCATCATTATAATCTTGCAAGGTTTGGTAATTACTTGCCTCGGTTTGCTGACGCTGTTGAGGACTAACGGTAGTTGTCGAATCATCCTCATCCGAATCACTACTTGTTTGTGCTGAAGCCCCAGGAGCCGTCCCATACTGTTGGAAATAATTACGGTCACGAACTGCCTTATTGTAGGCACGACTAGCCGTATCATAAGCCGCTTGCGCTGAGGTGCTATCGTATTGGACCAGTTGCTGACCGACGCTAACTTCCTCACCCACAGAGACTGTTACAGTGGCATTGCGTCCAATGGTATTGTCAAAATAAACATACTGTTCCGACTGAGCCTTCACCATGCCAGTCAGAAGGGTCGACGAGGCTAGCTGCCCCTTAGTTACCTTACTTGCTGTAGGGGACTCAGAAGCCTTATCTTTCTTGCCACCACCTGCAAAAAGGTTAAAGCCTAGGACCAAAAGGACAAGGAAGCCAATTCCTCCAATGATCCAAACTCTTTTTTTATTTTTAAATAACTTTGGACTGATTTTCTTTCGCATATGTCTCTCTTTTCTTTTTTGTATCACATAAATAAAACAATTGTAATACTTTTAACTTTCAGTGTCAATGGTCTTCGCTTACATCCATGACACCATAATGCAGCTTTTGATTGGGCCGAACCTGGCGTTCAAAACCAAGTTCTTCAAAAACGGTATCTCGAAAATGTGCCTTGATGATAATTTTGTCCCGCGCAACACGTTTAGCTTCTTTTAGCCATTCTTCTGTCAGACGGCTACCATTGGCCAGAGGCTTGATAGCCTCTAGATTTTCCGATTCCTTGATAATCTCTGAAAACATAGGATCGGCATAGATGATATCAAAGGAATTGTCAGCTTGAGCCTTCAAAAAAGACAAGCTATCGCTCTTAATAGCTTTAATAGAACGCATGACCTTTTTAAGCTGCTTATCATCCGTCTGATAAGAAGCAAGACCACGAGAAACCACCTGAAAAATCACATCTTGACTCTCAAGGACAGTCACCTGATTTCCCGCTGTTGCCATCACTAGGCTATCAGAAGCCAGACCCATGGTCGTGTCAAGAATAGTCTTGGGAGACTTACCTAAAAGACTGACTAAAGCGTCATGGGGAGCCTTAATCCTGAGAGCAGCCGTATCTGGATGGAAGGTCAACTCACTAGCATCAGCATTAACAAAAGACAATCTGTCTTTATATAGGAGATAGAAAGGTCCAAAGCGCTCTAAACATTTTGCCAAAGATAACTTGCGACGAGGCTGGTAGTCAGCTCCTAACTCGTGAGCTAGTTCTTGGGCACGCGCAATCAAGGTCTCGTTTTCCCGTAAAGATGTCGTAATAATCATGTTTCTAGTATAGCAGAATTTAAGTAGTCTAAACCATGGTCTTATCTTTCATTTTTAACTTGTTAGCTTACATTTGTGTAAGAAAAAGCCCCAGCAAGGCTGAGATTCAGAACATAATTAAACTATTTTTAAATATGAAATAGATTTTGCGAACCTAGTCAGCTTAGACCGAGACTTTTGGCAGTGATGAAAACACCTGAAGCAAGTAGTCTCAGGCGTTCGGAAGTTTTGAGACGTTCGGTTCAAAACTTAGTCATGGAACTACGAAGAAGATCGCTGATGTCCGCCATCACCCAAGAAAAGTCTCAAAAGAAAACTGTGTCTTCAATAAAAAAAGTCCCAGCAATGCTGAGACTCAATATTATGATTAGATAGCTTCTGTTGTAAAGCTACGGCTTTCAAGCACACGCACCATGGCATCTGCTGTATCAAGCGCTGTGAAGAGTGGGATTCCTGCTTCAATAGCAGAGCTACGAATTGCTGCTCCATCTTCGTCATAAGTACGTTTGTTACCAACCGTATTGATAATAGCTTGCGCTTTACCTGTACGAACAAGGGCTGGAATGTCGTTGTCGTCATTTTCACCTAATTTGTTAACAAGCGTTGCGTGAACTCCATGTTCATTCAAGAACTTAGCTGTTCCTTCAGTCGCGTAGATACCGTAACCGATAGCATCGAAACGACGAGCCAAATCAAGGGCTTCTTCTTTCGTATCATCATGAATTGTAAAGATGACATTACCAAAGGTTGGCAAATGGAGATAAGAAGCTTCAAAGGCTTTATAGAGGGCTTTTTCAAGAGTCGCATCTGTCCCCATAACTTCACCAGTTGATTTCATTTCAGGTCCAAGGAGACTATCCACCTTAGCCAATTTTGTGAATGAGAAGACTGGTGCTTTAACATGGACATGCTTGCTTTCTGGGTAAAGACCATCTTTGTAACCTTGTTCAGCCAATGATTTACCAAGAATCAAGTTTGTAGCAACTTGTGCCATTGGGATATCAGTCACTTTAGACAAGAATGGTACCGTACGGCTGGCACGTGGGTTAACCTCGATAACATAGACAGTTTCGTCCTTAATAACGAACTGAATGTTCATCATACCAATACAGTTAAGACCGATAGCCAAGCGTTTAGTGTAATCAGCAATAGTCTCTTGGATTTTCTTAGAGAGAGTTTGTGGAGGGTAAACTGCCATTGAGTCCCCTGAGTGAACCCCTGCACGTTCGATGTGTTCCATAATACCTGGAATCAAGACATCCTTACCATCAGAGATGGCATCCACTTCACACTCACGTCCAATGATATAGCTATCAACAAGGACTGGGTGGTCTGGACTTGCCTTAACGGCTGTACGCATGTAAGAACGAAGGTCATCTTCATTTTCAACGATTTCCATGGCACGTCCACCCAAAACGTATGATGGACGAACAAGAACTGGGAAGCCAATCTTACGAGCTGCTTCAACCGCTTCTTCTTCATTTGTCGCTGTTTGTCCTGGTGGTTGTGGGATATCGAGGTCTTTAAGGGCTTGTTCAAAAAGGTCACGGTCTTCGGCACGGTCAAGGTCAGCAACCTGTGTACCCAAGATTTTCACACCAGCTTTAGACAATGGCTCTGCCAAGTTGATGGCTGTTTGTCCACCAAACTGAACCACGACCCCCTTAGGTTGTTCCAATTCGATAACGTTCATCACGTCTTCGAAGGTCAATGGTTCGAAGTAAAGTTTATCTGAAACTGAGAAGTCTGTTGAAACCGTCTCAGGGTTAGAGTTCATGATGATGGCTTCGTAACCTGCAGCCTGGATAGCTTTCACAGAGTGAACTGTCGCATAGTCGAACTCAACCCCTTGTCCGATACGGATAGGTCCCGAACCAAGAACGATAACAGATTCTTTATCAGATTTGATTGATTCATTTTCCCACTCGTAAGTTGAGTAGAAATATGGTGTTGATGACTCGAACTCAGCCGCACAGGTATCAACCATCTTGTAAACAGGAACAATATTATTTTCCAAACGTGTCGCACGAACTTGGTCAGCTGTTTGATTCCAAAGATCAGCAATCTTACGATCAGAGAAACCGTTACGTTTAGCTTCATTCAAAACATCAACATCGCCTACGTGAGTAGCCAATTCTTGTTCCAATTCGAAGATATGGAGCAATTTGTCGAGGAAGAAGATATCAATCTTAGTCAACTCTGACAATTCTTCAATAGTATAACCACGACGGATGGCTTCAGAAAGGTAGAAGAGACGGTCGTCTTGAGCTTTGACAATCTTTTCAACCAAGGCGTCGTCTGTGACGTCCGCAAGCTCAGGCATTTCATTGTGGTAAACACCGATTTCAAGTGAACGGCAGGCTTTAAGAAGTGACTCTTCGATGTTACGACCGATAGCCATAACTTCACCAGTTGCTTTCATTTGAGTACCAAGACGACGTTCCCCGTGTTCAAATTTATCAAATGGGAAACGCGGAATCTTAGCAACCACATAGTCAAGAGCAGGCTCAAACATAGCATAAGTTGTACCAGTGACTGGGTTAATCATTTCATCAAGTGTCAAACCAACAGCAATCTTGGCTGCCAATTTGGCGATTGGGTAACCAGTTGCTTTTGAGGCAAGGGCTGATGAACGAGACACACGTGGGTTTACTTCGATAACATAGTACTTGAAGCTATTAGGGTCAAGAGCCAACTGTACGTTACAACCACCCTCAATTTTAAGGGCACGGATAATCTTCAAGCTGGCATCACGAAGCATTTGGTTTTCAATATCCGACAAGGTTTGCGTTGGAGCAAATACAATTGAGTCCCCTGTGTGGATACCAACTGGGTCAAAATTTTCCATGTTACATACCACAAGAGCATTGTCTGCGGCATCACGCATAACTTCGTATTCGATTTCTTTGAAACCAGCGATAGAACGTTCAATCAAACATTGGGTTACTGGTGACAATTTCAATCCATTTTCAGCGATTTCACGAAGTTCTTCTTCGTTGGCACACATACCACCACCAGTACCACCAAGGGTAAAGGCAGGACGCACGATAACTGGGTAGCCAATCTCTGTCGCAAAGGCAACTGCTTCTTCAACCGTATTTACAATCTCTGATTCTGGAATTGGTTGTTCCAAATCTTCCATCAATTGTTTGAAGAGGTCACGGTCTTCGGCTTGGTCAATCGCAGACAATTTTGTTCCCAAAAGCTCTACTCCAAGCTCATCAAGAATGCCAGCTTTTGACAATTCCATTGCCATGTTCAAACCAGTTTGTCCACCAAGTGTTGGCAAGAGGGCATCAGGACGCTCTTTACGAAGAATACGTGTGACAAACTCAAGCGTAATTGGTTCAATGTAAACCTTGTCTGCGATTTCTTTATCAGTCATTATTGTCGCAGGGTTAGAGTTAACAAGGACAACACTGTAACCTTCTTCTTTCAAGGCCAAGCAAGCTTGCGTACCAGCGTAGTCAAACTCAGCAGCCTGACCAATGATGATAGGACCAGACCCGATAACCATAATTTTTTTAATATCAGAACGTTTAGGCATAATTTATGATACAAAGCCCGTTAAGGACCCAGTGAAAATAGGAAACGTGACGACGACGCCTAAGCGTCTAGTCACCGTTTATCTTTTTCACACAGTCCTTAGGGCGTGTTCACTTCCGTGAACCTGTATCTTCTCCTTTCTATTTGACAACTCTCTGGTTGTCATTAAATAAGGTAGTAGACTGGGGCGAACAAGAGTCACACCCCACTATAGTCACTAGACAGTTGCAATTAACGACGTGCTTTTTCCGCTTGGAAAGCATCAATCAATTCCAAGAACTCATCGAAGAGATAGCTAGCATCGTGTGGACCAGGTGCTGCATCTGGGTGGAATTGCACTGAGAATGCAGGGAAGTCACGGTGACGAACACCCTCAACTGACTTATCGTTAATTTCTTCGTGTGTTACCATGAGGCAATCTGGAAGTGTCTCACGGTCAATGGCATAACCATGGTTTTGGCTGGTGAAGTCAACACGACCAGTCGCAATTTCACGAACCGCATGGTTAAATCCACGGTGACCAAACTTCATCTTGTAGGCCTTGGCACCATTCGCCAAACTAAACAACTGGTGACCCATACAAATGCCAAAAATTGGAATTTTGCCTTGAATGCCATGAATCATATCAAGTGCATACGGTACATCTTCAGGGTTACCTGGACCGTTTGACAACATCACACCATCTGGATTAAGATGGAGAATTTCTTCAGCAGTGATATCATGTGGCACAACAGTCACGTTACAGTCACGTTTTGAAAACTCACGCAAGATAGAGTGCTTGAGACCAAAGTCAACCAAAACGATATTTTTACCAACACCTGGTGCTGGGTAGGCTGTCTTAGTTGATACCTGCTCAATATTGTTGGTTGGCAAAACAGTCGCACGCAATTGATCTTGCAAGTGCTCGATACTGTCACCAGGATTAGCCAAAGTCGCTTTCATGGTACCATGTTGACGGATAATCTTAGTCAAGGCACGTGTATCAATACCAGAGATACCAGGGATGTTTTTTGCTTTCAAAAACTCATCCAAGGTCATTTGGTTACGCCAGTTGCTGGCACGACGGCTAGCCTCTGACACAACAACACCCTTGGTCGTTGGCTTAATTGACTCATAGTCGTCACGGTTAACGCCGTAGTTACCAACAAGTGGATAAGTAAAAGTCAAAATTTGACCATTGTAAGACTGGTCTGTGATAGATTCTTGATAACCTGTCATACCAGTATTAAAGACGATTTCACCCGTCACATCCACATCAGCACCGAAGGCCTGACCTTCAAAAATAGTGCCGTCTTCCAAAATAAGTAAACGTTTTGCCATTATAGTAAATTGTTCCTTTCACTAAGATACAAAGGGCGTTAAACATCTGAATGAAAATCAAATCTAACAAAGAAGCTCTAGCCTCTAGGACGATTTGTCTCTTTTCAAAGATTTAGCCCATGTTCTTTTTCGTCTGATTCTCTCAGGAATCGGTTAACGTAGTTTACGCTTTGCCATTTAAAATAGCTTCAATAATTGCCATACGGACAAAGACCCCGTTTTGCATCTGAGCAACGATACGAGCCTTAGGCGCCTCAACCAGGCTATCAGCAATCTCCACATCACGATTAACCGGAGCAGGGTGCATGATAATCGCCTGATCAGCTAACTTGGCATAACGTTCTTCAGTCAAACCATAGAGAGCATGGTAGTCTTCTTTTGAAAATCCTTTATCGTCCCCATGACGTTCGTGCTGAACACGAAGCAACATGAGCACTTCCAAGTCCTCAATGACGTCGTCAATAGCCACATGCTGACCATAGACATCGAACTCATTCGAGTACCACTCTGCAGGACCAGCAAAATAAAGCTGAGCACCCAAACGCTTGAGAATCTGCATATTGGACTTAGCGACACGCGAATGCGTAATATCACCTGCAATACAAATCTTAAGATTTTCAAAGGTTCCGAACTCTTCGTAAATGGTCATCAAGTCAAGCAAACACTGACTTGGGTGTTGCCCTGAACCATCACCACCATTGACAATAGAGGTCTGGATGGTCCTACTATCAATCAACTGCTTGTAGTAATCGACTTCCGAGTGGCGAACCACACAGATGTCAACGCCCAAGGCAGACATGGTCAAAATGGTATCATAGAGGGTCTCACCCTTATTTACCGAGCTAGTTCCAGCATCGAACTCAATCACATCCAAGCCAAGTTTTTTCTCGGCCACTTCGAAGGACTTGTGTGTTCGTGTTGAATTTTCAAAAAAGAGATTGGCAGCGAAATACTGTCGATCCAGCTGGAAATCAGCTCTGCCATTTTTAAAATCTCCACCTCGACGAATCAGGCCCAAGACCTCTTCATTCGTGAGGGTTTCCATGGTCACCAAATGTTTCAGTGACACTTTTCCATCTGCAATCGCCATAGTTTTTCCTTTTAAATTGATTGACTAATCTTTACTACCTTTTTTAGGATCTGGCAAAATTTGATAGAGCAAGATACCAAGAATAGTTGAGCTTGCCACACCCGTGATTTGAAGACCACCAAGGTCAATCATCAAACCACCGATACCAGAAACCAAGATAACACTAGCAATCAAGAGATTCTTTTTATTATCAAAATCAATCTTATGTTCAACTAAAATTTTCAAACCGCTAGCAGCGATAACCCCAAAGAGGGCAATAGATAATCCCCCTAATACAGGAGTTGGAATAGAATGCAAGAGTGCTGATAGCTTACCAATAAAGCTCATCAAGACCGCAATCACTGCTGCGCCCGCAATAACGTAAACTGAGTAGACCTTACTGAGGGCCATAACCCCAATATTTTCACCATAAGAAGTTACCGGAGGAGCTCCAAAGAATCCAGCGATAATCTGTGCCAAACCATCACCAGTAAGGGTACGGTCAAGACCTGGATCTTTAAAGTAATCACGCTCAGTCAAACTGTTTAGAACCATGACGTGACCAAAGTGTTCAGTCATCGTCACAAAGGCAATCGGAGCCATGGTCAAAATCGCACTTGGATAGAGCTTGAAGCTATAATCAACAAATGGAATGTCAAAGTTTGGAACCTGAATCCAATGTGCCGCTGCTACCTCTGAGAAATTGATAAAGCTATGTCCTGTCAGCAAACCAAGAACCGCTGAGAAAATATAGCCCACAATTAAACCAAGTAAAATAGGGATAACACCGATAATCTTCTTGCCATACATGTTAAAGAGGATAACCGCAAAGAGGGTCACCATCGAAATCAAGAGAGCATAGATACTATAGCTTTTATTTAAAGTTGTTGCATCATTGACTGCATTAGCCGCAAGGTTCAAACCAATCACCATGATAATAGGGCCAACCACAATTGGTGGAAGGACCTTATCAATCCAGTCTTTACCCGCATACTTAACAATCAGAGCCACAAGCAAGTAAACCAAACCACCTGCCATGGCACCTTGAGCCACTGCCGCAATGCCATCAGTCTTCATAAGTGTCTGCATAGCCGCAATATAGGCAAAACTAGACCCCATGTAAGCTGGAATTTTGTACTTGGTCACCGTCAAGTGAGCCAAAGTTCCCAAACCAGATGAGAAAAGAGCAATAGCGGGATCAATCCCAACCAAAATCGGCACAAGCACCGTCGCACCAAACATGGCAAACAAGTGCTGGAATGACAAACCAACCAATAAACCAGGTTTTGGCATATCATTCACATCATATTTTACGTTATTCACGATATCAAAGGACTCCTTAAAATAAGATACAAAGGGACGTTTTGGCTTAGCCAAACATTTCTGTAGAAAAATAGGAAGTCGACAAGGCACTCCAAAGAGTGCTAGGAGACTTATCTTTTTTCCTAAGAAATGAGTCCCGTGTTCAATTAATAAGATACAAAGCCCGTATAAAGCCTAAAGCAAAAATAGGAAATATGATGACGGAGCGCCAGCTCCTAAGAATATTTATCTTTTTTGCACAAGGCTTAGGGCGTGTTCAATTAAACAAGATACAAAGGGCGTATAAAGCCTAAAGCAAAAATAGGAAATACGATGACGGAGCGCCAGCTCCTAAGAGTATTTATCTTTTTTGCACAAGGCTTAGGGCGCGTTCAATTAACAAGATACAAAGGGCGTTTCACCCTATCTGTCAGCCAACTTAGCTTGGATCAATAATGTTGACGCTATCTTTGCCATCAACTTCTGTCACCAAAACTTCGATTTCTTCTGACTCACTTGTTGGGATATTTTTACCAACATAGTCAGCACGGATTGGCAATTCACGGTGACCACGGTCAACCAAGACTGCCAAACCAACACGCGCCGGACGTCCATGGCTAACGATATTATCAATAGCTGCACGAATCGTACGACCTGTGTAAAGCACATCATCCACAAGGATAACATCCGTTCCATCAATTTCAATAGGGAAAACAGATGTGTCTTGCTCAGCCTTAACATCATCACGGAAAGCTTTAGTGTCAAGCTCAATCAATGGCACATCAAGGTTTTCCAACTGTTTCAAGCGCTCTTGGATACGCTGTGCAATATAAACACCACGTGTCTTAATACCAGCCAAGACAATCTTGTCGAGATTTTTGTTACGCTCAATAATCTCATAAGTGATACGTGTAATGGCACGTTTCATGGTTACGTCATCGACGATCTCTTTTTTCTTCATAAAAAGAACCTTTCTAAATACAAAAAAATCCCCTCGAAAACAAGGAGATACACAAAAATATGAGTACAGTTCACCCGTACACTTCTCATGGCTCCTTGCCTGCCTCTCTGGACAGTGATTAAAGGACTTATTTAATTAGGTAAATTATAGCAAATTTCAGACTCTTTTACAAGAAAAAAACGGACGCCCCTCCCAAGAAAGACTATCCGTTTAATAACTGTCACGCTTCTCTCAACTTCTCCAAGGTTTCCTTGAAAATAGCAGGTTCTTCCGCTGTAAATTCGACCAATTCTCCAGTCGTAGGATGCGTGAACCCAAGGGTCTTAGCATGTAGAAATTGGCCATGGCCCTTGAGGGTCTTGCGTGGCCCATAAAGAGGATCGCCCGCCACCGGGTGACCGATATAAGCCATGTGCACACGAATCTGGTGTGTACGACCTGTTTCCAGCTGCAACTCTACCAAGGTATAGTTGCCAAAACGTTCAAGAACGGTAAATCGTGTTACTGCAGGTTTTCCTTTAGCTGTCACTGCCTGCTTCTTGCGGTCCTTGTCCGAACGCCCAATAGGAGCCTCAATCACACCTCGATCGTTAGGTAGATTGCCATGCACGATAGCCACATACTTACGAAGGGACTTCTTATCCTTAAGCTCAGCCGCCAAAGCATTGTGGGCCTTATCATTCTTAGCAATCATAAGGAGACCAGACGTGTCCTTGTCAATACGGTGGACAATCCCTGGACGAACCACACCATTAATAGACGAGAGGTCCTTGACATGATACATCAGGGCATTGACCAAGGTACCAGACGTATGACCAGCTGATGGATGGACAACCATGCCTTGAGGCTTGTTGACCACTGCCACATCCGCATCTTCGTAGATAATATCCAAAGGAATATCTTCAGCCTTGTATTCCAAGACCTCTTCTTCTGGCAATTCATAGGTGATGACATCACCCTCTTTAACCGCATACTTGGCCTTTACCGACTTACCATTAACCAAGACCGTTCCAGCCTTAATCGCTTCATTGGCCTGACTACGTGACAATTCTGTCAAATCTGCCAAAGCCTTGTCCAGACGGTTTCCCGCCTCTTTAATGATGACTTCCATTTTCCTCTTTCCATAAGATTAAAATCAAGAGCAGCACGCCCACCGTTAGATAGGAGTCTGCTACGTTAAATATTGCAAAATCAATAAAATCAAGCTGAACCATATCAACCACGTAACCCAAGTGCACACGGTCAATAAAGTTACCAATACCACCTGAGATAATCAAAACCAAAGATAGCACCAGCCAAAGACTCTTCTGATAATTCTTAATCAGATAAACCAGAGCCGCACCAATCACTAGAACCGTCAAAATCACAAAGAAATATTTCTGATCCTGTAAAATCGAAAAGGCAGCACCACGGTTCTGTAGATAAGTCAAGCTGAAAAGTCCAGGAATCGCCTTGATAACTTGGTTAAGGGCAATATTTGCCACAACCCAATGCTTAACCCACTGATCCAAACCAATCAAAGCCAGAATAGCCAAAGGAATCGCAACCTTACGCATAAGTCCTCCTATGGTTTGTAAGTATCAAAGTAGTCAAACATAACATTGACAAACTTGAGAGCACAAGACGACAAGTTAATTCCCTTACGACGGACATAAACCATCTTGTTATCCAAATTATCCTCAAGCGGAATAACCGTAATCCCGTTCACACTTTGCGCATCTAAGAAACCAGATCCCGTCGCATAGGCATCCGTACGTTCCAAGATACCGTTCAAAGTCGCACGGTCTGTCACGTTAAACATCAAAGACGAATCTGACGTATCCACAAAGTTTTCAGAATAGTAAAGATACTCGTCCTTCTCCTGAGTGAAACGTACTGTAGGCAAGGCCGCCAAATCCTCCATAACAAGACTTTCTTTTTTAGCCAGAGGATGCCCCTTACGGAGATAAATATGCGTTTTAAACGGAATCAAATCAATAGCCTCAAGACCAAGTTTGTCCATATTTTGATGGATTCCCTTGCTATTTTGACGATTCAAATAGATAATCCCAATCTCACTGTGTCCCTTGGCTACCTCATCCAAAATCTGAATAGTCGTAGACTCAAAGATACGGAAATCCTTGTAATCAGGGTAACGCTCTGAAAAAGTCGTAATCAAAGGTGGCAAAAAGTCATAGTGCTGACTGGCAATTGAAAACTGATTGCCCTTTTCAGAAGCATTGAGATAGCGATTTTCAAAACTATCAAAACTGCGTACCACCTCAAGTGCACGCTCGTAAAAAGTCATGCCCTGACTAGTCAAGACAGCCCCCGTCGTTGTACGAGTGAAAATTTGGAAATTCAGCTCCTGCTCCAAATCCTTGATAGCCACCGAAAGGCTAGGCTGACTCACAAAGAGCTTGCTGGCTGCCTCACGGAAGGTTCCGCTGTTGGCAATGGCTACGACATAACGTAGTTGTTGTATGTTCATGTGTGACACTTCTTTCTTGAAAAATCAATCACTCCTATTATACCAGATTTTATCCTCTTTTGTTGATACTAAAAAGCCCAGGCAACCCTGAGCTTGAATTAATTAAAAAGTAGTCTTATTCGTCTGATTTGTCTGTCAAGAAGTACTCGTTTTCACGTTTATCATAGTCAAAGGTCAAACGAACAGCATCTACCTTTCCACTTTCTGGATTATAATCACGGTAGCTAAGACTGACTGACTGAGTGAGATCGCCTTGTTCAGTTTGTGTCATTTCATGATAAGTGAAGCTAGCCTCTGGGTGTTTTTCAACCACCTCAGAAAGTCGTGTCCCCTTGAGCAAATCAGCTTGTGTACCTACAGACAACTTCTCATAGTCATCTTTTGTCCAGTTGCTATGATAGTCATCGACTTCTTTGACCTTATCATAGTCGAAGGTTGCTGAGGCAGATTTCAAAACATAGACACCGTCTTTTTGCTCGAAAGTCAAACGAACATAGTTGTTTCCATCTGTGTTTTCTTTTCTATAGGTAAGATCTAACAAATCTGGTTTATCTTCCTCGTAAGCATCACTATACTCGGCATCAGTCGCCTTACCGTGAGCATCCAAGACCTCGTCCAATGTCAAAGTACCAACCTTCAACTCCTTAAACTGATCCTCAGTCCAGTCAAACTTATAATTCTCATCGATGTACAGATAAGCTCTATCGTGACCGTCACTTTGGAACTGTTCAGCATGGTTCATGACATATTTCACTGCTTGATAGCCTGCACCAGCAAGCGAAGTCATGAAGAAGATGATTGACATGACTAGGGCAATAATAGATAGTGCCTTGCGTGTCGACTTCAGACTCAAAACCAAAGTCACAATAGCTAGAATGATAAGGAAGAAGGCAAGGAAAGTGAAGACAAAACCGATAGGAAGCGTCCAAGACAAAACGACAAATAAAAGCCCCAAAACTAGGATAATAATCGGCAAAGCAATATTAACAAAAGCATTGTTCTTGGTTACCTTTGGTTTGTAATAAGGGTTTTCCAAAGGTATCTGACTTGCCTTTGGAGTTTCTTTTTCTTGCTCTTTCTCCATATTCAACTCAGGCATTGGCTTAGGTGCTTCCTCCTCTAATGCCACCTGAGCCTCGTCTGGTTGCGTATCTGCTACTGAGTCAGCTGTCACCTCTTCAGTAGTTTCAGAGCTATCCACCTGCTGAGCCTCAACCTGCTCAGACACTGGGGCACTTGGTTCCTCCGAAGCAATGACAAAGCCCTCTTTCTTAGCTTCCATAAACTCCTCAGGACTTGGTTTACGTCCATTGACGTCCTCAAAGTGACGCACCCATTCTTCTCTAGTTGCCATAGCTGACTCCTTTATCTCTTTTTCTTTATTTTATCATACTTTAATCTGGTCTTAGGAAAATAAGGTCGGATATAAGAGAGAATTTTTTGAGGATGCCTGAGGTACTTAAGTGACAAGCTATCTTATGAAAATGGACAAAAGAAAACCACCTCGAGGGTGGTTGAAAATAGCATATAGCGAACACTAACTGTATAATAACGATGATGATTTATATAGACTTTACACTAAGAATTGTTTTTTTCTCCTATTTTTTTAGCCAACCATT
>OKBV01000222.1_pt1 | contig 19226 bp, 18 predicted proteins | sample 1614461 | NCBI WGS metagenome assembly OKBV01 (sample SAMN04436941, study PRJEB24849) | human gut metagenome | biome: human gut; feature: NICU; material: stool | host: Homo sapiens | place: USA: Saint Louis, MO | collected 2009-11-12
TGAAAACCAGTATTATCAACGGCTCGGAAGTGTCTAGATTATCCGTGGCGATTCATAGCCCTTAAAAATGAGAATTCTGCGACCATTGCGGCTTCGTGAGCATTGGCAATAATCGGCATGAACGTCAACCCATTCATGTTTATGATTTTATTTTCGTTAATGGTTGCACCGCATGATAATGCGTAATTAATAAAGCTACGTAAAACATCTTTATTACTCTCTGGGGTGTGTAGTGCAACTTCAAGCTTTCTTGTTTTCTGCGATGGTTCAATGGTTTTTATTTTATCATCCGAATCAAAGAATGAAATAGATTCGAAAGTGATGATTTCTTTCTTTTCGCCCTTGTTCAAACGATCGCCATTTAAAGCATTATAAAGAGCTAAAAAGTTTTTAACTTTACCAGATACATAAATACAAGCGCTAGAAAATTCATCCTTAGGCTTGCCTCGCCCTCCAACTATTTTCCGTGGTTTTACTTTTACTGATTTGCTACCCACGCTATGCAAAGCAAATTTTTTAAAAAGTAAGACTGGGAAATATGATTTTGCTAAAAATGCAGGATGCAGCGTGATCTTCGCAACAGCCTCGCCATTTGGCATAACCGCATCAGGAAGTGCATCCATGCTCTTTAACACGCCCTGTAGCTCACGCATTATTACGGGTGCGTTCTCTTCGTATGTATATGGCTTATTTTTAGGGCCATTACCTTTATTAACCTTAACCTCACCAGTTAAAGTTTCGCCGTAACCCAATAACATGTTTTTATTATTCATCACGCAATCCTTCTGCATCAATTATTTTTTTAATCAACGGTCTTGAGATAGCAAGCTCAGCGGATATTTGCCTCTGCGATAGCCCCTTTTCATTCATTGACCTAATTAAATCTGCGATGGGTTTTCCCTCAAAAACTTCTTCCATGACAGCTTTATTAACGGGTATATTCTCCAGAACAGAGTTGCGCTTAGCTTGGTTAATTGAACGTTCAATAACGGCAAAAGACTTACCAACCAAACTTTCGCTAATATACATTGCCAACCCAGGCGGTAAATCGCTCCGAAGCAAAAATTCTTTTATAAGTTCTTGTGATGGATAGTCAAAACTGATTACTCGATCAAAACGTCTCCACACGGCAGGGTCTAATAGCTCTCCATGGTTAGTAGCTGCAACTAAAATTGAAGTGGCAGGCCATTCATCAATGGCTTGCAACAATACAGTTACTAACCTTTTTAGCTCCCCTACATCGGAAGAATCATCTCTCTTTTTCGCAATTGAATCAAATTCATCCAATAACAAAACACACGGAAAAGAGCGAGCATAATCTAACACCGCTCGTATATTGTTCCCTGTCTTTCCAAGGAAACTGCTCATAACACTTGCAAGATCTAATGTCAAAAGTGGTAAATTCATTTTTTCTGCAAGCCATTTAGCAGCGAGCGTTTTCCCCACTCCGGGAGGGCCATCCATTAATAGTGATTTAGAGGGTAACAAACCTTTTTCGATAAGCTGATCCCTTTTATCCCACTCTGCCGCAAAACGATTGAGTGAGGTAGAAATGTGCTCAGGCCAAAGAGGAGTAACTGTCAATTTGACTGGGTAAGTCTCAACCAATAATTTTTGCCTTGTATCTGCATCAACAGGCGCTGGTTGCCGGTTTGCCGTAGCTCCCCGCATTACGTTGACAGAATCGGCATTTCTCAAAAGTGCATCACTAAGCTCAGACGCCAACTCCGGAGAGTCTTTCTTAAGTTTCTTTATCATGATGCGTAAACGCATTTCGAGATTTTCACGCTTTCCCTGTAATGCATCATTCATCACTTCTACAAATAAATCTTTAGTGATGTTAATCATAAAAAACCACTCCGAAGGAAAATCAAACCAAAACTCACTGAATGATATACCATCCTGTCCATTTATCCAGTAAATTTACCAAATAAGGGGAAAATAGTTACCAGATCTTGGCTTTTTTATGACCACCAGCAATCTTCTCTAGAAATGCAATCCCATTCAGTTTGGCGGGGCAAGCGAACACGTATCGCCTAGGACACTGGACTGACTCCGCCCCGGTAGACAGTTTCTGTCCTCACGACGAGGCCTGTTCGAAGGCCTCCGGGCTGACGCCGCCGAGGTGGCTGTGGCGCCGGGCCCGGTTGTAGAACACTTCGATGTAATCGAAGATATCCGCCCGGGCCAGATCCCGGGTTTTATATATGCGTTTTCTGATCCGTTCTTTTTTCAGCGAACTGAAGAACGATTCGGCCACCGCATTATCCCAGCAGTTGCCACGCCTGCTCATGCTCGGCGCCAGGTTATTGGCCCGGCAGAAGCGCTGCCAGTCGTCACTGCCGTTCTGGCTGCCCTGATCGCTATGTACGATAACCTCGCCGTCCGGTTTTCGACGCCACACGGCCATCATCAGAGCGTCCAACGCGAGTTCGCGAGAGAGAGTGGGCTTCATCGACCAGCCAACCACGTTACGGGCGAAGAGATCGATAACCACCGCCAGATACAGCCAGCCCTGCTAGGTGCGGATATAAGTAATATCGGTGACCCAGACCTGATTGGCCCGGACAACGGTAAACTGCCGCTGCACACGATTAGGCGCAACCACTGAAGGTCTGCCAGCGATACGACGCGGAGCTTTATAGCCGCGCACGGCTTTAATCCGGTTCAGTTGCATAATACGGCCCACCCGGTTTTTACCGCAGGTTTCCCCGATTTCGTTCAGGTCGCCATGAACCCGACGGTAACCGTATACGCCTCCGCTCAGTGAATAGGAGTCACGGATAAGCGTCAGCAGACGCTGGTTATCTTTATCCCGCGCGGAGACCGGGTTATGCAGCCACGCATAAAACCCGGCCCGGGCAACGCACAACACCCGACACATCGTCATGACACCCCATACAGTGCGGTGCTCATTGATAAAGCGGTACTTCAGTCGGGCTCCCTTGCAAAGTACCGCGCGGCCTTTTTCAGTATGTCCCGTTCTTCCTCAGTGCGCTTCAGTTGGGCCCTGAGCTTCAGGATCTCGCTTTTCGCTTCCAGTAAATCACGGGCATGCTGCTCGCTGTTATCGGGTTTAATAGCCCGCAACCACTTATAGAGACTGTGTGCTGAAACGCCCAGCCGATCAGAAACTTCGGCGACGGAATAACCGCGTTCCGTTATCTGACGGACGGCTTCTTCCTTAAATTCAGGTGTAAATCGTGGTGTGCCCATACGCTCCTCCTATGCTCAAACTATAGGGCAGGATCGTCTACCGGGGCGGGGTCAGTCCACAAAGAATGCCCAAATGACTTGCGAACAACAGTCAACTGACGAGCAAATGAAGCTCAAACGGTTACCATCCTGATTCAAATTGCCGAAAGATTTGTGTGAAGGAAAATTCATACGCCTCAAGGCTTACAAAAAATTCATCGCCTGAAGGCTCACACGATAAGGTTTTTTACCATCAATTACGCTATGCGTTATATAAGGACCAAGCCGGGAGGCGTTGTACGGCAAGGGCTGACATTGAAAATGCGCAACATAATCGATGCAACGTTGATTTTGCTATGACTTTTTCGTAACTTAAAAGTATGAAGCCGTCCTCAGGGGCTGTCAGGGCTGAAACTGACAAATTACAACATCTCGGATGGCAAAGCCTGGCCGACAACAGGCAATAATGATTTAATGGTAAAACCTGGCCAGAACAGGTATCAAATCTATGGCTTTTCTAACTTTTTCAGTAAGTTATGAATGTATGCCTCAAATCTATCAAATTTATAAAGTGCGATTTAGCTGTGTCATATTTCAATATGATTATGTTTTATAAGCATTTTATCAAATATGCCTAACGCTAGTAACTCTTACGCAGAACCCTAAATCTGATGGGGTTGTTGCCTGCGGTAAAAACTCACAACTTTACATCCAGGGCGAGAACAGTCCGAGCCCGCCTTATTCAGGCTAACCGGGGCGAACAGGCGCTATGGGTCATAGCTCATAGTGGTCGCTGGTCATGGGCCAGACGTCAGGCCAGACGTTCTTACAACTCAGCAGGTGTCATATGTTTGATGCAGAAATGACAGTCAGGCAATTACAGGCCGAAACACGGCTGCGCAGGAAAAGACCCTACAGGCGAAATAAATCGCGTCTGGACAGATATCGGATGGAAATTCTTGCACTCAGGCGGCATGGCGCTTCTGCTGCTGAAATTCAGCGTTGGTTACGACAAAAAAGAGTATGTGTTGTTTTAACAACAGTCACTCGCTGGTTGGGGAAGAATGATGACCAGATTCTCAGTCAAAAAAACTGATCGGGAAATAGCAAAACGGCAGTCCGCTAACGTAATGAAAATTTTGCAGGTTGATGTTTTTCGCTCAGTTGGCACAGTGAGAAATTATCAGGCTGCCCTGACGCGCATTGCACTTTATTTCAGAATAAATGGCGGAGTAAACCTGCAGGATGTTACGACTGAAATGGCCATTGCTTATTTCCGTAAAAGGGCCGCTGCTGTTGGTCAGAAAAGTTTGGATATGGAACGTCAAGCTCTACAGGCAATGATGACTCATCTGACACAGGAATTACCCTCCGGAGAAGTTCTTGAGATAGTGCATTCTTTGAAAGAGAAAAAATTATCATCTAGATCATATACATCAGAACAGATTTACCTTATTTCATCACATCAGTCCGATAAAAATGGTCTGGCAACACTGATTGCCTACAATGCGGGATTACGCAGCCACGAATTATTTACGATCAGTGAGTTACAGCAACGCCAACCGAATATCAGGCCTGTTTCTGCTAAAAAATTTATGGGACGTTCTGGGCAGGCGTACACGGTGCAGGGAAAAGGCGGGCTAATTCGGGAAATTAGGTTATCCACTGATTTGGCCGAAAACCTAGAGACAACACGATTACCAGAACCGATAAAAATCACTGATCGTGGTGTCCACTATGACCAATTTTATGCCATCGCGGCAGGGCAATCCTGGAGCCGATCATTCAGCACAGCCAGTACCAGAACCTTGGGCTGGTCTGCGGGGAGTCATGGGACGCGACATAGTTATGCGCAGGAACGAATGGAAGAACTTCAGAGTCTCGGATGCCATTATGCTGAGGCACTTGAGATTGTCAGTCAGGAAATGGGGCATTTCAGACCCGAAATAACCGAGGTCTACCTAAGGTAGTGTATTATACTGTAATGTACATATTTTTTGGATTTAAAATTAAAAAAATATGCGTTTTATTTTAATAAATATCGATAATTTATTTTTTATGGGATTTAACTCCGTATTTTAGGGTTTGCTATTCGGCTCCTCTTTCGCTCGTAGTAGTTTGGATATGTGGTCAGTCGTTAACAGGCGTCTTGATATCTAAAAATACTATCGGAGAATTTAATTATGTTTCTGACGGATGCTTATATTAAAAAACAACTCAGAGAGTTAAATGCTCGGAAACTGAGTGGGGAAATTATCGAAAAAGACAGTCGTCTATCAGATGGCAGTGGACTATACCTGTTGATTAAATCAAATGGCTCTGCTTATTGGCGACTGCGTTACCGATTTAATGGAGAAGATCGGCTGATATCTCTTGGTGAGTATAAATATATCCCTTTGGCATTAGCACGTGAAAAACGAGAAGAGGTCAAAAGAAATATTGCCAGAGGAATTGATCCAAGAGGGACGAAGGATGAAGAAGGTTTTTTAACATTCCGTGAAGTCGCTATGCAATGGCATGCGAGTAATCGCCAATGGTCAAAGGAACATAGTAGACGCATTCTTAAAAGTCTACTGGATGAGGTTTTTCCAGTATTTGGTGACGATAATATTAAGCTCCTCAAAACGCAGGATCTTCTAAAACCTGTTAAGCAAGTTCAAGATTCAGGGCGTTTAGAGTTGGCATCGCGTATTTATCAGCGTATTAATTCAGTTATGACTTTGGCTGTTGATAATGGATTGTTGGAATTTAACCCCATTGCGCACAAATCGGGGGCTCTGATAAAAAGAAACTCGGAGCATCGTGCTGCACTGGAATTAGAGAACATACCAGAGTTCCTTAAACGCATAGAAAAATTTAAAGGCAGAAGATTAACTCAGTTAGCTATGACATTTCTTTTACATACTTTCGTGCGCTCAAGTGAGCTGCGTTTTGCGCGCTGGAAGGAATTTGACTTAGAAAATTCATTATGGACTATCCCATCGGTCAGGGAGGAAATACCGGGGGTAAAGTATTCTTATCGTGGTTCTAAGATGAAAACACCCCACATTGTACCGTTGAGTCATCAAGCATGTTCGATTATTCAGGAAATAAAAAGCATTACAGGAGAAAGAATATTTGTATTTACCAGTGATCATTTCCCTAAAAAACCAATGAGTGAGAATACTATTAATCATGCCTTACAATCGATGGGATACGATACCAAAAAAGATCTTTGTTCTCATGGGTTCAGGACTATGGCATGTAGTGCCCTTATTGAGTCTGGGAAATGGAGCCGAGATGCAATAGAAAGACAAATGAGCCATCAAGAAAGAAATAATGTTCGTGCTGCATACATTCACAAAGCAGAGCTTATTCCAGAAAGGCAAAAAATGATGCAATGGTGGTCAGATTATCTAATGCAGTTGCAACATGGGTTTCATCATCCATATGACTTTGAAAATAATAGTAAATAAATTTTTATGAGAGGTGAGAAATGGATAAGTTGCTTACGTTTGATGAAGTAATTAACAGAACTGGATACTCCCGGCCAAGAATCTATGAATTAATCAAATTGGGGGTATTCCCAAGAAAGATAAAAATAGGCTCAAGAAAAGTAGCTTTCATTGAAAGTGAAATTAATTCCTGGATCCAAGAAAAAATCAGCACATCTACAAAGTAAATGGCAAAGAAAAATAAACTGTCTTTCTGGCAGAGGGGTGCCTTTGTCAGAAAATAGTCTCTAATTATATAACGGAAATGATATTATGAACGATGAAAACATCAGTAACAATGTGAAAAAAATTTCAAGCGTAAATGGAATGCCATTAAGTAAAGGGTCTGACGGTTATAATAAGCAGCAATGTTATGTTATGAAAAATCACCTTCCAGACCAAACATTATGCAGCATTTATGGTCCCAGCGGTTCTTATAAAAGCTTTTTGGCGGTGTCATGGGCATGTCACATTGCAACTGGAGTTAATTGGGCAGGAAATAAAGTAAATCAGGGGGCTGTTGTCTATATAGTAGGGGAAGGAGGAATTGGAGTATCTCGTCGGGTTAAAGCTTGGGAAAATATATACCAAAAAGAGGCTGATAATCTTTGGTTAGTTAATAGGCCTGTGTTTCCGGTGAGAAGGTCAGAGATTAGTACTCTTGTTGAGTTGGTTAAATACATTGAGGATATGAGTCATTTTCCTGTTCGACTAATTATTTTCGACACCCTTGCACGTTGTTTTGGTGGAAAGGATGAGAATGATGCCAGAGATATGGGTGCATTTATTGAAGGTTGTGACTCATTAAAAAATAAAACATCTGCAACCGTCCTTGTTGTACATCATTCAGGCAAGGATGAATCTAAGGGTGCCAGAGGGTCAAGCTCATTTAGAGCTGCACTTGATGTTGAGTTTAATGTTAAAAGAGAGGCCGAAGAACAAGCATTAGTTCTATCTTGTACGAAGATGAAAGATGCAGAAGAACCGAAATCTAACGCTTATGAATTGCAAAAGTCAGAGTTATTTGTCGATACTGATGGTGAGTTAGTCTCTTCTCTGGCTGTTATTGACAGTGCGAGAAGGCCAAAGTATTTATTTCCTGAATTGTCTGAGGTTTCTAACCTCACTCTAAATCATAAAATTCTTTGGGGAATAATAAATAATCGTTTTGCAAATGGTGAAAAATGCACAAAAAAATCAATTCGTGATGATTTGAAAAGTCAGGGAATTGATATTAAACATTTTACGCGATGGCTGAAGAAGCTTGTTGATGATGGGGCACTGGTGGACAACGGTGAAGAAGTCTTGCTGCCCTCTCTACCTGAAGCACCATAGAAAATGGTTACTTAATGGGGAGCGGCGGTACATGCAGACTCCGTTCCCCACTTGATTGTTCTAAGCATAGGTGATGTGGGGAATTTATATAAAAGGCTGTTAATAAATGATTTTTTTTGTTTTTTTATGAAATATCATAGAAAAATGACTACTGGGTAGTAAGTGGGTTTATTCTGGGTATTTGCCTTTGATTGTTCATCTTTTGTACTACTTGCAAAGATATTGATAGGTTCAGCAATTTTAATCGCTTGATAAAAAAATGCACAGAGATATGATTTTGAGAGATATTTCTCAAAATCGAACTTTTCATCCTGTGCTTAGCATCAATCAGCGGGGGTGATTGCGAAAGGAGCCGACCTTTGACTGCCGATAACCTGTACCACTCAGCAAACTTTGCTTTCCTGGCAGAACATGATCCTTTGCTCGTTCAGATAACTGCAACCGCTGAACAGGTCTTCTCAAGTGATCCCAACACCACGTTGATGAAACTCCGGCAGTTTGGCGAGGCGCTGGCACAGAACATCGCAGTCAGGTTGAACATCACTCGGAATGATAATCCTACGCAACAGGAGTTGCTTTACCGACTGAACAGAGAATTACAACTCGACCCCGCGATTCACCAGCTATTCCATACGTTGAGGATTGAAGGCAATAAGGCAACCCATCAGTTTCAGACAAAGCATCGTGAAGCGATGGATGCTCTTAGAGTTGCTCGTGCGCTGGCGATTTGGTTTCATCAAACCTTTGGCAAACAAGACAGTACGTTTAATCCCGGCCCCTTTCTTCCCCCTCACGATCCCAGTGAGCAGTTAAGCAAGTCCCAGTCAGCTATTGAACAGCTCAAGCAGACGCTGCTGGCAGCTAATCAAAAACTGGAAACCAGTGAACAGTTGCAAGCATTGCTGAAACAGCAGAAAGATGAGTATGAGCAACTGGTGCAGGCAATGGATCAGGAGGCCAGAGAACAACAGGAGCTGCTGGAGATTAATCAGCAAGACCTGCAACGGCTTCAGCGAGATTATGAAGCTAGATTAAAGGCATTGCAGGAACAGCTTGCCCAGCAAGCTCAGCAGGCTGTGATGGCTCAACGTAAAGAGTTCGGCCGTAGATCCAGCTATGCGCGCAAGCAGGTGATTACAGAAGAACTGACGCGAATTCTGATTGATCAGCAACTTAACGAGTGGGGGTGGCTGGCCGATAGTCAGGAGCTAACGTACAAAAAAGGTTCTCGTCCGGAAAAAGGCGTGAATAAAGCGATTGCTGAATGGCCAACCTATGCGAATAACGAACAGGGCAGGGCAGACTACGTTTTGTTCTGTGGGCTTATCCCTGTTGCGACTGTTGAAGCAAAAAAGAAAAATGAAAATGTTGCCGGAAAAATCCCCCAGGCAGAGCGTTACAGTAAAGGCTTTCAGTTTGATGCCTCATTAATCCCAGCCTGGTCGGAAGAAGGTCGAGCGACTGGCTGGGAAGAGGGTACAGGCGATGTATTTCAGATCCCGTTTGTCTTCTCCTGCAACGGACGCCCGTATATCAAGCAATCTGCTGAATTTTCCGGTACATGGTTCCGTGATGTACGCTCACCCGACAATACACGTTATCCACTGGAAAATTTTATCACTCCCGAAGGTCTGATTGATCGCCTGCATCGCAGCCGTGCTGATGCAGAAGCAAAGCTACATGATGAACCTTTTGGCTATCTTGGTTTGCGTGATTATCAGGAAAAAGCCGTTAGAGCCGTCGAATCGGCGCTGGAAGGTGGGGCAAAGCAAGCATTGCTGGCGATGGCGACGGGGACGGGGAAAACACGCACTATTATTGGCCTGATTTATCGTTTTTTGAAAGTTGAACGCTTCAAACGCATTCTCTTTCTCGTTGACCGCTCAGCGCTGGGGGAGCAGGCGCAGGATGCTTTTAAAGAAGCCTCTTTGGAGCAAAATCAAACTCTGTCACAGATATATAACATCGCTGAACTGGGCGATATGGCCGCAGAAGCAGAAACACGCGTGCAGGTAGCCACGGTACAGTCGATGGTCAGTCGAATTTATCGCTCTGGAAATCCTCCGGCGGTAGATGATTTTGACTGCATCATTATCGATGAGGCACATCGGGGATATACCCTCGATCAGGAGATGACTGAGGGTGAACTCTCTATCCGTGATAATGCCCAGTACCTTTCCAGCTATCGTCGTGTGCTGGATTACTTTGATGCAGTAAAAATCGGTTTAACCGCCACACCGGCTAAACATACCAGCGAGATTTTCGGTCATCCGGTCTATATCTACTCTTATCGCGAAGCAGTTGCGGAGGACTGGTTGATAGATCATGAACCGCCCGTTCGTTATGAAACCCAGCTAAGCAAGCATGGCATTCACTTTGAGAAGGGAGAAAAAGTGAGTGCGATTGATGCCGCGACGGGAGAAGTTGATACCAGCGAGCTGGAAGATGAACTGGATTTTGACGTCGAAGCCTTTAATCGCAGGGTGATTACTGAAGATTTTAATCGTGTGATTTGTGAAGAACTGGCGCAAGAGATCGATCCTACTGGAGATGAAAAAACGCTGATTTTCTGCGCGACTGATGCCCATGCCGATATGGTTAAGCGTTTGTTGGATAAGGCGATGGGAGAGGTCAACCCGGACTTTAACCAAGCTGCCATTGAAAAGATTACTGGAAAAAGCGATCAGGTCAGTAAGCTTATCAAGCGCTTCAAAAATGAACGTTATCCGAGTATCGCTATTACCGTCGACCTGTTGACCACAGGAATTGATGTGCCTGCCATTACTCACTTGGTGTTTTTACGCCGCGTGAAGTCACGTATTTTGTATGAACAGATGATTGGGCGTGCAACGCGTCGCTGTGACGATATCGGGAAAACCGTATTCTGGATCCATGACCCGGTAGACATTTATGCCACGCTGCAAAACGTCAATACAATGAAGCCACTGGTAAAAAATGCAGGTGTCAGCATTGAGCAACTGGTTGAAGAATTATCTAATGATGATGTACTGGAAACCGCGTTGAATACCCCCGGTGATACCCCTACAGAAACGCAAGCAGACAGCCTGTTGAACCAGCTCAGCCAGAAAGTAATGCGCGTATTGCGTAAAGCGGAGAACAAGGCGGAAAAGCGTCCTGAAGTACGCCAGAAATTAAAGGAGCTGGAAGAACTGTGGGGTATCGAGCCGAAAAAACTTCACCAGCATCTGCACAAACTGGGTCCTCAGCAGGCTTCGGCATTTCTGAAACAGCATAGTAATCTTATCCGTCAGCTCAGTGACGTTGGAGTCTTACTGGGCAGTGAATACCGCCCGGTGATTTCTGACCATGAAGATGCACTTATTAGTAAAGAGCAAACCTATGGACGTTATCAAAAGCCTGCGGACTATCTACAGAGCTTTAACGAGTTTATCACTAACAACCTAAACCAATCTGCCGCATTGTCCGTGGTAGTTAATCGTCCACGTGATCTGACGCGAGAACAATTAAAAGAGATTCGTCTGTTACTGGATGAGGCTGGCTATAGTGAAGCGAGTTTACGTTCAGCTGTTCGCACTGAGAAAAATCAGGATATTGCTGCGACCATTATCGGCCATATTCGTCAGGCTGCCTTAGGTGAACCGCTGGTGCCGTTTGAAGATCGCGTAAAGCAGGCGCTGGCAAAAATCTACGCCCAGAATAGCTGGACTACAGTTCAGAAAAGGTGGCTGGATCGTCTGGCGAAGCAATTGTTGCATGAAGTGGTGCTTGATAAGAACTTCGTTAATCACTGCTTCTCAGATGCCGGAGGTGCTAAAAAACTTAACCACCTGCTAAGCGACCAGTTAGATAGCATCCTTGAGCAGATGAGCGAAGCTCTATGGGCTCCAAAAACAGCCTGAACGTGATACCCTTCCCCGCAATTTTTCAGCAAACAGGCCGGTTAGCCGGCCTATTACGGAATAGCTATGAGTAACAATGAGATTGTCCAGAAACTCTGGAATCTGTGTGATGTCTTGCGCGATGACGGCATCAACTACAGCGACTATGTCACCGAACTGGTATTACTTCTGTTCATCAAGATGGTACATGAGAACACCGAAGCCGAGACGCTGGATAAGCACACCTTACCAGAAGGTTGCCGCTGGACTGATTTGAACAGCAAATCAGGTATCACTCTTCTCAACGACTACAAACAAATCTTGCTGAAACTCTCAACCGGTAAGGATGCAGAGGGTAAGCTAGTGCATGCGGATCCGCTGATCACGGCAATCTACGCGGACGCGCAAACACGCCTGCGTGAACCGCGCCATCTTGAGCAACTGATCCGTTCATTGGATCAGATTGACTGGTTCAGTGCGCAGAAAGATGGTCTGGGCGATCTGTATGAAGGTTTGCTGGAGAAAAATGCCGGTGAAACCAAATCCGGTGCCGGGCAATATTTCACTCCACGCGTACTGATTAACAGCATGGTGCGCTGCATTAAACCTCAGCCGGGTGAAGTGATTCAGGATCCGGCGGCGGGTACAGCTGGCTTTCTGATTGCGGCTGACCAGTATATCAAGTCTAAAACCGATGACCTTTATGATTTACCCGCCAAAGGTCAGCAGTTTCAAAAGAACAAAGCATTTGTTGGCGTTGAACTGGTGCCCTCTACTCGTCGCTTAGCGTTAATGAACTGCCTGTTACACGGCATGGAAGGTGATACTGAAGGTGTAGTCCACCAGGGGAATGCTTTAGGTATGGCCGGGCAGGCGCTGCCGAAAGCCGATATTATACTGGCTAACCCACCGTTTGGCACAGCGAAAGGCGGTGAAGCAAGTATTACCCGTGATGACTTGACCTACCCAACCAGCAATAAGCAACTGGCTTTTTTACAGCATATATATCGCAACCTCAAGCCAGGTGGCCGCGCTGCTGTTGTGCTGCCGGATAACGTGTTGTTTGAGGCTGGCGTGGGTACCGATGTGCGTCGTGACCTGATGAACAAATGTAATCTGCATACCATCCTTCGTTTACCGACCGGTATTTTTTACGCTCAGGGCGTCAAAACCAATGTGCTGTTTTTCACCAAAGGCACTGACGTCAATAAATACCAGGAAGAAAACTGCACTGAAAATGTCTGGGTCTATGATCTGCGTACCAATATGCCAAGCTTTGGTAAACGTACTCCATTTGGCGATAGTCATCTCAAGCCGTTTGAAGCAGTTTTTGGCGACTCTCCTTATGGTAATGCACCTCGTCAGCAAGGAGAGTGGAGTTTTAACGCTGAAGAAATTGACGCGCCTGACACGGCGGAAAACGACAATGTTGATGATCGCCTGATAACCAGCCGCTGGCGGGTCTTTACCCGGGAGTGGATCCGCGATACCAAAGGTGATTCTCTAGATATCTCCTGGCTGCGGGATAACAGCAGTGTTGATGCCGCCAACCTGCCAGAGCCATCGATGTTGGCCAGTGAAGCGATGAGTGAACTGGTGCAGGCTTTGGGTGAACTGGATGCGTTGATGCGTGAGTTGGGAGCAGGGGAAGAGGCTGATGCGCAGCGCCAATTACTGAATGAAGTATTTGGTGAGGTAAAGGCATGAGTAAAACTATGCTTCCGAAAGAATGGATTAACACTAATTTAGGGGCTATTCTTCTTTCAATTATTGGGGGGGGGACACCAAGCAAAAGTAAACCAGAGTATTTTTTAGGAAATATTCCGTGGATGAGTGTGAAGGATATGAACAAACATATTCTTAAAGATACTATTGATCACATTACACCCGATGCAGTAAAGAATAGCAGTACCAATATTATTCCGGCAGGAACGCCGATTATTGCTACTAGGATGAGTTTAGGAAAGATTGTCACTGCATCTTTTGACTCAGCAATTAATCAAGACTTAAAAGCACTATTCCTTCCTAAGGATATAGAACGTAATTTCTTTTTACATTGGTATCGCTCACAATCACAATTAATTGAAAGCTTAGGTACGGGTACTACAGTTAAAGGGATACGGCTGGAAGTGCTGAATGGACTTTCAATTAACCTCCCCCCCTTAGCCGAACAAAAAATCATCGCCGATAAACTCGATGACCTTTTGGCTCGCGTGGACAGTATTAAAGCCCGGCTGGGAAATATCCCTGAGCTTTTGAAAAAATTTCGTCACTCAGTATTACTTTCTGCAGTAAGCGGAAAGCTTACTGCAGAATGGAGAAATGAAAATAAAACATCAGAATCGGCAAAGGAACTGGTTGTTCGCTGGATTAGTCTTAGAAAGGAACGGTTTTCTATATATCAGAATGAATTGTTGGCGCTTGGTGATTTAAAGAGAACTAAAAAATTTATAGAACCACACCTTCCTGATATAGAAACTGGAGGAGAATTGGTTGTTCCTCCATCCTGGGAAATAGTTAGTGTTTCTCAAATTGCAGACTGTCTGGATAGCCAGAGAATACCGGTTAAAAAAGAAAAAAGGATTAAATCTGAGGGCCTCTATCCATATTTTGGTGCTAATGGTGAAGTGGACCGAGTAGATGACTTTATATTTAATGGTGATTACGTACTAGTTACAGAGGATGAAACATTCTATGGAAGAGTGAAGCCAATAGCCTACCGTTATACAGGGAAATGTTGGGTAAATAATCATGTTCATATTCTATCTGCCCCAACAAAATCAGCAAATGATTATTTATGCTATGCATTGATGTATTATAAAATAATCCCTTGGTTAACTGGCACTACTGGGCGGGCAAAATTGACACAGGCAGCATTAAATGTCTTGCCTATTGGACTTCCTCCTGAAAAGGAGATTGAAGAAATAGTTCTGCGTATTGACCAATTTTTTTCCTATGCTGATTCCATTCAAAGGGCGGCTAATAACGCATTAGCACGAATCAATAATCTCACTCAATCCATCCTTGCTAAAGCATTCTGTGGTGAACTCACTGCCCAATGGCGAGAAGAAAATCTTGACCTAATTAGCGGCATCAACAGCGCTGAAGCTTTATTACAAAAAATCTCTACTGAGAAATTAGCGTCAGGTACCTCAAAAAAGATAGTTAAAAAGGTTGTTCGATAAAAATAGCCCACATCTGTGGGCTGTTAATTAATATAAATTATAAAATGTTTTATTTTTTTAGATATGATCTAGTAGTTGATTTGTTATTAACTTTTCGCGGATATTTTCCAAAATGCTTGATGCTTATCATAAAGCTCAAGCAAGGCTTCAGCAAAAGAATCGTCGACGGCATAAAAGTAACATTCAGGTACGTTTAAGACCCTGGCAAAAGCACACACTGTCTCAAATGAAGGACGATGTGTGCCGTTTTCATAATGAGACATTCTGGAATAAGCGGTCGCCTCCTCTATTCCTGCCATAACAGCGAGTTTCTCTTGTGTCAATTTTGCTCTTTTACGAGCTTCTTTCAATCGTTTGGGGATCATGGATCCATCTTGATAGTGTGCCTTGACACCATCTTTAGCATTCCTTAATATTGATTTTCTTTAGACTTGCTAAAGTTCTTGCCTTTAGGTTGAACACATGGATTTTTATCTGATTTTGGAGAGATTCTTTAGGTATGTAATCGGTGGAGTTTTCACGAGGAAAATTTTGAGGAGGAGTATATGTACAGGAAAACTTTAATGATTCTTTTTGGTATTCCATTATTTTCATATGCAGATGACCCCGGAGGTTTTGTTAATAGACAGCTAGCAAAAGACCCCGCGTTAGATTATGCAATAGGGGATGTCCATGGACCTGTAAAAGAAATTATTGAGAGGACTGTGGGGTCAGAAGAAAAAAGGATGATTCGATATGATCCGGACGAAAATATTTATTATATAAAAACACCGAATAAGGCGATTCATATCTCATCTGGTTATCCAAATCCTCTTCCTGTAAGAGTGGATATCGATAATACGTATAAACATTCTTCACCATCAAGCAACTTGATGAAGTTCGATTATTCTTTATATGACCGAGATAAATATGGGAATTTAAAATCCATTAGATCATATCTTTATGATGAAAATAATAAAGAGACAACGTATCAAACAAACTTGATATATCGAAAGCTAGCATCAGGGGATATTGAGGTTTCATATGATAAACCTTCTCCAATCTTGGGTGAAATTAAAAGGTATTATAGGGGAGGGTTTATAATCAAGGAGGTATTTATAAATGCCAAGGGGGTGAATGTTTCAAATTATCGTTCTGAAAATATCCCCATGGAAACTGTTATATATGAATATGAGTTTGGAAAAAATAAGAAAACTCCATTGTTTATTTTGAAGAAAAGATATCTTGATCATAACAGGATGACACATAAAAGTTGGGAGAAGTATTCAGAAAGTGGTAATATTATAAAGACCTTTTTCTCATCCTTTAACAACCCTGAAGTTGGTAGTGGTGTTGAGTATGTTAATTATAAATTTGACAAATACTCTAACTGGGTTGAAAGAAATAAATGTGCTGTTGAAGGCCAATGGGGTAAGTACTCATCATGTACTCTAGAAAAAAGGACAATTAAGTATCATTATTGATTCTTTCTTCGGTACCAGTGGTATGGTACATCAAATAGTGATTATTTAATGCAACATACCACTATAAAACTTCGATTCCTTATTTTATTTGTGACTTTTATCTTGAAGTTATCCTGTTTTTAGTGTTTATTTATACTGGTAAGGATTAATCTTCTTAAACTCATTAAGCTTTATGTTGAGGCCGCTATGACCAGAAAAAAACCTGAAGTAATATTTACTTTTTCTGTAAATGATAAAAACTTCAAGGATGTCATGAGTTCTTATCGTGGGTTAGAAGTCATTGTTGAATATTATGACCATAGGATTGATACTTTCAACAGAGAAGTTTCGCATTGGTTTAAACCTACATTTGGTACGAGTAGTTTTTCAACCGCAATAATCAATTTTGTGAAGAAAGAATATCCTGAGATTGATGCGGAAAATATTGAAGTAAATCCTATACCTGATGAACTGCCCTTTGATAATGGGGACTATAACACCTTAGGTTTGCTTCAAATATCAGGGCTAACGATCTGTGATTGGAAAAAAATCGCAGCAAACGTTCAGATCGATACTCTTTCAGCATGGCACGGAACTGAGGATGAGATTGTTTTACACTTTTCACGTGAGGTTCCTAGCGAGATTATGCAGTACGTGAAAAATTTACATGGGTGGACATCTTATACGGGGATCACCGTTAGTGCAATGGATGAGAGCATCGTCGAAAAATATGGACTTTTATCGTATATCGATAATTAATAACCCTCATATTGTCTTTTGTTATTAATTAGTTAAGTTTACTCCATGAGTTCGGCCTTCGGCACCAAGTGATGCAAGAATTAGCTACCTAAGGGTGGCTTTTTTTGTAAGCAAAAAAATTCAGCGGTCAGCTTTACAGTCCTGTAAAAACTCCATCCATAAATTATGCATGCATAATACTCACTTGATTACTAACTTACTGTTTTAATTATAAAATATAGCTTTATGCCGTATTATGAAATGTTAAAAATCAACCTTCCTTGCTACTGGAGGCTTTCACCAGTTCATCTTGGCCTTCATCTCAAGTATCATTCTACAAATAACAGATGCATAATGTGTATATTTATACAGTATATTTGAGAATCCCCTATGACTGACCTTAGTACATTAGAGCTTCATTTCTCGGGCCATGAAACGTTTCCACTACGAAACATGTGGCTGAAACGTGTCTGCGATCAGGCAGATCAGGATGGGAGAATTGCCAAATCCGTTTTCACCGATGAAGAAGCAATAGTACGGTTTGGTGTTGGTAAGAACATGGTGTCTTCAATGAAGCATTGGGCACTTGCTACCGGGATGATACTTGATGAAAACTCATCAAAATATTATCGTCTGTCATCTTTAGCAAAAAAAATCTTCGCTGTGGATGGTTTGGACCCCTTTTCTGAAAATATTGCTACGACCTGGTTGTTGCATTGGCAGCTAGCCGGCACTTCTAAATTAGAAACGAGTTTTAAAACCAGAAGTACGACATGGGTATTGCTATTCAATACATTTATAACTGCTGATTTTTCAAACAAAGATTTGTTAAATAATATATATAAATTTATAGCTAACAATGCACGAAAGAAAATATCTGAAAATAGCTTACAGCGTGATATTGATGTCTGTTTAAGAAGTTATATTTCGTTACCTAAAAATAATAATTCTGATGATATTTCTGAGCCGGTTCTTGCAGAATTAGCCTTAATAAGGCCCACTACATCTGGAAAACTAGGTTTCCAGCGTGGTACGAGGAGTACATTACCCGATGGAATTTTTGATTATTGTTTGATTATCTTTTGGCAATCACTCTCAAAGGATCTGAATGCTTTATCGCTGTATGATATTTGTCATGCAAAAGGTTCTTTAGGTTTAGTGTTCAAGATGGATGAAGATGCAATAGCTGAGAGATTAATTGGAATTGGAGAAAGAACTGGTGATTTATTGATTTGGGCAAGTACTTCCGGGATACATCAAGTAATGAAAAAGCAAGGCCTGGGAGGTGATGAGTTTACTAAATTGGCAGTTTCAAGATTAGAGAGTAGCTATAATGAATAATGAAAATAAAATGGGGAATAAAGTTGAGATCTCCCTTCAATATCAGAAGTCTATTCGTATTGATTCTGATTTTCTGAAAGAGGAAGCCTTTGAGGGTTATATTTTTCATGAAACAGCTAATCAAATTATAGCTAACTTGACAAATCAAAAACTTTTAAATAACCAGGGGGCGTTTACCTTTACAGGACCATATGGTAGTGGAAAATCATCCTTGGCATTGGCTTTTAGTTCAGCTATTTGTAGGGCAGTACATATAAGAGAGCATGTAAAAAATAAAATTAAACCTGAGTTAAAAGAGCTTATAGAATCTGCATTTCCTATAAAATCTCAGGGATGGCGTGTTTTGCCAATAGTTGGTAAAAAAAACAACTATATTGAAGAGATTATTAATTCAATTAATAATAATTTTTCTTGGGAAGAAAAATTACCAAATGACTTAACTCCTCCAGAGTTAGTGATCTTGACCCTCCATCTCCGAACAGCTTTTGTATCTTAAGTTAACGATGTCCGCTGCCGCCGGTATTCCCTCGGGGAGTGATATCCCAGCGCGCTGTGCGGGTGGTTTTCATTGTAATGCGTGAACGCTACTGCAAGGTTTCGCAGTGCTGTTCTCACATCCGGTTTTGGCATGAACGCGATATAGTCTTCTTTCATCGT
>OKBV01000232.1_pt1 | contig 18579 bp, 16 predicted proteins | sample 1614461 | NCBI WGS metagenome assembly OKBV01 (sample SAMN04436941, study PRJEB24849) | human gut metagenome | biome: human gut; feature: NICU; material: stool | host: Homo sapiens | place: USA: Saint Louis, MO | collected 2009-11-12
AGCTGGACGAAGGGCATCCTGAGCTTCAGCGATAAACCGCTGGGTGAGGTGATAGGGCTACTGTTTCAGCTCCAAAGGAAAGTTTGGCACCTGCTGAAGCTCCTTCAACTGCTGTGACTCCAGAAAAGACGAGTGAAAGTTCTCAGCATGTTCAAACAGTTACTGCGAATGAAACTCACAAAGTTGAAAATACTACTGAACCAATATCAACAGTAGAAGAAAAGGTTAACCTAGCGACAAATACTGATAAATTATCTGATAAAACAGTTACTACTCCAAGCATTTCAAATGAGACAAATAAAAAAATTGAGTCCGAGGTGCGTGAAGATAAGGGAAATGAAAAAGTCACTGTAACAAAGCAAAGTCTTGAAACTATAACAGATAATAAACCATCAACACTAAGTACTGGTTATTCGAGATTATTCAGTGTTGGAAATATTAGACGACCTATGTCTAATAATTCTAGAATCGGTGATGACTATCCAGTAGCTTGGCGTAATAATCCGGGGGAATGGGATAGTTGGGGTTATGCAACTGCTTATTGTACTTCCTTTGTTGCGAATAGACTCTATCAAGTTAATAAATTGGATACACCTAGAGGTTTAGGTCATGCTAGACAATGGGGTGGAAATGCAAGAAGTATGGGATATAGAGTTGATAATATTCCTACTAGAGGCTCTGTAGCATATTTGGACGATGGTCTTTATGGTCACGTTGCTTGGGTGTCAGCCGTCAAAGGTGATAATGTAGAAATCGAGGAGTATAACTATGGGTCAACCTATCAGTTCCGTTATCATAGTCGTGTGGTTCCCAAAAATTCATTCACTGGTTACATCCACTTTAAAGATTTAAAAAGTAGTAATACAAGTATCCCCGATGCTCCAACACCAACAGATAATACAGGAAGTAATTTAGCTTCTTCAGGATCTTATCAATTTACAGAGAGAGTAAGCATTAAAGCTGAACCTAAAATGTCTGCCCCAGAACTTGCCTATTATGAAGCAGGAAATACTGTTAATTATGATAAAACACTCCAAGCAGATGGTTATGTCTGGATTTCTTATCTATCATATGCTGGAAACCGTCGCTATATTCCAGTACAAAAGCTTTCAACTGAGGTAAAACCAGAGGTTAAAGGAACCATTAATGTTATAAATAAGAATGACCAGTCAGGTACCTTTGATGTTGTGATCTCAAATGTTTCAAGTAATGTTGGATTAAAAGAGGTTCAAGTTCCAATTTGGTCAGCAAAAAATGGGCAAGATGATTTGAAATGGTATAAAGCTGTTAAACAATCTGATGGTACCTATAAGACTTCTGTAAAAATTAGTGATCATAAGAATGACAGAGGAGAATATCTTATCCATCTCTATTATGTTACTGATAGTGGTAAACAAATTGGTGTAGGTGGAACAACGACAACTGTAGAAAGTGTTTCAACTACATCTAATCCTTCTAAACCATCCATTCCTAATAGTGGTGTTTATACTTTTGAAGGCCATGCAAGTATCAAAGCAGAACCAAAGATTTCTGCACCTGAGTTGGCATATTATGATGCTGGAAATACAGTAAATTATGATAGCCTTATTCAGGCAGATGGTCATTATTGGATTTCTTATTTATCATATTCAGGTGCACGCCGTTATATTGCTATTAGTTAAGACATAAAGGATAACTGATATTAGAGGATAGCAGGAAAGTATTTCTATAATACCTCATGTAACAGTATTGAAATATAGAAATAAAAATGTTATATTTATGACGTAAAAAATAATTAAAGGAACATAATTTATGAAAACTACAAGTAAACTCATTGGTATCGTATCAGCTCTTATTGTGATTATCCTCGCTGTCTTCTTAGTGACTAAATTTAACAGTCATGAATCAGCGCGTGTTGGCACAAGTAGCAGTTCAGTCCAAACGGTTAAAAAGTCATCTTCAAGCTCAAGTAAATCTACTAAGAGCGATAAGAAAAATTCAAACCCGCATGTAAAAAATGAAGACACAGAAGATGCAACAGTTGAGGTTAGTGAGCCTTCTGTTACCAAAGATTCTGCAACTAAAAATACTGATGAAACAGTCTTATCTTCAGGAGGAGTTTCTGAGACTACAAAAGAAAAAACAGGAGAAGAAACACAAACATCATCATCGTTTAATGGAAAGCAACTAAGTTCAGGTGATTATAGTTCAATCGCTGGTACTTGGACAAACTCTCGAGGAGAATTTGTCACAATTTCACCAGATGGCACAGTACAAAATGGGAGTGGTTATACTTATCATCTCTATTCTGGACATTTCAGTAATGGAAATTTTTCAGGAACAATTGCTTCTAATATTGATAGCGCAGCTTTTTGGGCTATTCCTGGAACTGGTAATGGCGATTCAGACCATCTTGTTATTGGTCAAAGTGATGATGCAGAAAATTATCCATTTTATCGTAATTAACATGAAAAAAGATTGCTATTTATTTAGTAATCTTTTTACTTTTGCTTTTATTGGAAAAACAACGAAAATGTAAGTATAAGTCAGTCATTTTTTTCGATTATGACGAAAATCGGACAGTTTATGATTTAAGTGGGAACAAGTCAAAAAATTTGGTATACTAGTGGACAAGTGAGAAATATTGAGTATTTTTGTAAAATAATTGTAATATTTGTCACCTAATGTTACAATCAATCGGTAACAACAATTTGATAGAGAGAAATAATAATATGAAACGAGAAAAATTTTTACACGAACAACAACGTTTTTCAATTCGTAAATATTCTTTTGGGGCTGCGTCAGTTCTTTTAGGAGCTAGTTTGGTCTTTGCGGGTCAAGCTTTGGCTGACGAACACCACGAAGTCGCAACGACTTCAGATGCCACTTTGCGTGCGACTTCAGATAGTGATGCCTTAACAGCGGCTGATATTTTCAGTGGCGTAGCAACTAATGGAGTGGCGTCAAGTGAGAAAGCTAGCGAAACTTCAACAACGAGCCAAACAGTTAGTGAAACTGCTACTAGCGAAGCGACAAGTGAAGTCAGTGCCTCACAAACAGCTGATAAAGCATCTGAAACTGCAGTTGCCCCTTCAGCTGTGACAAATCGCTCAAATCTAGCTGAAAAAGATGCTAATCTTGATGTATCTAGTATGGTGAGAGCGGCTGTTAATACTAGCTTGGTGAGCACACCAACAACTACTACAGACAGTGACCTTCCAAGCCAAGGAACTTATGTCTACAAGGAACGTACAGAAATCAAGAATCAACCTAAGATTTCTGCCAAGGCTGAATTTTATGTGAATCCAGGGGATAGCGTCTTTTACGACCAAGTCGTGACAGCTGACGGCTACCAATGGATTAGCTACAAATCATACTCTGGCGTGCGTCGTTATGCGCCAGTAAAACCAGTGGCGGCTGGTAGTGGCAGTGGTAACAGTGGTAGTGGGGATGGTAAGCCTTCTAATGGCGATCAAGCTACAACAGGGGCTTTGAACATCCCAGCGACAGGAACTTTCTACTTTACACGTGATACAGATATTAAGAAAGAACCAAAAGCAGATCTCAAACCTACTTTTGTTTTCAGTAAGGGTGACCATGTCATCTATGACAAAGTTTTGACTGCGGATAATCATCAATGGATTTCTTACCTTGGCTATGACTATGTTCGCTACTATGCTGATATTGCGACTTTGACACCTGCAAAAGCTGAAACACCAGCTGCTAAACCAACAGAGACTAATCAAGCAAAACCAGAAACTACTGGTGCTGAAAAACTTCCAGCAAGTGGTACTTATAATGTGACACGTAGCTTGAATGTTAAAAACGAACCTAAGGCCTCTGCAGAAACACTTTATACCTTGGAAAAAGGCTACAAAGTGAACTATGACAAGGTCTTGACTGCGGATAACCACCAATGGATTTCTTACATTAGTTACAGTGGTACACGTCGTTATGTGGATATTGCGACTTTGAAAACTACTGAGTTTAAGCCACAAGAAAACCGTGTTTCAGGTGACCTTACTATAAGCAACCAAACGTCTAACGGCTTCGATGTTGTGGTTACCAATGTTTCAGGTGGTGACAAGACAGTTCAAGAAGTGCGTGTCCCAATTTGGTCAGATAAGAATGGTCAAGATGACCTTACATGGTACCATGCTGATAAACAATCAGACGGTAGCTATAAGGTTCATGTAGATAAAGCCAGCCACAAGGGTGACGCTGGTACTTATTCTGTGCATCTTTACTATATGTTGGATGGCAAGAGAACTTATATTACAGAAACTAAGGCTACAGTTCCTGAATCTCAAGTAGCAGGAAAATTGACGATTACCAACCAAACGTCTAATGGCTTTGATGTTGTCGTAACTGATGTTTCAGGTGGTGGCAAGACAGTTCAAGAAGTTCGTGTTCCAATTTGGTCAGATAAGAATGGTCAAGATGACCTCACTTGGTACCATGCTGATAAACAATCAGACGGTAGCTACAAGGTTCATGTAGATACAGCCAGCCACAAGGGCGATGCTGGTAGCTATTCTGTTCATCTTTACTATATGTTGGATGGTAAACGAACTTATATTACCGAAACTACAGCCACAGTCCCTCAATCTAATGAATCCCATGTAAGAGGGGAATTGACTAATAACGGTTCTTATTACAGTGTTCGTGGTAAATACGATGATATTATTATTGTCAATAAAAAACACGGTCTTTCTAAGGACTATAACCCAGGTGAAAACCCAACAGCTAAGGCAGCCTTTGTTCGTCTTCGTGACGATATGATTAACCAAGGTTTGAATGTTGGACGTTCATACAGTGGTTTCCGTTCTTACGATTATCAAAAGACTCTTTACGACAACTATGTTAGTCGTGATGGTCAAGCAGCAGCGGACCGTTACTCAGCTCGTCCTGGATTTAGCGAACACCAAACTGGTTTGGTCTTTGACTTGACTGATAAATCTGGTAACTTGCTTGAGGATGCACGAGCTAGTCAATGGCTTAAAGATAATGCACATAACTATGGCTTTATCGTGCGTTTCCAAGCAGGTAAAGAAGCTTCAACTGGCTACATGCCAGAAGCATGGCATATCCGCTATGTGGGTAAAGAAGCTAAAGATATCCATGATTCAGGATTAAGCTTGGAAGAGTACTTTGGAATTGAAGGTGGCGATTATGCTACTAGCAGCAAACCTGCTGAAAGCAAACCAGCCACTACAGGTGCCATCAACCTTCCAGCGACAGGAACTTATACCTTCACAGGTCGTGCGTCAATCAAGGCAGAAGCTAAGGTTTCAAGCCCAGAGTTGGCCTACTATGACAAGGGTATGACTGTAAACTACGACAAGGTTCTCACAGCCGATGGTCACACATGGCTCTCATACATGACAGCAAGTGGTGCTCGTCGTTACGTCGATATTGCTTAATGAGATAAAGAATCAGGTTGGACAACGTGTCCAGCCTTTTTTGATAGCCTCTCTTTATCAGGAGATTGAATTTTTCAATTTTTGTGACGTCTTTTGGAGTGCTATAATGGTTAATATAGAATCGAGGTTACTATGAAAATCGCATTGGTACAGATGGATGTTGCTCACGGACAGCCTGCTGAAAATGTAAAACACGTGAAAGAGATGTTGGAAAGGGCGCTTGATGACAATCCCGATGTTATTGTGCTTCCTGAAATGTGGAATACAGGCTATGCTTTAGATGAACTTGACGGTATTGCGGATAAGGATGGACTGGAATCTCAAGCTCTCTTATCTCATTTTGCCAGAGAACATGCTGTGGCTATTCTCGGAGGGTCTGTTGCCATTGAGAAAGATGACAAATTCTACAATACAACCTATGTCTACAATAAGTTTGGGGACTTAATCAATACCTACAGTAAGGTCCATCTTTTTGGATTGATGGCGGAGGACCAGTATATGTCGGCTGGGGCTGCGGAGTCTGTTTTTGAGCTTGATGGTGTGACAGCGGCTAGTGTCATTTGTTACGACATTCGTTTTCCTGAATGGGTGCGAACACAGATGGCGCAAGGGGTCAAGGTGCTTTTTGTGGTATCTCAGTGGCCTGAGCCTCGTGTGCAACAATGGGAGATTTTACTCAAGGCGCGTGCGGTTGAAAACCAAGCCTTTGTGGTAGCTGTTAACCGTGTCGGAGCAGGACCAGACGATGTCTTTTCGGGACATTCCATGGTTATAGATCCTCTAGGAAATGTAGTCTTGCAGGCCAAGGAACATGAGGAGGGCATTTTTACGGCTGATATTAATCTTGAAGAGGTGGACCGAGTTCGAGGTCAAATTCCCGTTTTTGAGGACCGTCGCACGGACTTGTATCATTAAGGAGTGTTTATGTTATTTGAAGAATCTGATTTATTGAAAGAATTGCCAAAACAGTTTTTTGCAGGGTTGGTGGCTAAGGTGAATGCCAAGGTAGCTGAAGGCGCAGATGTGATCAACCTTGGCCAGGGAAATCCAGACCAGCCAACTTATGACCATATTGTTGAGGCCTTATGTACCTCAGCCCATAATCCAGCTAGCCACAAGTATTCTCAGTTTCGTAGCAATCGTCCCTTCAAGGAAGCAGCTACAAGTTTTTACAAGAAACATTATGGGATTGATTTGGATGCGGAGCGTGAGATTTGTGTCACAGGTGGAGCTAAGATTGGTCTTGTGGAATTGCCTTTAGCCTTGATGAATCCTGGTGACCTTTTGCTCCTGCCTGACCCAGGTTACCCTGACTACTTGTCGGGAGTGAGTCTGGGCCGTGTAACCTATGAGACCTTTCCTTTGACGGCTGAAAATGATTTTTTGCCAGATTTGGAAGCTATTCCTGAGGAGACAGCTCGTCGTGCTAAGTTTATCTATATCAATTACCCTAATAATCCTACGGGGGCTGTCGCAACAAAGGCATTTTATGAAAAATTGGTTGCCTGGGCTAAGACCTACGAGGTAGGAGTGGTGAGTGATTTGGCCTACGGGGCTTTGGGTTATCAGGGTTATGAGAATCCTAGCTTTTTATCGGTACCCGGTGCCAAGGATGTGGGAATTGAGTTTTATACCTTCTCAAAAACCTTTAATATGGCAGGTTGGCGCTTGGCTTTTGCGGCTGGAAATGCTGAGATGGTTGAAGCCTTAAACCTCATTCAGGACCACCTTTTTGTGGGAATTTTTCCCGCTTTGCAGGATGCTGGGATTGCTGCCCTCTTAGATCCTAAATCTGAGGAGGCAGTGGCCAAACTAAATGCGGTTTATGATAGCCGTCGAGATGCTTTTACGCAAGCAGCAGCTAAGATTGGCTGGCAGGCCTTTCCATCTAAAGGTTCCTTCTATGCTTGGATGCCTGTACCTGAGGGCTACACCAGTGAAAGTTTTGCAGATCTTTTGCTTGAGAAGGCCCATGTTGCTGTGGCACCAGGCAAAGGATTTGGACCAGCGGGAGATGCTTATGTTCGTATCGGACTGCTAGTAGAGCCTGAACGTCTTGTCGAGGCCGTCAATCGTATTGCAGATTTGCATTTATTTGATCATTAAATAGCATTTATGAAACAAGTGGTTGGAAAATACTGCTTGTTTTTTCATATTTTTGCATTTTTCTCTTGACAAATGAATAAAAATACAATAAACTAATCACATATTTATTCAAAAGGAGTGCATAAATGAAAATTTCAATCGTTGGTATCACTGGTTATAGTGGTTTAGAGTTAGTTAAAATTTTGAATAATCATAAAAAAGCAGAACTTGTTTCTATTCACGCAACCAAGGAAGTAGGCCGACGATTGTCTGAAGTGTATCCCTATTTGACAGGTGTTTGTGATTTAGAAATAGAAGCTTTCGATGCCCAAAAGATTATGGAAAAGGCAGACTTAGTCTTCTTTGCCACACCTTCTGGAGTTGCTAGTTCATTGGCAGAAGAATTTGTTCAGGCTGGCTTTCCTATTATTGATTTATCTGGAGATCATCGCTTGCCGGCTTCCATTTATGAAAAATGGTATAAAAAATCACCTGCTAAGGAAATGATTTTGAATAAATTTACATACGCATTGTCAGAATATACAGATGTAAAGGATAAAAAATTTATTGCCAATCCTGGATGTTACGCGACGGCGACAGAATTGGTCTTGATTCCTTTGGTTGCTGCTGGTTTGATTGAGATAGATAGCGTCATCGTGGATGCTAAGTCTGGTTTGACTGGTGCTGGTAAGGCGCTTAGTGAGTCTAGCCATTTTGTCAATGTTCACGATAATTATGTGACCTATAAGCTCAATCATCATCAGCATATTCCAGAGATTGTCCAGACTTTGAGGGCTTTTGATGCTGATATGCCGGAGATTCAGTTTTCAACGTCGCTTTTACCGGTTAATCGTGGGATTATGGCTACCGTTTATTGCAAATTAAAGAAGGATGTAGCTGTCTCTGATGTCGCTTCAGCCTTTGCAAAAGCTTATGATGATAAACCTTTTGTACGTGTGCAAGATAATTTACCAGAGCTCCATAATGTCATTGGATCGAATTTTACTGATATCGGATTTGCCTATAATGAGAAAACCAATGTTCTGACGGTTATTTCAGTCATTGATAATTTGATCAAGGGTGCTGCTGGCCAAGCGGTTCAAAATCTCAACCTCATGCAGGGGTGGGATGAGACAGAAGGTTTGCTTATGACACCGTCATACTTGTAGAGATAAGAACAGAAATAGGAGAAAAAATATGAAAGTCATAGATGGAACGATTGCCAGTCCGCTTGGTTTTTCAGCTGATGGGCTACATGCAGGATTTAAAAAGAGAAAAATGGATTTTGGTTGGATTGTCTCTGAAAAGCCAGCCAGTGTGGCAGGGGTTTACACGACCAATAAGGTTATTGCAGCTCCTTTGATTGTGACCAAGACCTCGGTAAAAAAGGCAGGGAAAATGAAGGCTATCGTTGTTAACTCAGGTGTGGCTAATTCTTGTACAGGGACCCAAGGATTGGAGGATGCTTACACCATGCAGGAGTGGACCGCTGAAAAGTTAGGTGTTGAACCAGATTTGGTTGGTGTGGCTTCTACAGGGATTATTGGTGAGTTGCTACCAATGGATATCTTGAAAAATGGTCTTTCCAAGATAGTGGTTAATGGTAATGCTGATGATTTCGCCAAGGCAATTTTGACGACAGATACAGCGACTAAGACCATTGCTGTGACGGAGACTTTTGGACGTGATGTTGTGACTATGGCTGGTGTTGCTAAGGGTTCAGGTATGATTCACCCTAATATGGCGACCATGCTCGGTTTTATTACCTGTGATGCCAATATTTCCAGTGAGACTCTCCAATTAGCCTTGAGTCAAAATGTAGAAAAGACTTTTAATCAGATTACGGTTGACGGAGATACTTCGACTAATGATATGGTGCTTGTCATGTCAAATGGTTGCACGCTCAACGAAGAGATTCTGCCAGATACACCCGAGTTCGATAAATTTTCAAAAATGCTGAATTTTGTGATGCAAGAACTGGCTAAAAAGATTGCCAAGGACGGTGAAGGTGCCAATAAGCTCATCCAAGTTGATGTGGTCAATGCTCCGAATGCCCTTGATGCCCGTATGATGGCCAAATCTGTTGTCGGTTCCAGTCTGGTCAAAACAGCCATCTTTGGTGAGGATCCTAACTGGGGACGTATTTTAGCTGCTGTTGGTTATGCTGGTGTGGATGTACCTGTGGATAATGTAGATATTATGATTGGCGGCCTGCCGGTCATGTTAGCCTCTAGTCCTGTGACCTTTGATGATGAAGAAATGAAAGACATCATGCATGAGGACGAAGTGACCATAACAGTAGACCTTCATTCAGGCCAAGAAAAAGGAACCGCATGGGGTTGTGATCTCTCTTACGATTACGTTAAGATTAATGCCCTCTATCACACTTAGACTGTCTAAGGAAAAGGAGTTAACTGATGCTTACTGAATATATTGTAATTAAGATTGGTGGAGTAGCCAGTAAACAGCTAACTCCTGAGATACTGACTAAACTGTCAGAATGGCAGCAGGCTGGTCAAAAAATAATCATCGTCCATGGGGGTGGCTTTGCAATCAATCAACTCATGGAGGAACATGACATCCCAATCCACAAGATCAATGGTCTGCGGGTGACGAGTCAGTCAGATATGGGGCTAATCAAAGAAGCCTTAGTTGATATGGTTGGGAAAAACTTAGCAGGTGAGCTTACAACTGCAGGTTTGCCAGCCTATCAGGTCGTAGATGAGCTTCCAGACCTTGTCCATGCTGATTTCTTAGATCAAGAGACTTATGGCTTTGTGGGTGAGGTCAGCCATATCACTAATCAGACCCTAGTGGCACTCCTTGCTCAAAGCAAGCTTCCTTTGATTCCTAGCTTGGGTTACAGTGAGCAGGGTGATTTGCTCAATATCAACGCCGATTACCTTGCTAGAGCTGTGGCAATTAGTCTAGGTGCCAAAAAACTTATTCTTATGACAGATGTCAAAGGTGTTTTAGAGAATGGACAGGTTTTGGAGCATCTGAATCTTGTGGACGTTCAGAAAAAAATAGATTCAGGTGTGATTACTGGGGGCATGATTCCTAAAATTCAAAGTGCTGTTCAGACGGTTGAATCTGGTGTTGAGCAGGTCATTATTGGTGATAACCTGACAGATGGTACCATAATCAAGGAGTAAACGATGACAAAACTATTTTCAAATTATAAACGGGCAGCGATTGATTTTGCTTCGGCCCATGGTAATTATTTGACAGATACAACTGGCAAGACCTACTTGGATTTTTCATCTGGTATTGGGGTAACTAACCTTGGCTATCATCCCCATGTCAATCAGGCTCTAACAGAGCAGGTGGGCAAGATTTTGCACCAGCCTAATCTTTATGATAATCAGTTGCAAGAAGATGTTGCTGGACTTTTAATTGGTGACAAGGATTATCTGGCCTTTTTCTGTAACAGTGGTGCAGAGGCCAATGAGGCAGCCATTAAAATCGCCCGTAAGGCATCGGGTAAACAAGAAATCATTACCTTCCAAAATTCCTTCCACGGTAGAACCTTCGGATCCATGTCTGCCACTGGTCAGGATAAAATCAAACAAGGTTTTGGTGAAGGTGTGCCCCATTTTAGCTATGCCATTTTCAATGACATAGACAGTGTTAAGGCCCTAGCCAATAAAGAAACGGCGGCCATTATGCTTGAGTTGGTCCAAGGGGAGTCAGGTGTTCAACCTGCGGATAAGGACTTTGTTAAGGCCTTGTCTGAGTACTGTCAGGAAACTGGAATTTATCTCATCGTAGATGAGGTTCAGACAGGTATTGGTCGTACTGGTAAGCTCTACGCTTATGAGCACTATGGCATTGAACCAGATATCTTTACCTTGGCTAAAGGTTTGGCAAATGGGGTGCCAGTTGGAGCCATGCTTGCTAAGTCATCTCTTGGAGAAGCCTTCTCTTACGGAAGTCATGGCTCTACCTTTGGAGGCAATAAGCTGGCTATGGCGGCTGCTAAGGCCACGCTTGAAGTTATGTTAGCACCTGGTTTTCTTGACACTGCTCTTGAAAATGGAAATAAGCTACAAGCAAAATTGCAGGCGGCTTTATCTGATAAAGAGACGGTTACCACTGTCCGTGGCTTGGGTTATATGATTGGAATCGAGACTACTGGCAATCTAGGAGAATTGGTTCAAGCGGCCAGAGATAAGGGATTGATTGTCTTAACTGCAGGAACCAATGTGATCCGTCTTTTGCCACCAATCACACTAAGTGATGCTGAAATTGAAAAGGGTGTGACCATTCTATCAGAAATATTTGACTAGACAATAGAAAAATCACTTGACCGTTAATCAAGTGATTTCTTTTACTTATTGTCAGTAGCAATCTCGCTGAGAAGCCCTTTAGAGGTTGTTGTTGGTAGGATGCGGACACGATTAAGTGAGAGGAGGCCATCCTTAGCACTAGCCAGTCCTTCGTTGGTAGTCAGTCCTAACTTGTAAGTTTTCTTAGCCAAGTCCAAGGTCGTTTGGTTGTAGCGACCTGACGGATAGGCAATGGTATTGACCTTGGTATTGAGTTTATCTTCAAGAAAGTCAATAGAATCCGTTAATTCAGCCTTTTGCGTTGCCTTGTCATTGACAGACAAATCAGGGTGGTTAACCGTATGAGATTGGAAGCTCATGCCGTGTGCCATCATTTCTTTCATCTGTTTAACAGTGAGATTTCCAGCGTTCCCTTTCTTGACAAAGCCAGTGATAATATTATTGGTTGCCTTAGCCTTGTATTTTTTGAGAATAGGATAGGCAATCGTATAGAAGTCTTCGTTACCATCGTCAAAGGTCAGCCAGACAACCTTCTTAGCAGGTAGGGCGTTTTCAGTGAAGGCTTTGTAGGCTTCTTCAGGAGTTAGGAAATAGTAACCGGCATCTACCATGGCCTTTATTTGTGCTTCAAAATTGTCCGGAGCAACAATCAGGTTGGCGTTAGAGGCCTCAGATGGATCCATAACGTGAACAGCATGGTACATGAGGATAGGAATTTGAACAGGATCGTCATAGGTCTTCCAATTGGCTGTACTCTTAGACTGACTCGTCTGGGCATGTTTTTGATTGGTTTTCGACTGGTTTGGACGGTTTAACATAAAAACGGCCAAGATACCGAGAAGTGCCAGATTTATGACAAGTAGAAGAAAATTCATCTTCTTTCGTTTAGGTTTGGTTGATTTTTGAGCTTGAAAAGTCATTGTATCCCCTTTCAAATAGGTCTAACTATTATTTTAACAAAAATAAGGTGGAATTGCACAGAATTTTCAGTAAAAAAGGATACTTGCCACCTTAAATGGCAACAATATTCTGTCAATTCCGACAGAAATATGGTACAATTAAAAAAATGTATGTTTTTAAGGAGAAATCGTAAATGTCTATTAAAATTGGATTACTTGGCTTTGGTACAGTAGCTAGTGGTATTCCTTTCCTCTTGCAGGAAAATGGTGAAAAGGTTCTTGCAGCCTCACGTGATCAGCTTGAAATTGCAAAAGTTTTGGTCAAAGATGACGAGGAAAAAAATCGACTTCTTGCTGCTGGTAACGACTACAATTTTGTCACAAATGTTGACGAAATCCTTAACGACGATGACATTCAAATCGTGGTCGAATTGATGGGACGTATCGAGCCAGCCCGCACCTTCATCACTAAAGCGCTCGAAGCTGGTAAAAACATTGTTTCTGCCAATAAAGACTTGATTGCCACTCATGGAAAAGAGTTGATTACCCTTGCTCAAGATAAGGGTGTGGCTTTCTACTACGAAGCTGCCGTAGCTGGTGGTATTCCAATTTTGCGTACTTTGGCTAACTCTTTGACATCTGACAAGGTGACACGTATCCTTGGTGTGCTCAACGGAACATCTAACTTTATGATGACTAAGATGGTTGACGAAGGTTGGTCATACGAAGATGCCCTCAAGACTGCTCAAGAACTTGGTTATGCTGAAAGTGATCCAACCAACGACGTTGAAGGTATTGACGCTGCTTATAAAGCCGTTATCCTAAGCCAATTTGGTTTTGGTGCTACAATTGATTTTGACGATGTGTCTCACAAGGGAATTACGAACATCTCTACTGATGATGTAGCTGTCGCTCAAGAATTGGGTTATGTCATCAAATTGGTTGGTGATGTGCGCGAAGTAGAATCAGGTATCTCTGCAGAAGTATCGCCAACATTCTTGCCAAAAAATCACCCACTTGCTAGCGTTAACGATGTTATGAATGCAGTCTTTGTTGAATCTATCGGTATTGGCGAATCAATGTACTACGGTCCAGGTGCTGGTCAAAAACCAACAGCAACATCTGTTTTGGCAGATATTATCCGTATTGCTCGTCGTCTTTCAGATGGCAATGTTGGTAAACCATTTAACGAGTTCCGTCGTGACTTGCCATTGGCTAATCCAGCAGATGTTAAGAGCAACTACTATTTTGCCCTTGATACGCCAGACGAAAAAGGTAAAATCCTTCACTTGTCTGAAATCTTCAACTCAGAAGATATTTCATTTGAACAAGTCTTGCAACAAAAAGCAAATGGCACAACAGCTCGTATCGTTGTGATTACACATGCTATGTCTAAGACACAACTCAAAGCTGTTACTGAAAAACTTGAAGCAGCAGAAGACTTCACTGTTGTCAACACATTGAAAGTTTTGTCTAACTAATTGATAAGCCCATACTGGTGCGTATAAGAAAGGTATTCAAGGAGAAAAGTCGCTGATGGCTTTCCTCCTTTTGGTGTATTATTATGAAAATTACTGTTCCAGCAACATCTGCCAATATTGGTCCAGGTTTTGACTCTGTGGGTGTTGCCGTTTCTAAATATTTGACAGTCGAGGTGCTTGAACCAGCGGATGCATGGCATATTGAACATGATTTGGGCGATATTCCTTCAGATGAAAATAATCTCCTCATTTCAACTGCCTTGCAAGTTAAGTCTGATTTGCAGCCCCATAAATTGGTGATGACATCAGATATTCCCTTAGCGCGTGGGCTAGGTTCTTCAAGTTCTGTTATTGTCGCAGGAATCGAGTTGGCCAATCAATTGGCAGACTTGCAGCTCTCAGACGATGATAAACTTGATATTGCAACCAAGACTGAAGGTCACCCGGACAATGTTGCCCCAGCTATTTTTGGGAATCTCGTTGTAGCCTCTTATGTGGACGAACATGTTAATAGCATCGTTACAGACTTTCCAGAGTGTGCCTTTGTAGCCTTCATTCCGAGCTATGAACTTAAGACGTCTGATTCACGTGGGGTACTTCCAAGTGACCTGTCTTACAAAGAAGCTGTAGCTGCATCATCTATTGCCAACGTTGCCATTGCTGCCCTCTTTGCAGGCGATTTGGTTAAGGCGGGACATGCTATTCAAGGGGATATGTTCCACGAACGCTACCGTCAAAAATTGGTTAAAGAATTTGCGACTATTAAGGAATTGTCAGGTCAATACAGTGCTTATGCGACCTATCTTTCAGGCGCTGGCCCAACAGTTATGACCTTGACGCCAAATGATCAGGCTGAAGCTCTTAAAACGGCTATCGATGGTCTTGGTTTAGATGGTGAAACCTTCATCCTGTCTGTGGATAAAGCAGGTGTTGTGGTTGACTAGAAAAAATCAAGGGCTACTCTTTGGTCTAGCCACCTATATTCAATGGGGATTTTTATCCCTTTTTTGGAAGCTTTTAGCAGGTGTTTCGGCTTACAACACCTTCTCATGGCGGATTATTTTTACTGTAGTGACTATGTTGACTTACGCCCTAGTCGCTAAGCAAAATACACGTTTCAAAGGGGAGCTTGTGGAACTTTGGCAAGATAAGAAAGCCTTGCTTCGTATGCTACTTGCTAGTTTTCTCATAGCAGCTAACTGGTTGATTTATATCTATGCTGTGGGTCATGGTCAAGCGACGCAGGCTAGCTTGGGCTATTATATTATGCCTATTGTTTCCATACTATTTGCTCTCATTTTTCTTCGTGAATCTCTAAGCAGAACCATGTGGGCAGCAGTAGTCTTAGCTTTTATAGGAGTCTTAGTTCTTGTTGCCAATACAGGAAAACTTCCCATAGTTTCATTGGGGTTAGCTCTGAGCTTTGGTTTCTATGGTCTAATCAAAAAAGGGGTTAGGCTCTCCAGTGACGTAGCCATGCTAGTAGAAAGTGGCTTGCTACTACCTTTTGTAGCTATCTATCTCATATTCTTTTCTCCAGAATCATTTTCTTCCTATTCGAGCATGGAAATGTTTCTCCTAGCCATATCCGGTGTAGTGACGGCCGTTCCATTGCTTTGCTTCTCAGAAGCAGTCAAAAGGGCACCGCTTAACCTTATTGGTTTCATCCAGTATCTTAATCCTACGATTCAACTTCTCGTAGCCATCCTCATTTTTGGTGAGACGGTAAGCTTTGGAGAGTTGAAAGGCTTCCTCTTTATCTGGATGGCCATACTAGTCTTTGTAACTGGCCAAATAGTAACATTTCGTAGAAGTTCCTGATAGCTATCGGGAACTTTTTATGATGTTGTCCTAAAAATGAGCCAAGTTTATCTGACAATTTTAGAACTTTAAGATATAATAGTAGTATTAGATTAAAATAGCGGAGAATTTTATGCGAAAAATGAAAAAGCTAGCGGGCTATCTGATTCTGCTCGCTATCCCAGTTGCCATCGCTGCAGGTCTGTTTATCTTTAACGGTTCAGGTTACCGTTTGTCAGAACAAGATGCAGCAGACATTGCTTATAAAAATGCAGGTGTCAAAACTTCTGAGATTTCCCAATCAACAGTTTCAAAAGCACGTTCTGGGCTTCACGGAAGTTATGAGATTAGTTTCACGACGTCAGACAACCATTTTGAGTATACGATTGACGGTCAGTCAGGATCTATTTTGAAACATAAGAGTGACCATCCAACATCTAAGGATGAGGATGATACTCAAAAAAGTGAAGAGCCTAAAGACGAGACTCAACCTAGCGAAAGCAAGGAAGAGACAGCAGTATCCAAAGAAACTGCGCAAACAACAGCTCTTAACCATGCTGGCCTAGCTGAGGGTTCTGTGACCAACTTGAAAACGGATTTGAAGACTGAAGGAGACGGTAAAGTCTACAATATCAGCTTTGATTATGCTGCTAACGGTCTACGTTATAAATACGCGGTAAATGCTGATTCAGGAGCTATCGTAGCCTATACGACTGAGTATCTCACAGGGGCTGCGACTCCTGCTCAGTAGGTCGCAGATAGAGTGAAAGCTCTCCTTATCATTGAGGAAAATCCTTGCAATTTCTCTGAAATGGTGTAAACTTAAAGTGAAAACGGTAACAGTAGTTGTAAAAGTTGCCGTAGAATCAAGGAGGCTTTGACCATGAAAGAATTCCAAGCATTTAAAGACACGCTTAGCAATAAGGCTCTCAAAGCCATTTACGAAGAAAGTAAATTGGAAGTTCAAGATGAAACAACCGAAGGTACAGAAGCCTTCTCACTAGCCTTGGCAACCCAAATGGCTATCAATCTACTTGAAAGCTATGAAAAATGGCTAAAAGAAGAAAGAGCTAAGGAAGAAAAATAAGATACAATCCTTGTCGGTAGACAGGGATTTTTCTTATGAAAATAAAAAATGAAGCATTGTATTTCTATTTCAAGGTGGAATCTGTAGTCTGACTTATTGTGATAACATCCTCCCCACAATTTCATTTGTCTTGAGATTAAAAATGTGATAGAATAAGACCATTCAGAGGTGCTTTGAAGCCCATTTGTCACAGGAAGCGGTGGTACTGAGAAATCCGCACAAATGTCAAAGCTGGTTGCTGATGGTCAAATTGAATCAAGAAAGCTGTGAGTGGTTACCACTCAAAACTGGGTGGTACCGCGGATACACATTCGTCCCTGTCATATTATGGCAGGGATTTTCTATATCTTTTAAAGAACCAAGACCGAAGGTCGCAGGTGAATTTAAAGATATTGATGCAGTCGGAGCGAAAGCGAGGTCTACATTGCTATCAAAGGAGGGTGACATGAAGCAATCTTTTGAGACCAGTAAATTGTATTATGGTTTCCCAATTTTTATCTTGGGTTACCAGGACCAGACACATGGCTATAATGTGACGACTTGTAGTTCTTCCTATAGTCTAGGAGATTGGCTGGTCATCGGGGTTGGTAGCGAGGAAAATGCGGCAGATCAGATTAAACATTATCAGAAGTTTACGGTTAATATCCCTGATGAAAACCTCATGCTAGAGATGGAACAGGCTGGTTTTATTAGCCATCGAGAAAAGATTGCTAAACTTGGCCTAGATTTCCAACCTTCTAAACTGACACAAGCACCTATTTTGGATGCTTGTCCAGTCGTTCTGGATTGCCAGGTGGATCGAATTATTGAGGAAGATGGTATCTGCCATATCTTTGCTAAGATTCTAGACCGTCTGGCTGAATCTGATTTGTTAGATGACAAGGGACATTTTAAAAATGACCGCTTTGCACCGACTTACTTTATGGGTGATGGTCATAAGCGTGTCTATCGCTATCTAGATGACCGAGTCGACCCCATGGGAAGCTTCATCAAGAAAGCGAGGAAGAAGGATGACAAGAGCTGAATTGCCGGAACGAATCGAAACGGAGCGTCTTCTTTTACGAGCCCGAACAGTGGCGGATGCAGAAGATATCCATGCTTACGCTAGTCTTCCAGAAGTTTCTTACCCAGCAGGCTTTCCACCCGTCAAGACCTTGGAAGACGAGATCTATTACCTAGAGCATATCCTTCCTAATCGCAATGAAAAGGACAATCTTCCAGCTGGTTACGGCATTGTGGTCAAAGGGACTGATAAAGTGATCGGTTCTGTTGATTTCAACCATCGCCACGAAGATGATGTGCTTGAAATTGGCTATACCTTGCACCCAGACTATTGGGGCCGAGGTTATGTACCAGAAGCAGCGCGTGCTTTGATTGATCTAGCTTTTAAAGAATTGAACCTTCACAAGATAGAATTGTCTTGCTTTGGTTACAACCTTCAAAGTCAACGAGTCGCGGAAAAGCTTGGCTTTACCCTCGAAGCTCATCAACTGAGATCGGAAGAGCGTCGTGTAGGGAAAGAGTGTAGATCTCGGT
>OKBV01000296.1_pt1 | contig 14635 bp, 7 predicted proteins | sample 1614461 | NCBI WGS metagenome assembly OKBV01 (sample SAMN04436941, study PRJEB24849) | human gut metagenome | biome: human gut; feature: NICU; material: stool | host: Homo sapiens | place: USA: Saint Louis, MO | collected 2009-11-12
CAGACCCAAACAACAAATACACCTAAAAACAACCCCCAGTTCACCAACCGTTAACGTTGTTTTCTATATCCGTTCTAATATAGGCGGTATTCATTCCCGCATAAATGGCATTAATGCCGCACGCACTCATAGGGCAGAATTATCAATAACCCTATTTACCACTGCCGACATATTCCCAAACATGATCTGGTCGCGGACGTCCAATCCTACGACGCCTTTGCACCGGTCCTGCCGCCTCCCGCTGGCGTAAACAACATCCGTACCATTAGCGCTACCGGCGTCCTCTATCCATGGAAAACCGTCGCCATCCAACCCGAATATGAAATGCACCCGCGAAACCTGCGGATCCTCCACTCGCACATACTGGTCGTAATCGGCAGTACCCGTCTTTCCTCGACCACAGGCTCCCTTACTAGTAAAGGGCACCACCTGTCCATCAGAAAACTCGAGCACAAATTTGTGCGTCTCAGCCGACTTTGGCGCCTTGGCGGAAGCGGTCTGACTTTTTACCTCCCAGGCCTTAGTTACCCGATTCTCGACCGGGGTTGGCAATCTAGGAATCTCGGCGAACACCCTAGCAGGCCTAGCCACCGGTTTTATCCCCTCAGACTTCTTCTTCCTAAACCAACCGAACCACTTCATGAACGCTTCTCCTTAGTGGTCGCGCCACTAGACGCCACCTGCATGGCCTCATTCAGCCGCCCGATATGCACAAAACCGCGCCCCGCAGGGCCTTCACTGTTTAGCTGCGCCCTCTTCAAGCGAATTCCAATAAGATCCTGGTTCAACACGTCGTCCGGGCGCAGCAGGATGCCCATCTTCAACCCCCGCACGCGCACGCCCCAGGTGTTAAAGCCCATCGGGAATTGTTCAGTGTCACCAGCAACCACAAAGCTGGCTCTAGAATCATCCAAGCGACCAATAATGTCGCGCAGCCAGTCACCAGCTGGGGCCTCCTTCAGCAACTGGGCGTCGTCTATCGCAATAAGCGTGCGCTGGGGGCTGCCGTCGGCGCCGAGGACGTACGGTTCCAAAGCCTCGCGAGTAAAGTCGGTGGGCAGGGTAATCAGCCGTTCCACCCCGGGCCGGTCCGCAAAACGATGCAGCATATTTCTCTTGGGGGCCACAATCACCACTCGGTATCCCGCCCGCAGCCCAGAGTTGATTGCCGTAGCGAGCGCGGTCGTCTTGCCAGCCTGAATAGACCCGTAGATAGGCAGCATGGGGACAGCCACCGGGTCGTAAGAGATGAGCGAGTTGTCGTCTCCGCCGACGCCCAAGCTCAGTCGAGGCCAATTGAGGTCAGCAGGTTCAGGCAGCCCTTCGACCTCTTCGCGTTCCCAAACACGTTCGACAGAAATGTCTGTAGGCAGCTCCTCTACCGCAAAAGGCCGAAGAGACTTGGGCAAATCCAGATACTTCTCGCGGAGCTTGGTGCCCAAAGCACGAATCCGCTCCGACTCCTCGCGACCGCTGAGCTCCTTGCCAATGGTGGCAATCTGCAACTCTGCCAAATCATCAGAGCGGAACCCCCGCCCTTCAGTCATGTTCTCGGGAACTTCGCGCACCTTCATGCCGATCAAGGTGTAGTCAGAAGGCTCCACCAGTTTCAGCAGAATCTTCGTTTCGGCCAACGTAGACATGCGGCCGCTCAGCAGCGCCCTGTCACCCGACACAATAAAGTGAATACCCACTGACGGGGCTTCCCGCATCAAGGATTGAATGCGCGTCAACATGGTGCCCGTGTCGTAAGTTTCGTACGTCGAATGAAAACCTTCCCAAGAATCCAACAGCACAAACACGTGCGGGATCGCGGCCTCGCCCTCGGCTAAATTCTGGTTGTATTCGTCAATATTGGAATAGCCATCCCTAGAAAGCATGGCGGAACGCTTCCCCTGCTCCGCCTCCAACTTGCGCAAGAGCCGATCTATCTTCTGCGTTTCCCCACGGTTAGCTACGGCCCCCACGTGCGGCATAGCCTTCAGCGGCCCCAGTGCACCATTTCCCGCATCAATACAGTAAAAGTGACATTGTGCAGGGGAATACAAGGAAGCGGCAGAAAAGGCGATAGTGCGCAGCGCAGTGGACTTGCCGGTGCGGGAGGTGCCCACTATGTACAGGTTGCCAAACGAGGCCGCATCGATGGACACAGCGTGCTGCTTCTGCGCCTGAGGGTAATCGCCCAATGCAAACGGAATGCGGATCCCCTGCCCACCGACCCGCGGCAAACTGGCCAGCGCAATGTTGTCCTGCAAGGCCGGCAGCCACGGCTCACGCTGCGGTGGAAAATGCAACCGCTCGTTCACCTGAACGATGGCATCCACCAGCATCTTCAAATCCGTAACAGCTACGTCTCCGCGCGCTTTCTTCGCCTCGGGGCGACGCGGCGGGGCGGCCCCCAACTTCACAAACGGAACCGACCGCATGAACGGCGCCTTGGCAGAGTGATCTACCAAGTCCTCAGCCTTTATATACCGCCCTCCAACACGCGCGGACTGGAACGGAATCAACGAGGACGAACCGAGCCTTACTACCGCACGTCCCGGAGTGTTCTTCGAAATAAGGGCGGCATCTTTGGCATCGATTACGTCCTGGCTTTCCTCGGCATCGGTCATGCGCAGGGCAATGCGCAAGTTAGCGTTCGCCCTAATCTCTGGGGACACCACACCGCCCGGCCTCTGGGTGGCTAGCAGCAGGTGAATGCCCAGCGAACGGCCCCTCTGAGCAATATTCACAAGGCCGGTAACGAAGTCTGGCAGCTCGCGAGCCAGCGAGGCAAACTCGTCGATAACGATCAGCAGGCGGGGAATCTCGACGGCTTCGGGCTTCGTAGCCCGCAGGTCGATGTAGTCTTCCAAGTCCTTCGCACCTACTTGTGCCAACATGTGCTCGCGGTAAGTCAATTCGGCGCTAAGGGAAGTCAGCGCGCGCACAACCAGGTGATTATCCAAGTCGGTAACCATGCCCACCGTGTGCGGCAAATGAACACAGTCTTTGAAGGCCGCACCACCCTTGTAGTCAACCAAGACGAAGTTCAGCGCATTCGGGGTGTTAGCCACCGCCAGGGACGCTACCAGGGACTGCAGCAATTCCGACTTACCAGAACCGGTGGTGCCCGCAATCAGGCCGTGAGGGCCATCTTTTGAAATATCTAACCCGAAGGCGCCGTCCACGGACTCGCCGATCACACATGCCGTAGATCTAGGACTCGACGCCCACCTGCCCTCGATCTCGTTTGCAGTAGGCGTTAGCTCCAGAAGATTCAGCAGTCTGGATTGATCAGGGATCGCAAGCTGGGCCGCATCTGGGCTGCCGTCCTCGATGGGAGCTAGAGCTAACGCCACCGAATCCAACCACCTGTCTGAAACCAAGTCAGGCATGACGTCGGTAATATCCTTGCCCAGGTTTGACGCCACAGTCAGGACGCCGCCCTCGGCAGTGACCACAGTTTCACATTCTTCGGGGAGCAGCCGTTCGTCGGCATCCACGCACAGCATGAACATGCCTACCGTCGGCCCCTCCTTGAGCAGCCGAATAGTACCCGGCATCTGGCGGAGCAGGTGCGCGTGCTCCATGATGACCACGATGTGCGAACCCGCCCAAGTGTTCATTGACCGATTGCGCTTTTCCTCAGCGCGCGCATCCAAGATCGACACCAGTTCGGAAATGCGGTGGGCCACCTGCTCGGCGGTAATACCAATCGTGCGCACAGCCCCCTGCCCAAGCTGGGGAATGAAATGGGGAATCCACTGCGCAAAATGCCAATTTATCGAGGGCGTGCCCGCAGCTTCCACCTTCTCGTTTGCCCTGGGTGCAAGCAGGTACAAGCCCAGGTCCCTAGTGGAATGCAGGGCAGCCAGCTGCGCCACCGCCCACTTGAGGACCGGAAAGATAATACTGGTCTGTCCGGTGAAGCCGACACAGCCCGATTCGGTCAAGGATACGGACACGGGGAAGCGCTCCAGCTCCCACTGTTTGACGCGCTCAAAATCTAACTTCGACGGGTCAGTGAGCGTAATGTGCGAATTCACCACGCCGGTGCCCACGCGCAATCGCAGCCATGAATCATCGGCTGGCCTGCGATTCCATAGGTGGGAGGTGTGTCTGGTGCAAATGTCTAACACCTGGGAAGCGTCGGGGAATTCCACCCGCGAGTGCGCTTCTTCGCGAGCCACCGCGTCGCGCGCTTCCTTCTGGGTTTTGGCTTTGGATTCGCGGTATTTTTCCATCTGCCGTTTGAAGGATTTGCGTCTTTGCGAGTTCCCGGTGAAGTAAGAACCAACTATCATCAGGGGGCTCATCAGGCCGAACGCCAAGAAGATGTAGTTGTGCATGAAGTAGGCCAGCCCAAGGCACAGGATTAGGGGTAGCGCGGCTGTCAGCCAGGGCAGCGAAGACTTGTCGGGTTCAACCGGCTTGTTTGGCAGAGAATACTTCTTGTCTTCGATCTTTTGGCGAATCTTTGGAGGCCTGGAATAGAGCCACTTTCCGGGTTTCGAGGTCGTATCTATGGGGACTGGTTCGCCGCGGGTGGTTGTGACTGTCACGATGCAGTCGGGGATCGATATTTCCTGCCCGGGGTCTACTTCGGTGGGTTCGGTGATTTCCTTACCGTCGACTCGTACCCCAGAAGACAGTTCGACCTCTTTTTTCTTTCGCCCGAAACGCTTCTTTTTGGTAGTTATGCGCTTGGCTTTGACGTTAGGGAATACGGATACGCTCCCGTCTGCCCCGATATTCAGCATGAACTCTGAGTCCAGGGAGGCCTCGTCGGGGTCAAGGAAGGAGGAGATGGACAGTGTTCCGCTGCTAACGTCAAACACTTCACCCGTGCGAGCTCCGCTGAGGAACCGCAGTTGCACCGTGCCGTCCTTTTGGTCAGTGCTGGCGTAGGGCATGAGCGCCCGATCACCCTGCGGGTACAGCGAGATCCACGACCCTTCCCGCAGTCCCACTTCGGCAAGGGTTTGCTCGGGCCCAACCGCGTGCCCGTCTACCGCCACCCCGCTTTTTGCAGGTTCGGCCACGCTGATCTTTCCGAAGGCGGGGAACACCTCCTGTATTGGGGTGTCGTCTGCGCAATCCAAGAACACGGTGTAGCGCGCATCAGCGTGCGCGTCGTGGACGGTGATTAGCCCTTTCATGTTTGCCCTCTACATGCCGAAGGGGTTGTGCCGGTAGGCCAGCCTGCGACGGCGGCGCACCAGGGCGACTATCAGTGCAATCAGTCCGATTCCCACCAATGCTGCGCCTACTAGGACACCGGCTAGTAGTAGCGGGTTGGCTAGGAGGTAACGCCAGAAGCTCCTTGCAACTACCACGTTGGAGTAGGCGGCCACCGACTCGTTGCCGGCCTTATCCTGCACTCGCAAGGTGATGTCGTGGGGCTGAGCGTCCGCTGCCAGCCTGTACGCGGGAACGTTCTTGTCCAGCTCGGCGCCGTCCCATGTGCGCACTACCTGTCCGTCGACCTCGATCTGTGCTGCGGACAGCGCCAAGTTGTCTTTCGCATTGACGTCGATGTCCTTGGACTCGTCGTAGTACACCTTGTTGGATTCAAGTGCTCCGGTGCGCACCTGTGGTTTCTGTTTGTCTATGGCAAACTTCAACTCCGCCGTAGCATTGTGCGCTTCGTTCTTCTTGTCCATGGTGTTCTGCGACAGGTTGCCTGCCTTGTCTATGGAAGAGAAGAGCACGCGGTAATAGCCAGCCTTATTGAACAGCTTTGCGGGAATCGTGTATTTGGTGGCGCTCCACCCTGCCTTAGTGGTCTGCCCTATGCGGGAATACGATTCGGGGCTGAGCGTTTGCAGCTGGTCGTTCTTGGCCACCTGCACCTGGGTCAGGTTATTTTCGAGGCCGGATACGTTCACCTCTGTGACTTGGACGTTTTGTGGCGCGTCCAAATATTTGCCGCGCAGGTTGCCGGTATTTCCCTCAAATAGGTAGGTAGAGCCGAACCGGTTTACCGAGAAGGTCTTCATTACCTCCGTGGAGTTGCCGGCCATGTCTGTGACCTTGGCATTTAGCTGGTAGATGTCATCTACCTTGGGGTCGCGATCGAAATCGTCATAGATGATCTCTTCGTGGTTGTCCGATTCCTTTGTCCTGGTTAGCAGGTCGGTAACGGCTCCGCGGTAGTTGCCATTCAGCCTGTATTCGACCCTGGAATGGTCCAGGTTAGTGTCGTCAGCTACCACCACCGGCCGTACCGTTCCGGAATAGGCTGTAAGGTTTTCGACTCCACCGATTTTTATTTCGGGTTTGGTCGTGTCGATGACAAATTCGGGTTCCTTTACTTCGTGCGCCGCATTTCCTGCCATGTCAGTAGCCTTCGCCAGCAGCGCGTAATGGGATTCGCCCGTGAACGGGATGCGCATGCTCCAAGTGTCCTTACCCGTCTTCGCCCAGCCTCCCGAGGGCGCCCCAGTTGGCCTCCCCGCATCGTCTCGGGCCTGCACCACAACCGGGGAATCGGCCTGCGAGAAGTTGCGGTCAACAATCGTCACAGTGGCGGTGCGCGGGTGGTTGTAGTACATGCCGTTGGTTGGATGGTTATTGTCAAAAGTGACTGTCAGCTGGGGCTCTAGCTTGTCGAGGACGAATTCGTCCTCGACCGCATTCGACTTGCGCCCGGCTAGGTCAGTGACTTCCGCGCGTAGCTTCCAGTCACCATCCGCGTCGTAACGGTGCCGGTACACCCACGTCCTCTTGTCACCCGACGGGTTTTCGAACTGCTCTACAGGCACGGTGAAGGCATTGCCGTCGCGGCTGTTGGTAACTACCACCTGCGCCCTGTCTAGCTTGCGCAGCAGGTCAAAGTTAGATTCTTTGACGGTCACCGTGGCTGTTCGGCCAGCTTTGTAATACTTCTGGTTACGCGCATTGTTGTTGTCAAAGGCAACCTCTACTGTTGGAGCCGATTTGTCTACAACAACTCCCACCGGACGCTTGCCTTGCTTGTCAGTGGGCAAATCAGAATCCTTGAATTCTCCAAGGTAACCAGTGTCGGCGGGATTGCCTGCCTTGTCAGTTAGCCCAATAGCGGTCTGATCAAAACGCAGCCTCTGGCTGTCACCACTCATCCGGAAAGTAGCAGTACCAATCATGTCCGCTTTCACGGCTTTGTACTGCAACTTTGGCTTGGGGTTGCGCTCTTGGTCTGCAAGTACGTTAGAAAAACCTAGCGCAGGCTTAGCAGAGTCAGCCATATTAGATTCGTAGTACTTGAATCCGAGTGCTTTATCGTCAATACCAGAGACGGTATCCTCAATTTCCCCCAGCGTTGCTTCGAAAGTCGAAGAAGCGAAAATCCATGGCGCATGGACCACCCCGGTGGGGCTTACCTGCAGCTTCCCTAGTTTCGGGCCGGTGTAATCGATGGTGAAGGACTTTTCGACGTTACCTTCCGTCTTCTCTTCAGCGAATCCGCGGTAGGCCCACTTCAGGTTGTATGCGCCCTCTTTTGGCATCTTCGGGTTATCTTTTGCCCTTGGGAGCTTAATCCCGCCAAGCTGCCACCTGTCGCGTTCTACCTGCACAAATTCGTTAAAGCTAAACTTTTGCGGCACGACCTGGTATCGACTAGCTGGGTCTTTGGGGTGCTCTTTCAGCTCAATTGAAAAGAAACCTGCAGGCAGATCCTCTTGAGTCACATACAACGGGAACCACCGGTCAGAAACGGTGTAGCTGATATTTACGTCGCCGCGGTAATACAGCTCTGGACTCGTCGATTCAGGCGTTCCTTTAGCCTTCTGCACCCTCACCTGCGCACCTTGCACCGAGGTCTCGCGGCGGTCTACCACCAGCACGTCATACTTAACCTTGTCACCAAGGAGCTTTGCCAATGGCACCTCTAGCATGTTGCCGGCGTTGTCAGCAATGTGAACCTTGATCTGATCCATCCTGTACAAACCCTCTGCATTTATCTGGAAGGCCGCCAAGTTGTTCCTGTCGGGCCCCACAAGCTCGCCCCCAGGATTGTCGGGGGTCAATGTCTTTGCAGGACCAATTTCCTTTCCCGTCAAGTCTCTAGGGGCAGGCAGTTCTACCCGCAATGTCGACTTGTTCAGGCCTGAAGTGTTTGGCGTGTCTGAAAATCGTCCGGCCTCATTCTTCTGCTTGGCTGTCAACTGTCCCTCCGGCAGCTCGTCCCAGAAATAGAACGCGTACTGAGTAGACCCAGTCTTTTGCGAAACCACCATGGCAGAAAGGTTCTGGTACGGATTGTCCTTGATTTTCAGCTTGGGGATCTTCGGAATGAACTTATTGTGTCCGGATTGGGACGGCCCACCCTTGAAACTCACCTGCGGTTTCTTCCCGTCAAGGATCACCGAACCAGGGTTGAACAGCCCCAACGGTTCTTCGCTGGTGGGCGAGAAGGTGTATTTACCGTTTCGCTGCTTCATGTCGGTATCGGGGGAATTCACCGATCCAAATATCTTGTCGGGGCATTTGTAGTAAAAGTAACCGTCAGGGTCCCGCGTAGGCAGCTGGGAGTTTCTTTCGAATGGGCACACGTCTACCGGACCAACTACCTCGCCCGGCTCGCCCTCTTCGCGCGTTACCCTAAGCAGATTAATTCTCTTAGACTCCGACTGATGCAGTAGTAGACTGGCGCGCAGCTTTTCAAGCTTTTCCGCAAACTCCTGTTTCCGCGACCGCACGTACACGCTAGAATCGCGGGCAACATAGGTAGGAACGTCCGCCTGATGTGCATCCTTGCCAGCAACTATCTTCCTGTCCACTACTACCTGGACGTCAGATTTTTCCTTCGATCTAATCTGAATAGAACTTGGGAAGGGAAGATCCTTCATATTCCGTTTGCGAATCGTAGCTGCAGTTTTAGTGTTCCAGTTACCCACCTTGTCGGTGGCGGTTATTTTTAGAAGGCCAAGCTCGTACTTGCCCGGCTTGGACAGCACAATGTCGTAGTTGAACGGCTTATGTTTTTCAACACGTAACGGGCTACCGGCATAGCTTGCGGTTATTTTCGGGTCTCTGATCGGATCCTCATCCCCAGTAGCTACTCCTTCAGGCACCTGATCTTCGGCAGCTACCCGAATACTGCGGGGGCCGGTTACACTTACTTCCTGTCCTTCTTCACGAAGCGATTCGTCCCCCGCGACCTGTATATACGCAATGCCCGTAAATTTAGGGGCAACGGTATCTACTACGGCCGTCACAGTTTTATTCGTCTTCTCGTCCCACTCGTCTTGGTTAGCTATCGCCTCAGCGGGCCTAGCCGTAAAGGTCAACTTCGCACCGTGGTTAGGCGGCACCACAAACTTGGCGAGGTGAGTTGCGGAGGTAGCCGGCGTCCAGTAGGTGAGGGCAGGCTCGCCGGGCTTCTTCAGGAAATGTTTAGAGGACAGGGGAATCCACTGTGACACTCCCCCGCCTGACATACCCACCTCAACTACGTCGCGATCTTCCTTATCCCTCTTCTTTTCAAAATCTTGGAAGTATTCGTCTTTTACAGTGGCGCCCACATAGATCTCTTGCTTGCCCTTCAACGTTTTGCCTTCATATGGGCGGATAACCTTACCTTCCTTGGTGTACAAAGACACTCCCAGGACGGGTTTCACCTTTGCAGGCGGATCGGTCGGCTTAGGCGAATCAGGCGAAGTTGGCTCCTTGGTAGTAGACGCCTGCGAGGAAGGTTCAGCACTGTTTCCAGGCGCCGGTTCATCTGCCGCGAGCGCACTAAATCCCAACGCGGCCAGTGATCCTAGTGCGAGCAGAAACGACGTTAAAGCTGCCAGTACAAAGCGGCGAGTCAACAACATTATTCTTCCCTTCCCATTACAGCCGTGGAGCCGGAAGAGGCAAGCGAGGTTACGCCCTCGTCGTCTACTTCCTGGACCAGGCCTTCCCCGGCCAGTGAAGTCTTATCTTCATCGGGGTCAATGGCTGGTTCGTCTACAGAATGAACCTGGATTTGCTGCGGTTTGGGCCGCAGACTGGTTACTTCTTCGGCTGCTACCGCCCAGGTGCCCCGGCGCTGCTTGCGAAGCTTGCTAATCTCCTCGGCCATCCGCTTGCCGTTCCTAGAATCGCGCACCTGCGCAATATCGAGTTTGCGGTATAGGTAGGCGGCTATAAGCGCAAGCACAATGGCTAGCGCAAGAAAAATGCCAGCTACGGTCTGCCACTGTGCGGAGCTCATTTGGCCTCCCCTTTTACGTCCACGAAAGCGTTCTCGATTGCTGCCTTGGTCGGCCCGAATGCCTTCGTCGCCTTCTTCTTCTGCTTATCTAGGTGGTCAGTTGTGGGGGTTACCTTACGGGCCATGGTCTCCACTTTCTTCTCAAGAGACGTCATGTCGCTCATGGCTACCTTGTCTGCCCTGAAGTTGCGCGGGTACACCTGCAAGGCATCCAACACAAAGTTGGCAACCTCGAGCTTTACCACCGAGTTATCTTCTTCCGAAGCGATGTCAACTAGCCGCTGCAAGGACCCGAAGTAGGGCTTGTAATGGCCGGCATCGGATCCCTCGTTGATTAGCGGCACAATCTGGGAGTTGAAATCTGCGATGTCGGCGTACACGGAAGCAATGCGATTGTTTTTGAACATCTTGTCGTCTGCCGCGTAGTGCATCCACTTTGAAGCATTTCGAATTCGCGCATACCGAACCAGCTGCTCGTCATTCATGTTCAGGCCATTAGCCTCATCCCCCAAAAGGGATTGGTCAGCGTAGTAGTACCAGTAGAGTTTTCCGGTATCAAAAGCTAGCTGCGACCAGGACTGTTGATCTTTTTGCAGGGACTTAGAATGTTCGGTTAGGGCAGAGTTATAGGTGCGCTCTTCATCCCCATCAAAACGATTATCCGCGGTAAAGCGGTCCATCAGCGAATAGTAGGGATCGGGATCCGCCGGTTTTACGTCAGCCGCCTTCAAGTAGTACTGCAGCGCTTCATCCTTCTCAGAAATCTGATCGCCCGTTTGCATCAGGGCGTTGAAATCGCGCGAGTTTGCCCAGTACCCAAGCCCCCAACAAATTAGCGCTAGTGCCAAACAGGCCCCAGCCGCAATAAGGGTTCCCAAAAATTTCCACCATCGCCCCGCAAGGCCGCGCTGGTATTCGTCGTCGGCCTCCTTGTAATGCGCGAGGGCGTAAGCCATTTCCGCGCCGTTTTGGTAACGCAGTTGCGGGTCTTTCTGGGTGGCCTTGCCAACGATTCGCTCGAATCCCAGTGTTAGGTCGGGGTCAACTTGCCGTAGCGGAACCAGCCCATCGTTCTTTGGGTGCCTACCAGTGAGCAGGTAGAAAATGGTGGCGCCGAGCGAATAAATGTCGCTACGCGTATCCACGCTCTTAGCATCCTTGAACTGTTCCGGGCTACCAAAGCCGGGGGTGCCCAGTTCCCGGGAATCGCCAAGTAAAGCCTCGCTACTTTCCGGGGAGCCGACCTCTTTAGCAATACCAAAGTCGATGAGTTTTACCGTCCCATCCGGAGTGACCATGATGTTCGACGGTTTGATATCGCGGTAAACTACCGGAGGTTTGCGCCTGTGCAAGTAATCCAACACGTCGCAGAGCTGAATACTGATGTCAGCAACCTGTTCTTCTTCTAAAGGGCCGTCATCCTTCAGGATCTGCGCCAGGGTCCGCCCCTCCACGTAATCCATTACTACGAACAGCGAACCGGATTCCTCGATCAGGTCAACGATGCGCGGGATAGCAGGGTGATCAAATTGCTTGATCATATTCGCTTCCACAGTAAGAGACCTGACCACCATGTCGCGGCGAGTAGCATCCGACATGTTCTTAATCTGCTTTACTGCCCACTGCTTATTCAGCGACGAGTCAATGGCCAAGTAGACCTCGGACATTCCGCCCGAACCAATCTTGGTCAGGATCTTGTAGCGTTTGCCCACTACTGTGTCCGTTGCGACCACAGTGCTCCCCTAGATGTATGTATTTACCTAAGTCCTGCTGGCGCCAGCCGCATGGGTTCAAAAGGCCCAGCGGACATACAGGGGAAAACTACCGTCTTTCGGTTAAGTTAAAGTGAACGGAAGGCGAAAAGTAGCCAGCCGTGAATGTGATGTGCGTCCGCTCGCCTGCACCTGAGAAATCCTTTCTCGCATCTAACCTGACAAGGCGTATACGATGGCGCTGCACACGTTTATTGCATTCTTCGTGAAGACCAATGAAAACAAAGCTGAACACCGATCGTTCTACCGGCACCGTCACTTTCACCGTAACGCTGCCCGCCACCCAGCCCCTAGATCATCTGGCGGCGCAATGGCTAGCAGGAGACCCATCTGATCTGCTCGCCACTTTTCGTTACGAAACTACCGAAAAAGGCAGCTTCCTTTACTACAACGCCACTGACCTGTTACCGCTAAAAGGCATACTGCGGGGCAAACACATCACCGAAGGATTCGCCCGCAACCTCCTCCTCACCGCCTGCGACGCCATTGAACTGTGCACTAACAACCACGTAAACCCCAAAGGCCTCCTGTTCGCCCCTAGGCACGTGTTGATCGCCCCCGATACAAAACTTGCCAGCTTCATCCTGATCACCTCGCTGATCATCGACAAATCTGGGCGCGACAGTCTAGGGCAGCTAATAAACGCACTAATCAAGGCTGTTCCTTCGCACGCCCGCGCCCTGGCGCCACTGCGCGATTACGCGTTCGCCTCGCCTGCGCCCTCGCCTGACAAGATGCGGCAATTCATTTGGCAGGCCTTTTCAGATTCGGCTACCTCTTCTTCCGCCGCCGCACCTGCAACAAAACTTCAGTTACCTGCTGCGACAAAGCCCCAGCAGCCCTCCCCGACGCCGGATGATGCAACCGTCATCCCAGCAGGTGATGCCACAATTTTGAAAGTTCCTCAGGAAAAAGAACCTACCCCTGTTAGCGCTCCCGCTCCAGAACGCACCGCCTTCACCGTCACTCGCATACGCGATGGACGCATGGCAATAGCGCGGATGCGGCAAGCTGTCATAGGCCGCTCCGCCACCTGCGACATCCACATGGGGGGAAATTCGGACGTATCACGAAAGCATGCCCAGATCGACGTGCTACCGGACGGAACCTTCCAAATATCTGATCTAGGTTCCACCAACGGCACGTTTGTGGGGGGCCGCCGCCTGTCCGAGGGCGCCAAAGCGACGCTTCAAAGCAGGGACAAATTTGCCCTATCTAAAGACGTATTCGTCATAGAAACGCTGCAGCAAAAAGGCTCCAGCCCCGCAAAAAATTGGCGGGCGTGAACAGCAACCGTCCACGCCCGCCAATTCAGCAAATACTAGTCCTCGCTGTACAAGGAGGATCCCTGAGTCTCACGACCCAGCCAAGCTGCGGCCGACGCGAGGCACATACCAATAGCAAGCATGATCCACGCAGGCAGCCAGCCGCGGTGACCAGGCTGCACGATTGCAGCAGCAAGCGTAGGAGCAAATCCCACCAGCAACAAACCCACCTGCAAACCAACTGCATATCCGGTGGCGCGCACACGGGTCGGGAAAATTTCGGTAAACAGCGTGCCCTGTACCGAGTTACACACGTTCGCCGCGCACATAACACCAAAGAAGGCTAAAGAAATGTACAGGTAATTGCGAGTTTCAATCGCCGCAAAGAAAACAAAGAACATTGCACCAATAACCAGTACACCAATGCCAAATACCGGCCTGCGGCCAATACGGTCAGACAGGGCTGCCCCAGGAGGACCACATACCAGCGCCGCCACCGACATCGCACTAATAATTGCCAACATCTTCGGCGCAGAGAGTTGCTGATAATCAACCGCATAGCTGACGCTAAATACCGTAGACATGGAACCGGTAAGTGTCATCAAGGTACAGAAAATTACGCGCAACACCGCTTTCCAGTGCTTAGTAAATACCTCAATTAGCTGGGCTTTCGTGGACAATGTAGAAGCTTCGTCCTCGGCGCTTTGATATACCGGAGCGTCGCCAACAGTACGGCGAATATACAGAGTAAATAAAGAAAGGGGGCCAATAATCCAAAACGGAATCCGCCAGCCCCACGAAAGCAAGAATTCTTGCCCGAAAGCGGTAACCGGAACGAAAGCTGCAGATCCCAAAGCAGTGCCAGCCGCAATGCCCAACATAATCCACCCCGAGTACAGGGCGCGCTTGTCGCTAGGTGCATGCTCAGACGCCAAGGTCATGGCCGCAGCCTGCTCACCACCTGCAGAAATGCCCTGCGCAAGGCGCAGGACAACAAGCATAATAGGGGCTGCAATACCAGCAGTCCTTGGGGTGGGCAGACAGCCAATCAAGAAAGTGGCAGCCCCCATCAATGTTAACGTGTAGATCAGTGTTTGGGCGCGCCCATGGCGGTCCCCAAGACTTCCAAAAAGAACGGCACCAACCGGCCGGGCGACGTAGGCTAACCCAAAAGTAGCGAACGATGCGATAGCTGCTCCGCGTTCCCCCATGGATTCAAAGAACAAATGCGAGAAAACCAGCGCCGATGCGGTGGCAAATGCAATTAGATCGAAATATTCAATTGTCGATCCCATAAAGCCCGAAAATGCTGCACGCTTCGCTACGCGCAATTGTTCGGGATCCATTTCGGCAGCAGTCGGCCTTTCTAACTGTTGCGACGTCGCTAGATCGGAAGAGCGTCGTGTAGGGAAAGAGTGTAGATCTCGGTG
>OKBV01000307.1_pt1 | contig 14201 bp, 15 predicted proteins | sample 1614461 | NCBI WGS metagenome assembly OKBV01 (sample SAMN04436941, study PRJEB24849) | human gut metagenome | biome: human gut; feature: NICU; material: stool | host: Homo sapiens | place: USA: Saint Louis, MO | collected 2009-11-12
GGCCGCATCCGACGCAGCCACCGCCATATTGATGGCGGTCTTGACCTGCCGGGTGACAGACGTGAACTTCCGAGCAGTAGAACCCAGCTCAACGGAGATGTACTGGAGCGCGAGCGGGTTGTATTCGTAAGCGACCACCCGCGCCGTGAGCGCAATCCCAAGATCAGCGTGACGGACGGTCACGGTGTCGCCAATCTCGACGGTTTCCAGGCGTACAAGATCAGCGTATTCACGGGTGGTGGCGAGATCGACGAACCGCACCTTATACGAGCCCGACGGCTCATCGACATGTCTTGCGCTGAATTCCGCTGCAGCTAGTCGGCGCAGCTCAGAGTGGGCTTGGTCGAGTGGGAGTTCACCCTCACGCGGGTTGTCCGTGTCGGTGATGGCTTTGACTTGTCCGTAGCGGATGACGCGGATACGCGGCACCACATAATCACCCAACTTCGGACTATCGACATACAGTTCAGGCAGGAGTAGGCCGTCGTATCCGACTGGCAGAATCCGCGTCACCACCGTCGAAAAATCAATGGATGATTCAAAGCCGGTGAGGTTCTTCCGATCACGAATCACCACACCCTGATCCTGGCCACGCCGTGTGGCGTGGTGGATGTGCCAGTTGTTGCGGGTGATTTCGCCGCCCCAACGAGAGGCGAACGTGTTGTCCTCGCCCGCATCCATCAGAGCGGCGGCGATGGGCATGCGCACCAACCGAGCTCTCGCCCGAGTCGTGGTGTCGGAGCTGGTGGCGGTGAACCTGTGGGGCGTGTTCGCAGCCGCTAGGATCTGGGTGAGCGCACCTTTCGCGGTTTTGTTGACCACGTAGGTGTCCGCGACCAGGTTCGCCGCCAGATCATAGAACACGTGAAACGCCGTGACTTCGAGCATGCCTTCGAGGGTGGTGACGACCTCGCTGATGCGGAAACCCTGACGTTGCTTCAGCCCTGGCACGGACGCTGCCACAATGTTCTCAAGCGTCAGGTGCGTGGCTGCTGGACCGTCTGCCGGGTAGGTGAAGGTCAGTGAGAATTCGCCACCTAGTTCCTCGACCACGATCGGATTGATGATCTCCCGTTCCAAGACTCCTAGCCCGGTGGTGGTGAATGTCGTGGCGGTGCGGTCGTGAACCGTAATCATGAGGAGCCTTCCAAAGACAACAGTGGCCACCCCACGAAGGGATGGCCGTCAGAGAATGTAGTGAGTTGGGTGTTAGGGGTTGCGCCAGTTCGGCGTGATCACGATCTTCGAAATACCCGCGCCGAGCGTGAGGCGATTGATCCCAGGCTTGAAGGTCGGGAAGGCGTCGGTGAGCGCATCGGTCTGGACTTTCCCGTGGGCGTGAGCGACGAGACGTTCGCTGTCGAGCGTGACGGAACCTGCTGGCGAATTCACGTGATAAATGCTCGTATTGATCGTCAGCGAGAGCGCCCCGGTGCCGGTGACTGTGATGATCGGATCAGCTTCCAGTAGGCCGGGGTTCGTGATCGTCCCAGATGCAGTGAGCGTTACCGGATTCAATCCCTCGGTCAGGTAAGTGAAGGGCTGGCAGGTCAGGCGCGCGGTGAAGAACCCCCACCCCGACAGCTCCCGGCGCAGTTCGCTCACTTCGCAGTGCTTAACCTTGCGGTAAACACCAGGCTCGGCAGTCAACGCAATCGTCGAAGAGCCCGTCAGCTCGTGAGCAACCTGCCGATACTGGTCGAGCCTGTCACGGACAGGAACAGCGAGCTCAAGATCGATCTCGGTATCCTCCCAGCCCGTGAAGCGCGTGAGGGTTCCGGCGCGTCCTTCGACCTCAATATCATCAGCCCTGCGCACCGACGCTGGGATCGCAACGGCTGCCGTGAGTCGCAGACCCAGCGAAGCAGAAGACACCTGGTTATTGAGGGTGAAGCCGAACATGGTTAGTATCCTCCTGCCATCACAGTCTGCCGACGATCCAAGCGCGCAAGTTGTTTATCGAGGGCGGGTGCAAGTTTGCCCACCAGCGTCCCATCCGACAACGTCACGCTAATGTCCAGCGAGGACAGGATGTGCTTTGCTGTGGCATCGACGATGCTCGCGACATCCACACGCTCACTATCAGCACCGCCACTAGTATCGCGATTGATAGCTATGGGTTGTGGGGTGAGATCAACGGCCGGTACCTGCAGATCCGCCACCGTCTCGATCGGCACATGAAGCCCGTCTTCAAGCTCGGCGAAGGCGTCCATCGTGTCCCTAGCCAAACCAGTAGCGGCGGTGACGGCCTTGTTGCCATCAGTTTTGATCGAGCCTGCGAGGCCTTCGACAAGCATCCGTCCTGCCCACGCCATCTTGCGAGACGGTGAGTGGATGCCGAAGAAGCCAGTGATCGAATCCCAAATCCCGCTCGCCCAATTCGAGACCCGATTCCACAACCAGCCCGCCAAGCCTTGGATGCCATTCCACAGGCCGTAGACGAGGTTCTTACCCGCCTCCACCATCTGCCACACACCCTGACCAACAGCAGACACAATCCCAGAAATAATCGATGGGATTGCTGCCACGATCGTGGAAATAATCTGGGGCAACGCCCGCACCAACGCGGTGAGGAGTTGGATGCCTGCTTGGACAAGTTGCGGTATCGCCCCACCAATCGCCGACACAATCGAGGCGATAATCTGCGGCAACGCGGCCACGATCGTTGTAATGATCTGCGGCAAGGCACCAATCAACGCCGTCAGTAGCTGGATACCTGCTTCGATGAGCTGCGGGATCGCACCGACCACACCGCCCACGATCGCGGTAATAATCTGCGGCAAAGCCGCCACAATCGCCGTGATGGTCTGCGGCAACGCACCAATCAACGCCATCAGCAGCTGGATGCCTGCTTCGATGATTTGCGGAATCGCCCCCACAAGAAACGTCACGATGCCGGTGATGATTTGTGGCAGGGCTTCGATGATCACGGGGATGGCTGCGATCAAGCCTTCGGTAAGTCCGGTGATGAGCTGCAACGCCGCATCAAGAAGCAATGGAAGGTTATCGACCAGACCCTGCACCAAAGCCATGAGCATCTCCACCGCAGCCGGAACCAGTTCCGGTAGCGCTTCGCTGATGCCAGAGACGAGGGTGGCGATGATCTGAATCGCCGCCTCCAACAAAGACGGCAACGCTTCGATGATCGCCTCGACCAGCGCGATAATCAGCGTCACCGCAGTCTCAGCTACTTGTGGCAACACCTTGATAACACCTTCTAGCAGTGCGGTGAGAATGGACATGCCGGTCTCAACCACCATCGGCAACTGCTCGGCAATAAATGCGAGAGCGCCCTGTAAGACGGTGCCGAGGGTGTCAATGAGGGCGGGTACGCCACCTTCTTCAAACGCTGCGGTCAGTTCGTCGATCCACCCGTTGACCATCGGCAACACCGAACCCGCCAACGCCTCAGAGACTCCACCTGCGAGGAGGCCTTTGAGGTTTTCGATCCCGTCTTGCATTGTCGCGAGCTGACCAGAGAAGGTCTTGGATTGGGCGTCCATAGCCCCGTAGAAGCGCCCGCCCTCAGCAGTAGCACTGGCGAATGCGTCAGCGACCATGTCAGCCGAAATAGCACCCTTGGCCATATCCTCCTTCAACTCACCAATACTCTTGCCCGTCTTGCGGGATATTTCCTCCAGGGGGTTGAAGCCGGCGTTGATCATCTGCAGCAAATCCTGACCAGTGAGCTTGCCGGTCGAGGACATTTGGGCGAAGGCGAGCGTGAGCGATTCCATCTTCACCGCATCACCTTGGGAGATGTCGCCGATCTCGTTCAGGTGCTTTTTCGCATCCTCCAACGACATACCAAAGCTCAGAAGGGTTTGCATGTTGCCCGCGAGGTCCTCCATACCAAACGGAGTCTTCGCCGCCTGGACTTTCAGATCGTTGACGAGCTGTTGGGCTTTGGCTTGGTCACCCAGCATCGTCGTAAACGACGTGGAGTATTGCTCCATGCGAGCGTTGTACTCCACGCCCTCTTTCAAGGCTTCGGCCATGCCGCGACCGATCGAAGCGATCGCATGCCCGATACCTTTGACGCCGGCGATGATGGCTTCGGAGGCGAGGTTCGCTTTCAGAACATCACCGAAAATGCGGATCTTGCCGGAGGTGGTGTCCATCTCGTCACCGAGATCATCCACCGCGTCCTCAAGATGGCCTGCGTCCTTTGCCGCGCCCTTGGCATCATCGCCCGCACCGTCTGCCTCGTTCCCGAACTCGGACAGGGCGTCATTATTCGACTTCAGTTCGCCTTCAAGTCGGTTGAGCTGTGCGCCTGCGTTGTTGAGCTGGATCTGCCAATTCTTCGTCCGCGAATCATTCTCACCAAAGCTCGTGGCGGAGTTTTCGAGTGCGGCACGCAGAGTCTCGATCTTGGCTTTCTGCACCTCGATCTCTTTGCCCAGCACTTGGTTACGGGCGGTGAGGGCTTCGGCGGACTTATCGTTCTTATCAAACGAGGACGCCACGAGCTTCATCTCACTGCCGAGCACACGCATCTCACGGTTAATATCCGTGATCGCACGCTTAAACTCCCGCTCACCCTCAAGACCAATCTTCAAACCAAACGAACTGTCAGCCATAGGTCTGTATTCCTTCGCGTTGCTGGGGGTTAAAATTGGCTAGAGGATGAGGAGGAATCGTGTGGACCAATGTTGTAACTAATCGCCGTTGGGTATGACCGTTGTTTGCTTTACTCGTCATCGGTACGGTCGTTTTCGCTGTTTTGTGGATGAGCGGTGTCGTGCATCCCGTCACGGGCATCGCTAATGCAGCAGGTTTCGCAATATGTGCGATCGGGCTTGCAGCGTGGCACCTTGCCACTCGTGGTTTGCAGCGATGAGCACTCCGGTGCTTTTCCTCCACGGACTCGGTGAGACCCCGCAAGCCTGGAATGGCGTCATCAACGAGTTCGAGAGCATTGACGCGCTCACGCCCACTGTTTTCGATCAGCCATCAGGAACGCCATGGTCGTTGCATGAGCGCACGGACGAACTCGCCGCATCACTGAATAATCCAGTCGACGTGGTTGGGCTATCTCTTGGCGCGGTGATGGGTCTTGATCTGGCAATTCGGCACCCGCACATGGTTCGGTCGCTGTTTCTTTCAGCTCCGCAGGCGCGCCCTCCTAAAGCATTGATGCGCATTCAAAGCATTCTCATGCGAGTCTTGCCTGAGCGTCTCGTGTGCCCACCACAGATTTCCAAGCAACAGTTGCTGGAAATCCTGCGTCAAATATCAGCCATTGATTTCGAGCCAGAGCTTGGAAATATCACGGTTCCAACGACGATTGCGTGCGGCTCGAAAGACCGCGCGAATCTTCCTGCCGCCCGCACCATCAGCCAACAGATCCCACATGCCCGCCTCATCGTTGTGCCAGACGCGGGTCATCAATGGCATCAATCAATGCCCACACAATTCGCTCACGAACTAAAAGCCCACTGGAACAGTATCTAAATCCCGGCAGGAATCACGTCGTCGATGAACCATTGACGAAGCGGCTCGGCTCGCCCGGTTTCGAGTCGCCAGCAGTCGACGAGGTCGAGGAGTTCTCCGAAGACGGTTAAGCCCACCTCTACCCGTGTTAGGTGGAGGTGGGCCATTCCGATATAGGTCAGCCGTGTGAATACGGCATTGTCGTTGTCGACTATTCGTCCGCTTCTGGTGCTTTTGGGGCTGGTGCGGTGAGGATGTCTCGGCGTGTGCCGCGCTGGAGGGCTTCGGCGATCGCGCCGCGATAGTCCGCCAGATCAGCAGGGATAGTGAGTAGTTCGACCTCGTCCTCGGTCAGTTCTGGGCGCGTGTCGTCTGGGTGGTGCAGGTTATGGATGGCGACGGACTGGTTCGCCAAGAGTGTGATCAGCCAGATCACCTCACCGAGGGTTTTGCCTAGGTCGTCGGAGGTTTCGAGGGCGTTGCCGAGGTGTTCGAGGCCGCCGTAGCGCTCGGCGATCAGGCGGGTGGATTTCGTTGTCAGGACGAGCTCATATTCTTCCCCGCCGATCGTGACGGTGGCGGAGCGCCCTGGTTCGACAACTGATTCAGTCTTCTTCTTGGTTGTCATGGCTCATGCTCCTTAGGCTTCAGATGTGGTGGTGGCTGGTTCGTAAACCTGGGCATACCAGTTCGTGATCGTCTCGGGCTTGACGCCGGTTGCACCCTCTAGAACTTCGGCCTTCCACGGATGACGACCCTTAGCGTCTGGCTTGTTGCGGCGCAAAATCGTCCCCTCAATGCTCCGGGTGGAGAACGTAATACTGTCGGCTTTAGTGGCAAGGGTTTCGGTTGGTAGGGCAAACTTAACCCGATAGAGCCAAAAATATTGATACTTCCCATTGCTTCGTGCGGCTCGGAAACCTATCGCCACTGGAGACCCGCCGTCCTCGGAGGCGGAGATGAGTACGCCGTTAGAATCCACGGTCGCGCCCGTCAAGGCGGCGGCTGCTTCACCACCCAGATCGTCAATCCCCAAAGTGAGGGTGCCGGATTTGAATTCCTTGACGATCTCGGATGGGCCGTCATCGGCATACAGGATCGCTTCAGCAACCTCAACACTCAGTTCTGCGGAGATCGCTTTCGCGAGGGGTTTGGGTTTGGCGTAGGTTTCCTCACCCGTGTCGGGGTTTTCGGTGATGGTGGCGTAGTAGAGCTTGTCTAAGCCGATTGTTGCCATGAGTAATGCTCCTTCATGTGTAGGTGTGGTGGGTTGCGACGTCTATCGCGTAATGGTGAAATCCGGTATCAGCTTCGAAGCCGACATAGCTGCGGGCAGTGATCGTTAATCCTGCGTCGAGCAGAGCGCGGGTAATGAGGTTGCGCAGGTCGAGATAGTTAGATTTCGTGAAAAGTGCGAGGCGAACTTCCTCAACCTCGATACTGGGTTGATTATCTGCGAACACGTCCAACACGTCCGTCAGCGGGGTTGCCACCAGATACGTCTGCGGCGCTGGCGTCGTCGTGTAGAGGCCGACCTCGAACGGCAAACCAAGCTCGTCAGCGATCGTCGTGAGTTGTTCGAGTAGCGCGGTCATGGTTTGACCTGCTCAATCCGCGCCGTCAACGCCGTTTTCATAGCCTCAATCGCGCCCCGCCGTGTTTGCGACCGTGTGGGTGCAAGAAATGGGCGTGCGGGCTGGTTGGAGCGGCCGTGTTCGAGGACGTTGGCGATCAACGCATTCGCTCTGCCGTCGCGGCGGTTTTCAGCGAAGCCGACCTTAATATTGTGATCGCCTCGGCTGTTTACTTTCACCGAGGTCGTGCCCAACGCTGCGAGTAGTTGCCCGGTTGACCGCGAGGGATTCTTGGTGGCCCGTCCGATCGCGCCGGTGAGGTTGGCTCGCATACGCGGTTCAACCACCGCGGCCCCAGCTTGCAGAACCTCATCAGCAGATGTTTCGAGCACACGGCTGGCAGCGTCGAGGGAATCAATGAACGCGTTCGGCAGGCGAATCTGAACTCTAGCCATGGGCCTCTCCTTCGGGCGTGGTCTGGTGGGCAAGAATCTCGACGTAGCGGCCGATGACTTCGACGGCGTCGATCACATACCACCCGCCGGGTTCGCTGATCTCCATATCAGTGTCGATTGCAAGATTTGGGATGGTGCGGATGCGGAAGAGGACGTCGGCCTTTGAGTACGCGGCGCGGTTCACCCACGCGCTCGATGCGTGTCGGACCTCGATTTGCGCTCGTATGGTCGCTTTGATCTCGTAGCGTGTGGTGGTGAACCCTGCCTTATCACGCACCGTAACCGGGGCGATGAGGTCGATCGTGGTGGTCATGGATCCAAGAGATGCCATCGCCTACACCTTCCAATCTCTATCTAGGCGCAGCAGATTGTTCACCGCGCTCCACACCGCCCGAGCCGCATCCGGCTTATCTGCCCAGAAACCTGCCGTCGAACCATCACGCGACTCATAGAAATGAGAAGCGAGCATGACAATGCCTTGCCTGGTTGCCCCAGACATCTCGTGTGTTTCGTAGTAGCCCTCATCAAGGTGTTGGTAGGCGCAGGCGTAGGAGGTGGCCGCATTGATCAGCGCACCAATCAACTGATCGTCATCGTCAAAGGTGATGAGCAGATTCGCCTTCACCAAGTCGATTAGCTCAGTCGTGGTCATTGCGGCCACCTCCTCTCCTTGGTTATGCTCCTGCCTTTTGGGTCAACAGTTTGACTGCTTCGGGTAGTACGAGCTTGCCGTCCAGTCGCTGGGAGGCTAGGAACCCTACCTGTCCGGTGGTTGCGAACAGTTCGTTGAGCCGCTTAAACGAGCGTCCCTGTCGGTCGGCGATCCAGTAATACGACAGATCACCGAAAGCAACCGTCGACGCACCAGCCTTAATCTCCGGGATAAACGTGGACGTGTGGACGGGGCGGCCGAGAACCAGATCTGGGGTTCCTGCTGTCAGGGCGGGTTGCCACAGATACTGGCCGTTACCGTCCTTGAGCTTGCGGATGGTTTTAACGGTGGAATCGTTCATCAGCCACACCGCGTTCTTCCGATACGGGCCGCGTAGGGCGTAGTGCAGGTCGATGAGTTCATCAGCCGTAATATCGGTCGCCTTGCCCGTGGTCACAGCCTTCTCGCCACCACCAGTGGCTGCGAAAATACCGGTGGGCTTGTTCTTACCGTCCCCGGTGAGGAAGGCTTCTTCTTCAGCAGCACCGATACGGCGAGCAAACTCCGCCGCCAAATACTGCTCGACATTAAACGCGCTATCGTTCAAGAGTTCCTCTGAAATTTTGAGGAAGGTGCCGAGCTTAAATGCCGACAGCGTCACTTGGGTGAAGGATTCGTCCGACTCGGTGTACGGCTTGCCTTCATCGAGCCACCCGGCAGTGCCATGCGTGGAAACGACTGGGATCTTGCGATCCCCACTGGTGGTTTGAATGACCTTCGCTAGGGAGCGCATGATGTTCTGGTCTTCAAGTGATGAGATCAGTGTGCGTTCAAACTCATCCGGCACCAAGTATCCGCCTTCAGTATCGACGCCTTCGGAGAGTGCGTTGCGTACTTCCATCGGAGAAGCGTTGAGCCGCATCGCGTCCCAGAAGGCTCGTTTGTAGGAGGCTGAAGCGCGTGGGGTCGTGGGTTTGGCTTCATCGTCAGGGTTCATACCGGGCATGGAGGTGAGCGGCGTGTTGGTTGCCTTGGCGAGGTCGGCGTCGCGGCGCAGGGCTCGTTCGGAGCGTGCGATCTCATTGGAGAGATGATCGATTTCGGCTTCCATCTTCGCGTAAGCCTGATCATCTTCAGCCGACAAGCAGCCCGATGTAGCATCGCGGCGCTCATCGAGGAAGGCCTTCGCCTTCTCCCAGACGTCGGAGCGCTTGGTACGAAGGTCAGAAACAGAAAGTGAAGTAGACATGGATATTGGTCCTTTCAGTGGGGTTGATTGATCAGTTCGGCGTACAAATCACAAACCCGCCGACCAAGAGGTGCAGCGGGTTGAATGGTTGCGCGTGGTGGACGCACCGGCTTCGGAGGTGATGTGGCGGTCAAATGTGCGACGAGCTTTTGTTCGCTGGCGCGGCGGGAAAACACCACACCCAGACGCTCGTTCTTTGTGAGTGGGAACGGCAGGCGCTTCTCATCGTCGTCGGGTTCGTCTGGGGAGTCGGCCTCGTCCTCATCGTCATCCAGGTCATCGTCGGGCTTCTCAGGCGAGACCGCAAACATTGGGTTGCGTTCCCCTGTCAGGAGTTCGTCGGCGAAACCCATGTCGATCGCAGCCCGAGCGTCCATCCACGTTTCGGCATCCATGAGCTTGGACAGCTTCGCCCGGGACAGTCCAGTTTTTAGCTGGTAGGCGTTGATAATCGAGTCTTTGACAGATTCAAGCATGCTCATCGCACGTGCGAGTTCGTCCTTATCGCCAACCGCCATCGTCGCCGGGTTGTGGATCATCAACATCGACACCGGTGACATGGCAACGGTGGATGCGGCCATGGCGATCACGGACGCGGCCGATGCGGCGATCCCGTCAATGTTGACGGTCACTGTGCCTGGGTAGTCGATGAACATGTTGTAGATCTGGGCGGCAGCCACCACGTCCCCTCCGGGACTGTTGAGCCAGATCGTCACCGGCCCGCTACCCGCGTTGAGTTCGGCTGCGAAGATGGCGGGGGTGATGTCGTCATCGAACCAAGATTCTTCAGCGATCGTGCCGCTAATACGCAAAACCCGGACACTGTCAGCGTCCGGGTTATCGTTGTGTGGCTCGGGTGTGAGCCAGTTCCAAAAACGTCTCATATCCTCCTCCTTACAGAAGATTCACTCATAGGTTCCTCAGCCGGTTCAGGCTCCGGTTCAGACTCGGTTGTCTGCGCGTATGCCCCTGCGAGACCGAGCGGGAGCATGTTGCCGTTGACGAGGTAGAGGTCGCCGCCAGCTTCGGCAGGGATCTTGTCGAGGTTTTCTAGTTCGCGGATATCGTTGGCGCTCATCCACCCGTTCTGGCGTGCCACCGCATATCCATCCATCCGTGACTTGTAATCACCTCGCAGGAGGCCTTCGAGGTTGAACTTCACATACACGCTAGGTTTTTCACGCTCGCTGAGGAGGGTTTTGGTGATGGCTTGTTCCCACCTGACGACCCACGGGTCGAGGGTGTATTTCACGAACTCGAGCGACTGCTGCTCAATATTGGAGAAGCTGGATTTTTCGAGGTCACCGATCATGTGGGGCGGGATACGAAATATTCTCGCGATCTCATTGATCTGGAACTTCCGTGTTTCTAAAAACTGTGCCTGCTCCGGGCTTACCGATATCGGCGTGTATTTCATTCCCTCTTCCAAAACAGCGACTTTGTTGCCGTTACGAGCGCCACCGAAGGTTTGTTGCCAGGATTCGCGTACCCGAGAGGGGTCTTTGATCGTGCCTGGATGCTCTAACACCCCGCCAGGAGCCGCCCCATTAGCAAAAAATGAAGCACCGTAATCTTCGGTAGCCTGCGCGAGTCCGATAGCGTTTTTTGCCATCGCAATCGGTGAATAACCAACCAACCCATCGAAACCAAGACCTGGAACATGAAGCACATCGTTAGGGGTAAGCCGAATGGTTTGGTACTCTCCTGCGGGTTCGTCCCAGCTGGTTTGGTATTCGTAATACAAAGCCTTGCTGTCTAGATCCCTGCCTACGCTCATCCGATTCGGTTGCAGCGGATACAGTCCAATGACTTCGCCGAGCCCGTTACGCACTACCTGAGCGAACGCGTTCCCCCACAACAACAAATGCGTCATCAAAGTTTCGCGGAACACGAAGCTCGTCATTTCGGGGTTAGGTTCATCGTGAAGCAGGCGGTACAAACTATGATCGACTGCTTTTTCCTTGCCGCCACCGTCCTTATAGCGGTAGACGTGCAGTGGTAGCCCAGCTATCGCTTCAGCCAAGATCCGCACGCAGCCATAGACGGCAGTCATCTGCATCGCGCTACGTTCGGTCACCGGACGCCCAGCAGATGTCGGCCCGAACAAGAAGCTGTAGCTGGTGGACAGCTGGTGATTCTCAACTGGTTTGGTTCTGCCGCGTAGCCAGTTTCTAAGACCCATGGTTTTTCCCTTCTGGTCATGGAAAAATGAGTGCATGCGAAGGTGGAAAAGACGCGGCACCTGGGCACGACTTGGCGTACTTTTCGCCTGTTATCTTTTACTGCCTGCTCTCACGACAGCTGGCATCGGATTATTCAGCACCCCTGATTCAGGCATGATGCTGTTTATCTTGATGCTGTTCATAGCATTTCCACTCGTCACTATTGCGCTAGCCGCCTGGGACGGAATCACGCAGGGCTTTGCTGTTTTATGGATAGTGATGCCGATAGTGTTTTTCGTGGTGCCCATGCTGATTTTTTTCAACGAATCCGCGCTTATCTACGGAGCCATCTATTCAGTGCTAGCAATAGTGGCCAATGGTGTCGGTAGCCTGTTTCGCCCAAAATCTCATAGCACCAGTAGTCCCCGCGAATCATAAACTGAGCTCGTCTCTGGGGTGTTGCCGCATCTTATTGCTCGATCCAAGGCCATGATGGTGGCGACGACTCCGTCGATCTTCTCGGTGGATTTTTGTTTGTCGGGTTTGATGTTGCCTGCCGGGTCGGTGCGCACGTGAATGTTATCGACCATCCAGGCCAGCACCGGGTGCCCGCCATGGGCGAGTTTTCCCTCCAACGCCAGCTTCATCAGTTCCTTGGATGGTGGGGACATGTCTTTGAAGCCTTGCCCGAAAGGCACTACCGTGAAACCAGCATCCTCAAGGTTTTGGCTCATTTGGACCGCGCCCCACCGGTCGAAAGCGATCTCTCGGATATTAAACCGGGTGCCAAGATCCTCAATGAACTTCTCGATATACCCGTAGTGCACCACGTTGCCCTCGGTCGTCTCCAGGAATCCTTGACTTTTCCACAGGTCGTAGGGCACGTGATCGCGGGCGACCCTAAGTTTCAGGTTGTCTTCGGGTATCCAAAACCAGGGCGCGACCGTGTATTTGTCATCGTCATCCGTGGGTGGGAATACGAGAACAAAAGCAGTGATATCGGTGGTGGATGCCAGGTCGAGCCCGCCGTAACAAACACGGCCTTCTAACTCATCCAAGTGGACTGGGCCATCGTTTTTGTTCCAGGTATTCATAGGCATCCACCGCACAGACTGTTTGACCCACTGGTTCAAACGCAACTGTCTGAAGGTGTTTTCTTCAGCCGGATTCTGCCTGGCACTATTACAAGCGTCCCTAACTTTCTGGATTGGCACCGTCACATCCAAGGATGGGTTGGCTTTATGCCACACGACTTCATCGGTCCAATCATCATCTTGCCCCGCCCCATATATGACTGGATAGAAAGTGGGGTCGTGCTTTTTGCCATCCAGAATGTCTTGGGCTTTTTGGTGTTGCTCGTAGCAGATGCTGTGGGTGTCGGTGCCGGCGGTTGTTATCAGGAAGTACAGTGGCTGGGTGCGAGCATCCCCACTGCCTTTGGTCATCACGTCAAACAAGGCTCGGTTGGGTTGGGTGTGGAGCTCATCGAATACCACTCCGGAAATATTGAATCCGTGTTTGGAATAGGCCTCGGCGGATAGTACCTGGTAGAAGGAATTGGTGGGAGAGTAGATGATACGTTTTTGGCTTCTAAGGATCTTTACCCGCTTGGCTAGTGGGGGACACATTCTCACCATGTCGGCTGCCACTTCGAACACGATGGATGCTTGTTGCCGATCTGCAGCACACCCATAAACTTCAGCGCGTTCCTCGCCATCGCCGCAACACAGCAAGAGTGCGACGGCGGCGGCTAGTTCAGATTTCCCTTGCTTTTTAGGGATCTCCACGTAAGCGGTAGTGAATTGGCGAAACCCGTCCGGTTTGACCACCCCGAAAAGGTCGCGAATGATTTGTTCTTGCCAATCAATCAACTTAAAAGGTTTTCCTGACCACCGTCCTTTCGTATGCTTTAAGGCTTCGATAAACGCGACCGCATAGTCCGCAGCCCGCTTATCGTAATACGAGGTCGGCAGAGCAAAGCGGGTTGGCTCGTAGCGTTCAAGGCGGCGCATTGCCATCAAGGCACCTCCAATCACAAAGAAAGGAAAAGCTCAACCAGCGTGGGTTGGGCTCTATCGGAGAATCAGGTTTTAGACCATGGCGTCGAGGGCGTCGTATTCGCGTTTGAGTCGGTTGTATTCTTGGGCGAGGCATTCGAGGCGGAACCGGTTTTTGCAGGATCGTCCTTCGCGTTCGATGCGCTCGAGTTCGGCTTTGCGTTCGCGTAGAATCATGGTGCCTTCGCCTGGGTCGGTTTCCATCAGTTTCAGGTCTTTGTCGAATTTCGTGTTCATCGCCCTTGTCCTTTCGCTTACCGTGGTTGTTTCGGTATGTATATACAGCCATAGGTGTGCGACTATATCCAGTCGTTTTTGGGCTTATTTGCAAGGAAAATAGCGATAAACATCTCTAACGAAAAGGCGTCAGTGAGAAGGAAAACCCCGCGCGTGGCAGGGGTTCTCCCGAGTCAGGCTTGTTTATTCGGCGGCCATGGCGGCGGTGAGCGCCCAGGAGAGCGCGTGACCGTCGTCAGGGAAAATCTGGTCGGCTTGCTTGATCAGTTCGAGGCCGCATTCGATGAAGGACTTACCCTGCCAGGGGTTCTCGGAGGGGGTTTCGGTCAGGCGCGTCGGGAGAGCCCCCTCTTTCTTCTGGCCCGCCAGCAGCTGCGGC
>OKBV01000327.1_pt1 | contig 13485 bp, 6 predicted proteins | sample 1614461 | NCBI WGS metagenome assembly OKBV01 (sample SAMN04436941, study PRJEB24849) | human gut metagenome | biome: human gut; feature: NICU; material: stool | host: Homo sapiens | place: USA: Saint Louis, MO | collected 2009-11-12
CACCGCGAAGCGGATTTCTGGTGATCTTGCGTATCTGTTTGTCTATTAGTTGCTCGTTTCGATTAGGGTTGTCGTATGCAGAATATTCCTGAGCCGATCGCTGATGCTGTCCGTTTGCCCGACGTTGCCGAAGTAGGAATGGCAGCGGCAGCGCAGGTTGCAATGAAGAACGCGCACGCAGCATTAGCGCTTGTGCCCAAGGAAGTTTTTGCGGTGGCGCAGGTCTTCGTCGACGCCGGAGAAGAGATCGCGCTTGTGGGCGGCCCGGTCAGGGATGCTTTTTTGGGCCTTCGCCCTCATGATTTTGATTTGACTACCTCTGCCCGTCCCGAGCAGACGGAGGCGCTGTTGCGTAAAGCTGGTGCCAACACGTGGGATGTGGGGCGCGCTTTTGGCACTATTGGAGGGCGTATTGGCGACACGGTTGTCGAGATTACGACCTACCGCACTGACCAGTACGAGGTGGGCTCTAGGAAGCCGCAGGTTGCGTACGGTGATTCTTTAGAGGGCGATCTGACGCGGCGCGATTTTACAGTGAACGCTATGGGGGTTCGTCTTCCCGATATGACGTTGGTCGACCCGCTTGGAGGGCTTGCGGATTTGTTGGCGGGCATCTTGCGTACCCCGGTTTCTGCTGAGCAGTCCTTTGACGACGATCCGCTCCGCATAATGAGGGCGGCGCGTTTCGCATCGCAGTTAGGTTTTGACGTGGCCGAGGATGTAATGCGTGCCATGGGGGAACAGGCGGAGCGACTGTCGATTGTGTCTGCTGAGCGAATCCAGGCCGAGCTAGTCCGACTCATGGTGGGTAAGCGCCCTCGGGCTGGGCTTGATTTGATGACGCATACTGGGGTGGCAGATATTGTGTTGCCGGAGTTTTCCCGGTTGCGGCAAACGGTTGACGAGCATAAGCGTCACAAGGATGTTTATGAACATACGCTGACCGTGCTCGATCAGGCGATGTCTATGGAGACCGGCCCGGATGGGGCTGTGCCGGCGCCTGATTTTATTCTGCGTTTTGCTGCGATTATGCATGACGTGGGTAAGCCGGATACGCGGCGGTTTGAATCTAATGGGACTGTCTCGTTCCATCATCACGAGATCGTGGGAGCTAAGCTCACGCGCAAGCGGATGCGGGCGTTGAAGTTCGACAAGGACACTACAAAAAAGGTGTGTCGGCTGGTAGAGCTGCACCTGCGTTTCCATGGGTATGGGGAGCAGGCATGGACCGATTCGGCGGTGCGTCGGTACGCGGCAGATGCGGGGCCGCTGTTGGAACGGTTGCACCGTCTTACCAGGGCGGATTGCACCACGCGCAATAAGCGGAAGGCGGCTTATTTGTCGCATGCTTATGACGATCTGGAGCGCCGTATCAGCGAGCTTGCTAAGCAGGAAGAGCTGGATTCTATCCGCCCTGATTTGGACGGCAAGCAGATTATGCAGATTTTGGGGATTAGTCCTGGTCCGCAAGTAGGAAAAGCTTATAAGTACTTGCTGCAGTTGCGTATGGATGCTGGTCCGCTTGGTGAAGAGGTGGCAAAAGAGCGGCTGCTGGCTTGGTGGAAAGAGCAGCAGTAGTTGTTTTAGGAACTTTAGGGGCCGCCCTCGCCTGTTGGGGGAGGGCTTTATGTGGCGTTTTTCGTTACCTCACCTAAGATAATTTGGTTGCGCAATTGATGGTGATGCGGCTCACAGTCCTATGTGAATGACATTGCTACTTGCTAGGCTTTATGAGTGCATACCGTCGCGTATTTTTCCCGCCAACGATGGTCGGGGCGCACGGTTCTTCTAGGCAGGAGGACTCATGAGTCTAAAGCGCAACCCGTTGATTTTTACTCCCCGTCCGTTAGCGGCAGGTCTTGGTGCTGTTGCTCTTACCGCGGGTGGGCTTTTTATGTCTCCGGTGGTAAATCCGGTTGCCTTTGCTGAAAATACCCCGATCTCATCGCCCGGGCAGTATCAGGCTGCCCATACTGTTTCCGGCCAGGTATTCCTTGACCGGTCGGGGGCGCGCGGTTTGGCCGATAGCAAGCAGACCTGGTCGGCTTATAACGATGCTGACACTCCTCTGCCAGGAGTGAACGTGTACGTGCAGTGGATGGATGACGATTCTGCTAAGACTGTCTCTCCTATATATACGGCTACTTCCGCAGAGGACGGAAAGTACTCTATTGAGCTGCCTGATTGGACCGATTCTTTAGGTAACAAGCACAAGTGGAAGGCTAACTCGACCCAGAAGTTGCGAGTCTGGTCTGACAATCCGGACGATTCGAAGTACATGGCGTCCTTCTCGGAGGGCTTCCAAACATTCCACAACAGCGTGCAGCGTGTGCACGCAACTTGGCGGTTGGCCCGGCAGAGCGCTGTTGATTACAACGTGTCTTTCCAAGAGCGGCCTCAAAACGATGTGATGCACCTGCCCGAGGACAAGCAGACTAACTTGACTCCCACCAAGACTGGTGGCGACGTGCTCGGCCGTGTGTGGTGGGATCAGCGAAACGTTTATGGTGAGGACGGCGATGTTCCCCGGCTAAATACTGGTATGGGCGATAAGCCTATGGAGGGAATGAAGGTTCGTGCGTCATATGTGCAGGACGAGGTAGCCCGCAGATTCGATAAGTGGCTGGCTGCAAACAAGGGAGCAACCCAGGATCAGTTCCGTGACGCGCAAAAGCAGATCATGGCGCAGTACGAGGAAGAAAATCCGGGCAAGTCCGCCATTGCTGAAACGGCGTACGCTTTGACCAAGGCCGATGGCTCCTACCAGATTCAGTTCCAGGGGCTTTGGGGGGACAGCTACAGCTATAAGGGTATTTCCAACGGCGGAACCTATGGCGATTTGGCTCCTGCAGACAAGGGTTCTTGGGCGAAGGGCAACTTTGGTTCTAAGCATGTCAATACCAAGTACATGTATGTGTCTCCCGAGATTCCCGAGGGCGTTGGCGGGTCCATGGATACGATGCAGACCAACATGTTCCAGGACGCTGGCCGAAATACGCTGCTTGCTTCCTCTAATGCGATCAGTGGCGTAATCGATATGGACTTTGCGCTGAAACTGGAGAACCGTAAGTTTGACGTTGTGGAATATGATTCCACGGACAAGCTGGCAACACCGGGCGATACTGCAAACACTGAAGCTTCTGGGTTCAACCCGGAGCAGGATTATGACGTTATTTGGACTGATTCGACTGGTAAGCAGGTCGGCAAGTGCACTGTGACATCTTCCAGTGTGGGCAAGATTGAGTCCTGCCCCTTCACTGTTCCCGACGATTTGGATCAGGCACAGATTTACACCGCTACGATCTATCCGAAGGGCGATACTACTACGGCGCTCGCGGCAGATAACTTCGCTGCGACTCCGGATCCGCAGTACAAGAAGATCGAGGTCGAAGCCGGGGATAGTGGTACGGTTGCGGTTCCGTTGACTAAGGCGGGCAATCCGTTACATGAAGGGACCACTTTTGCCTCTCCTACGGCCGAGGAGCTGCCAGAAGGGATGACGGCAGCGCCTGAGTGGGCGACGGTTAATGCTGATGGTTCTATTAGTGCTAAGCCGGGTGCTGATGTTGAGCCGGGTGAGTATAAGGTTCCGGTTGTGGTGACTTATCCGGATGGGTCTACTGACACTGTTGAGGTTCCGGTTAAGGTTGGTGCGGCTGATAAGCCTGTTGATCCTGAGGATACTTCGAGTGTGGTTGAGCCTGTTTATCCGCCGGTGAAGGGGGATACTTCTTCTGAGGTTCCGACCTTTGTTGACGGTGATGGCAATGAGGTAGATAAGCCTGCTGCTGGCGAGGGTCAGGATGAGGTGAAGTTCGATCCTGGTGAGGATGCTCCCGATGGGGCTCAGGTTGATCCGGATAGTGGTGTTGTTACTATTCCGGAGGTTCCTGCTAAGGGGGAGGATCCTGTGGTTGTTCCGGTTGTGGTGACTTATCCGGATGGGACTACCGATACCACCACGGTCAAGTTCGAACCAGAACCAGCCGAAGAAGGTCAGCCGTCCTGGGATTCAGTAGAACTGAAGCCGGGTGAGGAAACCTCCATACCCAATAAGGGCGAAAAGATATCCGGTGCGACTGTTGAAACGGAAGGTCCTGGAACAGCTCAAATTGACGACGAGGGCAATATTAAGGTTCTCGCTGATCAAGATGCTAAGCCCGGGGACAGAATAACGGTGACGGTAAAGGACCGGAGCGGGAAGATAGTCGGCAAACTAGTCGTTACGATCGCTCAGTCCGATAAGCCGAGCAAACCTGAAAAACCAGGAAAGGAAACTAGTACTGGTAATGGTGGGCATTCTGAAACCACAACAACCGTAGTTGGTCAGCCGAGCTTGGCATCTACCGGCACAGCGGTGCTTGGCTATGGCGCCGCATCGGTTGCGTTGTTACTGGCAGGCGCAGGCATAGTGGCATATTCCCGCCGTAGGAAGGAATAGTAAACCGCTGTAGTGTTCCCGCCCCTCTGAAGATTTTCTTCGGAGGGGCGCACTATCTTAAATGCTCTGTCGTGCAGTCTCGAATTATAGGGTGCCGGTAAACACTGACGAAGTAATTGATATAGCAGCTTAGGTAAAAGATTTGCTGTTCCGGGGCCTTAGTGACCGCATAAAGCTAAAGCCAATGGTATTCGACAATAATTCAGATAGACCTGATACGTGCTCCAAATCCAATAAATAATGTATCGCTATATGAGACGAGTCGTCTCTTGTGAGCAGCGCCATGTGTGCGCGTGAATGACACGGTTGCCACATTTTGCACATACTACTAGTAGTAAGAGTTGCCATGGCTGCAATCGTGAGGCGCATCAAATATTTGAGGTAGCGCCAAACATGCAATCCTAATTCTTGTATTGCAGACACAAGTGAATGGAAAATGAAACCTTCCGGAAATACATTAGTGAATTAAAATTAGTTTATTGAATGTAGACTGAATGTTTTTAAAACCTATTGTTATCCCACAAATAAGACCCTAGCCTGAGGCATACAGCGAAGTCGGTACTGATCTCGAGGCAATCCTTCGAACTTAGTTGCCGCCTGATAACCAGATGCGGTTGTCAGCTCTCACGAATTTTTCCTCAGGAGAAACGTTCTATGAACAATGTTTCAAGGTTCTTATTACTAGCGCCTCGATCGGTACTTGCGACGTTAGGTGTGGCGGCTATGACCGCAGGTGGTTTGGTGCTGGCTCCGGCGGTGGCGCCAACTAATGCTGCGGCTGAACAGGCTCCAATATTGAGTGCAGGCGAGTGGCTAAAGAAGGGCACTGTCAATGGGTACGTTTTCGTTGACCGTGTTGGCAACCGCACCACCAAGCAGCCTGACGATGTTCCGCTATCAAATGTGAAGGTTTACGCGCAGTGGAAGGACGCCGATGGCGTGGTTTCCCCGGTTTACACTGCGAATACAAAATCTGATGGTTCTTATTCAATCGCCCTTCCTGACTGGAAAGATGCAAATGGTAGGAGCCACAAGTTCAAATCTCACATAGGCCAGCAGCTGCGTACTTGGTTCGACAACCCGGATCCTTCGAAGTACTGGAAGTCCTTCAGTGAAGCTGATGGGAACTTCGGTTCTGTAGGAGACCGTTACCAGTCGACTTGGCTGGATCTATCCCATGTCTACAACCAGAACATGACCGTTCAGGAAATTCCGCAGACGGATCAGATGCACAAAGCTAGGGCTGACTGGAAAAAATCTACCCGTAAGGGTGGCGGCGGAGATGTCACGGGGGCCGTCTTCTATGACATGCGCGGCGCTTTCGGCAATACGGCAGCGCCCACTGCAAGCGAAAAAATCTATGGCGATGTAGGCGTTCCGGGTACCACGGTCGTAGGTTCGTATGTGCAGGACGAAGTGGCGCGACGCTTCGACCAGTGGAAGAAGGCTCATAAGGGATTCTCCTTTGATGAGTTCACTGCTGCGCAACGCGAGATCATCAAAAAGTATGAGGCAGAGACTGGTAAATCTGCCATTGCCGAGACTGTTTACGATGTGACAGATAATGAAGGCAGGTACCACCTACAGTTCGACGGTCTAGGCGGCACAAGCTACCGCGATAAGGGTATCTCTACGCTCGCGTGGGGTGAACCCGTTCCTGCCAACAAGGGGTCGTGGGCTGCTGGAAACATGCAAAGCAAGCATGTAAACACTGGCTACATGTATGTCTCCCCAGTTCTTCCTGAGGGCTTGGGTGCGGCTATGAATAACTTCCAGTCGAACCGATACCAATTTGGCGGTGAAGAGGTCGGTTACGCTACAGCACCAGGGCTATCGAATGTGGAAAATGTTCGCTTTGCTCTGAAAATGCAGGATCTGGTGTTTGACGTGACCGACTACAACACCACGGATAAACCTGCCACCCCAGGCACCACCGTCAATACAAAGACGGCTGGCACCTTCCCAAACACGGATTATGACATTGTCTGGACTGACGACAAAGGCAAGGAAGTAGGCTCATGTACCGCCACCTCAAGTAATTTGGGTGTTTTAGAGCCATGCGCGTTTGTCGTTCCGAAGGATCTAGATCAGCCGACCACCTACACTGCTCAGCTATACCCTAAGGGCATTCGTAAAACTGCTTTAGCTGCAGACTCTTTCACAGCGAAAGTAACTCCCGAATACAAGCAGACCAGCGTCGAACCTGGCAAATCCACAACTGTAGATACCCCCTTGCATAGCGAAAATGGGACTAAGCCTGCGAAGGGCACCAAGTTCGCGCCGGCGAATATCGATAAGGATGAGATTCCTGAAGGTGCCGTCAAGGAAATTCCCAAGTGGGCAACAGTCAATGGGGATGGCACTATTGCAGTGTCTCCGGATGCGGGCGTGCCTGAGGGCGACTACAACATCCCAGTCAAGGTGACCTACCCGAATGGTGTTGAAAAAGTAGTATTAGCGCCCATTCATGTTGGCAAGAAACAGATCACTGATTCGGTTGATCCGAAGTATGCGCAGGATACTGTGGTCAAGGCTGGGGAGTCTGGGACTGTTGTGGCTCCTAAGGATGCTGATGGTAATGCTTTGCCGGAGGGTACTAAGTTTGTTCCTGGTAAGGATGTTCCTGAGTGGGCTAAGGTCAACCCGGATGGGTCTATTACTGTTGCTCCTGGTAAGGATGTAGTTCCTGGTGATTATAAGGTTCCGGTTGTGGTGACTTATCCGGATGGGTCTACTGATGCTGTTGAGGTTCCGGTTAAGGTAACTGAGGGTGGTAAGGGTCGGACTGATGCTGGTAAGCCGGCTTGGGATGATGCTTCTACTCCGGCTGATAAGACTGTTGTTATCCCGAATAAGGGTGGCGATGTTGTTGAGGGCACCACTGTTGAGGTGGAGGGTCCTGGTAAGGCTGAGATTGGTGCGGATGGTTCCTTGAAGGTGACTCCGAGTGCTGATGCTAAGCCTGGTGACAAGATTGTTGCCAAGGTTAAGGATGGTGAGGGTAATGTCATTGACACTGTTACCGTGCGCATCTCTGAGAATGTTCGAGGTAATAGCCGCAAGGTAGTCAGGACGATTGCCCGCACTTCCATAGCAAAGACGGGTGTTCAGGTGTTCGGGTACGGTGCTGCGTCCGCCGCATTGCTATTGGCGGGAGTAGGCGTTATTGCAGCAGCCAGGAGGTGCAAGGAAGACTAGTAGCTAAGTCTTCGATCTCTAACTAGTTTGGCCCTGAGAGCCTAGGCTCTCAGGGCCAAACTAGTATCTTTTTTAAAACACTTGTGTAGCGTAAAGATGGTTAGCGTTCGCTGTGGAAATGCCTGCAAAACTTAACATTAAAACAAGATTAAGTTCCAGGTGGTAGCCGATAGTGATCAACTCCAATGCAACAGTGACCCGATTTACATCTGACTCCACGCGTTAATTACCGCCTGGTAAAGATTAAAAAGCTGTCATTCGCGCTGAGCACAGCCTTTTACCGGGATTCTTTCAGACTTTCATAATCTTTCAGAATCGCTGTGAACAGGCGCAACGGTAAGCTGTAAATGTTTATGCAGGCGTGTTAGATGACAGAATTAAATGATCTGTGTCGAAACGCGCATGAATTTTATACTTTCGTGGATATGCGTCTAGCTCCCTTCCAGGCAAACACTTGCCAGCACTAAGGAATTCAGGAATCATTGCACCGACAATGTTTCCATTTTCTTACCTATCTGAAGGAAGAAGAATATGAAAGACCAAGGAATAGCCAGGAGGAGGGAGCTGAAAGTAGGCGCTGTCATCGCAGCCCTGTTTTCGCTGCTCGTCACTCTGACTGGACTTTCTGCAGTCTTCGAGCCTCAATCCGCGCTCGCCGCGGGTAATGAGCTCGGAGAGACGGTCGAGTTCACTCCGAACTACGACTTCGCGGATATTCCCCAAGGCAGCGGCTACTACGCTGATAAGGGAAATATCATTTGGGGCGGTAATGGTGGATCCGACAATGGAGTCACCAATAAGAAGTCCAACATCGGTTTCGCTTGGTGTATTGATCTGGGGCTTCGAACTCCGGCCGATGCCAAGAATCTGATTTGGGATAAGTCAACTGCGCAGAAGTTGACTCCCGCCAACATCGCTGACACGACTAAGGACACCGCTCACGGCCAAGAGCGCTACGATGCGGCTTACAAGATGATCACTAACATGATCAACTCTTGGAAAGCAGGCAAGTACGACGAGGCTAAAAAGTACAACCTGTACGCCCAGGCGTTGCTCGGTAACCCGACTGCGCAGGGAACTGCCGGTGAGGTTATCAACTCGAACGGGCAGGCTTCACCTCAGGCTGGTACCTACAGTGGCGTCACCCCCGGAGAGTTCACTGACCTTACAGGCTTTAAAGCCATGGCTGGTGGACCTTCCGTATTTGATCATGCGATTGATTTCAAGGCGCCTGAAGGAAGCTATCTGACTTACGTTCCGCCGACCCTACCTAACGGCAAGGTTGCGGTAAACCAGGCGCAGCGTATGGTTCCCCCGGATCAGCCTGGCATTAAACCTGAGCCGAAGAATCCGGTTATCAAGACCAAGGCTTCTTTGGATGGTGATCAGGTCAAGGCTGGTGCGAAGGTTGTTGACACTGTTTCTTACGAGGATTTGATTCCTGGTAAGGAGTACACGCTTTCTGCTCAGTTGATTAACAAGGCTGATGAGTCTGTTGTTGGTGAGGGTTCTGCTAAGTTCACTCCGGAGCAGGCTTCTGGTTCTACCAAGGTTGAGATTGTTGTAAATGACTCGGTCAAGGGTGTTGTTGAGAGCGCGGTTGCGTTCGAGACTTTGACCTCGGCTGTTGTTGATAAGGATGGCAACGAGGTTTCTGAAGAGACCAAGATTGCTGAGCACAAGGATCTCAATGATGCTGATCAGACTGTGACCTCGAAGAAGGTTGAGCCGAAGAATCCGGTTATCAAGACCAAGGCTTCTTTGGATGGTGATCAGGTCAAGGCTGGTGCGAAGGTTGTTGACACTGTTTCTTACGAGGATTTGATTCCTGGTAAGGAGTACACGCTTTCTGCTCAGTTGATTAACAAGGCTGATGAGTCTGTTGTTGGTGAGGGTTCTGCTAAGTTCACTCCGGAGCAGGCTTCTGGTTCTACCAAGGTTGAGATTGTTGTAAATGACTCGGTCAAGGGTGTTGTTGAGAGCGCGGTTGCGTTCGAGACTTTGACCTCGGCTGTTGTTGATAAGGATGGCAACGAGGTTTCTGAAGAGACCAAGATTGCTGAGCACAAGGATCTCAATGATGCTGATCAGACTGTGACCTCGAAGAAGCCGAACAAGCCAGGCAAGCCTGGCAAGCCCGGCAAGCCCGGTCACGAAGTTCCGAAGTGCCCGCCCGAAACCCAGACCAAGGTCGAAAAGAAGACCATCGTCGGCAAGGACGGCAAGAAGAAGCACGTGACCATCGTCAAGTGCATCAAGTCTTCCAAGACCCTAGCCAAGACCGGCTCCAACGCTGGCGTCGTGGGCGGCATTGCTGCCCTGACACTAGCCGGCGGTGCAGCACTGGTACTCGGCCAGCGTCGCAAGAAGAACTAACAACGGAACGCAGTAAGCCTCCCGCTTACTGCGTCCTAAACAGCAACTGGGATGCCGCAAAAGCGGCATCCCAGTTCTGCTTTAACCAGCCACCACCAAACTTCACACAACAAAACCAATAGGGTGCCCACCCTCCACCGCAACGGAGACGCCACTCCAAGCCCCACCGTCCACGCCAAAAGAAGTCAGGTCTCAACAACCAATAGGGCGAAGCGCTTGCCAAAGACCGTGCCATAAAAGGCTGATAACCCTGGGCAAACGCAAAACTAGAAGAGCGCACGCGACAATCCACCCCAATGGCAAACCATAGGCACCTGGGCCACCTACGCCCTCTAGAAAGCGAGCCTAAGAAAGAGCCAAGAAGACCCCATACGTTGCCTAGAACAAAAGCTGAAAGCCCTCAACTGTGAATGGCAGAAATCCTCTTATGTAGAGCCACCAACGGCTTCGGTGCCCACCAATTCCACTTACCCAGCAAAGTCATAGTGGAAGGAACCAGAAGCATGCGAACCAACGTGGCATCAACAAACACGGCCACAGCCAAAGTGAATCCGACCTGTTTGATCACCATCATGTCGCCCATAAGGAACCCAATAAAGACCAGCACCAAGATGAGCGCAGCAGAAGTAATAATCCGCCCCGACTGCTGCATGCCTACCTCGACCGCCCGATCGTTATCAGCGGTGCGATCCCAAACCTCCTTGATACGGCTAATCAGGAACACTTCATAATCCATAGCCAACCCGAAGCCGAAACAGAAGATCACCGCAACCACATAAGACTCAAGACCGCCCAAAGACTCGAAATCTAGCAGGCCTTCAAGATGTCCCTTCTGGAAGACAAACACTCCCACTCCCAACGCTGACACCAGCGACAAAGTGTTGATAATGAGGGCCTTCAGAGGAACCAATATCGACCCGGTCATCAAGAACAACAGCACGAACGTGGCACCAATAATTACCAATGCAACCCAAGGCGCGTCCTCGGCTAACGCATGAACGAAATCGATCTGGTTAGCCCCCTGTCCTGCCACCAGCACGTTGAAAGGCGCATCGGACGCAGCCGAACGCACATCCTTCGTTACCCGCTCCGCAAGACGCGAAGAGCCATCCGAGCCGCGGACGCTTGCCTCGGCGGAAACCCAACCATCGTGGGCCGCCTTCGCCCCTCGAACCTGAACAACATCCTTCATAGGCGACACGTGCTGTTTCATCCACTGATCCAAATCCTTAGCAGAAGTCTTAGCCACCACATGGATGTCGCCTATCGCAATGGCCGGATACTGCTTCTTCATATGCTTCAACGTCTGGATCTGTTGCAACTTCGCAGGCATCATCTCGGTGCCCGAATTACGCATGTGCATATCGGTAATAGGAGAAGCCATGACACCCAGCACGGCAAGGCATCCCACCAAGAAGACCCACGGATGGGAGTGGACAATGCGCGCCAAAGAAGCAAAAAGCCCATGCTCAGGCAAGTGCCCCGTTTCAGTGTGGACAAACCGCCCAACCACAGGGAGCTTCGTCAGTGGGGAAGGCCGTGCCATCTTCCGCCGAGCCAAAATAAGGATTGCGGGAGTAAGCGTGATCGCGCTAGCCATTGCTGACAAGACGACAGCCACCCCGCCAGCTCCTAAAGACTTCAGCAACTCAGGCTTGAAAACCATCAAACCGCAAATCGAAATAGCCACCGTCAAGGCGCTGAAAAATACCGTACGGCCAGCAGTGCGCAAAGTAGCTTCCAAAGAGCGCAAGTACCTGTTAGGTTCGTTGATACGACGCGCTAGTTCTTCACGGAATCTAGACACAATAAGCAGCGAATAATCAATGGAAAGGCCCAGCGAAAGTACCGAAATAATATTCAAGACAAAGGACTGCTGCGGGGCCAAATAAGTAAGACCAAGCAGCGCCGCCAGCGAAACAGCCATCGCCACCGCAGCACCCGCAAGAGGCAACATAGCCGCAATCAATCCGCCAAAAATGAACAGCATTGCAACTACTGTTAGCGGCAACGACACGACCTCGCCAGTAGCCAGATCCGAGCGAACCTGACCGACTGACTCGTCCATCACGGCTTGCTGATCCGAAACCACAATTTTTGCCTGTGGCGCCACCTTCTTTAATTGAGGTTTCCACTGGTTCATTACCGAGACCACGCGATCCCTAGCTTTATCGGGATCCGACACGCTCGTCTTATCTAGGGACACCGAAACAACGAATCCCTTGCCATCTTTAGCGAGCAACTTCTTAGAATCAGCAGCGCGCACCCGCTGCCAAGTACTCATCGATTGCAGCTTCTGCGCCTTCGCGAGCCCCTCTTTGGCATTTTTCTTCGCTGCCTCGGCCTTCTGCAGCCCCTCTGACGCCTGCCGCTGCGCCTGCTGTGCCCGGGCTCGTTCAGCCTGCATCTGCGGAGGCAGCTGAGCTAATGCACCCTGGGCCTGAGCCAGACCCTGCTGAGCCTGTTCGGCCGCAGCCTCGGCCTTCGCAAGACCGTCCTTCGCCCTCTGCGCCGCCACCTTAGGCTCCACAATGGAATCGCGCTCCTCTTCAGGCGCGAAATGCCGGACAGTGGCCAGATCCAAAGGTAAGAACGGGGAATTAACTGCAGTCACGCCCTCTAGAACACGCACCCGAGAAGCTAAATTAGCAGTAGACCGCGACAGAGCATCGGCATTCCCTGCCACGTTTACCCCGGAAATCACCGCCGAAATTGGGTAGGCCTGTTTAGTGGTCTTATCGAGGATACGTTGGCCCTGCTCGGACTCGGAACCCTGGGCCATAGGAATGTCAGAATTCAGCCTTTTCCAGATGGGCGCACCCGCCACTCCCGTAACGGAAACAGTCAGACAGGCAGCGATTATCAGTAGCCAGCTAATAATAATCGCCCGCGCATGCCTCGAAACGAACCGAGCCAGGCGGACAAACATCTGCTGCACGCTCCCTTGCGCAAAATAAGGCGAATAGTTCCCTTCCAGACTATGCCAGAAGAGAACCAGAACGGAGGGATTCTAGAAGCGCACTTGTGAGCCAAGGGCGAACGCTACAAAGCCCGGGCCGAAAGCTCCGCCTGAGTAGCTACATCAGGGAAACCATTCACCTTGTACCGCAGCGGCCAAACCGAGTCATCTATTTGAAAACCCTCCGGCCAAACCTGCCTGGCCTGGGCAAAAGAGATCTTAATAGAATCAGTAAAATCTGGTTCCTCGCCAGGCTCAGAATTAGGCAAGAAAGCGATGTAATCAGCCGCCGGCACGGAAGAAAGTGGGGCGGGAACGAGCGCAGTGAAAGAAGCCGGATGTTCTGGGCTGGCAGGATCAGCGCCAATCTCGAAGGGTGCCACCTGCCCGTACGCAGCAGGCGAAGCCTCGCACACCTTACCCTGCTGGGTGTAAGCATCCTCTAGCAGCCCCAACCTGATCTGCATCCACGTAGAAAACCCTGGATGAGTCTGTTCTAAAGCGTACTCAC
>OKBV01000337.1_pt1 | contig 13265 bp, 10 predicted proteins | sample 1614461 | NCBI WGS metagenome assembly OKBV01 (sample SAMN04436941, study PRJEB24849) | human gut metagenome | biome: human gut; feature: NICU; material: stool | host: Homo sapiens | place: USA: Saint Louis, MO | collected 2009-11-12
CGAGGAAGTTAGCCGGTTCGCCGCCGTGCAGCTTAACGATGTCCATGGTGCCCATGGCCAGGCCCGCGCCGTTCACCATGCAGCCGATGTTGCCGTCCAGCGCGACATAGTTCAGCTCCCACTGCGCCGCCTGAGCCTCGCGCGGGTCTTCCTGCGACTGGTCGCGCATTTCGCGCAGGTCCGGCTGGCGGAACAGCGCGTTGCCGTCAGCGCCCAGTTTACCGTCGAGACAAATCAGGTCGCCCTGCTTAGTGATCACCAGCGGGTTGATTTCGATCAGCGCCAGATCGCGCTCAAGGAAAATGGTCGCCAGGCCCATAAAGATTTTGGTGAACTGCTGAACCTGTTTACCTTCCAGACCCAGTTTGAACGCCAGTTCGCGGCCCTGGTAAGGCATCGGACCCGCCAGCGGATCGATGGCGATTTTGTGGATCAGGTGCGGGGTCTCTTCCGCCACTTTTTCGATTTCCACGCCGCCTTCGGTAGAGGCCATAAAGACCACGCGACGGGAGCTACGGTCAACAACCGCGCCCAGGTACAGCTCTTTATCAATATCGGTCGCCGCTTCAACCAGAATCTGGTTAACCGGCTGGCCGTTCGCATCTGTTTGATAGGTGACGAGGCGTTTGCCCAGCCAGTGTTCAGCAAATGCGCGAATGTCTTCTTTGCTCTTTACTACTTTCACACCGCCCGCTTTGCCGCGGCCACCAGCGTGAACCTGACATTTCACTACCCACGGACCCGCGCCGATTTTTGAAGCGGCTTCTTCTGCTTCACGCGGAGTAGTACAGGCATAACCCACCGGCGCCGGTAAGCCATAGCGGGCAAAGAGTTGTTTTGCCTGATATTCATGTAAGTTCATGTGTTCAGTCCATCCTTCAGGGAATAATTATAAACCTGTAGGCCTGATAACGGCGCTCGCGCGCTTTACCCGGCCTACGGTAGGTCATACTCTTGCTGACTACACGTCCAGCAGCAGACGAGTCGGGTCTTCCAGCAGCTCTTTAATCGCAACCAGGTAGCCAACCGACTCACGTCCGTCGATCAGACGATGGTCGTAGGAGAGCGCCAGGTACATCATCGGCAGAATTTCCACCTTACCATTCACCGCCATCGGACGATCTTTAATGGCATGCATACCCAGAATCGCGCTCTGCGGCGGGTTGATGATCGGCGTGGACATCAGAGAACCGAATACGCCGCCGTTGGTAATGGTGAAGTTACCGCCGGTCAGGTCGTCTACGGTCAGCTTGCCGTCGCGGCCTTTTACTGCCAGCTCTTTAATTTTCTTCTCGATATCCGCCATGCCCAGCAGATCGACGTCGCGCAGAACCGGGGTGACCAGGCCGCGAGGCGTGGAGACCGCCATGCTGACGTCGAAATAGTTGTGGTACACCACGTCGTCGCCATCGATAGAGGCGTTCACTTCCGGATAGCGTTTCAGCGCTTCCACGACCGCCTTCACGTAGAAGGACATGAAGCCCAGGCGGATACCGTGACGTTTTTCAAACGCGTCACCGTACTGCTTACGCAGATCCATAATCGGCTTCATGTTGACTTCGTTGAAGGTCGTCAGCATGGCAGTGGAGTTTTTCGCTTCCAGCAGACGCTCGGCAACGCGTTTGCGCAGACGGGTCATCGGCACGCGTTTTTCCGAGCGGTTGCCCAGCTGCGCCGCCGGAGCAGCAGCAGCAGCGGGAGCAGCCGCCGGCGCTTCAGCTTTAGCCGGCGCGCTCGCCAGATGCTTCTCCACGTCTTCACGGGTCAGGCGGCCGCCAACGCCGGTGCCTTTAATGGCCGCCGCGTCGAGGCTGTGTTCCGCCAGCAGACGGCGAATCGCCGGGCTCAGCGCATCGTTGTTTTGTTCTTCCAGAGAAGCCTGCTGGCGCTGGGCCGGCGTCGACTCTTTGGCATCGGCTTTCGCACCGGACTCTTTGCCCGCGCTGTTGCCTTCACGCAGGCGGCCCAGGATCTGACGAGAGAGCACGGTAGCGCCTTCGTCTTCAATCACCGCGTCCAGAATGCCATCCGCTGAAGCCGGTACTTCCAGTACCACTTTGTCAGTTTCGATTTCTACCAGCACTTCGTCACGAACAACCGCATCGCCCGGTTTTTTATGCCAGGTGGCAACCGTTGCGTCAGCTACGGACTCAGGCAGGTCGGGAACCAGAATATCTACGCTACTCATTATGTATCCTTTAATTAATCGACGTTCAGCGCGTCATTGACCAGATCTTGTTGCTGTTTCTGGTGAACGGACAGGTATCCTACCGCCGGAGAGGCGGAGGCCGGGCGGCCTGCATAACGCAGAGAGGCCCCAAACGGAATCACTTCACGGAAGTGATGCTGGCTGCAGTACCACGCGCCCTGGTTGAGCGGTTCTTCCTGACACCAGACAAAATCATGCACGTGCGCATACGGTTTCAGCGCTTCCTGTACCGCCTGGTGCGGGAACGGGTAGAGCTGCTCTATGCGAACGATAGCGACATCTTTTTGCTCTTTCTTGCGGCGCTGTTCCAGCAGGTCGTAATAAACCTTACCAGAGCACAGCACAACACGCTTCACGGCTTTCGGGTCGAGATCGTCGATTTCACCGATTGCCGGCTGGAAGGTGCCGTTAGCCAGTTCGTCCATACTCGATACCGCCAGCGGGTGACGCAGCAGCGATTTCGGCGACATCACGATCAGCGGGCGACGCATACCGCGCAGCGCCTGACGACGCAGCATATGGTAAACCTGCGCCGGCGTGGACGGTACGCAAACCTGCATGTTCTGCTCGGCGCAGAGCTGCAGATAGCGTTCCAGACGCGCGGAGGAGTGCTCCGGCCCCTGGCCTTCGTAGCCGTGCGGCAGTAGCATCACCAGACCGCACATACGGCCCCACTTCTGCTCGCCGGAGCTGATGAACTGGTCGATAACCACCTGCGCGCCGTTGGCGAAGTCGCCGAACTGCGCTTCCCAGATGGTCAGAGTACGCGGCTCTGCGGTGGCATAGCCGTATTCAAACGCCAGGACCGCTTCTTCCGACAGCACGGAGTCCCAGACTTTAAAATGGCCCTGACCGTTGTGGACGTGCTGCAGCGGCGTATAGGTTGAACCATTTTTCTGGTTATGGATCACCGCGTGGCGGTGGAAGAAGGTCCCGCGCCCGGAGTCTTCGCCGGACAGACGCACCGAAATACCTTCATCGACCAGCGTGGCGTAGGCGAGGTTTTCCGCGCCGCCCCAGTCGAACAGCTTCTCACCGGCGGCCATTGCCTGACGATCGCCATAGATTTTCGCGACGCGCGACTGCATCTCAACGGCTTCCGGCACCGTACTGATGCGTTTCGCCAGCTCCTGCAGACGCTTAGGTTCAACTTTGTCCGGATAGCTCTCATCCCACTCGTGGTTGAGGTACGGGGACCAGGTAAAGGAGTGCATGTTCATCGGACGCCACTCCTGCACCACGCATTCGCCGGCATCCAGCGCGTCGCGGTAGAGGTTAACCTGCTCGGTAGCGTCTTCCAGCGTCGCGACCTTATCGGCTTCCAGCTTGTCAGCGTAGATTTTGCGCGGGGTCGGATGCTTTTTGATTTTCTGATACATCAGCGGCTGGGTTGCGCTCGGCTCGTCGGCTTCGTTATGGCCGTGACGGCGGTAGCACACCAGGTCAATGAAGACATCGCGTTTGAAGGTATTACGGAAATCCAGCGCCAGGCGGGTCACGAAAGCGACCGCTTCCGGGTCATCGGCGTTGACGTGGAAAATCGGCGACTGCACCATCTTACCGATGTCGGTGCAGTACGGGGTAGAACGCGCATCCAGCGGGTTAGACGTGGTGAATCCCACCTGGTTGTTAATCACGATGCGTACGGTACCGCCCACTTCGTAACCGCGCGCTTTGGACATGTTCAGGGTTTCCTGAACCACGCCCTGGCCGGTGACCGCGGCGTCGCCGTGAATGGTGATCGGCAGAACTTTGTTGCTGCTCGGTTCGTCGAGACGATCGAGGCGAGCGCGTACGGAGCCGATAACCACCGGGCTGACGATTTCCAGGTGCGACGGGTTAAACGCCAGCGCCAGGTGCACCAGGCCGCCTTCGGTTTCCATGTCGGACGAGAAGCCCATGTGGTACTTCACGTCACCGGTACCGAGGTGTTCTTTATGTTTACCGGCAAATTCGTCGAACAGGTCCTGCGGTTTTTTACCCAGCACGTTGACCAGTACGTTCAGACGACCGCGGTGCGCCATGCCCAGCACCACTTCGCGGGTGCCGCTCTTACCCGCGTGGCGGATAATCTCTTTGAGCATCGGGATCAGCGCATCGCCGCCTTCCAGCGAGAAGCGTTTCGCGCCCGGGAATTTCGCCCCGAGGTAGCGTTCGAGGCCTTCCGCCGCGGTCAGCTCGCTCAGGAAGCGTTTTTTCTCTTCGGCGCTAAAGCTCGCTTTGCCTGCTACCGACTCGATACGCTGCTGGATCCAGCGTTTTTCTTCGGTAGAAGTAATGTGCATATATTCCGCGCCGATGGAGCCGCAATAGGTTTGCTTCAGGGCAGAGATCAGATCGCCCAGCTTCATCGTGTCTTTACCGATGGCAAAAGAACCTACGTTATAGATCTCCTGGAAATCGGCCTCGGTCAGATCGTGGTAAGCCGGATCGAGATCCGCCACTCTCTCTTGCTGCCACAGTCCCAGCGGATCGAGATTCGCATGCTGGTGACCACGGAAGCGGTATGCGTTGATGAGCTGCAGGACTTTAACCTGCTTCACATTGGTGTCAGGGTCGGAAATCGAAGAAGTGTAACGCGAGGCATCCTTCGCCAGGCGGCGGAAATAATCACGCGTTTTGGAATGAAATTGATCCGGTTTGACTCCGGTGCCAGGTAACTGCTGGAACATAGAACGCCAGTTGGCGTCAACAGAGTCAGGATCGGTTAAGAAGTCTTCATAGAGCTGTTCTATCCAGCTCTGGTTCGAACCAGAGAGGTAAGAAGAGTCCAGCCAGGCTTTCATTGCGCCGTTCTGCATCGTGATCCCTTAAGCATTTATATGCTTATTTCGCCGTAGAAACTACCACGCACAGAAGTTGTACGTGCCGGGGTTCACTTGTTGCGGATGAGTTGTGGTTTCGTCCGCTAAGGAACCTTTAAAAACTGCCATTAATCTTCGGCGTTCAGGCTGCGGTTGCGTTAGCTGCCTTCACTTACCCCGGTCACATAGTTCACTATGCTCCCGGGGATGCGTTCAGTTGCCGCCTTACCTCGCTCTGAACGCCTTGATTACTGGTACATATTTGGCGGTTTTTAAAGATTTCCTGCTATCCCCTTCATACTTCAAGTTACATGTGCGTTGGCTTTCCTCACTCACCCCAGTCACTTACTTGAGTAAGCTCCTGGGGATTCGCTGCGTCGCCGCGTGACTCGGCCTTCGGCCTCGCCCCTACGGGGCCAGCGCAAGCGCTGTTCAAAACGGCTAGCCGTTTTGTCCTGTAACTCGAATTATTTAGGGTATTCATTTCCCGGCGGCGCGAACGCTGCCGGGGCTACTGCTTTTGGTTGCCCGGATAAGCGCTAGCGCCATCCGGGGCAGACCGGGTTACTTACGCACTGCGCTGCAGCAGCATCGACTTAATATGGCCGATGGCGCGCGTCGGGTTCAGCCCCTTAGGACACACACTGACGCAGTTCATAATGCTGTGACAGCGGAATACGCTGAAAGCATCGCTCAGCCCTTCGAGGCGCTCGCTGGTTTCGGTATCGCGGCTGTCGATCAGGAAGCGATACGCGGCCAGCAGGCCGGCCGGGCCGATAAACTTGTCCGGGTTCCACCAGAACGACGGGCAAGACGTTGAACAACATGCGCAGAGAATACACTCGTACAAACCATCGAGTTTCTCACGCTGCTCTGGCGACTGCAGATGCTCGCGAGCCGGAGGATTTTGCCCATTATTCAACAAGTAAGGCTTAATCTTCTCATATTGTGCATAGAATTGCCCCATGTCTACCACCAAATCACGGATAACCGGTAATCCTGGCAGCGGACGGATAACAATTTTCTTACCCGGCTGATTCAGCGCGGAGATCGGCGTGATGCACGCCAGACCATTTTTCCCGTTCATGTTCAGACCGTCGGAGCCACAAACCCCTTCACGGCAGGAGCGGCGGAACGACAGCGACGGGTCTTTCTCTTTCAGCTGGATTAACGCGTCCAGCAGCATCATGTCGCGACCCTCTTCCGCTTCCAGGGTGTAATCCTGCATGCGCGGAGCATCGTCTACGTCCGGGTTATAACGATAAACTGAAAACTCGAGTTTCATATTCCTGTCTCCGCATTAATAAGTACGAATCTTCGGCGGGAATGCCGGACGCAGCTTCGGTTCCATATTGACGCTACGACGCGTCATGGATTCCGACTCTGGCAGATACAGGGAATGGCACAGCCAGTTTTCATCATCACGATCCGGGAAGTCGAAGCGGCTATGCGCGCCGCGGCTTTCGGTACGGTAGTTCGCAGACATCGCGGTGGCGTAAGCGGTTTCCATCAGGTTATCCAGCTCCAGACACTCAACGCGCTGGGTGTTGAACTCGCTGGAAGTATCATCCAGGCGGGCGTTTTTCAGACGCTCGCGGATGGCTTTCAGCTGCTCAAGGCCCTTCGCCATTGCATCCCCTTCGCGGAAGACCGAGAAGTTATGCTGCATACACTCTTGCAGCGCTTTGCGGATTTCGACCGGGTCTTCACCATTCCGGTTGCCGTTCCAGCGGTTCAAACGTTCCAGAGAAGCGTCGATCTCTTCATCCGTCGCGTCGCGCAGTACGCCCTGCTCGGCGATAGACTCTTGCAGGTGCAGACCCACCGCGCGGCCAAAGACCACCAGGTCAAGCAGCGAGTTGCCGCCCAGACGGTTCGCGCCGTGTACCGATACGCAGGCGATTTCGCCTACCGCGAACAGTCCCGGAATAACCACATCTTCGCCCTGCTCGTTGACGGTCAGCGCCTGTCCGCTCACTTTGGTCGGAATACCGCCCATCATATAGTGGCAGGTTGGGATAACCGGAATCGGCTCTTTTACCGGGTCGACGTGGGCAAAGGTGCGGGAGAGCTCCAGGATACCCGGCAGGCGGGATTCCAGCACTTCTTTACCGAGGTGATCGAGCTTCAGCTTGGCGTGCGGGCCCCACGGACCATCGCAGCCGCGACCTTCACGGATTTCGATCATGATAGAACGCGCCACCACGTCGCGACCCGCCAGGTCTTTCGCATTCGGGGCATAACGTTCCATGAAACGTTCGCCGTGTTTGTTCAGCAGGTAGCCGCCTTCACCGCGGCAGCCTTCTGTCACCAGAACGCCCGCCCCGGCGATACCGGTCGGGTGGAACTGCCACATTTCCATATCCTGCACCGGCACGCCGGCGCGGATCGCCATACCAACGCCGTCGCCGGTATTGATATGGGCATTGGTGGTGGACTGGTAGATACGACCGGCGCCGCCGGTAGCCAGCACGGTGGCGCGAGCCTTGAAGTAAACCACTTCACCGGTTTCGATACACAGGGCGGTACAACCGACCACCGCGCCATCGGCGTTTTTCACCAGATCCAGCGCGTACCACTCGGAGAAAATAGTGGTGTGATTCTTCAGGTTCTGCTGATAGAGGGTGTGCAGCAGGGCGTGACCGGTACGGTCAGCCGCCGCAGCGGTACGTGCCGCCTGCTCGCCGCCGAAGTTTTTCGACTGGCCGCCGAACGGACGCTGATAAATCGTGCCATTTTCGAGACGCGAGAACGGCAGACCCATATGATCCAGCTCCAGAATCGCTTCCGGGCCGGTTTTACACATGTATTCGATGGCGTCCTGATCGCCAATGTAGTCCGACCCCTTAACGGTGTCGTACATATGCCATTCCCAGTTATCTTCATGGGTATTACCGAGCGCGACGGTGATACCACCCTGCGCGGAAACGGTATGGGAACGGGTCGGAAAAACTTTAGAGAGCAGCGCACAGCTCTGGCCGCTCTGGGAAATCTGCAGCGCCGCGCGCATACCTGCGCCGCCGGCACCAATGACAACAGCATCAAATTCTCTGACAGGCAATTTCATTACACACCCCACACCACAACAAATCCATAAAGAACGTAAGCCACCAGCGCAACAACGATCAGCAGTTGCAGAATTAAGCGCACGGCCAGTGGTTTAACGTAGTCCGTTAATACCTGCCACATCCCGATCCAGGCGTGGATCAGAATGGAAACGAGAGCCAGCAGGGTGAAGACTTTAGTGAACGCGGAGGAGAAAAAGCCCGTCCAGACTTCCCATGAAATTTCACCGGTGGTGGCAAAGAAGCCAACCATATAGATGATGTAGAGGGTCAGAACGATAGCGGTAGCACGGACCAGAATAAAGTCATGTACGCCGTTGCGTCCTAGTGCTGAGGCGTTGCTTACCATACGAGGACTCCTGCGAGAAGTGAAAGCACGACAGTAATAACAAAAGAAATTTTGGCGGAGCGTGTCCCTACTTCGAGGGTTTCTTCAAGGTAGCCAAAATCCATCAGCAGGTGGCGAATACCGACCACCGCGTGATACGCCAGCGCGGTCAGGATGCCCCACATGATGAACTTCACAAAGAAGCTATCCATAATGGATGCCGCAGTGAGAAAACCTTCGGGAGAGGAAAGGCTGGTGCCCAGCAGCCAAAGCAGAATCCCGATCGCCACGAAGGTGATCACTCCGGATACGCGATGGAGAATGGACGCTATCGCCGTGATTGGGAACCGGATCGTTTGCAGATCCAGATTGACAGGTCTTTGTTTTTTCACATTTCTTACCATGAATAACGCCCACATGCTGTTCTTATTGTTTCCTTCCTCCGGTCTGCTTGCGGGTCAGACAGCGTCCTTATCTATAACTAAAAGTCATGTTAAAACGCCTTTCCAGGAGTTAAAGCGTGACAAAATAACGCTGGGTGGCTCGGGATTGCAGGGTGTTCCGGAGACCTGGCGGCAGTATAGGCCGTTCACAAAATCATTACAATTAACCTACATATAGTTTGTCGGGTTTTCTCCCGAACAGTGATCCATGTCACGATAACAACATATTTTTAATTTTTAATCATCTGATTTGACAAATATTAAACATTATTGTTACAACCATTACCAGATAAATGCAATAATACGCAAAAGTTATGGGGTCACTCTTTTACCTGAGAATAAGTTATGCAACAGTGAGAGAGTATTGACCGATGTAATCAGGACAGTTATTAGTGGTATATAGTTTTATAATATTCGGGCTGCTAAAACGCTGATTTGCTGTTGTTTCGTCGTAGGCTGAAGACGTACCATCAAGCGCCCTTGCTCTGTACCCTGCCCTTTTCGCGACGCAGAGCGATGTGCAACATAACAAACTGGTAATGTCATCTGCTACGGGCTGAATGCAAATCCACCACCCGGCAGCCTTAAGCAATAAAGGCGCTAAGGAGACCATAAATGTCTGATGCTAAAGCAAAAATCACCCTGGGTGGTGATACTGCTATCGAACTGGATGTGCTAAAGGGCACGCTCGGTCAGGATGTTATTGATATTCGTAGTCTTGGTTCAAAAGGCGTGTTTACTTTTGACCCTGGTTTTACCTCCACCGCATCCTGCGAATCTAAAATCACCTTTATCGACGGTGATGAAGGTATCCTGCTGCACCGCGGTTTCCCGATCGATCAGTTAGCAACCGACTCCAACTATCTGGAAGTATGCTACATCCTGCTGAACGGTGAGAAGCCGACCCAGGCCCAGTACGACGAATTCAAAACCATCGTTACCCGCCACACCATGATTCACGAACAGATTACCCGTCTGTTCCACGCGTTCCGCCGCGATTCTCACCCGATGGCCGTCATGTGCGGTATCACCGGTGCGCTGGCCGCGTTCTATCACGATTCGCTGGATGTGAATAACCCACGCCACCGCGATATCGCCGCATTCCGCCTGCTCTCCAAAATGCCGACGATGGCGGCAATGTGTTACAAGTACTCTATCGGCCAGCCTTTCGTTTATCCGCGCAACGACCTCTCCTACGCGGGTAACTTCCTGAATATGATGTTCTCCACGCCGTGTGAAAAATATGAAGTGAATCCGATTCTGGAACGCGCCATGGACCGTATCCTGATCCTGCACGCCGACCACGAACAGAACGCTTCAACGTCCACCGTACGTACCGCCGGCTCTTCCGGCGCGAACCCGTTTGCCTGCATCGCTGCGGGTATTGCCTCCCTGTGGGGACCGGCACACGGCGGCGCCAACGAAGCGGCGCTGAAGATGCTCGAAGAGATCAGCTCCGTTGAACACATTCCGGAATTCGTCCGTCGCGCGAAAGACAAAAATGACTCTTTCCGCCTGATGGGCTTTGGCCACCGCGTGTACAAAAATTACGACCCGCGCGCCACCGTTATGCGTGAGACCTGCCACGAAGTGCTGAAAGAGCTCGGTACCAAAGACGATCTGCTGGAAGTGGCCATGGAGCTTGAGCACATCGCGCTCAACGACCCGTACTTCATCGAGAAGAAACTCTACCCGAACGTCGATTTCTACTCCGGTATCATCCTCAAAGCGATGGGCATTCCGTCTTCTATGTTTACCGTTATCTTCGCGATGGCGCGTACCGTGGGCTGGATTGCGCACTGGAACGAAATGCACAGCGACGGCATGAAAATCGCCCGTCCGCGCCAGCTGTATACCGGCTACGAAAAGCGCGATTTCAAAAACGATATCGCCCGTTAAGAGGGCTATCGCAGCGACAAAAAACGCGCCTGAAGGCGCGTTTTTTTATTGCTGACATCCCGGGCACCAGTAAAACGGCCGCGACGACAGCATCGTTCTCTCGATTATTCCGCCGCAGCGCTCGCAGGCCTCCCCTTCGCGATGAAAAACCTTAAAGCGAAACAGCGCGCCGTGGTGCTTATTCTCGTCCACCAGACCGCGGGTGTTGTAGGACAATCGCGGGATCTCCAGCAGCGCATGCGCCAGCGCATCGAGCTGTTTTTCATCCAGTTCAGAGGCTTTATGCCGCCCGGTCAGCCCCACCTGCCAGAGGATCTCCACGCGCAGATAGTTGCCTAATCCGGCAAGAAACGCCTGATCCAGCAGCAGACCGGAGAACTGGCGGTTGCGGAATTTCGCCGACAGCAGCCGCGCTTTGACCTGTTCAACGCTAAGGCGCATATCGAGCACATCCGGCCCGACCCGCAGCAAAAACGGATGGCGGGCGAGCTGCTCGGGCGTCAGCATCTCAATATCAGAGGCGCTGTAGAGCAAAATCGCCCTGCGCGCGGTCTGCAGCCGAACGCGCAGAACGCGCGTCGTTTCAGGCTGCGCCCCCGCGTCCACCACTCGCCAGACGCCGTACAGCTGATTGTGGCTATACAGCGTTAGCCCGCCGGAGAAGTGGGTCAGCAGCGCCTTACCGCGAGTTTCAATGTGCGTCACTCGCTGGCCGACCAGCTGAGATTGGTAATGTTGTAACTGCGGGAAGGCGAACCACGCCCCGGTCAGGGGTTCGCCTTTAATCGCCGCTTCCAGGCTATCCGCCGCGCGGCGAATTTCCGGACCTTCCGGCATAATCTTGTCCTTGTGTTAATGCGTTGCCCCACCGCCGACTTTCACATCGCCATCCTGCTGCAGGGCAACGGCGATGGCCGTTTCCAGCGCGGCCTGAACCGTCTCTACCGCCATACTGGCTTCGCCGGGGTGAGCCGCGGCCTGCTCCGGCAAATACGGAATATGGATAAACCCGCCCTTCGCGCCGCTGCGATGACGCAGGCTGTGCAGCAGGCCGTACATCACGTGATTACAGACAAACGTCCCCGCCGTCTGCGACACCGACGCCGGGATCCCCCGGCTGCGCAGGGCGGTTACGATCGCTTTGATCGGCAGCGTGCTGAAGTACGCCGCCGGCCCGCCGGCAGCGATCGGTACGTCGATCGGCTGCAGGCCTTTATTGTCCGGGATCCGCGCATCATCGACGTTGATCGCCACCCGTTCAACGGTGATGTCGACGCGACCGCCCGCCTGGCCAATCGCCAGGGTCAGGACGGGATCCAGCTCATCCAGCGCGGCGTTAAGCGCCGTCAGGGCGTCGCCAAAGACGCACGGCAGCTGCCGCGCCGCCACCGGCTGTCCGCCGATAATAGCGCCGTCCAGCCGCTTTACCACTTCCCACGAAGGGTTAACCGCTTCGCCGCCGAACGGCTCAAAACCGGTAATTAACACGCCAGCCATGATCCCTCCTTACAGGAACATCAGGAAATAGAGTAAAAATACGTTCACGATAAGCAGCATAACGCCGGTCGGCACCTGGGCTTTGATGACCGCGTTTTTATCCGGCAGCTCCAGCAGCGCGGCAGGCACGATATTGAAGTTCGCCGCCATGGGCGTCATCAGGGTACCGCAGTAGCCGGAGAACATGCCAATGGCCGCCATCACCGCCGGGTTCCCCCCGTGCTGCAGCACCAGAATCGGGATCCCGACCCCCGCCGTCACGATAGGAAACGCGGCGAAAGCGTTGCCCATCACCATCGTCAGCAGCGCCATTCCCAGGGTATAGACGGCAACGGCGATAAACCGGCTGTCTACCGCCAGGTAGTGCTGCGTCAGCCAGGAGATGCTGTTGCCAACGCCGGCGGCGGTAAACAGCAGCCCGAGCACCGCGAGGATCTGCGGCAAAATAAACGCCCAGCCCACCGAATCCAGCAGGCGGCGGGCTTCCTGTAACGGCTGCGCGGCCGTTTCATGGGTCATGCGGATAGCCATCACCAGACCGAGCAGCGTGCCCGCGGTCATCGAAAACAGCGTGATCAGCGTGGCGTGATTGCCCGGGCCAAAGATAGCGACCTGCAGCGAGGGGAGATTATTAAACAGCAGCACGCCGATCACCGTCACCACCGGGATCGCCAGCGCCGGGAAAAACAGCCGATTGCCAAGACGCGCGGCGCTGGCGGTACGTTCTTCCTGCGAGCGCTGATGATAGCGACCGAGGCGCACGCCGCCAAAACCGGCGATCAGCGCCAGCACCACCACCACCACGCCAACGCCGATATTAACGGCCCGCTTGTCGCCGACCAGCTCATAGGTCCAGTCGCCAAACAGAAACACCAGGCCATACAGCCCCCAGAACAGGCCGGTTGTCAGCCTGCGCGGGTTGGCCTTATCGCGCCATGACATCACCGCCACCGCCAGCAGAACCGCGCCCGCCAGCCAGTACAGCCAGGTTTGCTGAAAATTCATGCGGCACCGCCTTTC
>OKBV01000376.1_pt1 | contig 12152 bp, 12 predicted proteins | sample 1614461 | NCBI WGS metagenome assembly OKBV01 (sample SAMN04436941, study PRJEB24849) | human gut metagenome | biome: human gut; feature: NICU; material: stool | host: Homo sapiens | place: USA: Saint Louis, MO | collected 2009-11-12
TGATCCGAACTGCGTTTCCGTTTGCCCGGTCTCCGCGCTGAAGAAAGATCCGAAAGACAATAAATATGGCAAATTTGCTGGCTAAAACACGTAAAATTACATCTATCTTGCAACGCTCAGTAGACAGCTTGGAAGGAGATCTTCCATATAACAATATGGCTGCTCAATTGGCGGATATCATTGATTGTAACGCTGCTATCGTTAATGGTGGTGGTGCTCTCCTTGGTTTTGCCATGAAGTACAAAACCAACAATGATCGAGTGGAAGAGTTTTTTGAAGCTAAACAACTTCCAGAAGAATACACACGTGGTATCAGCCGTGTTTATGATACTCAAGAAAACATTGGTATTGACAGTGACTTGACCATTTTCCCAGTGGAGTCAAAAGATGACTTCCCAGATGGTTTGACTACAATTGCCCCTATCTATGGTGGTGGTATGCGTCTTGGTTCTTTCATCATTTGGCGTAACGATCATGATTTTGTGGATGAAGATCTTATCTTGGTTGAGATAGCTTCTACGGTAGTTGGGTTGCAGTTGTTGAACCTTCAAACAGAGAACTTGGAAGAAACGATTCGTAAACAAACAGCTATTAACATGGCTATTAATACCTTGTCTTACTCAGAAATCAAGGCAGTTTCAGCTATCTTGAACGAGTTGGACGGTTTGGAAGGTCGCTTGACAGCATCTGTTATCGCTGACCGTATCGGAATTACGCGTTCAGTTATCGTTAATGCCCTTCGTAAGTTGGAATCAGCTGGTATTATTGAGAGCCGTTCACTCGGTATGAAAGGGACTTATCTTAAAGTCCTTAACGAAGGTATCTACGACAAATTGAAAGAATATGAATAAGAAGAATACTGAAAGAGAGTGAGGTAGGAGGACCTGCCCCACTTTTTTTAAAAGGAGAAAGTAGCATGACAAATGCATTGATATCAATTGATTACTCTTATGATTTTGTGGCAGATGATGGGAAGTTGACGGCTGGTAAGCCTGCCCAAGCCATTGAAGATCGTATTGCTCAGGTAACTCAAGAAGCCTATGACAATGGGGATTATATCTTTGTTGCCATGGATCGACATGATGAAGGAGATACCTTCCATCCTGAGACTAAACTCTTTCCACCTCACAATATTGCAGGGACATCTGGTCGAGAACTTTATGGTAAGTTAGCTGGTGTATATGATGCCATCAAGGACGACCATCGTGTCTTTTGGATGGACAAGCGACACTATTCAGCCTTTTCGGGAACGGATTTAGATATTCGTTTGCGTGAGCGTCGTGTGACGACAGTTGTTTTGACAGGAGTTTTAACAGATATTTGTGTACTGCATACAGCCATTGATGCCTATAATTTGGGCTATGATATCGAGGTTGTAGCAAGTGCAACAGCTTCCTTGACGCCTGAAGCTCATGACTTTGCTATTGGGCATTTTAAGAATGTTCTTGGAGCAACCATTGTGGAGTAATAAGAATTATAATCGAGAGTGGGAATCTGTCCTACTCTCGTTTTTTGTCTACAATCATAGGATAGTATCAGTTTTTCGTAGTTTACTATAAGAAAACGATTCCATGTTAGTATATACTATTACTGAAATAATCTTGAATCATAAGAGGTAGAACAATGACCAAAAAAATGACTTTTCCTGATGGATTTTTGTGGGGTGGGGCGACAGCAGCCAATCAATGTGAGGGTGCCTATGATGCTGATGGGCGTGGTTTAGCCAATGTTGACGTGGTACCAATTGGTGAGGATCGCCTTTCAATTATCACCGGACGTCGTAAGATGTTTGATTTTGAGGATGGCTATTTTTATCCAGCCAAGGAAAGTATCGATATGTACCATCGTTACAAGGAAGATATTGCTCTCTTTGGTGAAATGGGCTTTAAGACCTATCGTCTCTCTATTGCTTGGTCACGTATTTTTCCTAAGGGGGATGAGGCTGAGCCAAATGAAGCTGGGCTTGCCTTTTACGAGGATCTCTTCAAAGAATGTCACAAGTATGGTATTGAACCTTTGGTAACGATTACACACTTTGATTGTCCCATGCACTTGATTACCGAGTATGGCGGCTGGCGTAACCGTAAGATGCTTGGCTTCTATGAAAATCTTTGCCGTACCCTTTTCACACGTTATAAAGGTTTGGTTAAGTACTGGCTCACATTCAATGAAATCAATATGATTCTCCATGCACCATTTATGGGAGCAGGACTCTGCTTTGAAGAGGGTGAGAATGAGGAACAGGTTAAATACCAAGCAGCTCACCATGAGTTGGTAGCTTCAGCTATGGCGACGAAGTTGGCCCATGAGATTGACCCTGAAAATAAGGTCGGTTGTATGTTGGCAGCAGGTCAATATTATCCAAATACAGCCCATCCACGTGACTACTGGGCAGCCATGCAAGAAGACCGTAGTAGTTATTTCTTTATTGATGTTCAAGCTCGTGGAGAGTATCCAAATTATGCTAAGAAACAGTGGGAACGTGATGGCATTGAGATTGAGATGACTGAAGAAGATTTGGCCCTTCTTAAAGAGCATACTGTAGATTTTATCTCCTTCTCTTACTATGCAAGTCGTGTGGCTTCAGGTGATCCAGAAGTTAATGAAAAGACAGCAGGAAATATCTTTGCCTCTATTAAAAATCCATATTTGGAAGCTTCTGAATGGGGTTGGCAAATTGACCCACTAGGTCTTCGTGTTACCCTTAACGCCATTTGGGATCGTTATCAAAAACCGATGTTTATTGTTGAAAATGGTCTCGGTGCTGTGGATACACCAGATGAAAATGGTTATGTTGAAGATGATTACCGTATCGACTACTTGGCAGCCCACATCAAGGCCATGCGTGATGCTATCAATGAAGATGGTGTAGAGCTTTGGGGTTACACAACATGGGGTTGTATTGACCTTGTTTCTGCTGGAACTGGTGAAATGAAGAAACGTTATGGCTTCATCTATGTGGACCGTGACAACGATGGTAATGGTAGCCTGAAACGCTCTAAGAAGAAATCATTTAACTGGTACAAAGAAGTTATCGCAAGTAACGGTGCCTCTGTAGAATAGGGTGTGAGTTCTCGGCTAATGACATCTACGGTAAAGGTGGGGAGCAAGAGAATCTACAAAATCTGATTGATACTCTAGGGGCGAATGATTACATCCAACTTAGAGGACATGCGGATTTGCGTGACATCTACCCACAGTATGAACTTTATGTCACGACCTCTCAGTGGGAGACCTTTGGTTTGACCTTGATGGAAGCAGTAGGAGCAGGTTTAGCCCTGGTTGGTTTTGATGCCCGTTATGGCAATCCAACCTTCATCAAAGATGGTGAGAATGGCTATCTGGTTCCTTATAGCGAGACTATGGATGAGGCTTTGCTTGTTTCTCAGATGGCTGACAAAATTGTATTTGCCTTAGAAAGTGATCTTGAGTCTATGCACCAAGCCTCATATGATTTGGCAAAACAGTATTTGAAGCCGGAAATTCTAGAAGCTTGGAGAAAGCTCTTGGTAGCCATACGATAAGTGTTTTAAAAAAGCTCTATCCCTGTAAACTGTAGTGACAAAAAAGTTACTACAGTTTTTTTATCCTCCAAGCAAAATAGGCTAAATTATGGTAAAATAGAAGGTATTGAAAAATCATCATTTCACGAAAGGAAGCAAGATGAAAATTACGCAAGAAGAGGTAACCCACGTTGCCAATCTTTCAAAATTGAAATTCTCTCCAGAAGAGACAGCTGAGTTTGCGACAACCTTGTCTAAAATTGTCGACATGGTGGAATTGTTGGAAGAAGTGGACACAACAGGTGTTGCCCCAACAACGACTATGGCTGACCGCAAGACCGTATTGCGTCCGGATGTTGCTGAAAAAGGGACTGACCGTGACCGCTTGTTTAAAAATGTACCTGAAAAAGATAACTACTACATCAAGGTACCAGCTATCCTAGAAGATGGAGGAGATGCCTAATGTCATTCAACAATAAAACCATTGAAGAGTTGCACGACCTCCTTGTCTCTAAGGAAATCTCGGCAACGGAATTGACACAAGCGACGCTTGATGATATCAAGGCGCGTGAAGAAGCAGTCAATGCCTTTGTAACGGTGGCCGAAGAAGCTGCCCTTGCACAAGCTAAGGCCATTGATGAAAAAGGAATCGATGCAGACAACCTCTTATCAGGGATTCCACTCGCTGTCAAAGACAATATCTCAACAAATGGCATTTTGACCACTGCGGCTTCAAAAATGCTCTATAACTACGAGCCAATCTTTGATGCGACAGCTGTTGCCAATGCGAAAGCCAAAGATATGATTGTCATCGGGAAGACCAACATGGATGAATTTGCCATGGGTGGATCTGGTGAAACATCTTACTATGGCGCGACTAAAAACGCTTGGGACCACAGCAAGGTGCCTGGTGGATCTTCTAGTGGTTCAGCAGCTACTGTAGCTTCAGGGCAAGTCCGTTTGTCCCTTGGTTCAGATACCGGTGGTTCTATCCGTCAACCGGCTGCTTTTAACGGGATTGTTGGTCTCAAACCTACTTATGGAACAGTTTCACGTTTTGGTCTCATTGCCTTTGGTAGTTCACTTGACCAAATTGGTACTTTCTCACCAACGGTTAAGGAAAATGCCCAATTGCTTAATGTCATTGCCAGCGAAGATGCCAAGGATTCAACTTCTGCACCTGTTCGTGTAGCAGACTTTACTTCTAAGATTGGTCAAGACATTAAAGGCATGAAGATTGCCCTTCCTAAGGAATACCTCGGTGAAGGGATTGACCCAGAAGTCAAAGAAACTATCCTCAATGCGGCTAAACACTTTGAAAAATTGGGAGCGACTGTCGAAGAAGTCAGCCTGCCTCATTCTAAATACGGGGTTGCCGTATATTACATCATCGCTTCATCTGAAGCTTCTTCAAACTTGCAACGTTTCGACGGTATTCGCTATGGTTTCCGTGCGGAAGATGCTAAAAACTTGGATGATATCTACGTGAACACTCGTAGTCAAGGCTTTGGTGATGAGGTCAAACGCCGTATCATGCTTGGTACCTTTAGTTTGTCATCTGGTTACTACGATGCTTACTACAAGAAAGCTGGTCAAGTTCGTACCCTCATTATCCAAGACTTCGAAAAAGTCTTTGTGGATTATGACCTCATCCTTGGTCCAACAGCTCCAAGTGTAGCCTTTGATTTGGATTCGCTCAACCATGATCCGGTTGCCATGTACTTGGCGGACTTGTTGACCATTCCAGTTAACTTAGCAGGTCTTCCAGGAATTTCGATTCCAGCAGGATTTGCGCAAGGACTTCCAGTTGGTTTGCAGTTGATTGGTCCTAAGTATTCGGAAGAAACAATCTATCAAGCTGCAGCTGCTTTTGAAGCAACAACGGATTATCACAAGCAACAACCCCTTATTTTCGGAGGTGACAATTAATGAATTTTGAAACAGTCATCGGACTTGAAGTCCACGTTGAATTGAATACAAACTCAAAAATTTTCTCACCAACCTCTGCCCACTTTGGGAACGAGCAAAATGCCAATACCAATGTGATCGACTGGTCTTTCCCAGGTGTGCTTCCTGTCTTGAACAAAGGTGTTGTGGACGCTGGTATCAAGGCTGCTTTGGCGCTGAATATGGATATCCATCAGCACATGCACTTTGACCGTAAGAACTATTTCTACCCTGATAATCCAAAGGCTTACCAAATTTCGCAATTTGACGAGCCAATCGGTTATAATGGTTGGATTGAAGTGCAATTGGAAGATGGTTCAACTAAGAAAATCGGGATTGAACGTGCCCACTTGGAAGAAGATGCTGGTAAGAACACCCATGGAACAGACGGATTCTCTTACGTAGACCTCAACCGTCAAGGGGTTCCATTGATTGAAATCGTATCTGAAGCAGATATGCGTTCTCCGGAAGAAGCCTATGCTTATTTGACAGCTTTGAAAGAAGTCATCCAATACACAGGTATTTCTGACGTCAAGATGGAAGAAGGATCGATGCGGGTCGATGCCAACATTTCCCTTCGCCCCTACGGTCAAGAGGAATTTGGTACCAAGACGGAGTTGAAGAACTTGAACTCTTTCTCAAACGTGCGTAAAGGTCTTGAATACGAAGTGGAGCGTCAAGCAAAAATTTTGCGTTCAGGTGGTGTCATTCGTCAAGAAACACGCCGTTATGATGAGGCCAACAAGAGCACGATTCTTATGCGTGTCAAAGAAGGGGCAGCAGATTACCGTTACTTCCCAGAACCAGACCTTCCCTTGTTTGAAATCTCAGATGAGTGGATTGAGGAAATGCGTACATCATTGCCTGAGTTTCCAAAAGACCGTCGTGCTCGCTATGTGGCAGAGCTTGGCTTGTCTGACTATGATGCCAACCAATTGACAGCGACGAAAGTTACTTCTGACTTCTTTGAAGCAGCCGTAGCCCTTGGTGGCGATGCCAAACAAGTGTCTAACTGGCTCCAAGGTGAAGTAGCGCAATTCTTGAACGCAGAAGGTAAAACGCTTGAAGAAATCAAGTTGACACCAGAAAACTTGGTAGAAATGATTGCCATCATTGAAGATGGAACCATCTCTTCTAAGATTGCTAAGAAAGTCTTCGTTCATTTGGCGAAAAACGGTGGAGGTGCGCGTGAATACGTCGAAAAAGCTGGATTGGTACAGATTTCAGACCCTGAAGTCTTGATTCCAATCATCCACCAAGTCTTTGCAGACAATGAAGCAGCCGTAGCCGACTTCAAGTCAGGTAAACGTAACGCTGACAAGGCCTTCACAGGCTTCCTCATGAAAGCAACCAAAGGCCAAGCCAACCCACAAGTAGCCCTTAAACTACTTGCTCAAGAATTGGCTAAGTTGAAAGAAGAGTAATAGATAAAGAACCAGCCGAGAGGTTGGTTTTTTCTTTTTAGGGTATACAAAAACTCCTAACGAGTAGGATTCGTAGGAGTTTTTGAAAAAGACTAAGTTACTTTAGAAATGAGGAAGAGCTGAAGCAACCTTCATTTCTTCAGGAACAGTGACAATAACTTGATGAGCTTTTAAATGATATTTATCAATAATCCATTGGCGAAGTGTTTCTTTAGAGACATTAGCAGTACCTCGGAATTCATGTCCATTATCATGAGCTGTCCAGTTTCCCATTTTCTTGAAATCGGTATTCTTAAGTAAGTTAGGATATTGATCTAGTTCCTTAAGTTGAACAATAGTAAAGATGTTATCGTCACGTACAATGACGTTTTTCTTTAAGGCCTTACTAAAGTACCAGAAGAGCATAGCAACAGCACTAACTCCAACAACAAGTCCAGCAAAAGCAATTAAAAACTGTATGAAATTCATAATATTGCCTCCTTATGAGACATAGTATACTTTTTATCTAAAGCGTTTTCAAGCAAAAGATAACTTATTACTTTCCGTAGTATTATGGAAAAAGAATGCGTTTTCATTGTTATTTATGGAGTTTATAATAGAAGTATCAAAGTCAGGAGGAAAAACGATGACTACTTTTAAAGATGGATTTTTATGGGGTGGTGCTGTAGCTGCTCATCAACTTGAAGGTGGATGGCAAGAAGGTGGTAAGGGTATCAGTGTTGCTGATGTTATGACAGCTGGTCGCCATGGAGTTGCCCGTGAAATTACACCAGGTGTTTTGGAAGGTAAATATTATCCAAACCATGAGGCCATAGATTTTTACCATCGTTACAAAGGAGATATAGCGCTTTTTGCTGAAATGGGATTTAAGTGCTTCCGAACATCAATTGCTTGGACACGTATTTTCCCAAAGGGTGATGAATTAGAGCCCAATGAAGAAGGGTTGCAATTTTATGATGATCTTTTTGATGAGTGCTTGAAGCATGGAATTGAACCTGTAATTACTTTATCCCATTTTGAGATGCCTTATCATTTGGTTACAGAATATGGTGGGTGGAAAAATCGCAAATTGATTGATTTCTTTGTTCGCTTTGCAGAAGTCGTATTCAAACGTTATAAAGATAAAGTTAAATACTGGATGACCTTCAATGAAATCAATAATCAGGCCAATTACCAGGAAGATTTTGCACCATTTACGAACTCAGGTATTGTATACGAGGAAGGTGACGACCGAGAAGCTATTATGTATCAAGCAGCACACTATGAGTTAGTAGCCTCTGCTCGAGCAGTAAAAATTGGCCATGAAATCAATCCAGATTTTCAAATTGGTTGTATGATTGCGATGTGTCCTATTTATCCTGCAACTTGTAATCCTAAAGACATTTTAATGGCCATGAAGGCTATGCAAAAACGTTATTACTTTACTGACGTACATGTTTTTGGTAAATATCCTGAACACATTCTCAAGTATTGGGAACGTAAAGGAATCTCAGTTGACTTTACAGAGCAAGATAAAGAGGATTTACTTGGAGGAACAGTAGACTATATTGGATTTAGTTACTATATGTCTTTTGCTATCGATTCTCATCGTGAGAATAATCCTTATTTCGATTATCTTGAAACAGAAGATTTAGTCAAAAATAATTATGTTCAGGCATCTGAGTGGGAGTGGCAAATTGACCCAGAGGGATTACGTTATGCATTAAACTGGTTTACGGATCATTATCATTTGCCACTATTTATTGTTGAAAATGGTTTTGGTGCTATAGACCAAGTTGAAGCAGATGGTATGGTTCATGATGATTATCGAATTGATTATCTAGGTGCTCATATTCGTGAAATGAAAAAAGCTGTAGTTGAAGATGGCGTTGATTTAATGGGATATACACCTTGGGGCTGTATTGACCTGGTTTCAGCTGGTACTGGTGAGATGAGGAAACGTTACGGATTTATCTATGTGGATAAAGATGACGATGGACAAGGAAGTTATGAACGCTCACCGAAAAAATCATTTAATTGGTATAAAGAAGTTATTGCATCTAATGGTGCAACAGTAGAATAACCAAAGAAGCTGGGGAATTCCCAGCTTCTTTGGTAAACATAGGAGAATAAATATGATTGGTAGCATTGCAGCAATTTTAACAACATTTGCCTTTTTGCCGCAAGTTGTGCGTGTGGTAAAAACAAAAGATACTGAATCGATTGCCTTAGGGATGTATGTTATGCAGGTTATTGGTATTGCTTTGTGGCTTGCCCATGGTCTTCATATTGGTGACTTACCTTTGATTTTGGCTAATAGTGTTTCGTTCTTGCTATCTGGTATTATTTTGATTTATAAATTGAAGTACAAATAATTATTTTCCGTATCGTTGAGGAAAAATCAGCAATGGCAATTGTAAGCGCTTTACTTTATAATTAAAATGTAAATAAGAAATAGCCCAATCAAGTATCAATTTGATGGGATTAGATTAAAGGAGAAAATCTTATGGCAAAAGCATTGATTATTTGTGCAGCAGGAATGTCTTCATCACTCATGGCAAAGAAAACAACTGAATTTCTAAAGGGGAAAGGTCAGGATATTGAGGTTGATGCTATTAGTGCCACTGAAGGTGGAAAAGCTATTGCAGCATCAGAATTTGATTTATACCTTGTAAGTCCTCAAACAAAAATGTATTTTAAACAGTTTGAAGAGGCAGGGGCTAAAGTCGGAAAACCAGTTGTTCAAATTCCACCACAAGCTTACATTCCAATTCCAATGGGAATTGAAAAAATGGCTAATTTAATTGTAGAAAACATCTAATCTTCGTTAAAGAAATAGTGTAAAAAATAGGTGTTAGTTAATATTATCTGTCGAGTGGATTATAAATGATTCATAATGTAACTTATGCTCGATAAAAAGAAGTAAAGGTGTGAAAATATTCTATAATAGACGGTGAATATATCATTTTTAGGAGGATATGTGATTGTCAAAAACTAGGGAAAAAAGCATCCTTCAATTCTTGATAAAGCATAGGGAACGTTATGTTACGAGTAAAGAGCTTGCTGAATACTTGTCCTGCTCGGATAGGACTGTACGTAATCACTTAAAATCAATTGATCAAACCTTAAACCTTCAAGGTGTTAGCTTAGTATCAAAACAAGGACAAGGTTATAGACTGTTTTTTGAAAGCCAAGAGGCTTGTCAAACGTTTCGTATGATCTATGAATTAGGAGATGATTATAATACAAAATCTTCCATGTCCCAAAGTGATGATCGGCTAGCCTTCATTTTAAATAAGCTCTTGTTTGAACAGGTTCCAGTTCTTTTTGATGATTTAGTTGAGGAGCTATATGTCAGTCGCTCAACCTTGTCTAATGATTTTAAAAAGATACGCCAGATGCTGGCTGAGTATAACCTAACTATAGAAAGTAGAGCGAATAAAGGTGTCTACGTTTCTGGTGAAGAACTAGACAAACGTCGCTTTATTATAAGTTATTTCTTGGAGAACCAGTTTTTTAAAGCATTGCACTCTTATGTGAAGTCAAATTTTTTTGACCAAAATCTTCCATTAGAGGAATTGGCAAAGATTGTTTTAGAAGAATGTCAGGAAGCCAATCTAAAGTTGTCGGATCTTGTTTTACAAAATTTAGTTGTTCATATAGCCTTAGCAATAGGCCGTATCAAGTCTGGTTTTGAAATTAGTAACTTAGATTGTCAGATGGCAGATAATGACATCGAACGCCGGGTTGCTAAGAGGATTCTTTCAAGAGTTAGTAAAGTAACCAATCAGCAATTTCCAGTTCAAGAGATTGATTATATTACCCTACATCTGTTAGCTAAAAGTCAGTTACCCCAAAACAATCAAACAGAGTTTTCTAAAGAGGCACTGAGAGACTCGGTAGTCCAAAGCTTTAAAACCTTAGGGTTAGAGGACATATATCACTTTTCTTCGGATTTTCAACTTATTGAGAGCCTTATAACTCATTTGATGACCTTACAGGTACGTTTAGCCAGTCATATTAATCTTAGTAATCCATTGGTAGATGAGGTTAAACAGAATTATAGTGACGTCTTCTTCATGACCAAGGAAATTCTTGCAAATATGGAAGCTTTTTCACAGGCTACTATATCTGATGATGAAATAGCTTATGTCTGTCTTCATTTCTTGGCTGCTATCGAACGTCGAAAAGAAAACCATAAATTTTCAGTATTAGCGATTTGTGCGACAGGATTTGGGGCTGCTCAAATGCTTAAAAATCGTCTTGAATCTGAGCTTGGAAATCGTATAGATGTTGTTGATGTCATAGGGTTTTATGAGTTGAACCAAGAAAAGATAGAGGGGATTGATTTTATTGTATCGGCAGTTGATTTATCGAACCTTTACTTTCAGATACCAGTTTTTACAGTGAGTGTCTTTCTTAAATCCGAGGAAATATCTCAGATTCGTCATGCTATGAATCAGATGCAAGTCTCGAAAATTAGGAAACGTTCAGAAGTAGCTCGGATTAAAGACGATAATTTTAAAAAGTACTTTAGCCAAGACAATTTCTTCGTGTGGTCGAAGTGCGACAAATCACGCCTATTAGAAGAAATGGTTGAAGGTCTATCTGTCGGTGAATCAGATGATTTCAAACAATCTTTACTTTACGAAATTAAACAGCGTGAGACATTAAGTTCAGTTGTTTTTTCCAAAAGAGTCGCGGTTCCACATCCCATTAGACCTTTGGGGAAAGAAGTCAAAGTCTCGGTTGCTATCTGTCAAGAACCTGTATCTTGGGATAGTCAAAGCTCACATATTCAACTTGTTTTTCTTTTATCACCATCATTATATGGAAATGATGGATTGAAGGATGTGACGAAGAAAATAGTTTCCTTAACAGAAAATGATGATTTACAAAAGCAATTAATCAAGTGCAAGGATTTTGATGAGTTTATTACAATATTTGAAAAAATAACATAGGAGGTTCGTATGAATCAAGAAGAACTACAGGTTGCAGCCTTTGAAATTATTCTTCATTCAGGTACTGCTAGAACAGAAATTCATGAAGCGTTTGCTGATATGCGAGAAGGTCGCTTTGACGAAGCAGGAGCTAAGTTAGACCATTCAAATGAAGAAATTTTAGAAGCACACCATGCACAAACAAAACTTTTGCAAGACTATGCAAGTGGTGTAGAAATTAAGATTGAAATTATCATGGTCCATGCTCAAGACCATTTAATGACCACAATGACTCTATTGGAAGCAACTCATGCTACTCCGCATAATGGCCTCCCGTGAAAACCGTGGCGAGCGAGGAA
>OKBV01000401.1_pt1 | contig 11540 bp, 10 predicted proteins | sample 1614461 | NCBI WGS metagenome assembly OKBV01 (sample SAMN04436941, study PRJEB24849) | human gut metagenome | biome: human gut; feature: NICU; material: stool | host: Homo sapiens | place: USA: Saint Louis, MO | collected 2009-11-12
GGAAGGGCCTTTAACTAGCAGGCTTTCGGTTCCCCAATCGGTTACAACTGGGCCGTTTAAAACCTGGATACCAAGCTCTTTCAACCGTTTGTAGTTCTCGTCTACATCCTCAACCTCGATATGAAGAATGATTCCTGACTGAAAGTTTTCCAAAGGAACCAAATGATTTTGAGACAACATGAGACAGTGACTGCCAATCGTGAACTGAGCAAAACTATCATCAACATAATCAGCTTTTTTATCCAAAATACGCTCCAAGCTAGCACAAACTTGGGGAACATCTGACACGATAATATCTAATTGATTTAAATTCATTTACTGTCCTCCACAAAAAGACCGGATTGCTCCGATCTTTTTAAGTTCTGCTCTAAGAAAATCAAAGAATAAACAAGGCGGAACCAAGTTTGATGGCAAATCCTTGCTCATCAAACTACGAAAAATCCTTTCGGACTTTTTCTAGGCTCCGCACTAGATTCCATCATTGAAAATTAAGGTTTCAATGATGGAATCGTCGGCAGTAACCTAATAAAGAAGTCTACAAATTTATTTTTGATTTTCGACAAGCAGGATTATTTGATTGCGCGTGATTGCAACCCTTCTTCTTCCAAGAAGAGGCGGAATGGTACGAGTTCTTCTGCTTCGTATTTTTCCTTGAAGGCTTTGATGGCTTCTTCTGAGTGTTGTTTTGGATCCAACTCAAGTACTTCTACTGGAAGAGGACGGTGTTGCGTGATGCGAGCATCGATGACAACAGTCTTACCTTCTTTGTTGAGTTTCACAGCTTCTGCAACAACTGCATCGATGTCTTCGATACGGTCAACTGTGAATCCAACAGCACCTTGCGCTTCAGCGATTTTCGCATAGTCAGCATTAGGGAAGTCACAACCAAACAAGTGTTTGTTTGTGTCTTCGTATTTGTCCTTGATGAAGGCATATTTACCATTTGAGAAGACAACGTTGATAACTGGAAGGTCGTATTGAACGTTTGTGATCACGTCTGGGTAGCACATGTTGAATGCACCGTCACCCATGATGTTCCATACTTGGCGATCTGGATTGTCTTTCTTAGCAGCGATACCACCAGGAAGGGCGATCCCCATTGTCGCAAAGAGCGGAGATGTACGCCACATGTTCTTAGGTGTCATGTGAAGGTGACGAGTAGATGTTTGAGTAGTGTCACCTACGTCGATTGAATAGATAGCGTCTTGATCAGCATGTTTGTTGATTGCATTGTAAACTTGATACAATTGCAATTCACCCTCAGTTTTACCTTCGAGTTTGTTCATGTAATCACGCCAGTTTTGGTTGTTCTTCACGTTTGCACGCCACCATGGAGTTGATTCAAGTGGATTCACTTTGTCAAGGATTGCTTTCGCTGCTTGACCTGCATCACCAAGGATTGAAGCGTCTAGGGCATGACGTTTACCAAGTTTGTAAGGGTCGATATCGACTTGGATGAATTTTTCAGTATTCTTGAATGCTTCGTAAACTTCAGCAAATGGGAAGTTTGAACCAAGGAAAAGAACTGTGTCTGCTTCAAAGACCACTTCGTTGGCTGGTTTCCAACCAACACGGTAAGCAGAACCTGTCAAACCTTCATAGTTCCATTCAAACGCTTCAAAGTTTTTACCAGTTGTGATGATTGGTGCTTTGATTTTACGTGACAATTCAGTGATCACTTCACCAGCTTTCACACCACCGTAACCAGCGTAGATCACTGGACGTTCAGCGTTGTTCAAAATTTCAACAGCTTTGTCGATTTCAACTTCGTTCAAGGCAGGAGCAATGAATGAACGCTCGTAAGAACCTGAACCATAGTATGAGTTTTCGTCGATTTCTTGGAAACCAAAGTTTACTGGAATTTCAACGACAGCTGGACCTTTTTTAGAAACGGCAGCACGGCAAGCTTCGTCAATCACTTTTGGCAATTGCTCTGCGTAAGCTACACGTTTGTTGTAAACAGCGATACCGTTATACATTGGGTTTTGGTTCAATTCTTGGAAGGCATCCATGTTCAATTCGTTAACTGGACGTGATCCAAGGATAGCAAGGAATGGAGTGTTATCCATAGCTGCATCGTAAACACCGTTGATCAAGTGAGTTGCACCAGGTCCACCTGAACCAACTGCAACACCGATAGATCCACCAAATTTAGCCTGCATAACTGCTGCAAGAGCACCTGTTTCTTCGTGGCGAACTTGCAAGAAACGGATATCTTTGTCTTCAGCCAAAGCGTCCATCAATGAGCTGAGTGTTCCTGATGGGATACCGTAGATCGTATCTACGCCCCAGGTTTTCAATACATTAAGCATCGCTGCAGATGCAGTAATTTTTCCTTGAGTTATTCTAACTCTCCTTTATTTCTAATTTGATCTTGAAAAATGAAGCACAGCGCTTCTACTTCATCTTTGCGATCAAAGCTCGTCTTGAAAATGAATTTATTCTGACTATTCTCATGAAAACGATTTACAAAACGATTACAGTATTAATTTATCACAAAGAGATTCACATGTATAAGAATCTGCTCAGAGATGCTCAATCCCTATTCCATAACAGATGCTCTTTTTGAGAAATTTTCACAAACTATCTTATAATAGGATATTTTACTATAAAATCTATGCTATCACCTTCTCTTGTGGCTGTAGGAAAAGATAAAAAAGTGGCACAGAACGTTAAATGAATTCTGTACCATTTTTTTATTGAGTCTAATCAATTTTCGCAACATTGAGAAGCAGCGAGCTGGTCAAAACAGACAAAGAACTAAGGGCCATAGCAAGACCTGCTAGTTCTGGATTGAGGGTCAATCCCAGTCCTACAAAGACTCCAGAAGCAATTGGAATCCCAAGGATATTGTAGATAGAGGCCCAGAAGAGATTGAGTAAGATCCGACGGAAGGTCTTTTGACTCATGTCAAAGGCGCGCACAACGCCAAGCAAATCATTTTGCGTGAGCACGATACCTCCAGACTCGATCGCAATATCCGTACCCGATCCCATAGCAATCCCAACATCTGCAATCGAAAGAGCAGGAGCATCATTGATCCCATCTCCAACAAAGGCGACCTTACTAGCTTCTTGCAGTTTTTGGATGGCGTTAGCTTTTTCTTGAGGAAGGACATCAGCAATGACGGTGTCAATTCCCACTTGCTTAGCAATAGCTTGGGCCACCCGTTCATTATCCCCCGTTAACATGACCGTTTTCAAGCCTCGTTCTTTGAGCTTTTTGATCGCTTCTTTTGAGCTGGCCTTCGGAGCATCTTGAATGGCAATCAACCCAATCACTTGCCCATCCACAGACAAACTGATCACTGTTTTGGCCTGCTCTTGCAAGTCTACCATCCGTTTTTCAAGTTCCGGATCCATCGCTGTCCCGTCATGAAGTTTGCCATTTCCCAAGGTCACCAACTGCTGGTCGATCTGACCTTGGACCCCTTTTCCTTCAATCGCTTGGAAGTTTTCCACAGGGGATAACACCAAACCTTTTTCTTCTGCTTGGGATAACACCGCTTGGGCTAGTGGGTGTTCTGAAAAAGTTTCAAGACTAGCAGCCAGTGTCAAGACACGCGCTTCATCTCCTACCACATCGGTTACAAGTGGTTGGCCAATGGTAATGGTCCCTGTCTTATCAAACACAACAGTTTGAATCTTTTGCACTTCTTGAAGAACTGTTCCATTTTTAATCAGAACCCCCATCTTAGCACTACGGCCGGTTCCGACCATCAGGGCTGTTGGGGTTGCTAAACCAAGGGCACAAGGACAGGCAATAATGAGGACAGAGACTGCATAGAGCATGGCCTCTTGAAGCGACGCGCCCAGAAGCACGGACCAAACCCAGAAAGTCGCAATGGCCAAAATCGTCACCACTGGAACAAAGATACCTGAAATCTTATCCGTCAAATCTTGAATGGGAGCACGACTGGATTGGGCCATTTTGACAAAGTCCACAATTTGAGATAAGAGGGTCTCACTACCGACTTTTTCAGCCTTGAAGAGAATGGTCCCATTGCTGTTGATAGTGGAGCCAATCACTGCATCACCAACTGATTTTTCCACAGGCAAGCTTTCACCTGTCACCATCGACTCATCAATGGTCGTACTTCCTTCTACAATCGTCCCATCAACCGCGATCTTTTCCCCAGGACGGACCCGAATCAAGTCATCAATTTGGATATCTTCTGCCGCCACCTCGACATAGTTCCCATCACGGAGAACTTGAGCCGTTTTTGCCTGCAAATCCAACAACTTTTCCACAGCCTCAGAGGCATTGTTACGCATCCGTTCCTCAAAGACTTGCCCTAAGAGGATAAAGAAGATGATAAAACCCGCAGCCTCAAAGTATACTGGCTGACCAGTAAAAAGTGCAAATACACTATAGACATAGGCTACCAGGGTCCCAAGGGCTACCAAGGTATCCATATTGGAATGGTGCTTCTTAAATGAGGCCCAGGCACTCTTGATAAAAGGAACTCCTGCCACTAGCATAATTGGCGTTGTCGCTAGAAAAGTCCCCCAGCGACTGACTGGATGGGATACAAATCCTGCCATCATCCCGATCATCAAGATCAATAAGGGAAGAGTAAAGATACTAGTAATCCAAAAGCGACCCAGTAAACCTAAGACACGACGGCGTTTTTCCACAACCGTGTAGGAACCCTTTTGCATCTTCATTCCACATGAAAACTCGAAGTCCCCTGTTTCTGTCGGGGTAAAGGATATCACCTTATCCACACCGACTTCCAAAGGCTCTAAAATCCCCTGATCTTCAAACAAAATTTCCTTGTAACAGCCGGAAGGATTGACCCGATGGAAGGTGATTTCAGCAGGGATCCCTTTTTGAAGTTGAAATTCCTTTGGACTATAGCCTTTTTCTGCTGTAATACGGATCTTTTGCACTCCGTTTTCCACAACTGCTTTTTGTTTTTCTACCATACCTACTCCTTTATTCCACAATCATGTGACCATGCATCATGTTCATTCCACATGAATACCCATATTCGCCCGCTTTTTCTGGCGTAATTTCAATGACATGTTTTTCACCTAAAGGCAAATCTTCATGAACGCCAAAATCTGGAAAGATCACTTGATCCAGACACGAAGATGGATCCTTGCGATTAAAGATGATCCGGGCTGGAACATTCTTTTTCAGGACAATGGTTTCAGGCGAATAGCCCCCCATGACTTCGACTTCAATTTCTTGATAACCTGATTTCTGACGAGCGTGGCCGCTTACCTTTTCATGCTCAGCAAAGAACCACCAAGCAATAAAAGCAACCATAAGTAAACAAACAATACTAATTAACAATCCAAACATGGAATTTCCTTCTTTCTATTACATACAATTGCAAGGGACTGTTTCGACAGCCTCTGCTTTCTTTTCTTCCAGGACCTGCTGCAGCTGATTAAGATCTGCAAGCGTAAAGTCACTCTCCTGAATCAAGTTTTCAAGCACCTGGACAATTCTTTTTGAGCAAACCTTGTCTTTCACCTCCTCAACCACCAAGTCTAAACTCTGGTCCTGCTTCAACAAAGCCGAGTAAACAAAGGCTCTGCCTGATTTTTCTCTGGTCAAGCACCCCTTTTCTACCAAGCGCGTCAAGAGGGTCTTGATGGTCGACTTCGACCAGTCAAAGCGCTCGGACAAGACGGCGATCAAATCCGTGCTGGTCTGCTTGCCTTCCATCCAGATAATCTTCATGATGCGCCATTCCGCATTGGAAATTTGCATGACCTCTCCTTTCTAAATCTACATTTGTAAACCTTACGATGTATTCTACTCCTAATATTTACATTTGTCAACCAAAAGTTTAAAAAAAAACAAATCTTCCTTTGAAGATTTGTCTGATTGGGCTTTTTCACTCCTTTAACTCAGAAAAACTTGGTATGGTGTTTGATAATTCAAAGACTTCCTAGGAATTCTATTTCTTTTATCAGCTGTAGCTGATAAATAATTTTGAGAAATATTCGTAAAATCCATTTGTTTAGGTAGTCTATTTCGTCTTAATAAGCCATTAGAATGTTCATTGAGACCTCGTCGCCCAGGACATCCTGGATCCGCAAAGAAAATATCAATGTCATGTGCATTCGAAATAGATTTCCAATTAGAAAATTCTTTTCCGCAATCAAAAGTGATCGACTTAATTCGTTACTCTATCACAATCATAGATTTAATAGACTTGCGTTCATCCATATCTTTATAGGCCTGATTAATATCTTCCAATTTATAACTTGTCGTAAAGACTCGACCTGGATTGATGTCGCCATCAAGAACAGCTTTTAACAAAACTTGTTTATCATAGGTTGTGACAGAGGCTGGTCCGCCACCAATCGTTGTATTTTGTCCAAAGGTTGAGCCAATGGCACGGTTTTCATAGTGTGGAACACCAACAAATCCCATACGGCCACCATTATGAAGGACTCCAAGAGCTTGATCTACTGCCGCTTCTGTACCGACACATTCGAGAGCTGCATCTGCTCCTCCCCCGAGGATTTCACGGACTTTAGCAATGCCTTTTTCGCCACGTTCAGCAACAACTGCTGTCGCTCCTGACTCCAAAGCCATTTTTTGACGATCTTCGTGACGACTCATAAGGACAATTTGTGAAGCACCACGCATCTTAGCTGCGATGACAGCACATTGACCAACAGCCCCATCTCCGATAACGACCACCTTGTCACCTTTTTGCACATTAGCCACACGCGCTGCATGGTAACCCGTCGGCATGACATCAGCCAGTGTCAAAAGTGACTTGAGCATACCTTCACTATAATCTGAAGGTTGCCCAGGAATTTTGACAAGGGCCCAGTTGGCAAAGTGGAAACGGATATACTCAGCCTGCACGCCCCCAGACCAGTTATTACCTGGGTGGTTGTCACAAGAGCCATCAAATCCAGCACGACAGGCATCACACTGTCCACAACCATGTGTGAAAGGGGCAATGACAAAGTCACCTGGTTTTACTGTAGTAACTTCCTCGCCAACTTCTTCGACAATTCCGATAGCCTCATGACCGCTATTTCTATGTCCTTCTTCCATTTCCGGATTACGGTAACTCCAAAGGTCCGATCCACAAACGCAAGTACGTACTATCTTGATAATGGCATCATCTGCTGCCACGATTTGTGGGCGATCAATTTCTGCTAGACCAACCTGCCCAGCTTTGGTATAAACTGCTGATTTCATTTAATAACCTCTATTCTTTCGTTTCTGATAGTATACACTTTTTAACAAGAAATCACTCACATCAAACACTCCCTATTACGGATCATATTTAGTTACTTAATCATATTTTTTTCCATACTTCTTTTCAAGCATTTTCTTAACTAGATATGGCATCTTGACATTCTCTCGACCTTTTTTAGCAATCAATTTTTTGACGAAATCAGGCATCTGAATATCTGCTTCCTCTTCTAAAATCTGTCCTGTGTTTGAAGGAGCTTCCAACTCATCAAAAGTCTCTAGTTGAGGTTGATAGTAACGATAGTCACCGTCTATATGAGACTGAATGGTTGAAAGAAGGGCTTTAATCAAACGAGAATCGCTATTTGGCATAGGAGGACGGTGATAGGCCACACCAAGCTCATGACAAAGCTCCTTACACTCCACATCATTATCAAAAAGAACCTCAATATGCTCACTAATAAAAGCTATCGGGGCAAAAATATAGTGGTCAGGGTGTTCCTTCTCATCATGAAGGTATTCTAAGACATCAGGTTTAATCCAAGGAATACCAATATCACTTTCACTCTGCCATGTATTGGTATACTGGTCTTCTTCAAGGCCTAAAAATTCCACAATCAAGCGAGTATTGTCATAAATCTGATCGATATAAGGATCGCCAAAATCAAGGGCCAAAACTGGTACACTGTGAGCTGAAAAAATCACCTTATAGCTGTCATCTCCAATTTGATCTAAAATATTTCTAATCTCATCAGCCCAGTAGTGAAGAAGTGAAGGTTCTTGGTACCAATTCTTGATAATTTGGAACCTAATCTGCTCACTTTCTAAAAATTTCTCATATCCCATGACAGAATAGTAAGAATAATGAGGCTCTAAAATCAAGCACAAACATTCTTCAATTCCGTCATTCTCCATCTCTTTGATTACATCAGTGATAAAAGGGCGGGAAAATTTATTAGCAAAGTATACTGATGCGTGTTCTCCAAGAGCAGAAGCAACCAGATCCACTTCTTCTCTAGTTATCCTTTGAAGTGGAGTTCCACCAATTCGTAGGTAATTGTCATATAAAGTCTGAATTTCATGTGGTTCAGGACGAACACCACGCCGGATATTCGTGAAAAACTCCGCTACTCCTTCATAGGTAATCTCTTCTGGTGACCCAAAGGTCATCATCAACACAGCTCTCTTACTCATAATTACTCCTTGTTCTACATTTGTTCTATTTTATCATGAAAAGGCTTACTTTAGGGAATTTGGTATCAAAATAACTCTTAAAGGTAGACTTTAAGAGTTTAAAAACAAACCTTAATGATGGTGTCCCTGCTCATTTTCTACTTCTAGCTCTTCGATATTTCGCTTGTGGGCGCGATGAGTTGCCAAGTCTTCATCAACTTCGATGGTGACATTTTGAAAGCCACTCTCTTTGAGCAAGTCTCGGATAGACTCTTTACAGACCTCCATATGTTTGACATGGTCCAGACAAACATGGACAATAGCATTTTTCTCCAGGCCATCCATGGTCCAAAGATTGAGCTGATTGATACTAGCCACATGGTCCAACTCTGCCAAATCCGTCTTGATCTTCTGGATATCCACTCCTTCTGGCACGGCATCCAGGAAAATCCTGAGCGTGCTCCAAAAACGTGGAATGGCTTTGGACAGAATAAAGATGGAAATAGCCAGAGATAAGAGCGGATCCAGAATATACCAGTCGGTAAATCGGAGGACAATGGCCATTAGGATGACAGCCACCCAGCCCAGAGTATCTTCCAAAAAATGCAGGCTGAGAATGGATTCGTTCTTGGTTTGCCCTTTGCGAATGACGAGACTCGCTAGCACATTGATGCTGACGGCTATGATTCCAAGCCAGAGGATGCCCTCATCGTTGACAGGTTGTGGGTGAACCAATTTCGTTATATTTTCCAAAATAACCAGAGCGGACCCTGTCATGAGAATCACAGCTGTTACCATGGCCCCTAAAAGGCTAAAGCGCTTGTAGCCCAAGGTATAGTGGCTGTCTTCTTCACGATTGGAAATACTCTCCAAAAAGGCGGAGATTCCAATAGCGATTGCATCCCCCAAGTCATGGACCGAATCCGCAAGGACTGCACTGGATCCAAAAATCCCTCCTGCAATAAACTCAACAATGGCATAACTCAAATTCAAGAAAAAAGCGATCCAGACCGCATGTTTTGTCTTCATAATCCTATTTCCTTTGTTATAATAGATTCATGAACATCATGTTCATTATCATTATCTAACATTCACAACAGAAAGGATAGGGGCAAACCGTTTAGGGTGTACGTTACTGAACAGTTTGTTCTAAGTGTCCATATGACTACTCAGGATCGTCGTATTACTAAGACTCGAAAAGCCATCTATCAGGCTTTCTTACACTTACTCAACCAAAAAGACTACGAAGCCATCACGGTTCAGGAAATCATAGACCTTGCTGATGTAGGACGCTCGACCTTTTACAGCCATTACGAGAGTAAGGAACTCTTGCTAGATGAACTCTGTCAAAAGCTCTTTCACCATCTCTTTGAGCGTGCTGAACACCTCTCCCCACAAGACTACCTGGCCCATATCTTTCAGCATTTCAAGAAAAATCAAGACCATGTGACCAGTCTCTTGCTCTCTAAAAACGATTATTTTATCCGGCAACTGCGAAAAGAGCTGGAACATGATGTCTACCCAATGGTAGCCGACGAACTCATCAAAGCCCATCCAACTCTCCCTCACTCTTACCTCAAACACTTGGTCGTCAGCCATTTCATCGAAACCCTCAGCTGGTGGTTGAAAAAAGGCAAGTCCTACACCGAACAAGAAGTGATTCAGTTTTATTTGGAGATTTTAAAAGTGGGGTCGAACTAGAAGGGAGTATTTTCAATGACCAGCGTGCAATTTTACTTTCTATTTCCATCACTCTTCATGCTTCACGAACTGGAAGAAATCGTTTGGATGCCATCCTTTATCAAAAAAATATCAATCCAGTATCCAAACAATCGAATCCTATCTTATTACACTCCTTTTGCTTTCAATGCCATTGTCTTGGAGCAATTTCTGTTCCTGCTTCTATCGCTTTTTCTTAGCTACCAGTTTAGCAACTATACCATTTACGCAACCATCATAATCGCTTATATCTACCATGTATTAGGACATCTGATTCAGACAATCGTTATTCGAAAATATGTGCCTGGATTGTTGACGGGGATTCTGACGAGTTTGCTTACTCTATACAATCTCAAAAATGAATTTCCAATCATACTTTATGGTTACTCTCTATTTACCTTATTGGTTATCGTTTTAAATCTTGTAGTGTCATTTATGATTCTTAATAAAATCAGTCATAAAAAATAGCTCTCAGTCAATTATAGCTAAGAAAGGAAACATCTATGTCACTTTATCTCATCTTTAGCATCATCACAGTCTTCTTAGCCCTTACTTTTGTCCTGCTTCATCTTGTTGCTGCACTATCAGCTATTCTAAAAGGCAAAAAAAGCTTAGGAATCGGATTTATTATCGTTGGTGCCATTACTTGTATCTCAGCCCTTCTTCTTGTTATGGTTAATCGTACCTTAGCATTTTATATATGGCTATTTGCTAGCTCGACAATTTGCGGGGGCGCTCTCCTGAATGGTCAAAATAACAAAAACTTCAACAAATCACACCACCAAATTCGTTTTGTGATTGACTTGATTATTACTTTTTTGCTATATGTTTGGCTATTTCTATTCCAATAATATGTGATTCTCACTTCTATAATACAATACAAAAATGCCTAGAGTACCAATCTAGGTCTTTTTAAGGATTTAGGTAAACGTACATTACTATCTTTATTCTAAATGTGATAATCATTGTCACTAGCTTCTACATAAGAGAAATAAACTCAAAAAGAGGACCCTACTGGATCCTCTTATTAATTGATAAACATAAGTACTAAGCTTTCTTAGCTGCCTTACTCCATTGGTACCAACCAACGAGACTGTTGATAAGGTAAATGAAACCAAAGGTTAACCACCAAAGTATACTAAATGATAGGTACTTGGTCCATCCAACCGTATCCAATTTACGAGCAACAAATTCCTGCTGTTCTTTTTTGAATTGTGCTTGATAAATCCAAACCAAGAGACCAATCGGCTGCATGATGGTGAAATAGAGTGTTGTCAAAACCTCACCGTAGAAGCCTTTTTGAAGGGCAAGAAAAAGATAAATGACGGAATTGATCAGACCAAAGGGATAGTTACTGGCACGACCTTCAGCTTCTCAAAGAGCAGAAAAAAGGTTAGTAGGGCTTGAGAGATGAATAATTTTAAAGGCAAACAATTCCAACAAGACGTCATCATTGTCGCTGTTGGTTATTA
>OKBV01000431.1_pt1 | contig 10622 bp, 10 predicted proteins | sample 1614461 | NCBI WGS metagenome assembly OKBV01 (sample SAMN04436941, study PRJEB24849) | human gut metagenome | biome: human gut; feature: NICU; material: stool | host: Homo sapiens | place: USA: Saint Louis, MO | collected 2009-11-12
GCGGGCAGCGGCGTACGCTGTAATCTGGTTTCTCCTGGCTCTACCGATACCGATATGCAGCGGACGCTGTGGGTGAGCGATGACGCTGAGCAGCAGCGCATTCGCGGCTTCGGCGAGCAGTTTAAGTTGGGCATTCCGCTGGGCAAAATCGCCCGCCCGCAGGAGATTGCCAATACCATTCTGTTCCTCGCCTCCGACCACGCCAGCCATATCACGCTGCAGGATATCGTGGTGGACGGCGGCTCGACGCTGGGGGCATAAATGGCCTGGAAACGTCAGCTGACGCTGGATGAACTCAACGCGACCAGCGTCAATACGATGGTCGCGCATCTGGGCATCGTTTATACCCGGATTGAGGAGGGCGTGCTGGAAGCGGAAATGCCGGTTGACGTGCGAACCCATCAGCCGTTCGGGCTGCTGCACGGCGGCGCCTCCGCGGCGCTGGCGGAAACCCTGGGCTCGATGGCCGGGTGGCTGATGACCGAAGAGGGGCAGTGCGTAGTGGGGACCGAGCTCAACGCCACCCATCACCGGGCGGTCTCCAGCGGCAAAGTCCGCGGCGAATGCCGGGCGCTGCATCTCGGGCGTCAGGGCCAGAGCTGGGAAATTGCGGTGTTCGACGAGCGAGGACGACGCTGCTGCACCTGCCGTCTGGGCACGGCGGTCCTCGGCTGAGGCATAGCCTGTTCCCGGGTCGCGCTGCGCTTACCCGGGCTACGGGTTCATCATCGTCTGCGGACCGGTAGCCCGGACAGGCGCGTCAAGCGCCGCCTCCGGGGAAGCAGGATGCGATGCAGTGACAGATTATCCCTCCCCGTTTTCATCCATTTTCCTGCCAGAAGTGATCTCGCTTGCAATGTGAGATAAATCCTTGCCGTCAGGCGACATCTGCAACGTTTCAAAGTTGTTAAAACTTCCATTGTGTTCTAGAAACAACTTGTAACATCCTGATTACCCTACCTGTGGAATACAATGATGAATAATTCAGGGAAATACCTCATCTGGACACTGCTCTCCGTTATGGGAGCCTTTGCCCTGGGCTATATCGCGCTAAACCGGGGTGAACAGATTAACGCGCTGTGGATTGTCGTCGCGGCAGTCTGCGTCTATCTGATCGCCTATCGCTTTTACGGCCTGTATATCGCTAAAAACGTGCTGGCTGTCGACCCGACGCGCATGACTCCGGCGGTGCGTCACAACGACGGCCTCGACTACGTTCCAACCGACAAGAAAGTGCTGTTCGGTCACCATTTTGCGGCCATTGCCGGCGCGGGGCCGCTGGTTGGTCCGGTGCTGGCGGCGCAGATGGGCTATCTGCCGGGAATGATCTGGATCCTCGCGGGCGTGGTGCTGGCCGGAGCGGTACAGGACTTTATGGTGCTGTTCGTCTCCACCCGTCGCGACGGACGTTCGCTCGGCGAGCTGGTGAAAGAGGAGATGGGCCCGACCGCCGGCGTACTGGCGCTGGTGGCCTGCTTTATGATCATGGTGATTATCCTCGCGGTACTGGCGATGATCGTGGTGAAAGCGCTGACCCACAGCCCGTGGGGGACTTACACCGTGGCCTTTACCATCCCGCTGGCGATTTTCATGGGGATCTATATTCGCTATCTGCGCCCCGGGCGCATTGGCGAGGTGTCGGTGATTGGCCTGGTGATGCTGGTGTTCGCCATCATTTCCGGCGGCTGGGTGGCGGAAAGCCCGACCTGGGCGCCGTGGTTTGACTACACCGGCGTACAGCTCACCTGGATTCTGGTGGGCTACGGGTTTATCGCCGCGGTGCTGCCGGTCTGGCTGCTGCTGGCACCTCGCGACTACCTCTCCACCTTCCTGAAAATCGGCACCATCGTCGGTCTGGCGATTGGGATTCTGATTATGCGCCCGACGCTGACGATGCCGGCGCTGACCAAATTTATCGATGGCACCGGGCCAGTATGGAGCGGCAGCCTGTTCCCGTTCTTGTTTATCACCATCGCCTGCGGCGCGGTTTCCGGCTTCCATGCCCTGATTGCCTCCGGCACGACGCCGAAGATGCTGGCTAATGAAGGCCAGGCCTGCTTTATCGGCTACGGCGGCATGCTGATGGAGTCCTTCGTGGCGATTATGGCGCTGGTGGCGGCCTGTATTATCGACCCGGGCGTCTACTTCGCGATGAACAGCCCAATGGCGGTGCTGGCCCCGGCGGGCGTGACCGATGTGGTGGCGTCGGCGGCGCAGGTGGTGAGCAGCTGGGGCTTTACCGTAACCCCGGATACGCTTAACCAGATTGCGACCGAAGTGGGGGAACAGTCGATTATCTCCCGTGCGGGCGGCGCGCCGACGCTGGCGGTGGGCATGGCCTATATTCTGCATGGTTCGCTGGGCGGCCTGATGGACGTCTCTTTCTGGTATCACTTCGCGATTCTGTTCGAGGCGCTGTTTATCCTGACCGCGGTGGATGCCGGCACGCGCGCGGCGCGCTTTATGCTGCAGGATCTGCTCGGGGTGATTAGCCCGGGCCTGAAGCAAACCAGCTCGCTGCCGGCGAACCTTCTCGCCACGGCGCTGTGCGTGCTGGCGTGGGGCTACTTCCTGCATCAGGGCGTGGTTGACCCGCTTGGCGGCATCAACACGCTGTGGCCGCTGTTTGGTATTGCCAACCAGATGCTGGCGGGGATGGCGCTGATGCTCTGCGCGGTGGTACTGTTTAAGATGAAGCGCCAGCGCTATGCCTGGGTTGCGCTGCTGCCGACCTCCTGGCTGCTGATCTGTACCCTGACCGCGGGCTGGCAGAAGTCGTTCAGCACCGATACCAAAGTGGGCTTCCTGGCGATTGCCAACAAGTTCCAGGCGATGATTGACAGCGGCAATATTCCGCCGCAGTACACCGAGTCGCAGCTGGCGCAGCTGGTGTTTAACAACCGTCTGGATGCCGGGCTGACCATCTTCTTTATGGTGGTGGTGGTCGTGCTGGCGCTGTTCTCGATTAAGACCGCGCTGGCGGCGCTGAAAGAGGACAAACCGACGGCGAAAGAGACCCCTTACCAGGCGATGCCTGCTGATGCTGATAGCCTGGTGACCCAGGCGAAACGCGCCCACTAAGCCATGACGTTATCGCCCTCCTTTGCGAGAAGGGGGGCGATGATGGGAGTTGAAAATGTTTGATACCCTTTCGAAAGCCGGAAAATATTTAGGCCAGGCGGCGAAAATGATGATCGGCGTCCCGGATTACGACAACTACGTGGAGCACATCCGCGCGACCCATCCGGAACAAACGCCGATGACCTATGAAGAGTTTTTCCGCGAACGTCAGGACGCGCGCTACGGCGGTAAAGGCGGCGCGAAGTGCTGTTAACCCTCTTTCGGCAGATACAGGCTGATCTGCTCCTGGGTGCAGCCGTATATTGCCGCCAGCTTTTCGCGGGTGCGCTTTTGCGGGCGGGAATCGATAGCTTCTAGCTGGGATACCGCCGACTGGCTAATCCCGAGCTTATTGGCCACCTCCTGCTGCGACAGGCCGCGCAAAATGCGCCAGGCCGCCTGCAGGCTGACTTTCTCTTTATCCATGATGTCGCAGACGTCACCCGGCAGCATCACGTTGTCGTAGATATCGTGTTCTACCGGAATATCTTCAAGATCGGCTTCCGTTTCATCATCCAGCTCGGCTAGCTGCAAACACATCTGGAAGTATTCGTCGTAGGGGATCACCGCGTACTGCGCTTTCCCTTCATCATCCTTAATTATCTGAACAGCCATATGGCATATTCTCCTCATGCAAATAGGTTGTTGAGGTTCTGCGCTTAACGGACACGATAAACAGGTCGCTCAGCGTCAGCCCCTGACGTGTGAAAATGACCCGATAATCCCCTACCCGAAGACGGTAATGATTCTCTGGTTTAGATAACTTTCTGACATCGGGCCGAGGAGCCGTACGGTCACCTAAATCAGCTAGCCTGCTTTTGATTCTCTGCTGATAGCGATAATCGATATTTGCCAGTTCCTTTTTTGCCACTTTTGACCAGATGAGCATGCTATGTACCTCCACTGTACACCTCAGTTGAACATAAGAAAATAATAAGTTTATAAGATAAGTTTGTTATTTTCTTATGAGGGTACCCTAACGCAGAATCGTCTTCTGGCGAAGGCAGAAACATCGGCTTTGCGAGGCGGCTCGAAAGCGCCTCCGCCGGGCGGCAGAGGCGAATAAAACGGGGGATTAACCGGCGAAACGTTCGACCTTCTCAAACGCCGCGCGCAGGGTTTCAGCGTTCAGTTCAACCGGCAGAAAATGGATGGACTCCACCGGGCGCAGGGTATGGGCAATCACCTTATCCAGCTGTTCGCGGTTGTTGATGTCCACCTCCAGCGCCGCCAGCGTAGTCGGCAGATTAAAGCGCCGGTACGCCTGCACCAGCTGCGCCAGCACGTCGTCCTGGCCGAGCAGGGCGCTCTGGACCAGAATGCCGTAGGCGACTTTGGTCCCGTGAAGATACTTCTCGGTCTGCGGCAGTACCGTCAGCCCGTTGTGCACCGCGTGGGCGGCGGCGACGCGGGTATAGCGCTCGCCCAGCCCGCCGACCATACCGCCGCCGGCGATAACCGCATCCACCACGTCGCGAAACTCCTGGGTCAGCTCGCCGCGCTGCTGGTCGGCCAGCGCTGTTTCGCTGCTTTCCAGCAGCACATCGCGGATCGCCAGCGCGCCGTTGATACCCAGGCGCACGGTGAGCGGCAGCGTCTCCGGCTGCGGAGCCAGCACCACCGCTTCATACCATTTCGCCAGCGTATCGCCGATGCCCGCCAGCAGATATTCCGCCGGCGCGTTAAGAATAATGTGCGGCTCCACCAGCACCAGGAAGTTGGCGTCGTCGAAGATTTCAAACTGCAGCGCCTGACCGGCATCGTTATACCACACCGACAGCGGCGTCCACGCCGCGCAGGTGGCGGCGATGGTGGGGATGGCCACCACCGGCAGGCCGAGGCGACGGGCCAGCGCCTTCGCGGTATCGAGCAGCGCGCCGCCGCCCACGCCAATCACCACCGACCGATCGTCGCCGGATGCGCGGGCCAGCTCGCTGACGTCGCTTTCGCTGCAGTGGCCTTTAAATAATATTTTTTTGGCGCCAGGCGCGTTAAACGCTGCCGGCAGGAAAGCCTGCGCGCCCGCGATAGCCCGCTCGCCGTAAACCCACACCGCGCGTGAAAGCTGTTCTTCGCTGTAAAAATCCTGCAGCCGGGCAAGGCTGCCGGGATGGGAATAGTAGTTGGCGGGGCCGGGGACCACGCGGATATCGCTGTGACTCATCAATGCTGTCCTTGTGCTGTTTCGCTAACCCGATGTTATGTCTGGACATCCGGATGGCTAATATTATTTCGCTTTATCTTATGCCTTTTATGCATTTGTCAGTCAAGGACAGCTATGAAAAATTCGTTAAATCAGAACATTAATCGACAGGGTGCAGGGGATGACCGGCAATCGCCTTGAGATGCAAAATATTAGCCTGGCCTTTTCCGGCTTTCGGGCGCTCAGCAACGTGGCTTTCACCCTGACGGGGGGATCGGTGCATGCGCTGACCGGCGCCAACGGCGCGGGTAAGTCCACGCTCATGGCGGTGCTGTGCGGCACGCACGCCCATTACGAAGGCGAGGTGGTGATTAACAACCAGTCGGTAAGCATTCGCTCGCCGCGCGATGCCAAACAGCTGGGGATCCATCTGGTGCAGCAGGAGGTTGACGTGGCGCTGGTCCCGGGCCTCAGCATCGCGGAAAACATCATGCTCGACAGGCTGGCGGAGCCGGGGATCGCCTTCCGCTGGGGGCGGCTGCGCCAGCTGGCGCGCGAGGCGCTGGCTCAGCTTGACGTCAGCCTCGACGTACGCCGCTCCATCGACAGCTGTACGCTGGCGGAAAAACAGCAAATCCTGCTGGCCCGCGCGCTGTCGCATCACTGCCGCTTTCTTATCCTCGATGAACCGACCGCGCCGCTGGATCAAAACGAAAGCGAGCGCCTGTTTGCGGTGGTTCGCCGTCTGCAGCGGCAGGGCATTGGTATCGTGTTTATCTCGCACCGCATTCATGAATTAAAAGCGGTCTGCGACACCCTGACGGTGCTGCGCGACGGCCGGCTGATTGAGAGCGGGCCGATGGCCGACCTGAGCGGCGAGCAGATCGTCGAGAAGATGCTCGGGCATGAGCTGAGCGATATCTTTCCGCCGAAGCGGCCGCCGCATAGCGATGAGGTGCTGCTACAGGTTGAAGGGCTGCACGACGAAGGGCTGCTGCAGGATATCTCGTTGCGTCTGCGCAAGGGGGAGATTCTGGGGATCGCCGGGCTGGCAGGCGCCGGGAAAACCGAGCTGTGCAAGGCGCTGTTTGGCGCCAGCAAAAGCCGTTTGACCCGCGGCGAACTGAACAGCCAGCCGTGGCGACCGCGCGACCCGGCGGACTCGGTGGCGCGCGGTCTGGCGCTGGTGCCGGAAGAGCGGCGCAAAGAGGGCATTTTTATCGAAGAACCGGTGGCGATGAACCTGGCGGTCAGCGCCGATAGCAGCTTCTCCCGCTGGAGCCTGTTTGGCCATCGTCAGGCCTGGCGCTGGGCGGAAGAGGTGATCGCCCGGGTGGGCATTCGGACATCGGGTCCGGCGCAAACCCTGCGCCGTCTCTCCGGCGGCAATCAGCAAAAAGTGGCGATAGGCAAATGGCTGCGCGGCAACGCCAACGTCCTGATTTTCGATGAGCCGACCAAAGGGGTCGACGTCAAAGCCAAAACGGATTTATTCAACGCGATCGACGGCCTGGCGCGGGAAGGCAAAGGGGTGATTTACGCCTCGGGCGAGTTCGCCGAACTGGTCGGCCTGTGCGATCGCATCTGCGTGCTGTGGGACGGGCGCATCGTGGCGGAAATTCCGGGCGCAGAGGCCCGGGAAGAGAACATTCTTTATTACTCCACCGGAGGAGCAGCAGCGTGAGTAAGGCCCTGGCAGTTAACGCGACGGTATCGGGCCGTCAGCGATTTTTCGATTTTCTCTACAAATGGGGCATGTTGCTGACCGTCGTCCTGCTGATCGCCGTTTTTGGCCTGGCGTCGGACAACTTCCTCGACCCGTTTAACATCATCAACATCCTGCGTTCCATCGCCATCGTGACGGTGATCGCCATCGGCGTATCGATATCGCTGACCATCGGCGGTTTCGATTTATCCGTGGGCTCCACCGCCTCGCTGGCCAATGCGCTGGTGATTTCGCTGTTTGTCTGGCACGGCTTCGGCACCACCGAGGCGATCCTTATCACCCTCGCGCTCTGCACCTTAGTGGGGCTGTTTAACGCGTTTCTGATCGTGATCCTGCGTATTCCCGACATGCTGGCGACGCTTGCCAGCCTGTTCGTGATTCAGGGCGTGGCGATGACCTACAGCTACGGCGGGTCGATCACCGAAAACATGGTGCTGCCGAGCGGCGATATGGCGGAAGGCGTGATTCCGGCGGCGTTCGGTTCGCTGGGGCAGGTGCCAACGATAGTGATCATTATGCTGGTGGTGACCGTTATCGCTCAGCTGGCGCTCTCTTTTACCACCCACGGACGGCGGATGTACGCCATCGGCGGCAACCCGGAAGCGGCGCGCCTCTCCGGCCTGCGCATCACCCGTTACAAAGTGGCGGCGTACGTCATCGCCTCTCTGCTGGCGGGGCTCGGCGGCATTCTGCTGGCGTCGCGCATCGGCTCATCGCAGGTGAACGCCGGCGGCGGCTACCTGATGGATGCGGTGGCGGCGGCGTGGATTGGCTTCTCGCTGGCCGGTTCCGGTAAGCCGAACGCGCTCGGTACGCTGGTGGGGGCGGTAATTCTGGGCGTGCTCTCCAACGGCCTGGTGATGCTCTCGGTGCCCTATTACGCGATGGACATTATTAAAGGGCTGGTGCTGGCTGGCGCGCTCGCACTGACTTATTTTCAGCGCCGTACCTAATATTTTACACGTCATTCTTCAAATTGCAGGTGTGTTGGCTGCGTTCACTCACCCGAATCACTTACTTATGTAAGCTCATCGGGATTCGTTTACTTGCCGCCGTCCTGCAATTCGAATTATTTAGGGTAACAAAAAGGAAACACTATGAAAAAGATAACATTTTCACTCATCGCGCTGGGGTTGTTCAACGCTGCGGCGGCCTTTGCTGAAACCCCGACGCCGCTTCCGGCTGCCATTGCTGAACACAGCGGGCCGATTCGCATTGCGGTGATCCGCAACCTGGGCTCCGACGATAACACCACTCAGTTTGTCTCCGGAGCGATCCAGGAGGGGAAAAAGCTCGGCTTTAAAATCAGTACCTTCCTCAGCAACGGTGATGACGCCAAATTCCAGGACTTCGTTAACCAGGCGATTAGCCAGAAATACGACGGCATTATCCTTTCTCAGGGGCGCGATCCCTACGCCACCGCGCTGGTGAAAAAAGCGGTGGACGCCGGGATCAAAGTCTCGGTTTTCGATACCGCGGTAAACGGCCAGATCCCGGGCGTCACCGTCACCCAGCAGGATGATGCTTCGCTGACCGAGCTCTCCTTTGGCCAGCTGGTGAAAGATTTCAACGGCAAAGCCAATATCGTCAAACTGTGGGTCGCGGGTTTCCCGCCGATGGAGCGCCGCCAGGCGGCCTACCAGACGCTGCTTAAACAAAACCCCGGCATCAAAGAGCTGGAATCCATCGGCGCGGTCTCTTCCGACGTGCAGGGCGATACAGCCAACAAGGTCGGCGCGATCCTGGCGAAATACCCGAAAGGTAAAATTGATGCCATCTGGGGAACCTGGGACGCGTTCAGCCAGGGCGCCTATAAAGCGCTGAAAGAGAACGGCCGCACTGAGATCAAACTCTACAGCATCGATATTTCCAATCAGGATCTGCAGCTGATGCGCGAATCCGGCAGCCCGTGGAAGGTGAGCGTAGCGGTGGATCCGAAGCTTATCGGCGCTACCAACGTGCGGCTGATCGCCAATAAGATTGCCGGGGAACCGACGCCTGCGACCTACGACTTTAAGGCGGCGGCGATCCCGCAGGCGCTGCTGGCGGCGCAGCCGGGGGCGGTTAACGTCGCCTCGCTGGGTAAAATTATCCCGGGCTGGGGCCAGACCGAAGACTTTATCGCCCCGTGGTTCGCTACCCTGGAAGCGAAAAACAAATGAGTGTTTTGCCAACACCAGAATACAGCCGCAATATGCGGCTGATCGGGCATAGCGATCAGGGAGGACGCCCGGACGGCGTTCAGCTGATGGTCCATCGTGGTTTTGCCTATATCGGCCATATGGTCTCGCAGGGTTTTTCCGTGGTGGACGTGCGCGACCCTAAACATCCGCAAACGGTCAACTACATCGCCGCGCCGCCCGGTACCTGGAACGTCCATTTACAGGCGCACGACGATCTGCTGCTGGTGATCAACGCCCGGGATCTGTTCGCCGATGCCCGCTTCGCCGACGAGAAGGTGTACTACACCCGTTCGGTGGGCGAGACGGTCAGCGACGTACGGGATAGGGGCTGGAGCGCCGGGCTGCGGATTTTTGATATTTCCACTCCGGATAAACCGCGAGAGATCGCCTTTCTGTCGCTTAACGGCATCGGTATCCACCGAATCTGGTACGTCGGCGGACGCTGGGCCTACGTTTCCGCGCTGATTGACGGCTTTAGCGACTACATTTTTCTGACTATCGACCTGGCCGACCCGCGCAAGCCGGAGGTCGCCGGGCGCTGGTGGCTGCCGGGGATGAACCAGGCGGCGGGGGAGACCGCGCAGTGGCCGGAAGGTAAGCGCTATGCCCTGCATCACGCGATTATCGCCGGCGACACCGCCTACGGCAGCTGGCGCGACGGCGGCCTGACCCTGCTCGATGTGCAGGACCGCACCCAGCCGAAGCTGATTAGCCACCGTAACTGGAGCCCGCCGTTTGGCGGCGGCACCCACACCGCGCTGCCGCTCCCGGATCGGGATCTGCTGGTGGTGCTTGATGAGGCGGTGCTGGATAACCAGCAGGATGGCGAGAAGCTGATCTGGCTGTTCGACATTCGCGACCCGACGAATCCGGTGAGTATCGCCACTTTCCCGCAGCCGGACGAAGCTGACTACGTGGCGAAAGGGGCGCACTTTGGCCCGCATAACCTGCATGAGAATCGTCCCGGCAGCTTTGTCAGCTCAACGCTGATTTTCGCCACTTATCAGAACGCGGGCGTTCGCGCTTACGATATTTCCAACCCTTATCGACCGGTGGAAACCGGGGCGCTGGTGCCCGCCGCGCCGGCGAAAATGATGGATACCCGCCCCGGTCGCCCGCGGGTGATCCAGTCCTGCGACGTGTTCGTCGACGCGCAGGGAATTATTTACAGCACCGATTATAACGGCGGGCTGTCGGTGATTGAGTATCTGGGGTAGGGGATTGTGGGTTGTTGCCTTCCCGGGTTGCGGCGTAAACGCCTTACCCGGGCTACCGGATCGCAGACGGTGGCGAACCCGTAGCCCGGACAGATGCGAAGCATCGCCTCCGGGGAAAGAGGCAAATACCCGGAGGCGGCGCTTGACGCGCCTTACCCGGGCTACCGGATCGCAGACGGTGGCGAACCCGTAGCCCGGACAGATGCGAAGCATCGCCTCCGGGGAAAGAGGCA
>OKBV01000442.1_pt1 | contig 10425 bp, 8 predicted proteins | sample 1614461 | NCBI WGS metagenome assembly OKBV01 (sample SAMN04436941, study PRJEB24849) | human gut metagenome | biome: human gut; feature: NICU; material: stool | host: Homo sapiens | place: USA: Saint Louis, MO | collected 2009-11-12
CGAGATCGGTCTCGGCATTCCTGCTGAACCGCTCTTCCGATCTCAGTTGATGTGATTTTGACCGCTGCTTCCTGTTCGATGAAAAAGGTCAGTTCATTGAGGGCTACTACATTGTCGGCCTGCTGGCGGAGGCGTTTCTGGAGAAGAATCCGGGGGCGAAGATTATCCACGACCCGCGTCTGTCCTGGAACACCGTGGACGTGGTGACGGCGGCAGGCGGTAAACCGGTGATGTCAAAAACCGGACACGCGTTTATCAAAGAGCGGATGCGCCACGAAGATGCCGTCTACGGCGGTGAAATGAGTGCGCATCACTATTTCCGTGACTTTGCCTACTGTGACAGCGGAATGATCCCGTGGCTGCTGGTGGCGGAACTGCTGTGTCTGAAAGGGCAGTCGCTGGGCGAACTGGTCCGAGACCGGATGGCGGCCTACCCGGCGAGTGGTGAAATAAACAGCACGCTGGCAGAGCCGGCGGCAGCGATTGCGCGCGTGGAGCAGCATTTTTCCCGTGAGGCGCTGACGGTGGACAGAACGGACGGTATCAGCATGTCGTTTGTCGACTGGCGCTTCAATTTACGCTCTTCCAATACCGAACCGGTGGTGCGCCTGAACGTGGAATCGCGCGGAGATATTCCGTTGATGGAAGCGCGAACGCGCACTCTTCTGGCGTTACTGAATCAGTAATGCTGGTGCTTCCTTTGCCCGATTCTGGGCAAAGGGTGACTAACAGGAACCACGATGACACATCTAAAGAAGCGCGAGCGCGCCAAAACCAATGCGTCGTTAATTTCGATGGTGCAACGCTTTTCAGATATCACCATCATGTTTGGCGGGTTGTGGGTAATCTGCGAATTAAGCGGTTTGCCTTTCCTGTACATGCACCTGCTGGTGGCGCTGATCACTCTGGTCGTTTTTCAGATGCTCGGTGGCATAACGGATTTTTATCGCTCCTGGCGTGGTGTCAAAATGACCACTGAGCTGGTGCTGTTGCTGCAAAACTGGACGCTGAGCCTGATTTTTTGCGCAGGTCTGATCGCCTTTAATAACGATTTTGATAACCGTCTCGCCGTCTGGCTGGCGTGGTATCTGCTGTCCAGTGTTGGCCTGGTGTTGAGTCGTTCGTTTATTCGCTACGGTGCGGGATGGCTGCGTAATCGCGGGTACAACACTCGTCGGGTGGCGGTGGCAGGGGACCTGCCAGCTGGACAAATGCTGCTGGACAGTTTTCGCCATGAACCGTGGCTGGGGTTTGAAGTTGCAGGTATCTATCACGACCCTATCCCTGGAAAAAACTCCCGCGACTGGGCCGGTAATCTGCAACAACTGGTGGATGACGCCAAAGCCTCACGCATTCATAACGTTTATATCGCCATGTCGATGAGCGATGGTGCCAGCGTCAAAAAATTAGTGCGCGAGCTGGCCGATACCACCTGTTCAGTGATCCTAATTCCTGATGTCTTTACCTTCAACATTCTACATTCACGGATTGAAGAGATGAACGGCATTCCGGTGGTGCCGCTGTATGACACGCCACTCTCGGGGATTAATCGTCTGTTAAAGCGCGCGGAAGATATCGTGCTGGCTTCACTGATCCTGCTACTTATTTCCCCGGTGCTGTGTGGCATAGCACTACTGGTAAAACTGACCTCCAAAGGACCGGTGATTTTCCGCCAGACTCGCTATGGCATGGATGGGAAGCCGATCAAAGTCTGGAAGTTTCGCTCAATGAAAGTGATGGAAAACGATGCGGTGGTGACGCAGGCCACGCAAAACGATCCGCGCGTTACTCCTGTGGGGAATTTCCTGCGTCGGACGTCGCTCGATGAGCTGCCGCAGTTTATTAACGTGCTCACCGGGGGGATGTCTATCGTCGGACCACGTCCGCATGCGGTGGCGCATAACGAACAGTACCGCCAACTGATTGAGGGATACATGTTACGCCATAAGGTGAAACCGGGTATTACCGGCTGGGCGCAAATCAACGGCTGGCGCGGTGAAACCGATACGCTGGAAAAAATGGAGAAACGTGTGGAGTTTGACCTCGAATACATTCGCGAGTGGAGCGTGTGGTTCGATATCAAAATTGTTTTTCTGACGATATTCAAAGGCTTTGTTAACAAAGCGGCGTATTAACATGAGCTTACGAGAAAAAACGCTTAATGGCGCAAAGTGGTCGGCGATTGCCACGGTGATCATTATTGGGCTCGGACTTATTCAGATGACCGTCCTGGCGCGAATTATTGATAACCACCAGTTCGGGTTGTTAACCGTGTCGCTGGTGATCATAGCGCTGGCCGATACACTGTCGGATTTCGGTATCGCCAACTCAATTATTCAACGCAAAGAGATTGGTTATCTGGAGCTGACGACGCTGTACTGGCTAAACGTTGGGCTGGGTATCGTGGTATGCGTGGCGATGTTTCTGCTGAGCGAGACGATTGCCCATGTGCTCAATAACCCAGAACTGGCACCGCTCATCAAAACCTTATCACTGGCGTTTGTGGTGATACCGCACGGGCAGCAGTTTCGCGCGCTGATGCAAAAAGAGCTGGCCTTCAACAAAATTGGCATGATTGAAACCAGTTCGGTGCTGGCTGGATTTACCTTTACCGTGGTCAGCGCCCATTTCTGGCCGCTCGCGCTGACGGCCATTCTTGGGTATCTGGTGAATAGTACGCTACGTACGCTGCTGTTCGGCTATTTTGGCCGCCGGATTTACCGACCCGGGCTGCATTTTTCGCTGGCATCCGTTTCGTCGAACCTGCGTTTTGGCGCATGGCTGACGGCAGACAGCATCATCAATTACATCAATACCAACCTTTCCACGCTGGTTTTAGCTCGCACGTTGGGAGCTGGCGTGGCGGGCGGATTCAATCTCGCCTGGAACGTGGCGGTTGTCCCGCCGATCAAACTGAACCCGATTATCACCCGCGTGCTGTTTCCGGCGTTTGCCAAAATCCAGGACGACAGCGAAAAACTACGAGTGAATTTTTACAAGTTGCTGTCAGTGGTTGGGATTATCAACTTCCCAGCGCTACTGGGACTGATGGTGGTGTCGAATAACGTGGTGCCGCTGGTATTCGGCGATAAGTGGAACGGCATTATTCCGGTCCTGCAACTATTGTGCATTGTGGGTTTGCTGCGATCCGTGGGGAATCCAATAGGATCGCTTTTGATGGCGAAAGCCCGGGTCGATATCAGCTTCAAATTCAATGTGTTCAAAACCTTTTTGTTTATTCCTGCCATTTTCATTGGCGGTCATCTGGCGGGGGCGATTGGCGTGACGCTGGGCTTTCTGTTGGTCCAGGTGATTAACACGATCCTCAGCTACTTCGTGATGATCAAACCTGTTCTTGGCTCCAGCTACCGTCAGTACATGCTCAGCCTGTGGCTGCCGTTGTATCTCTCCTTACCAACCCTTGTGGTGAGCTATGCGTTGGGCTTAACCCTGCGTAACCTGGTGCCATTAAGCGCGCTGCTGGGGATCCAGATAGCGGCAGGAGCACTGGTGTTTGCGCTAATGATTGTGCTGTCGCGCCATCCGCTGGTGGTGGAAATAAAACGCCAGCTCTGTCGCAGTGAAAAAATGAAAACCTTGCTTCGTGCAGGATAAGAACAACTCTTTAAGAGGTCATAATGAAACTATTAATTTTGGGCAACCATACCTGTGGGAATCGAGGGGATAGCGCGATCCTGCGCGGTTTGCTGGATGCCATTAACGCGTTGCGTCCTGAGACTGAAGTGGATGTTATGAGCCGCTACCCGGTGAGCTCTTCGTGGTTGCTGAACCGCCCGGTGATGGGCGACCCGCTGTATTCGCAAATGAAGCAACACAACAACGCAGCGGGTGTTATGGGGCGCGTGAAGAAAGTGCTGCGTCGACGCTATCAGCATCAGGTACTGCTCTCGCGGGTTACCGACTCCGGTAATCTGCGCAACATCGCTATCGCCCAGGGCTTTACCGATTTTGTTCGTCAGCTGTCGCGCTATGACGCCATCATCCAGGTCGGCGGATCGTTCTTTGTCGATCTGTATGGCGTGCCGCAGTTTGAACATGCCCTGTGTTCGTTTATGGCGAAAAAACCGCTGTACATGATTGGTCACAGCGTGGGGCCATTCCAGGATGGGCAGTTTAATCAACTGGCGAACTACGTGTTTGGTCACTGTAATGCGTTGATTTTACGTGAATCCGTCAGTCTGGATCTGATGAAGCGCAGCGCAATTACCACGGATAAAGTCGAAACTGGCGTGGATACGGCCTGGCTGGTTGACAACCATCATGAGGATTTTGAGCCAGGTTATGCGGTACAGCACTGGTTAGACATGGCGGCTAAACAGAAGACCGTTGCCATTACATTGCGTGAGCTGGCTCCTTTTGATAAGCGTCTGGGGACAACGCAGCAGGCCTATGAGCAAGCCTTTTCCGGGGTGGTGAACCGCATCCTCGACGAAGGTTACCAGGTGATAGCGCTGTCAACTTGCACCGGTATTGATAGTTACAACAAAGATGACCGCATGGTGGCGTTAAACCTGCGCCAGTATGTTAACGATCCGGCCCGATATCACGTGGTGATGGATGAACTTAACGATCTGGAGATGGGGAAGATTCTGGGCGCCTGCGATCTGACGGTGGGGACTCGCTTGCATTCTGCCATCATCTCGATGAATTTTATGACGCCTGCCATCGCCATTAACTACGAGCACAAATCGGCCGGGATCATGCAACAACTGGGGTTACCGGAGATGGCTGTTGATATTCGTCATCTTCTCGATGGCAGTCTCGAAGGGAAGGTTGCCGATACTCTCGGACAGTTACCTGAGCTGCGCATACGTCTCGGCGACGCGGTTATGCGCGAACGCGAACGTGGGGTACGCATGGTGCAGTCGGTTTTAACGCGTATTGAGGGGGAAAAATGAAGATTGGTTTTTTTCTGCTTAAATTTCCGCTCTCCTCCGAGACATTTGTACTCAATCAGATAACCGCATTTATCGATATGGGCTACGACGTGGAGATTGTCGCTTTGCAGAAGGGCGATCTTGAAAATACTCATGCCTCCTTTAATACCTACCGTCTGGGTGAAAAAACTCGCTGGTTGCTGAATGAACCGGAAAGCAAACTGGCGAAACTGAAATATAGGGCAGCGGCGGCTCTGCACGGTATTACCCGCGCAGCGACCTGGAAAGCGCTTAATGTTGCACGCTATGGTGAGGAGGCGCGCAATCTGATTTTGGCAGCTATTTGCGGCGGGAATCCGCGAGCGTTTGAGGCGGATGTCTTTATTGCTCATTTTGGGCCCGCAGGCGTAACGGCCGCCAAGCTGCGTGAGCTTGGGATGATCCGCGGAAAAATCGCCACGGTATTTCATGGGGTTGATGTTTCGCACCGGGGCGTTTTGGCCCGCTATACCCCTGAGTATCAGCAGCTGTTTCTACGTGGAGATTTAATGTTGCCCATCAGCAATCTCTGGGCCGGACGTTTGAAAAGTATGGGGTGCCCGCCGCAGAAAATCGCGGTTTCGCGTATGGGTATCGATATGACCCGTTTTACGCCACGCCAGTTGAAATCACCCGCCGCACCGCTGGAGATTATCTCTGTCGCCCGCTTAACCGAGAAAAAAGGACTGCACCTCGCCATCGAAGCCTGTCGTCAGTTGAAAGAGCAGGGCATCTCATTTCGCTATCGCATTCTGGGTATCGGGCCTTGGGAGCGACGTCTGCGGACGCTGATCGAGCAATATCAGCTTGATGATGTGATTGAGATGCCCGGCTTTAAGCCCAGTCATCAGGTAAAGGAGATGCTTGAACAGGCGGATGTATTTTTGCTGCCTTCGATCACCGGAAGAGACGGCGATATGGAAGGGATCCCGGTGGCATTGATGGAGGCGATGGCGGTGGGTATTCCGGTGATTTCCACCGTTCACAGCGGGATCCCGGAGCTGGTCGAGTCGGGTAAATCAGGCTGGCTGGCACCGGAAAACGACGCGCAGGCACTGGCAGAACGTTTAGCGGCATTTAGCCTGCTCGACAGTAAGCAGGTACAGTCGATTGTGCAGTGTGCGCGCAAAAAAATTGAAAATGAATTTAATCAGTTAGCTATCAATAAACAGTTAGCCAGTCTGCTGCAAACGATGTAAATCGAGGTTGTATGTCAGAGAACAAACTCTCACGCCGTACTTTTCTGACGGCGGGCTCTGCGCTTGTCGTACTGCATACTCCCGTTGTTCGCGCGCTTGAATCATCGGGGAGCGTCAACATTCAGGATTACAACCCACAGGATTGGGTGGCCTCTTTCAGGCAGGCGTTCAAAGAAGGGCAAATGGTCGTCGTACCAAAAGGCCTGGAATGTAAGGATCTCAATACTGCTATTGTTATTCCGCCAGGCAAAACGCTCTTCCTGCAAGGGCGAATAAGTGGCAATGGCCGTGGGCGCTTTATTCTGCAGGATGGATGCAAAGTGCTGGGCGAGCTAGGCGGGAGCCTGAAGAACGTTACCCTGGATGTGCGTGGTTCGGACTGTGTAATAAAAGGGATTGCCATGGGCGGTTTCGGTCCGGTGACGCAAATCTATATCGGCGGTAAAACTTCAAGGCTGATGCGTAATCTGATTATCGATGATATTACTGTCACACGCGCTAACTATGGGATTTTGCGTCAGGGTTTTCATAACCGAATGGATGGCGTAAAGATTACAAACTCCCGTTTTAGCGATCTACAGGGGGATGCCATTGAGTGGAATGTGGCGATCAACGACAGCAACATCCTCATTTCTGACCATGTCATTGAACGTATTAACTGTACCAATGGCAATGTGAACTGGGGTATCGGTATCGGGCTGGCGGGCAGTACCTATGACAATAGCTATCCCGATGAACTGGCGGTAAAAAACTTCGTGGTGGCGAACATCACCGGTACCGACTGTCGGCAGTTAGTTCATGTTGAGAACGGCAAACACTTTATCATTCGTAATATTACCGCGCGAAATATCACCCCGGATTTCAGTAAGAAAGCAGGCATTGATAATGCGACGGTTGCTATTTATGGATGTGATAACTTCGTGATCGATAATATCAATATGGAGAACAGCGCAGGTATGCTCATTGGTTATGGCGTTATCAAAGGTCGATATTTATCCATTCCACAAAACTTTAAGCTAAATAATATCCATCTCGATAACACCAAACGTGAATACAAATTACGCGGAATTCAGATCTCCTCTGGTAATGCAACGTCATTCGTGGCCATCACCAACGTGGAGATGAAGCATGCCACGCTTGAGTTGCACAACCAACCGCAGCACCTTTTTTTACGTAACGTCAGGGTGATGCAGCAATCAGCTACGGCTCCCGCACTTAAGATGCACTTCGATCTGCGCCAGGACGTACGCGGTAAGTTTATGGCCAGGCAGGACACATTACTCTCACTGGCCAACGTACATGCAGTAAACGAAGCTGGGCAAAGTTCAGTTGACATCGACCGTATAAACCATCAGGTAGTGAATGTAGAAGCGGTGAATTTTCGACTACCGGGGGAGGGGAGGTAACTTTGCGACCATTCCTGGCTCAAGTCGCACATACTTGAGCTTAAGATTACTGCATTCTACAGATAAGCGGCGTAACATACGCGGCAACTGTACAATGTAATTCATACTGGCTAAAACAAGCTAAAAAGCTATAATTCAGCAACTAATGAATAGGTGAATGACTTAATGATTAATTTGAAAGCAGTTATTCCGGTAGCGGGTCTGGGGATGCACATGTTGCCAGCCACTAAGGCAATCCCTAAAGAGATGCTGCCGATCGTAGACAAGCCGATGATTCAATACATTGTCGACGAAATTGTAGCTGCAGGTATCAAAGAAATCGTTCTGGTAACTCATGCGTCTAAGAACGCGGTTGAGAACCACTTCGACACTTCTTACGAACTCGAATCGTTGCTTGAGCAGCGTGTTAAGCGCCAGTTATTAGCCGAGGTGCAGTCTATCTGTCCTCCGGGCGTGACTATCATGAACGTCCGTCAGGCTCAGTTACTGGGTCTGGGTCACTCCATTCTTTGTGCTCGTCCTATCATTGGTGATAACCCGTTTGTCGTGGTATTACCTGACGTTATTCTGGATACCGCAAGTGCGGATCCGCTGCGCTACAACCTCGCTGCTATGGTTGCTCGTTTTAATGAAACCGGGCGCAGTCAGGTGCTGGCTAAGCGTATGGAGGGCGATCTGTCTGAATACTCTGTTATTCAAACCAAAGAGGCTTTGGACAACGAAGGTAAAGTCAGCCGTATCATTGAGTTCATCGAAAAACCGGATCAGCCGCAAACGCTGGATTCCGATCTGATGGCCGTAGGACGCTATGTACTTTCTGCTGATATCTGGGCAGAGCTGGAAAAAACTGCTCCAGGTGCCTGGGGACGTATTCAGCTGACTGATGCCATTGCAGAGTTGGCTAAAAAACAGTCTGTTGATGCGATGCTGATGACGGGTGACAGCTACGACTGCGGTAAAAAGATGGGCTACATGCAGGCGTTTGTGAAGTATGGGCTGCGTAGCCTGAAAGAAGGTCCGAAGTTCCGTAGGAGCATCGAGAAGCTACTGAGCGAGTAGATATTTACAGGTCTTTGTGACGGTAAGCCAGAAAAAATAGCGGCAGCTAACATCCAAGCTTCTATGCTTTAAGCAATGGAATGTTACTGTCGCTTTTTTATGAAAAATGACCAATAACAACAAGTTAACCTACCAAGTTTAATCATGGCTTTGTCAGATTTTTTCTTGTTTCTGGCTGCATTTGATAAGACAATTAGAGATTAGATTTTAGGTTCATTGGGAAGGGCCTTTAAAAAATGTGAAATGCCTAGTGCACTGGTAGCTTTTGAGCCAGGGGCGGTAGCGTGTCAACTTATAAAATTGTACAGCTTGATCAAAAGTAAGCAAATAGAATGAATCTAATTAATAACGCGCGGTGGGTTGCTATTTCTCAATTGTTCAAAATAGCTGTTCAGTTGATAAACCTGATTGTCCTTACAAGATTAATACCTCCAACCGATTACGGTGTTATGGCGATGGCACTTGTCGTTACTAACCTCGGCTTACTGGTCCGCGATCTGGGTACTTCAGCGGCACTTATCCAGCGGAAAGTAATTGATGATGGTATTATAAATGCAGTTTTTTGGCTAAATCTGATCATGGGTTTTTCTATAACAATAATAATTGTTATTAGTGCGCCATTTGTTGCTGTTTTTTTTGAACAGCCAAAATTGCTGTTGGTATTGATTTTATTATCTATGATTTTTCCAATATCAAGTAGTGCTTCAGCGCATTTAGCATTATTAGAGCGTAGCTCAAAATTCAAAAAAATTGCAGGGATTGAAATATCTTCATCACTTATATCTGTTATCATTGCGATTATCGCTGCGTATTATGGTTTAGGTATATTTAGTTTGGTAGTTCAGGCTCTACTTATAAATTCGATTTCAAGTGTTTGTTATTGGAAAGTATCAGCATGGCGTCCAAATATAAAGAAAATATTATGCTTCAGAGAGTTGAAGAAAATTATTGGATTTAGTGGGAATCTTTTTATATTCAACTTTATTAATTATTTTTCACGAAATGCTGACAGTTTAATTGTTGGCCATTATATGTCTACATCAATTCTCGGCGCTTATAATTTAGCATATCGAATAATGCTTTTCCCGCTACAAAGTTTGACTTTTATTGCAAATAGATCACTATTTCCAATTTTGAGTAGACAACAAGATAATGATGAACAATTAAGGGAAAGCTACTTCAATTGTATTTTTTTGATTTTGTTTATTGTTGTCCCCCTGATGTCTGGTTTAGCTATTTTACGAGAACCATTTGTGTCATTGGTTTTTGGAAAACAATGGTCTTTGACTGCAAATATACTCTTGTGGCTAGCGCCTACTGCCATTGTACAATCAATACTAAGTACCTCTGGTACAGTATTTATGGCAAAAGGGAAAACTGGACAGCTAATGATACTGGGTATTGTTGGCATGATTCTGCAGGTAGGCGCTTTTCTATTTGGCGTTAGATATGATATTGTTTTCTTTGCGAAGTGCTATTTTATAGCCAATGTGATTAATTTTATACCAGTAATGTTCCTTAAATTGAGGATATTGCATTTATCATTTATTGATTTGTTTAAAAAGATTTATTTGATATTTGTAAGCGCTGTCATCATGATCGCAACAATATACTCACTACAAAAATTTGATTTTTTCTTAGCAGCTAATCTGACATTTATATCACTCATTCAGTTATCCATAATAGGTGGGTTTGTTTATGTTGCTTCAAGTTTTATATTAATTAAAACGTTCAGAACATTCACAATAACACTCTATAAAAAATTCATTAATTAATACAAAAACCAATGCAAAATCAAATTAATAATTTAATCATACTTGTGGT
>OKBV01000456.1_pt1 | contig 10204 bp, 8 predicted proteins | sample 1614461 | NCBI WGS metagenome assembly OKBV01 (sample SAMN04436941, study PRJEB24849) | human gut metagenome | biome: human gut; feature: NICU; material: stool | host: Homo sapiens | place: USA: Saint Louis, MO | collected 2009-11-12
TTTAAATTTCTATTTAAAAATAATGACACTAGTGATTTTCTAAGAGTTTAAGAAATGAAAGATTTTTTAAAAAAAGAAAAACACTCACGAATGAGTGCAATTCTAGTATTAATGACTAACCATTTCTTGTGCAATTTCCAAGCCACTAAGTTTTTCAGGATAGTAAGTTGGCCAATTGTCCATCTCTTTTAGAATCTCATCTTGGCTACTATTTCCGAAGAAAATATGGAAATGTGCTGAAGTTGTTGGATCTATTTGATGATCTGAAAATTGGACATATTGGTAAGGGTTATCTGCAGCTTGACTGTCAGTTGCTGTGAAGAGATAACGGACACCTTTTTTACCAGAAGCATAAGTCAAAATCTTATAACCATCATAACGATAAGTGTGTGTCACGCTACTTCCATCATTCTTTGTAAAAGTCATGGTCATCTTTTTACCATCAATAGCAATTTTAGAAACATCTGTTTGATAGCCCTTAGTGTAGTACTCTTTATACTCTTGTGCGGTTTTATCCTTATTCAATAGAGCTTTGTATTCAAATACTTGATCTAAAGTACCATCTTGGAGGTAAGGATAGACCGATTGCCATTCACCAGACCAATCAGAAAGTTCCCTATCTTTGACATCTTTGTCATCAAAGTAACCATTTTGGACTGTTTTCTTATCATCGCTTCCTGTTTCAGGTTGGATAGCTTTACCTTCAACATCTGTTGTTAAACGAAGGTTTTTAAGATTCTCAGTCATAACACTGACATAATCTTCACCTTTTTTCAACTGTTCCTTAGTTAGTGATTCAATTGGATTTAAAACTGCTGTCTTAACACCTACTTCATTAGCTAAGGTTTTGGCAACGCTACTTGAAGCATTTTCCTCAAAGTAGATATAGTTAATGTCATATTCTTTGACATACTTAGAAAGGCTAGCGATACGTTTTGCAGATGGATCAGATTCAGCTGATACACCAGAAATTGGTACTTGTGTCAAACCGTAATCTAAAGCAAGGTAGGCAAAAGCTGAGTGCTGGGTAACAAAACTTTTCTGTTTCGCTTGACTGAAGGCTTCAGTATACTCCTTATCCAAAGTCTTTAATTTTTTAAGGTATTTCTCGGCATTGGTTGTAAAGACTGCTTTTTTATCTGGGTGTTGAGCAATCAAACCGTCCCTAATAGTTTCAACTAATTTTTGAGAACGTTTAGGTGAGAGCCAAACATGAGGATCATATTCGTGGTGATGCTCTTCTCCACCATGATCATGATCTTCTTCCTCTATTCCAGGTAAGAGAACCATGCCTTGACTTGCCTTAATGATTTTTGTATTTTTAGTGTTGATAGACTTTTCAACTTTTGGAACCCAGGTTTCCATATTTTCATTTAAGTAGACGAAAGTGTCTGCTTTTTCAATGTCAGCGACATCCTTAGTAGATGGTTGAAAATCGTGGGCTTCACTACCAGCGGGAATAAGATAAGACACCTCTCCCTCATCACCAACAACCTGCTTGGTAAATTCATAAACAGGGTAAAAGCTGGTCACAACCTTCAAGTCACTATTTCCTTTTGAACCATGGTGACTAGTCGTATAATAAATACCTGCACCAGCAGCTAAAACAACTGCTGCTATTCCTGCTAGGCCAAAAATGCGTTTCTTTTTCATGATATTCCTTTCAAAATACTTAACCAGTTAATAGTTTACTGGTTAAGTATATCACACTTCATTTATTTTGCAAGTACTAAAATAAAAAAATTGAAATATTTCGATGAAAAAGAATTATTTGATATACTGGAAATATCATTTGGAAAGTAGGTTACACATGTTTCGTAAATTAACCCTATATCTTTTTTTATTGCTTGCATCCATTGGCCTGACTTATGATACACAATCATACACCTCAGGTGCCTTGTCTGGTTCGGCATACGGTATTATTGGACTATCAACACTGATTGCCTTATGTTATATCGTACCAGGAATATTTCTGATTCTGTACTTAGGCAAGAGATGGCAGGTGAAACCACTTGTTCTCATATTTGCTCTAATTGGTGGAGTCTTTATCACAGGATGGATAGCTGGTTATGCCAATACCATTTCTCACGATTGGGTAACTGCTCATCTTTCTTCAAAGAGTTTCTTCTACCGCTTTGAGGATGCCCTTATGGCTCCCCTAGTTGAAGAACCCCTAAAACTAGCAGCTTTTCTCTTTGCTATCTATATGGTACCAACGAAAAGTTACAAGGGGATCTTGCTTGTTGCTATTACGGCAGGTCTTGGCTTCCAGATTAGTGAAGACTTCTCCTATATTCTTTCAGATTTGCCTGACGGTTTTTCTTATACGATTTCAGGTATTCTTGGTCGAACTATTGGTGCCGTATCATCTCACTGGCTTTACACATCCTTCCTTGCTATGGGGCTAGTCCTTATATGGCGTTCCCGTCAAAAACTCATTAATTCTAAATACAGTCTTATTGGTATACTTTATGCTTGCGGTGCTTTTGCTGCACACTTTGCTTGGAATTCACCTCTTCGAAATTTAGAAAGCGATTTGCCATGGGCATCAGGCCTTCTCATTTCACTCAATCTTTTCTTCTTTATTACGCTTTATCAGCTCCTCTCGAAACTGGATAAAGAAAACAAGTAATGTTTACAATACTAAAAAACCTTTCCAATTTTATGGAAAGGCTTTTTTGATGACTTTAATCACTCATAGAAAAACGATTGGTCATCAAATTACTTGCATCATCTAAGACTTTTGCCAATAGTTTATCTGTTTCTGACTGAATCTTATCACTAATTTTTTGATTTTCAGCTTCAAAATCAATACTCTCACCATTTGCTAAAGCAGTATCTACATGATTAATCATAGCATGGCCAAGAGCCATAGTTATTTCTACATAAGCATCCAAATCAGCTTCATGCTGTTGGAAATGAGGATCACAGATAGCAGCAATCAAGCGATTACTCCAGTAGAAATTATCTGTATCCACTTTATCAGTTGTTTGACGGAAATAAGCAGGTGTTGTTTCCACCTGAGTCCAGAATGGCACCATTGTACCAAATGGCATTGATCCATAGGCTAACCACTGAATACCAGTTGTTTCTGATGGTTTGTTAGGACGCATTTGCAAGAGAGCTGTTTGACTAGTACGGTTAATACCGATTGGACGGAATTGGCGTTGACTCACTGCGTCCCCTTGAGGTCCATAAGGATCATAAGGCGTGTCTTGGTAATGAAGACTCAAAACGTATTTAACATCTTCAACTGTAATTTTGCGGTATGGTTTTTGGCACCATGGAATAAAGAATGATTTTGGATCATAATCTTTTTCTGGGTTCAAGAATTTCTGCATTGCCCAGGCACGTGGTGTATTATAATGACGATCCTTATCTCGTTGGCTACCAAAAGCATAACGTGGATTAAAGTGTTCATTAGAATAAGTCAAATCCAAGTGATGTTTATTAATAAAATCTCGAATGTCTGGTGAGGCTAAATAGTCGTCTGGATTTTCAAACTCATAGTGATCGATGCCAAGTTGGTTTGGGTTAGTGACATAGGCATCGTCTGGAACACGTCTTGCAATCCAATGGTGACCACCAATGGTCTCTAGCCACCAAATTTCTTCAGTATCTGAGAAAGCAATACCATTAGATTCGTAAGTTCCGTAAGTTTCAAGAAGTTGCCCCAAACGAAGGACACCTTCACGCGCCGTCTTGATATATGGCAAGACCAATGTTAACATATCCTCTTCTCCAAAACCATCTTTAACAAGAGGGTCTGCACCGAGTACACGCGCATTGGTGGTGATTGTTTCTGTTGCACTCATGGCAACATTAGCTGAGTTAATACCAGCTTCACCCCAAATACCGTCTTTCCCAAGCGCATCTGGGACAGAAGTATAACGTAGAGGATTATCTGGCAAATCAATTGAAAAATTGCTAAGCACAGACTGGTAATGACGTGGTTGGTCTTCAGGGGTCACGACGAGAAATTCTTTGGGCGTAAAAACGCCTGATTGAGAATCCTCAGTACGTGCAATCATGGTAGAGCCGTCATATGAGGCTTTCTTACCTACTAAAATCGTTGTACAAGCCATAAAAGCTTCCTTTCTACTTACAAATCGTCCGCAATCTTATTGATTTTTCTGAGACGATGGTTAACACCACTCTTGGTCAGAGGAGGTTCTATACTATCTGCGATCTGCTGGATAGAGTAATCTGGGTTGGCAATACGGAGTTGGGCAATTTGGCGCAGCTCCACCGGTAAAATTTCCAAGCCAACCGTATCCATAATCTTGATAATATTATTAATTGTTTTCATGCTAGCACTAATCGTTCTAGCAATATTGGCTGTTTCCGCATTATTGGCACGATTCAGATCATTTCTGGTTTCTCGCATAATTTTGACCTCTTCGAAGGTATCCTTAGAGTTCATTGCGCCAATAACAAGGAGAAAATCCATAATGTCCTCAGCTTTTTGAAGATAGGTCACAAACCCATTTTTATGACTCAAAACCTTAGCATCGAGCATAAATTTTTTCATGAGAGAAGCTAAATCCTCTGCGTGGTCTTGGTAAACGGAAAAAATTTCTAATTGATAACGACCTTTTTCAGGATCACGTACTGTTCCAGTCGCCAAAAAAGCGCCTCGTAAATAGGACCTTCCAGCTTCGTCATCTTCCATTACTGATGTTTCAATACCTGTTTCAAAGCCAAAGAAAGAATCCGCCAATTGTAAATCAGACAAAATATCATTGACATGGTCAGCGACAAAAACCGTGTAAACACGATTTTTCTTGAGATTGGTCTTGTTGTGATGTCTCAATTCAGGATTACTCTGATAACGACTTTCCATTAATTGGTAGATATGTCGCGCAATCTTTGCATTTTCTGTTGAGATGGAAAGAGTCAAGCCTTGATTAGTCAATCCAACCGAACCAGACATCTTAATCAATGCTGACAACTCAGCCTTGTCTTTGCTTGAAGCAGCAATTATCTCTTCTTTAACCTTAATCGTAAAACTCATGACTTGTTCCTCACTAGGTGCATGAGCTCATCCACTACCAAGTCACCATGGTGGAAGGCACCACCATTTTCAAGTCGCAGAAAATTAGAAGACACAACTGTTTTAGCTTCACGACGTAAGCCCTCAAAATCATGCTCAACCTGAACAAGGTATTCATCAAATTTATTACTAGCCATGTATTCCTTAGGTACTTTCTTAATATTAACTAGGACATTGTCAATCACATCAGAGCCAAGATGACGATTAAGAACAGCCACATGGTCGGCATCTGAGAATTGTTCAGTTTCTCCGTACTGAGTCATAATATTACAAATGTAAGTCACATCAGCCTTGGTCTCGATAAGAGCCTGACGAATCTCTGGTATAACTAGGTTGGGCAAAATCGATGTATAAAGAGATCCAGGACCTAAAACAATCATATCACTATTCATAATAGCATCAACAACCTTACGACTGGCCTTAGGCTCTTCGTCATTATAGGTATTGGTCACATAAACGCGTTCAATCATGCCATCATACTGGGCAATACTACTCTCCCCTGCTACTTCATGACCATCTTGAAAAACGGCATGAAGCGTCAAAGCTGTCTCACTAGCAGGATAAATTTTTCCTGTAACGTGGAAGAACTTCGTCAGAAGCTGCATGGCATTATAGGTAGATCCCTGCATTTCTGAAATTCCAGCGATGATTAAATTTCCGAGTGGATGACCAGCCAAAGCACCATCGGTTTTATCAAAACGATATTGGAAAACTCTTTCATAAAGTTTAGGCATATCACTCATAGCTACCAAAACATTACGCAAATCCCCTGGAGGTGTCAGTTGCATGATATCACGCAAATCTCCCGAAGAACCGCCATCATCAGCTACAGTTACCACAGCAGTGATATCAACATCCTTATGACGCAAACTACGAAGAATGACTGGGATACCAGTTCCCCCACCTATTACTGTAATTCTTGGTTTTTTCATGAACGATTCACTGTCTCCTTACGTCGATCCTTATCACGATGTGTTTCATTGACTGTCCAATCATTTTTCAAATCTTGAGCCAGACGATGTGCAAAGGCTACACTACGGTGTTGACCACCAGTACACCCAACAGCAATGGTAAGAACAGACTTACCTTCTTTCTTGTAGCCAGGCAAGATTGGTTTGATAAGCTGTGTCAAATGATTGTAAAACTCTTCTGATTCCTCATGTTTCATGACATAATCAAAAACCTCTTTATCCAAACCTGTGAGGTTGCGAAGTGCAGGATCATAATAAGGGTTTGGCAAGAAACGGACATCAAAAACCAGGTCTGCATCCAATGGCAATCCATATTTAAAACCAAAACTCAAAACTTCAATACGGAAAGAAGATTGGTCTTGTTCAGATGAGAACTGTTCAGAAATAGCCTTACGCAGTTGGCGTGGAGTCAATTCTGTCGTATCTACCACGTTTTGACTCAAACTCTTAAGCGGTGACAAAAGCTCACGCTCTAACTTGATGCCATCCAAAACACGGCCATCTGCCGCTAATGGGTGGCTACGACGTGTCTCTTTATAACGAGAAACCAATTCACCATCCGTGGCATCCAAGAATAGAATCTTGAAATTAAGTTCCTCATTACTTTCCAATTTATCCAGAATATCGTTGATCTCATCGAAGAACAAGCGACTACGCATATCAACGACAAGAGCAATCTTATCTGTCTCTTCACTATGTTTTACCAATTCGATAACCTTAGGTACCAAAGAGGGTGGCATATTATCAATGGTGAAGTATCCAATATCCTCAAAAGATTGAATTGCTACAGTCTTACCTGCACCACTCATCCCTGTTACAACAACTAAATTAATTTTTTTCGTTCCCATGAGACTCCCTTTCTAGTCTTTCTTCTTTCAAGGCACGAATATCGTCTGACATCTTCTCAACTTGTTGGCTAACCCCCATAATCATTTCTGTCTGCAATTTTTGAATTGTCAGAAGATCTGATTGGTCTTGTTGAACCAAGTGGTCAATTTTTTCATGCAAAAGTCGGATTTCTTCCTTAGACTGGGTATTGACGTGATAGTCGTTACGCGCTTGTAAACGGTCGTAATCCGATGCTCGATTCTGACTCATCATAATCAATGGTGCCTGAACGGCCGCTAGAGTAGACAAGGCCAGATTCAACAGAATAAATGGATATTTATCAAAGGCAATTCCAAAGGGTTGAACAACATTCAGCCCCATCCAAATAGCCATAAAAGCAACAAATGACAAGATAAAAGTCCAAGATCCACCAAACCGGGCCACTTCATCCGCTACTTTTTGGCCAAAAGTAATTCTACTATCCAATTGTTCCTGGATATCCTGATCCTCGTACAACAAACTTTTGGTGACATCGTGAACAGTTTCCCGAACGTGTTCGTTTTTCTCATTAGCATTAGAAATAACTTCATCAAGAAAAACTAACCTATAGTCTAAAAGGCTGATATTACTAATAAAATCATTTCCTCGTAAATCAGGGTAATCTTTTTTCAAAAGCACCTGCAAACGACTATTTAGACGTTCGAAATAGGAGCCATCGGTTTCATCGAACCACTCTTTTGAGATATAATCCTGAACTCTCTTAACCTGCATATTTTCGCCTTCTTTCTAGGCTCTATTATACCATATTGAAAGCTTAAACGTTCAATAGATAAAGGAAAAGAGTCCAAGACTAACCTCAGACTCCTCCATTGTTGGGACAATTAATTTAAACTCTTCTTATTGGTAATTTAAAGTCCAGTAGTAAGTACCGTCACCAGCGACAACACAAGCTACTGCTGCTTGAGTAGCATCTGGACTCATGAGAAGTTCACGAATACCACTACTCAACCATTTATTGGCTACAACTGAACCATCAGATTCACGACGATAAACAATACCATCACTGCTGTAAGTGTGTGAAATATCTTTGGCATGTGGAAGGGTTGTGCTATTGTATAGATCATCAGACCATGTAAGTGCTGGTAAACCAGCTGATGTACGTTGCGCATTGATTTCATTAAAGGCAGCCTTAGCTGAGTCCACTTCAACGTAATCAGAGTTTTCAGTTGGTTCTACATGATAAACAAATTTAACATAACCAAATTCAACATCACTATATTTTTTGTCGTCAACACCGCTCTTGAGATTAGCTGTAATAACATAGTCACGTGCCCAAGCACTGCCTTTAGAAGCGTTGAAGTTGTCAACATCTTCAATTTCCCAAGTTACATTACAATCCCAGCCAGCATTATCTAAGAATTTTGGAGCAAAATTCTTAATAACATAATCTTTGAATTCATCCACATTTTGGAATGGCAAAGCTTCACCTGCTTTACCAGTACCAACAACATTTTCAGAATACAATTTAACACTTGATGCGTTGTCATCGTACATGTATTCATCGTTTCCTGCTGGTTTATGGAAGTCTGGGTCAAGCTCAGGGTCATCATTGGCAGTACCATTGTAGAGTTTCCACTTACCATCAACCCATTTGTAGTAACCATCGATACCACGAGCATTTTCTTCATCAGTCATAGCCACACGGTAGTAATAGGTACCGTTGTCATCTACAAATCGTGGATCTGAGTACATGCGATAATCTGTTGGTGGCAATGTTGGTTTTGGCAACTTATCATAGTCAATGTTTGTTTCAGGCGCATATGGTGGTTTTTCAAGTTCAGGAGCTTCAGAACTTGTTTCTGATGTTGAACCTGTCTCTGAAGTTGCTGCTGAAGAAGAGTCAGACGTTACAGCAGAACTTGAGTTACCAGTTGAAGCCGCTTCTGAAGTTGAATTACCTGTTGAAGCAGCATCTGAAGTTGTGGCAGAGGTTGAATCAACGGTTGATGGTGCTTCTGAAGTTGCAGACGAAGTTGAATCTACAGTTGACGCTACTTCTGAACTTGCTGATGAAGTTGAATCTACAGTTGACGCTACTTCTGAACTTGCTGATGAAGTTGAGTCAACAGTTGATGGTGCTTCTGAGGTTGCAGACGAAGTTGAATCTACAGTTGAGGTTAGCTCTGAACTTGCTGATGAAGTTGAATCCACAGTTGACGCTACTTCTGAACTTGCTGATGACGTTGAATCTACAGTTGAAGTTGTTGGAGCTTCAGAATCTGTGCTTGAAGCCTTAACAAGCACCCACTTACCATTTGAATAATAGTAATAATCGCCATTATCTTTCAAATAATAGTGAGTACCATTTTCGTAACGGTAGTGAGGGTCATTTCTCAAAACCTCATAACCTGTCGTTGGTGTATTGTTAGAACCACTATTGTTGTTATTATAGTCACCACCACGAACCCAGCGTCCGTTATAGTTAACATAGTAGCTACCATCACTCAAGATGTAGTACAAGTAACCATTGCTATAGCGGTAAGTACCTGATTCGTTGTAGTTGTTGTAACCAGGATTATAGTTGTCATAGTTATAATTATAGCCATAGTTATAGTTTGGATAGTAATTATTGTAACCGTAGTTATAGCCATAATTGTAATTATAGCCTGGATAATAACCATTGTATCCGTAGTTATAACCATAGTTTGGATAATAGTTGTTATACCATGGATTATAAGAATAGTTATTATAGTAACCTCGGCCATAATAACTATCGGCCTGTGCATGATCATTACCAACTACCGTTGGTGCTAATATTGCTGCCCCTAAAATAGCGCACGAAAATAGACGTAAACTTTTTCTCATTGTCTTCATCCCCTTTTTTAAAAACAAATATACCTTTTATAAGCAAGCGCTTACGCTTCTGTTTACATTTTAATTGTAGGAGATAATACTTCTATTGTCAAATTATTTTAATAATAGAAGTTTCTAAGAACAGACCAATAAAAAACTAACAATGACCTTACTTTTGCTTGTAAAAAATAATTGATCAGCTTTCTTTCACACCCTAAAGACAGGTGTTTAACAAAATAAAAAAGCCCTTAACATAAGGACTTTTAGCATGATATTAACGATTATCAATATTTTCTGGGTAAAGATCGTGATTAAAAAGACGTTGCTCTGCCATCTTTTCATACTTAGTTTCTGGACGGCCATAATTATAATAAGGGTCAATAGAAATACCACCACGAGGTGTAAATTTACCCCAAACTTCTAAGTAACGAGGGTTCAAAAGCTCCACCAAATCTTTACCAATAGTATTAATACAGTTTTCATGGAAGTCTCCGTGATT
>OKBV01000469.1_pt1 | contig 9914 bp, 6 predicted proteins | sample 1614461 | NCBI WGS metagenome assembly OKBV01 (sample SAMN04436941, study PRJEB24849) | human gut metagenome | biome: human gut; feature: NICU; material: stool | host: Homo sapiens | place: USA: Saint Louis, MO | collected 2009-11-12
GCGAGTTGGTAAAGTTTTTAAAGTTTACGCAATAACCTCGTCCGGTGCTGCAAACTGGAACCCGCGATCCCGAATATCAGACGCTAGAGGACGGGCAGAGCGCCGCCAGCGGCAAGCTCGCTTGCACTAGCTTGGGCGAATCCGTCCAGTGCTGGAACGCCCAGACCGGTAGCGGATTCAAAATTGGGCCGGCTGGCATAGCCAAGCTCTAGCCAATCACTCCCCAGAACGCCACCTTCGCCCTGAACGGAAAACATCCTTATACAAGACGCCCGCCTGGGCTCACCAGTCACAAGACCGGGTCCAGGCGGGCGGAAAGTATTGCTGAGGCTAAGCCTGCTCTTCGGCAGCCTCCGCCTCGGCGCGAACCTTGTCCATGTCCAGGTCGCGTACCTGCTGAATAATCGCTTCCAGCTCGGAAGCGGACATGACGCCCGCAGTGCGGAATACGCCCACACCGTCACGGAATGCCATGACGGTTGGGATGGACTGTACCTGTGCCATCCCGGCCAGTTCCTGCTGCGCATCGGTGTCTACCTTGCCGAACACAATATCCGGGTGCTTCTCGGATACCTTGTCGTAGATCGGCGAGAACTGCCGGCACGGGCCACACCAGGTAGCCCAGAAATCGATGAACACAATGCCTTTTTCGACAATCTGTGGGAAGTTTTCAATGGTCAGTTCTTGGGTTGCCATGACTCTCCTTAAAAGTTAGAGGGCACTGGAAGGCTAAAGGCCCAGCCAGTTTACTTTAGCGCCGCGGCGACTACTTCCTGGGCGGCTGCTTGAACCTGCTTCAGGTGATCGTCCCCTAGGAACGATTCAGCATAAACCTTGTACACGTCCTCGGTGCCGGAAGGCCGCGCAGCGAACCACGCGTTCCTTGTAGTTACCTTCAGTCCGCCAATGGGAGCGTCGTTGCCTGGAGCCTTCACCAATTTGGCGGTGATGGGCTCGCCAGCAAGCTCGTCAGCTGCCACATCCTGAGGCGAAAGCGCCTTCAGCTTGGCCTTCTGTTCCTTGGTAGCCGCAGCATCAACGCGCGCGTAGGAAGGCTTCCCGAAGCGCTCTACCTGTTCCTTGTGAAGCTGCGAGGGCGTCTTCCCAGTAACAGCCAAAATTTCGGATGCCAGCAGCGCCATGATGATGCCGTCCTTGTCAGTGGACCACACCTCGCCGTTGCGGCGCAGGAATGAGGCTCCCGCGGACTCTTCGCCGCCAAAGCCAATGCTGCCATCTAGCAGGCCGGGCACGAAGTACTTGAAGCCTACTGGTACCTCGATCAGGTTGCGCCCCAAGTTGGCGGCCACCTGGTCGATCAACCTGGAGGAAACCAAGGTTTTGCCAACCGCGCAGTCGGCAGACCACTGCGGCCGATGCGTGTAAAGGTATTCGATCGCTACGGCCAGGTAGTGGTTCGGATTCATGAGCCCATCAGCGGTGACAATGCCGTGGCGGTCGGAATCTGCGTCGTTGCCGGTCGCAATGTCGTATGGGGTGTGCCCATCCTTGTCGGGAGTCATCGCGTTTAGCAGCGATGCCATTGCCGAGGGCGAAGAGCAGTCCATGCGGATCTTGCCGTCCCAGTCCAGGGTCATGAAAGACCAGGTGGGATCGACGGTGGGGTTTACTACGGTCAGGTCTAGCGCATACTTCTCGGCAATAGCGGCCCAGTAGTCTACGGAAGCGCCGCCGAGCGGGTCAGCGCCGATGCGGATGCCAGCGTCGCGAATGGCGTCCATGTCAATGATCGAAGCTAGATCGTCTACGTACGAACCCAGGTAGTCGTAGCGTTCCACGTGCGCATCGGAAAGGACTTCGTCTGCCGGAATGCGGGGAATGGATTGCCAGTCGGCTAGCAGTTCGTTAGCGCGGTCCGCGATGGGACCGGTCGCGTCGGTGTCTGCCGGGCCGCCAGTAGGCGGGTTGTACTTGAAGCCTCCGTCGCGGGGCGGGTTGTGCGAGGGCGTAACCACGATGCCGTCAGCCAGCCCGTTCCCGTCGGTACGCACCCCGTGCCTGCTATTTGCTCCGTTGGCATGCAGGATCGCGTGCGAGACGGCGGGGGTGGGAGTGTAAGAATCGCGGGAGTCGATGCGGACGGTGACTCCTGCCGCAACAAGTACTTGCAGGGCGGTGCGCCAGGCCGGTTCGGACAGGGCGTGCGTGTCGCGGCCAATGAAAAGAGGGCCGTTGATGCCGTGTTCCTTGCGGTATTCGACAATTGCCGCGGTGGTGGCAACAATGTGGGCTTCGTTGAAAGCTCCATCAAGAGAGGAGCCGCGGTGCCCCGAGGTGCCGAATACGACTTGCTGATCTGGGTTATTAGGATCAGGCACTATGTCGTAGTAGGCGGAGAGGACTTCGTCGACGTTGATGAGGTCTGCGGGTGTTGCTTTAGTTCCAGCTCTTTCGTGCATACTCCTATTGTGCACGCCAAACCTGGCAAAAGCCTGCGATATTTCGGCCTATTTCATTAGACGGACTAGATTCTCAGAAAATGGAGGCGGACCCGTAGGTCCGCCTCCACGTTGCGTTTTTGCTGTTTATTAGCGCAGCGATACCTGCCGCGAGACGATACCAGCCTTGGCACGCCTTTCGGCGTCGGTCAGGTTGGAGGCATCCTTCAGAGCCGCGTCTAGTCCCTTGCGAAGCGCATCTAGCGGTTCGGCTAGGTCTGCACTCAGGTGGTCGATTTCGACCTCGTCGGAAAGCTGGAATACGGGAGCGACTAGACCGCAGGCGCGGAAGGCCCCAATGAATTCGCTGCCTTCGCCAACGTTCAGCTTGCCTGCCGCGCGCAGCCGGGCGAGGGCGTTCAGCACGTCCTCTTCCTCTTCAGACAGCACCCACCGCAGGAACGGGTGGGTCATGTCGGCCCAGTAGGCGCCGCGGTTGCCCGCAACTTCGCCCATCTGCACGATAGAATCGGCGGATTCTTCAATGGCGTGCTGCACCTCGGGGGTGCGTTCGGTGGCGTCGTCTAGCCAGAACTCGAAATCGTTGTGCAGGGTGAAGGTGCCCATCTCGGCGGGATCAAGCAGATCGGTCAGAGCCGGCGCCTCGGTGCGCGGGTCCAAGCCTTCAATGGTTGATCCAGGCTGTGCCTGCAGTGCCCGGTCAATGACCAAGGCCAGGTCGTGGGCGGCATCCCCACTGCGGTTGCGGGTATTCAGGGCCACCTTGATGGTGCCGTCGTCGTGAATCAGTGCCTGCGCGTTGCGGGGAAGCATGGTGCAAAGGATGATCGGAGTGTCCTTAGCAGTCACCTGCAAGGTGGCTGCGGGCAGGATCTCGCGCATGGCAACCAGCTCGATCTCGCGAGCAAAACCAGCGAAGGGGCGTTCGTTGAATTCTACGGTGAAGGCCTCTTGCTTCGGGGCCTTCTTCTCATTTTCGGCAACGAGGGCGTCGATTTGGGCCCGGCGGGCCGCGTACTTAGCCTTGCGGCGTGACTTTTTACTCATGGTAAATAGGGTACCTGGCGCAGTCTATTTTCCCTATCTTTGCCCCGGCTGCGATGTGGTTTCTTTGCAATTTTTATGTAAAATGACTACGTAGATTTTATGCCGTGTGGGACACCTCCCGGTACTGGTCTACACTTGGTAACGCCCATTCGCGCAGACAATAAAAGGCCAGGAGATCGAGTGTCTGACACACAAACTCGCAAGGTTGCGGTTGTAATCCCAGCTAAAGATGAACAGGACCGGATAGCCGGTACCGTGCGGGCTTGCAAAGCTATTCCTGGGGTCGACCTGATTGTTGTGGTCGATGACGGTTCTTCCGACGACACGCAGCAGGTGGCCCGTCATGCTGGCGCAGCTACGGTGCGACACACGGTGAACCGTGGCAAGGCTTCGGCCATGGAGACGGGCGCCAACATTGTGGCGATGCACGATGCCGAGGGCGCGGAGCCGCACCTACTTCTTTTTATTGACGCTGATCTGGGCGAATCTGCTGCCGAAACTACGCCTCTTGTCGAGGCCGTAAATCAGGGCCGCTGCGACATGGCGATCGCGGTTCTTCCCCCTCAGCCTGGCGCTGGTGGGCGGGGATTTGTTACCGGCCTGGCCCGCAACTCGATCGAATGTGCGGTGGGGTGGCGTCCCACCCAGCCGCTGTCGGGGCAGCGTTGTATTACTCGGGAGGCCTTTGATGCTGCCCAACCGCTCTCTAGCGGGTGGGCGGTAGAAACCGCGCTGACTATTTCGGTTTTGGGGGCCGGCTACACCGCACTGGAAGTGCCCTGCAACATCTCTCATCGCCCTACTGGCAACGATTTGCGCGGGCAGCTGCACCGGCTAGGCCAGTACCGGGACGTAAAGGTAGCCACTGTGCGGCTGCGCCTGGAAGGGTACTACTTGAAGCCGGAAAATTATGCTGCATCGCAGCGCATGCAGCGCGATTTCCAGCCCTATCAGGTGCGTTCCAGGTAGTCGTTTCGCACTAGCGCATCCAAGATGGTGTCCGCTGCTGCCGGGATTGCCATGATTGCCGCCACCCCTGGCAGAACGATTCCCGAATCATTTAGAGCGAAGGCCATCGCCTGCGTGGTTAGGAGTGCCCACGCGCAGGGGTGAACCCACTTGGGCAGTGCACGTAGGCGCATCCGCGTTCCGGTTTTGGGAAGGGTAGTGCCAGCGAGCTTCGCGATCTTCACCGCCGCCTTGTCTATCACCCGCGTGACTTGTTGCGGCAGGCGCATCCTTGTTCCTCGCAAGCGCGGGTAGGTGTAGCACAGCCACACTGCCACCGCGACGAGGGCGGCCAATACCACCCAGCGCAGGGTAGAGACGCTCAGTAGGCGCAAATTGGTTTGTAGCTTTCCAACAATGATGGGCAGCATGTCCCCATCTAGGGTGGACTGCACGAACCGACCCAGGTGGGTGCGGGAGGCGGGCGGACGCATCCAATCCAGTAGGGCAACTAGGCCGGCTCCGCCAACCATTGCCAGCGCAATGGGAACTACCCACCGCCAGCGCAATCGGTACCCGCCGATCAGGATTACCAGCACCGCAATGCCGGGAATAAATGCCAGTATTCCGCCAAAATCGGCGCCCACTGAGGGTGCTGCGTCAACGTATAGGAAGAGGGCGCATACGCCTAGTACGGCCACGGTCTTTACCCACTGCTTGCAAAATTGGCTGCCTACCCACCCGGCAAGGAGGATGGTGCCCACGCTAAGTAGCGAGAAGGTCTCGTTTCCGACCCCGTAATAGCGCGCTGCCGCCAGAGAGTTGAAGCCGAACGGGGAATCGATCAATGCGCGCGTGCCAGTAATTACGTCTAGTGCGATCGCGAACGCGGTAGCCCCTGCAATGACCAGGGCGGGAGCGCCTGCCTGCCGCCACGGCCCGGCAAGAGTGGCCGCCGCCAAGAGCGCTGCCAGGGCTAGACTGCCTCCGTTCAGGGCTGCGTGCGTGTCCTGGAAGTGCCACCAGCAGAAGGCAGAGAGCGCCAAGGTGGCCAAGGGAATGGACGCGACGGTCAAACAACTAAACCGCAACAGGGCGCGCCAGAACCTGGCGATGTGGAAGCCTGCGCCAACCCCTAGCGCGAGCACGGCCAACACCAGGATGATCGTTACCGTGCAGGTCACCAGCATCCCGTAGAAGTTAGCGCGCGCGTCGCGCATTGCGAAAGCCCTATCGGCCTGGTCGGTTAGGAAGGCGTGGCGCACATTCATGGACTCATCGCCCAGGGCAATCTGGTTGGTGATGGCAGACCCGGCGCCGGGCATGTCAAAGCCCAACCAGTCGCCCACTGTTGCCGCCACATCTGGCAGCTGCACGATGCCGCGCTGCCGTACCGAGGACGAGCGGGCTAGCCCACCCTGCTTGGCCGGGCTCACGCCGGGACCAGCCAAGACGGCAGTTTGCATGTACGAGCGCACTCCGAAATCTGCCGATGAAACAACTATGAGGCGTGCATCCTTTGGGATGGCTTTTACTACGGCTTCGAGACGGGCCAGCTGCCGCTCGCCTTGCTTCTCTACCAGTTTTGCCCGCTGCGCATCGGTCGAGGCTTCTTGGTCGGTTTTGATCGAGAACGCTGTTTCGGGAACTTCGGCTGCGTCCTCGACATCTGGCTTAGACCCAACGCTTACTTCGGGATTGTCTAGGGAGCGCAACTCGGGACGTACCTGCACCTCGGTGGGTTCTTCACCAGTTTCTTCTTTCGCGTTACGGATGGCTCGGCGGGTCGCTGCCGCTGCGCGATCAGGGTTTTGCACCGTACTGATAGCGTTAGCGTCCACCACTGTCAGGTCGTATGTGCCCAGGTCCTTCGCAACGGTTGCTGCCAGCTCTTGGCTGTTTGCTGGCGCTTTTACCAGGGTTCCTTGCGGGATGCCCTTGGCGTTGGCGAGGGCGACTCCCGCCCCGTTGCCGATGGCGCGGGCGCGCAGGTTGTGCGCAGTAACGGCCTCGCCCAAGGCGCCCAGCGTGGGTTTGTTGGTCATCTGGGCCATGGCTTTCGAATAGTAGCCCCACCGCCGCAGAGCAGGCCTGGAGGAGGCAGCGTCGGCCTCGGGCAGCTGCTGCAGCGAACTACAAATCTCGTACCCGCCCAGGGAATTGCGCCACGCCCTCTGGCCGGCATTCAAAGTCAGCCAGGAATCGATGGGACAGGAGGGGCCAGACAGGGCTAACGGCACCAGGTTGGCGGAGATGCCGGATGCCGCCCGCTCGTACAAGCTGGGGGCTGTGCGGGCAGTGACCTTTTCCCACCGGATCCCCTCGGTAAACACGGCTACGACCGGTGCGCGGCCTGCCTTCGGGATTTGGTGAGTGTTGGCATCTGAGGGGCTCGCAGTGATAGCCGCCAGCGTAGCCCCCAAAAGGGCCGTGCAGACCAGGGCCAGCCCCAGGCGCCGAGGCCACCTGCGGGTTGCGGGCAGGCGAATAAAACTGGTTTTTCTTGCTGGCAAAGTGAGAGCCATCCTGAACAGCCCCCCGCAGATAAGTACCCCTACTAGCAGTAGCCCGATGGTCAGAATCAGCATTCCCGAGTCGTTGCTCAGCGAGGCAATGACCAGCAGTATCGTGGCCGAAAGAAGGACATTGCGGTGGTAGGCAGACACGCGCGTGCTGAACCGCGGCGAATACAGCACCACTGCAATGCAGCCGATAGCTATCACAAAAAGGCAAGCCGCAACTAGGGTCCCTGCCGATCCTGCTACGGTAAGCCACGCAGCGTGGGCTTTGCGCTGCACAATTGGCCAGGCTCCGCCCTCGATAACGGTGGCAACGAAGCGACCCAGGTGAGTGCGCGCCTGAGGGGCCTGCAAATAGTCAATGACCGCAAAGAGGGCGGTACCCGCGAAGGCGGCCACCACCGCAAGCAGCAGGTGGCGTAGGCGCACCTTCTTCCCCCGCAGCCAGGTGGACAGCAGCACGGTAACGAACAGGATTGCGGGTGGGCCACCGAAGTCGGCGCCCATGGTAGGAAAGCCGTCTATAACAGCCAGCGCCAGCCCCAGGACGGCGGCAAAAAGCGCGCTTCCGCTCCACGCTGCCAGGATCACGAAACAGACGGCCATCAGCGTGAACTCGGTGTTGCCGGAACCGTAGAAGCGGTTGCCCGCAATGGTGGTGGTGCCCGTTGCAGAATCTAGCTGCAAGGGAGCGCGACTAGCGATCACCCACGCGAAGACCACCAGGGTAATGGCCGCCAATACTACGGGCGCGTTAAGCGGCCTGGCCACGGACTGGGGGATATGAGGGCGAAGCCACCGCGCCACCCCGTGCGCAAGTGCTACTAGCACTGCCGCCACCACTACTAGGCAAGTAAGGGAGATGACCACTGCGCTCGCGGTGGAATTGGTATCGAAACGCCAGGTAGGAAGCAGGTTGGCAAGCAGTGAAGCAACCGGGATGGCAGCTGTTAGCTGGGCGAGGACGGTGGGCACTTTCTCTATTGCCCGGCCTTTGGACCGCCTGAAATACCTGGCCAATCCGATCAAGATGGTTACCCCGGCTAGCGTGAACCACAGGATGAAGAATGCCGGCTGGGTGACCCTAGCCGTGTCAGTTTTTACAGATCGATCCAGCAGGCTGGCGATGCGATCTGGGAAGTCTATTTTGCCGCTGCGTCCGGCGGTCCACACGGTAGCCCCCGGAGAATTCTCGGCGGGGGTGGCCCCTATGGATTGCAGAATCGTCTGCGTTAGGTCTGCTGTTTGTACCAGCCCGTCGCGGCGCAGCGAACCCGACTTTGCTAGCCCGGGGGCAAACGCGTCCGCCTGCATCGCCAGCAGTTGCAGGTGGGGTACTTGGTTGCCCTCGGCCAAAGAAGCAATAATCACCTGGGTGCCTTCGGGCAGGGCCTTCACGATCTGCGAGAGCTGGCGCACCTTCGCCCTCACCTGGACGCGATCGCTTGCCTTCTGATCCAACTGCGGGTAACCCCTTTGCGGGGTGGGATTTAGCTGGCCAGTAACCTGCGGCGGATTGGCCGGATCAACCGCGCCGGTATCCACCACGGTCACATGGTTTTCCCGCGCGGCAGTGGACACCGTGTCCGCTAAATTGCCCGTGTTCCGCAACACCGGCCGAGCTAGCTTTCCGTCCTTGTCGGCCAGCGCCAATGCCGCGCCCGGGCCAACTGCAACCGCCGATTTGCGATCCTGTGCCAGGGCCGCCTGCAAGTACCCGAGGCCCACCTGCCCGGCCGGTATCACGTCCGCAGTGAGCTGCTTCCATCCCTGTACCTGTTGGTCCCGTACTTGCGGGAACGCGCATTTGCCGCTACGCCTAGAGATGGTTGCCCGCTGCCCGGCGCCAAGCGACAGCCACCCGTCGGCCGGGCAAGACACGGCGGCGGTTGAACGCGTTACCAAATTCGCCACCACGCCCTCTTCGGCAAATTTTGCGAACGGACGCGAGGCAGGGTCGGAAAAATCTACGTCCTGCCAGCGCAGCCCGGAGGTGCCAAGCACAACCAGGTGCCCGTGCTGGCGCAGTAGGGGGGAAGGCTCTGCAACGGCCTGCCCCGGAAGCAATACCGCGAGCAAGCCAAGCACCAAAGCCACGATGGCTGTCTTGACCTTGGTTTCTACAGGCGGGCAAGAAATCATGGTTCAACTTTAGTCGAGTATCTTTTTAAAACACTGATAGGAAAGGCGGCAACCATGGCAGCAAAGCAGCAATCAAACGCTCAAAGATGGGCATTCCTAGGCCCCTTCGGCACATTTTGTGAGCAGGCGCTCAGCCAGGTGCTGCCAGAAGATGCCGAAGCGCTGCCCTGCACGGGCGAAAAAGCGGCGCTGGACGCGGTCCGCAACGGCGATGCGGTCCGCGCTGTTGTCCCCATCGAAAATTCTGTAGAGGGCGGGGTAAACGCCACTATTGATTCGCTCGGGCACGGTTCCCCACTAGTCATCGTGGGAGAGGTCTACGTGCCTGTCGGCTTCACCCTGTGCGTGCGCAAGGGAACTGCCCGCGAAGAGATCAAGCGCGTAGGTACCCACCCTCATGCGTGGGCGCAATGTCGCAACTGGCTTACCGAAAATTTGCCGGGCGTACGGCACGTGCCAGCCACCTCTACCGCTGCGGGCGCAAAGCTGCTTGCCGAGGGCGAAGCCAGCTACGACGCCGCCCTCTGCAGTGCCATTTCGGCCACCCGCTACCAGCTGGAAGTTGTGGAGGAAAACGTGGCGGACAATCGTGGTGGACGCACCCGCTTCGTAGTGGTGGCAAAGCCGGGTGTGCCTGGGCAGGCAACCGGGGCGGATAAGACGACGCTGCAGATCACGCTCCGTTCTAACGAGGCCGGCGCACTGCTGTCCATGCTGCAGCAGGTGAAGGCCCGCGGAGTGAATCTATCGCGTATTGAGTCCCGCCCGGTGGCAGCGCACCCGGGCACCTACTCATTCTCGGTAGACCTGGAAGGGCACGTGCGCGAAGAGCGCGTAC
>OKBV01000474.1_pt1 | contig 9841 bp, 7 predicted proteins | sample 1614461 | NCBI WGS metagenome assembly OKBV01 (sample SAMN04436941, study PRJEB24849) | human gut metagenome | biome: human gut; feature: NICU; material: stool | host: Homo sapiens | place: USA: Saint Louis, MO | collected 2009-11-12
CGGCATTCCTGCTGAACCGCTCTTCCGATCTCAGTTGATAATAATTCCTTGGGATAAAATCAAATGCATCCTCATATATCCCTGCATTTTTCATCGCCAGTTCCCTTATCTTCTGCCATCCCTCTGGTTTTGCAGGTATCGCCAGAAACTCAGGGAAGTCCCCGGCAGCATGACCCAGAAGTTTCGCCCATACACTCTTCCGTAAATCACATGCAAATTTTCTGTAAGGTGTAAGCTCTCCTGAACCGTCTATATCCTGATATCCCCCCTCCGTATCCGCTATCATCACCGCCAGTTCCGAATCCCTGTCTCCCAACTGACTGCGCTCATTGATATTCGCACTCCCAACCAGTACATAGCGGTCGTCCACGATCATCAACTTGCTGTGGACGTAAATCTGCTCCGTTACCGGCACGCCGCCCACTTCCGACCACGCTCGCAGATTCAGCAACGTCACATACTTCGCACATGCCTCATAGCTGATTTCTTCATACCATCGGTTCTTTTCACACTCTGTTTCCTTCGCCGGTATCTCAGAGCACCACTTTGCCCTTGAAATATTATTCTTCTCCAGCCAGCCTTTCACCCACAACGCCTGTCGCACCCGGTTCAGTAGACTACGGCTGCCAGATACCAGTGTCTGTCTCGTCTGGTGTATCTGCGCCACGATCGACGCTTCATCCAGTTTTCCTTCCGGATGTACCGGTAGCACTATACACACATGGAACGGTTGTGTGTGTTTCGCATAAATGGTCTGGCTTATTCTCTCTCCCAGCCATTCTGCTATCTCATTCTCCGGTTCTGCATTGGAATTACCGGGAACCGCTTTCGTCGCCACCGCCGCTATCTGACCGGACAGGCTTCCGGCTACCTCACTTAGCGGCGCACTGTCCGGAATTGACGGTTTTCCAAACGCCGAAATAAAAAACTGGTTCTCAATATAAATATAATGCTCCGCCTTGCTTATCAACTGGTGTACACTTCGATAAATATCATCCTGCTTCATTTTCGGCTCTCCGATACCTTCTGCATTCCGCATTTTCAGCGATGCGCTACGTAGCATCTGTACTTGGCAACCATTGGCACATTGCGCTGACGGATATCCTTCAGGAGCCACCAGATGCGGCTTACTCGTCTGTAACTCCGTATCGTGATCCTCGAGCTGGTAGCTGTTCCAGCGCCGGACAAAATTCCTTATCAGATCATCCACCACCGGACCACAGAGTCTGACCTGGTAATCCTGCCATGGCATCCGGGGCTGCACTGACGCATTCAGCCAATGATATGGCGATTTATATCCGTGGTCATTCACACTCTTGTCTTTGTCTTTGTCTTTGTCTTTGTCTTTGTATTTGTCTTCTTCTGCATCCGGACGTTGATAATACTGTGGTTTCAACACCGCTAAGGCAATGCGTTTTGCCGCTTCATGCTCCTGCTTTCTGTTCTGTTCCGCCTTCTGCTCTTCCTCCCATGGCCGATCTTCTCTTTTTGGTGGGTACGGTGAATGGACTAACTCATCCATCGGATCGTAGCCAATAGTGTCTGTCGTCACGAGCGTTCCTGGCTCCAGCACCGATTCAGTGTGGTACACGCAGGAATTGTATCGGTTCATTCCTTTCCGGCCTTCTGCATCAGCGACCAGGCTATATCCTTCCTGCCCGGTATTCTCATCATAACGCCCGTAGGCCAGGTCTATCCCCCCCACGAACGCGACGTTCTCATCCACAACCACACACTTCTGATGATGAGAAAAAAAGATACCGGACTGATCCCCGGCCAGTCGGACATAAAACGCTTCCCGCCCCAGGAAGGTATTAAGTGCGGCAAATACCCGTTCTGTGGTTTTTGCATACGTCTGTACCGGAGCGCGACAATTCCAGGGCATGATATAAACTTTCAGGTCTTTTTTTGTACGCACCTCATTGAATAATGCGTCAACCAGGCGAATATCCTTTGCCAGTTGCGCATCCCAGTTTACCTGCCAGCCGGTGATATAAATCGTTTTTTGGGCCTTTGCAAACTCATCAAGTAATGCCTTGAAGTACGCTTTCCCCCCCAGGAATGCATCTACTTTATTCCCTTCTGTATGTTGGGCAAAATTTTCAGATGGTCCACCATTCTGGCTGGTATAATTTACCCAATGGCTGTGGGTTGCTGTCGCTTCGTAGCTTTTTTCTTTTTCTTCAGTAAAATAGACGCTGCACGTATTCATTGCGTCATCAAGATTCATTGATGCCATGATTAATTGTCCCCTGCCAGTAAATCCAGTAATGATTCACCATCCGCCACGCCTGTTTCTCGTCTGACACATTCCCACAGTTCGCTTCCCGAACACGATTTAATGACCTGATTAAACTCCCGGTGATACCCCATCGTATCCTGCGCGTAAAAATCCTGTACTACCTCTGGTTGATCTATACCGGCCTGATAAAATGAAATTTTATGCGCACGGTTTCCCTCAACCAGCCATAACTGAGCGGGATTTTGTTGATATAAGCTCATCAGCTCACGCTGTTGCTCCTCTGTACTTAGCAGATAGCCAGAATTATCACTGTTTCCCGTCATTACCGACTGATCGGTGGTAATGGCCTGTAGATACGATGTCGCCACCACAATATGCCAGGGTTTTGTCATAAACGGCAGGCCGTTAACACCCGGCGCATCCTGTAACTTAATAATTGGTTTGTAATCTTTCGGTTCGGACAATGGCTCCTGGGCAGACTGCACAAATGCATCATCTTCCAGGTCCGGAACCGGTGGAAGTGGTGCCTGCATCAGTCCCGCCATGTTCATCGTATTCCGGTGATTCATAAACAGTTTGTCGGTTAAGCGACACGCCGGTTTTCCCTCAAAAAATACATCAAACGAGTGCGAGATCCAGTCTGTTTCGGCTCTATTTGTCCCCGATATCACGCCGCCCATGCTCCCCAGTTCATCAAGCACACTACGAACAAACTGCGAGCCCATATTGGCTATCATATTGCCGCCATCAGCAAACACGCTCGTCGTTCCCTTTACTAGGTCCGATGAATATGCTTCGTTTTCGTATGCCACCGGCACGCCAAAGGGCGGGGTTTTGCACACATCCGGCATCGTATTGTGGCTGACACCGTCGCTGCCTTTATGGCACAGCGTGAGTCCATTAATGTTAATTGTTATCATTCTTCCGCTCTCCCTGACATGACTATTGCGCCGCGTTGCCCGTCATCCGACGAGGAAAGCAGCAGCGTATCGCCGGGCTGTTCTGACGTATGAAGCCGCCATGCGGTTAGCGCTATATGCATCAGCAGGCTGGCGCATCCCAAATCGCCTGACGCCAGAACGGGCGTTTCCCGTATCATATCGTCATCGATATACTCCCCCAGCGCCGACAGGGTGAACCCCAGTTCATCCGCGCGATAAGGTTCGCCATTGGCATCACTCACAATATGATGCAGTGACGTGATTTTTGCTGTTTCCAGCGCCCGGAACGCCGCTGCACGCAGCCCCGAGCCCAGGCAGACGCCTTCATCTGAATACCGGATATTCTCCGTAGCCTGCCCTGTGCCACGAATATGGCACCATGGTGAATATTTGCCGGAGGATGATGCTATTACCAGCGCCGCCGCTCCCTCAGACGGGACCCGTCCGTAAGGGTTCTCCCGCGCAATGCGGTTATATAAGCGGTGCGCACCGTGCAGTAAATTCTCCTCTTCCAGCCATTTCAGGGTCGGCGGAGATAACCATGAATCAACAGCCAGCAGAACGCTGACGGCGCCTTCCGGCAATGGCGTTTCTGTCAGCTTCTTCATCAGGGCAACGGTTTCCGCACGTCCGCCATGCAGTGCCGTTACCGGGCAGTTGTTCCAGCCCGTGCTTTCCACCACGGCTTCCTGAGCTGCCCGCGTTAACGTGGGGTCAATTCCCGGTCTGTTCAGCGGGGGAAGTAACAGGCCCACCTGCGCTGGCGGCGTTTGCCTCAGACCGGGCAGAGAATTCATCAGATCCATCAGTACCTGACGAAGCAATAACCGGAAGCGCTCGTCCAGGGGCGCAGAGGCGATTTCCGGAAAATAGCAGGCTTTTACCGGTATCCGGCACCGGTCAGTCCACTGAAGGTGTTTACGCGTCAGAGAAAACTGGAGGTAATGAGCAATATCGGCCAGCGCCAGCGTGGGGCCGGAAGGAAATGTACAGGCGGCGGCAATAACTGCGGTCATAATAAAGCCTCCCATTCAGGGAATGTCGCGGGAAGCATTTTTGCCCTGACAAACAGGTCACGCTTGTCTGAAACCGTGGTGGATTCGAGCTGATTAATCTGGTGATGGCAGGGAAGCGTGCTATGCCAGACCAGGCTGACGCGGGGAAAATCAGGCTCAATAATCACACTGTGCAGTACCGCCCGGTGATCGCATATGCTTTCATCATAAAACCGCGTCCGAAATGCGGGCACGATACAGGGGAGTGAAAAAGTCAGTAATCCACCATGACCATAGCCGGGGGGCGTCATATTGCCCAGGCAGACGATTTCACCACCTTTTAATCTTCCTCCGGCATACAACGGTTGTGGCGCATACTGCCAGTAACGTTCATCCATATCATCAGGCAGGAGGGGAGCACGGTTACGTTGCCAGTCTGCGTCATACGTTCCGGCAAACTGTAAACGACCGGGCCAGTGTCGCGGCTGTGGGCCAAATCCGGGGAAATTATCTTCCCCGCAGAATTCAATATGCGGTAATGCCGATATGCCGGTTTCTGGTCGTTCGTCAACGGAGATGCCATCAGGATTGTAATGACTGCCGCAGAATGAGAAAAAAGCGCCCCGGCTCATATTGTGATAGCTGAGCGGCATTCGGGTAAACGTGGCGGGTTGATCATACTCTCTGCCGTTCCAGCGCCGCTCGCCATAAACACGGGCAAGCCGGATCATGTTGCCGACCTTCAGGCCGACAGGCAGCATAGTAACGGCTTTTCCATCCGGAGAATGGGCGCATCCGTTCAGCACAATGTCGGTGGCAGCTTTTGTCGGGCCGGTGTCCGGTTCATAGCGTAATGTAATACCGTCATCCTGAAATACCGCGCCGCTATGAACCGGAGGCTGAACCGCAGACCGTTTTGTCACACCGTCAGGCAGAATATCCCACGTTGCTTTTAAAACAATGGTCCAGATTTCTTCGCCCGAACCATTTCGGATCCAGCTTCCTTTTACCGCATAGGGCGTCTGGTTTTTTACCTGCCACATTCTGCTGCTCCCGTTACTGTTGTTTTTCCATCCGGCAAGATTGTCGTAAGACGACTCAGTTCACTTCAATGCGCCCCCCGGACAGCCGGTTAACACCTTCCGCATCGCTGAGAATGTACTCACCTTTGATGACCACCTTGCCGTTCGGGTAAAGCGTGATGCGTGATTTGCCGCAGCTCAGGGTGATTTTTTGTTGTGCCGTAAAAACCAGTTCTTCCGGTATGTCCGGTTTTTTATCCGTCAGTTGGGTGCTCTCATCACGCAGGATGGTCTCTTCTGAAATATGTTGCATTGCCGTTTCCTCATTCATTTTCACTTACCCTTTCTGGCGTTCCGCGGGCAGGGCCGCCCGTTCAGGGAATATCCCCAGACGCAGCAGCGCCAGGGACCGCAGATTCAGATACCCCTGCCGGAGTACCCGGTTCAGCCCCTCCGGTGAGGTCAGTTGCCCGCACAGATACGGGGTATTGTGGGCAAAATTTTCTCCCTGAGTTCGCCACCAGTCTGCAAATGCCGCGCGTTCAGGCCAGCCCACGCCCTGCTCAGGATCGCGCGCCGGAATGTCAGCGGAATCGGGGGAAGCAGGGGAGTAAACATCGTCATCTCTTTTACGCAACCAGCCGTCCTGCTCAGGCAACGAACCCGTGATCGCAATGACGGATAGCACGCTCAGACGGGCGTATTCAGGCGAATCAAAGTAAGTCAGCAGGGAAGGGATGTATCCGGGCAATCCGGACCAGCCCATCGCCTGTATCCGTAAGCGGGTATCCGGGCCTTCTTCGGTCAGCACACTTAACTCGCTGTGGGGAAGACCGGCCTGGCAGGTCAGCAGCGACCTGACGGCATGAAGCCGGATATCATCGCGTTCACTGTGGGCCAGTTGAACAAGATGCCTGATGGCGGTTCCGGTATGCTCATCGGTCAGCGGATGTGAACATAAAACAGCGCGACACCCTTGCAGGATGAGTTCATCCCGACCAGAGGAAAAAACCGTCTCCAGCGCCGGGACAAATAGTGGAGAAGTGCTGCGGCACAAAAAATTAAGCAGAAAATCAACATATCTTCCCTGTTCAATGAGTGTCTGGATCTCCTGCTGGCTGAACGCAACAGAGGCAGCCAGATCGCTTCTGACTACCGCCACATAAGCCCGGCAGGCAGGAAGCGACAGCATCAGCGGCCATAAAGCGGATTGTGCCGGCATCCAGCCCGCAACAGAAAGCAATACGGGTAACAGGCGGGGCAGCGCCTGCGACAGTCCGATACACCCTGACAGCAGAAATTCGTCATCCGTACTGGCGGCGAACAGCGCAGTGGCAAACAATTCTCCCGCAGACAACGGCTCCTGAAGCTGCCCCCGGAGATAAGCGGATGACAGTCCTTTCAGTAACGTCATCCCTTTCAGACATTTCAGCATTCGCTGATCAAACCGGGTCAGATCGCCGGGTGTGTGTGAATGCGAGGACAACAACACTCCGCGCATTCTGTGGTTCTGCGCCAGCATATCAGCGTATTGTTCTGCAAGTAGAGGACGTACTGTCTGACTAAGCATGAAGCGACCCCCGGTCAGTTAAAATGAACCGTACTGGCGACACCTTTTATACTGTCGTCGGCTTTAAACTGGATCTTCACGCCATTCAGCAGGATCGTGCCATCCTTGTTCATTTTCAGGACGCATTCCCCCACTTTGATGGTCAGACTGTCCGTTACCGTCAGGGTATAATCCTTCCCTACGGTAATATTCTGTGATTTTTCCACCGCCTCGGTATCGTCGCCGGTTACTTTACTGTTCTGATCATTACCCACATCTTTCTTGCGATCATGGGTAACGCTTAGCGTCTGATCGTTTCCTACGCTCGTACTCTGGTCATGCGTAACGCTGAGTGTCTGGTCGTTCCCTACGCTTGTACTCTGGTCATGAGTAACAGTGATTGTCTGGTCATGACCGCCCGCATTTTCCTTACCGACTGTTACCGTCTGGCCGAGTCCCACCGTTATCTTCTGGTTATTACCGATGGTCTCCGTATGGTCCACTTTCACATCCGTCGTCCGGTTATTCAGTACTTCGGTATCCATATTCTTCTGCGCGTGGATATAAACCTGCTCCTGGTCCGTCGCATCCTCAAACCGCAGTTCGTTAAACCCGCCGCCTTTGTACGTTTTCGACCGGATGGTCATCTGCGTCTTCGTGCCCGGCAGGCAGCCCGGGGAGCGGTTATCCTGGTGATAGGTGCGTCCCATAATAATGGGCTGGTCAGGGTCGCCGTTGAGGAAGTCCACAATCACTTCCTGGCCGACGCGGGGAATGGCAAGGTTGCCAAATCCGGCACCGGCCCATGGCTGTGACACCCGTATCCAGCAGGAGCTGTCTTCGTTGCCCGGGCAGTAGCGGTCCCAGTGGAACCGTACCCGCACCCGGCCGTGTTCATCGCAGAAGATTTCCTCGCCAGCAGGCCCGGTGACGATGGCGCTCTGCGGGCCGTCCACGGCGGGTTTTGGCAGCGGGGAAGAGCGCCATGTCCGGTCAGCCGGAATGACGTCAAAATTGTTACTCAGCGTGGTGCCCTGTCCCTGTCTGCCGTGCTGTGCCTGGGGCTGTTCCCCTTTCAGTACGCAACTGGTGACCTGCCACTCGCGGTTCAGGGTGAGGGAAGGGTGACCGGTCAGGGTGAAGCGTTTGCCGGGGTACAGCTTCGCCGAGTTGCTGACCCCGGCGGCGGTTTCGGCATCGTGGCGGAAGCCGTCAGCCAGGTAGCGGGCAAAATCCTGTCCGTGCTGCTCGTCCTTGAAGCGCCCCGGATAATCGAAGATTTCGTACTGAGTGCGCTGACCGTTCAGGTTTGTGGCCTGGTGGCTGAAGTAGCCGGGCCAGCCGGGGGTTTTAAAAGTGTAATCCTGGTTTTCCACGGAAGAGGGACGAACCTGCGCCCGGTAGCGGAACTCACTGATGCATTCCGTGGAGACTTCGCTGCTTGTGTTCGGGTTAAAGGGCAGGGAGCGCAGCGTGGAGACGCCTGCCACATCATCACAGAGCACCAGCTTCTGCTCTGTTCCGGTGGGGGAGCACCAGTCAAAATAGAAAATGCCTTCTTCAGCCCACAAGCGGGAAAGAAAGGTGAGGTCGCTTTCACCATACTGTACGCAGAATTCACGCGCCGGATGAGATTCATAAAAGGAAGGGGTCCAGTCGGTGATGCCGTTTTCATCAAGCAGGGTGGCGGAGATAGCCTGGATGTCCTGCTGCTGAAAGATGCGGAAATTCTGGCGCAGCCCGGCCCGCCAGAGCGAGGGAGAAATGGTGAGGTGGTAATTCATCTGCCAGTCGTTGTTCTCGCCGAGTTCGATGCCGGTGATGATACCGCTGAGGTGGCGCTGTACAACGTTCCCCTGCCAGACGGTGAGGGTGGCGTTTTTCTCGAGAAAATTTTTAGCCGTGAGGTCGGGCAGACCGCTGGCGATATCGACAGTGAGTGTAAAGGGGGTGGAGAGGTTTTGATAAAGGATGAAGCTCACCACGGCGGTGCTCATCGCCATTAACCCGTCCACGTCGAGCGTAAAACGCAGACCCTGTTGTGACATAACCTTATTCCCGGAATTGTTGGCAGAAAAACAGAATCACAGTCAGACATTCTCGCCGCAATGGCTCGGTGCTGCGTGCGTTTTCAGGCACGCTACCGCCGAAGTTTTCGGCATCCGCCATCTCCCGTATGTAAAACGTAATCCTGTACTGGTACTGCTTTTTATGACCCGTCTCTTTGAAAACAGCACCCTGCCATTACGGCAGAATGCTGTCAGTTTTTGTTTATGCTTCCAGCGGTGCTCGCCAGTCGTCCGCGCCGGAGGTACCTGCGGAGACGTGCTCCCACTCGATTTTGCGATAAGCCAGAGAGACTTTTACCAGTTGAGTAAACTCACGTTTACCCTCGTCCTGGCAGTGCGGCATATGGCAGTCGATATCCACGATGGTGGAATCGGTCAGGCGGGTGGTGAAGAAGTGCTCCTGTTTGCCTTCCACAGAGGTGCGATACCAGTGCAGTTCGGTGGTCGGCAGCATTTCACCGGAGGCCAGCGCGTTGTACAGCAGCGGAACCGCTTTGTTCAGCGCCACGGTGAAGATAAACGGTTTGTGCGAACGCTGGCCTGACGGCTGACCGGACTGCGGATCGGTCGGGACGGTGACGTTGTGGCTGAATTCCTGCACCAGCATTTCGTCTTCATGGCCCTGAACGTAGATATTACCGACAGATTCGGCGGTGAAGGCGCGATCGGTGATCAGTCCCTGAGTTTGCCCCTTAATTGAGATGTAACACGGTGTTGGCATCTTTTAACTCCTTTGTATCATTTTACGCCAATTTACATTAGCGAGGTTAATGTTTTCTGGTAGGCACAAAAGCATTCACAAAAAGAATGTTTTTGTGCTTATCTCAAAACGGAATTATGTATTTATCAGATGAGTCAAAGCGTATTTTGTTTTTGTGGCTAAAGTTTTAACATTGTCACTCATATTTTTACTCCACTACCTAATCATGAATAAATATTGTTTTATCCAGTTTTGTTGTTCTGATTTTAATTGTGGTAACTGTATTATTTATTTTTAATATGATTTTTCTTGTTTGTATTCAT
>OKBV01000477.1_pt1 | contig 9777 bp, 7 predicted proteins | sample 1614461 | NCBI WGS metagenome assembly OKBV01 (sample SAMN04436941, study PRJEB24849) | human gut metagenome | biome: human gut; feature: NICU; material: stool | host: Homo sapiens | place: USA: Saint Louis, MO | collected 2009-11-12
TGCGCCGCCCCCGGGAGCAGCGCGCAGAGTGGCATAATTTCCCGGAGGCGATGCTTGCGCATCTGTCCGGGCTACCGCCAGCAGACGGCCATTAACCTGTAGCCCGGCTAAGCGCAGCGCGAGCCGGGGAAATGCCCAACCTACCGCGCCAGATTATCGTACCCGCGCCAGCGGTAGTTGAGCACCGACAGCACCCAGCAGGCCACGAACAGCCCGACCACCACAAAACCGGCGTCGCCGAGATGGTCGTTCAATGCGCCAACCCAGCGCCAGAGGCCGCCGCTCAGAGAGAACTTATCCATCAACAGCCCCAGCGCTTCCAGACCGCCGATAAACAGCGCCACCACCACCGAGGTGCCGGTAATGGTCATATTGTAATAGAGCTTGCGCTGCGGCTTGCTGAACGCCCAGCCGTAGGCGCCGACCATCAGCACGTTATCGAGCGTATCCACCAGCGCCATCCCGCTGGCAAACAGCGCCGGAAAAACCATAATCGACCAAATCGACACCCCGCTCGAGGCGCTGGCGGCGGAGATCCCCAGCACGCCGATTTCCGTCGCCGTATCAAAGCCGAGGCCAAACAGAAAGCCCACCAGATACATCTGCCAGCTGCGGCTAATCAGGCGGAAGGTTTTACCGAACAACCAGCTCATCATGCCGCCGCCGGTCATGACCTCATCGCTCACCTTTTCGCCCTGCTTCCACGCCCGAAAGCTGCGCCAGACGCTGCGCAAAATGACCAGGTTGATAAAGGCCATCACCAGCAGAAACAGCGCCGACACGGCGGTGCCGATAACGCTGCCGGTCTCGTGAAACCAGCTCATCTGCTGGCCAAACGCGGTGGCGGTCGCGGCAATCGCCGCCGAAGCCAGCACCACAATCGACGAATGCCCCAGCGAGAACCACGCGCCAACGGCAAAAGGCCGCTTCCCCTGCTGCATCATTTTGCGGGTCACGTTGTCGATGGCCGCGATATGGTCGGCGTCCACCGCGTGGCGCAGACCATAACCCCAGGCCAGCAGGCTGGCGGCCATCAGCGCGCCGCTGCCGCCGAACGCCGTAAACGCCCAGCCCCAGGTCAGCAAATTGGCGGCAATCAATGCCAGCACCAGCGCCGCTGCGCGCGGCTGCTGACGCAAAATCGTCACTATCATATCGGTGTCCTTTAAGCCTGCAGGCGGGCCGCAGCGATAACCGCCTGGCCGAGGGCAATCGCGCCATCGCCTGCGGGCAGCTGCTGCGGAAAGAGCAGAGTAAAATCGGCCAGATAAAAGGTCAATCGCGCCGTCAGCAGGCGGTTGTGCAGTACCCCGCCGCCGAAGGCCAGCGTGTGAATATTCCGCGCGTTCGCGCAATCGCGCATCATCGCCGCCAGCCCGCGGGCCAGCGCATCATGAAAGGCCCACGCTTTTTGCGCCGGGCTCGCCTGCCAGCTCAGCCACTGCTGCCAGAACGTCGCCAGATCCAGTTTTCCATCGCGCCACGGCAGCGTCGCCGGATGATCCACGCCTTCGCAGGTCGCCGCCAGCGCCTCCAGACGGCACGCCGCTTCCCCCTCATAGCTCAGAGTTAGCGGCGCGCACTCCAGCGCGCAGGCGACGGCGTCAAACAGACGGCCGCACGACGATGCCTGCGGCGCATTAATACCGCGCTCGATTGCCCGCGCCAGCAGCGGCCAGCTTTGCTGGCGCAGCGCGGCGGTGTCGGCATAATTCTGCCACTCGGGGACGAAGGCCAGGCAGTGGGCGAGCAGATTGCGCCACGGCTGACGCGCCGCGAGGTCGCCGCCGGGCAGCGCCACCGCCGGCAGACCGCCGAGATGCTCGCACTCGCGATAGTTGACCCGCAGGCACTCGCCGCCCCACAGCTCGCCGTTTTCCCCCATCCCGATACCGTCGAGGATCAGGGCAATCACGTCGCCGCCCTCCCGCGGCCAGCGGTGCTCGGCCAGGCAGGCGGCTGCGTGGGCATGATGATGCAACACGCGGTCCACCGGCAGCATAAGCGACGCCGCCCACCGCGAAGCGCGGTAGCCGGGATGGGCGTCGGCAACCACCCGCTGCGGGGTAAAAGCGTAAATCTCCTGCATCAGACGCAGCGCCTGCCGCCACTGCGCCTCGACGCCCTCCTCATCGAGATCGCCAAAATGCTGGCTGAGCACCGCTTCATCGCCGCGCAGCAGGCAGAACGTATTTTTCATATCCGCGCCGAGAGCCAGCAGCGGCGGTACGTCGTGGAAACCCGGCGGCAGCGCCAGCGCGTCCGGAACGTAGCCGCGGGCACGGCGCAGCATCTCGCCGCTTTGCCGCACCACGGAATCATCCATCCGCTGCACAATCTCGCGATTATGCAGCAGAAATCCGTCGGCAATTCCGGCTAAATCCGCCAGCGCCTCGGCGTTGGTTAACGCCGGCGGGCGGCCGCTGAGGTTGCCGGAGGTCATCACTAATGGGCGCGCCAGCGCCTGCGAAAGTAAATGCTGCAGTGGATTAGACGGCAGCATCCCCCCTACTTCCGCAAGCCCTGGCGCAATCTGGTCGCACAGGCCGGCCACCTGCGTTTTCTCCAGCAGCACGATCGGCGCGGCGGGAGAGGTCAGCAGCGTCAGCGCCGGTTCATCGAGCCCCGCCGTTGTCGCCAGCATCACCGCCAGCGGTTTCGCCGGGCGATGCTTACGCGCCCGCAGCTTCGCCACGGCCTCGCGGTTTCCGGCGTCGCACAGCAGATGGAAACCGCCCAGCCCCTTCACCGCCACAATATCGCCCGCCAGCAGGCGCGTAATCGTCGCATCTAAGGCGGCCTCGCCAAATAAATGCTCCTGCGGGCCGCGCCACTCCAGCTGCGGGCCGCACTCGGCGCAGGCTACCGGCTGCGCGTGAAAGCGGCGATCGGCGGGATCGCCATACTCCGCCGCGCAGGCGGGGCAAAGAGGAAACGGCGACATAGAGGTCAGCGGACGGTCGTAGGGCATAGCGCGAATAATGGTAAAGCGCGGCCCGCAGTGGGTGCAGTTGATAAACGGATAGCGGTAGCGGCGCTCCCGCGGGTTGTTCATCTCCGCCAGGCATGCCGGGCAGGTAGCGGCATCGGGCACAATCTGCGTGCGCATGCTTCCGGCCCCGCTTTGGCGGATGGTAAAGCCCGGCGGCGGCGCGGCCCAGACAAAAGGCGCCGCTGCCGCGCTTTCGATACGCGCCAGCGGCGGGCAGCGCCGGGTTAACGCGGCGAGAAATGGCGCATCATCGCCGACAAGGCGCACCAGCACGCCGTCGCCGTCGTTGCACACGTCGCCGCGCAGCTCCAGCTGCTGCGCCAGCTGCCAGACGAAGGGGCGGAATCCCACCCCCTGCACTTTACCGCGAATGCGGATTTGCACCCCGTTCATTGCGCGACCGGCTTACCAGGCCAGCGCGGTGCGGCGGCGTTTTTCGATATTCATCTGTTCGAGCTTATTGCGGTCGACGCAAATCAGCGCGTGGGTCGGGCAGGCATCCATACAGGCCGGGCCTTCCTCACGGTGGTGGCAAAGGTCGCATTTGTTGGCTTCGGCTTTTTCCGCCATCACGTTCAGCCCCGCGCCGCTGTGGCGGATAACCGGGCGCACCACCACTTCCATGGCGCCGTAGGGACAGGCCACCACGCAGGTTTTGCAGCCGATGCAGCGCTCCTGCATCACGTGGACGAAGCCCCGATCGCGGCTGATCGCGCCGTTCGGACAGACGTTGGCGCACGGGGCGTCCTCGCACTGACGGCAGGCGGTGGCCGTCGACACGTTGACGCCTTTGATCACGTGAATACGCGGTAAAAAGCTTTTTGGCGTCAGCGCGGCGCAGTCCTGATTTTCCTGATGAGAGACCACGCAGGCCACTTCACAGGTGCGGCAGCCGATGCATTTGCTCGCGTCGGCGATAATGAAACGGTTCATCCATTTCTCCAGCTGTAAGAAGGTTACGCGCCGGAGTATGCATAATGCGTTCCAACTTTTATATTACTGATATTAAAGAAGATAAATACGGGAGATGCTGTCATCGTCAGTTGTGACGATGACAGCTGACGACGTCAGGCGTGCGGGCCGGGAACCATCGAGTCGCGTTCAATCAGCTCGCCGGGGAAGATTTGCTGAAATTTAAAATCGCCGCCGTCGAGCATAAAGATCAGCCGGTTGATGCTCTCTTTGATCATCTCCGTCACCGGAACTTTGACGCTGGAGAGCGCCGGAACCATATACGGCGCCAGCGCGATATCGTCAAACCCCACGACCGAGACCTGCTCCGGGATCTTGACGCCGATCTGATGCAGCTGCTTCATCGCGCCAACCGCCATATCGTCGTTGCTCGCCACCAGCGCGCTGTAGCCGACGCGGCGCTGGCGCAGCGTCTCGACTCCCGCCGCGCCGGTTTCCGGCGTCCAGCGGCCTTCGACGACCAGATCGTTATTCAGGGCAATGCCGCCGCGGGCCAGCGCGTCTTTATAGCCCGAGAGGCGCTCTACGCCGGTTGGCGAATCCAGCGAACCGGTAATAAACGCGATTTCCCGATGGCCCAGCGCGATAAGCTTTTCCACCGCCATCATCGCCGAGGCCTTTTGATCGGACCAGACGCAGTGGCTGGCGTTGCGGCGCAGGCGGCGGTTGAGCACCATGATCGGCCGCTCATGATTTTCGATAATCTCATCCATCTCATCAACGCTGAGAAAGCGCGGATAGATAATAATCGCATCGCAGCGCAGATCGAGCAGATACTGAATCGCCTCGCGCTCCTCCTCGGCGCTGTGCTTGCCGTCGGCGAGGATCAGCTGCCGCCCTTTGTCTTCGGTCATCCGCGCCACGTGGTAAAGCAGTTCGCTGAAATAGACGCCGTGATAAAGGGTGTTGGTCACCACCAGCCCGAGGGTCTGGGTCTTTTTCGTCGCCAGGTTGCGCGCCAGCAGATTCGGCCGGTAACCGCTTTCGGCCACCGCCTGGAAGACGCGATCTTTGGTCTCCTGGCTGACATAGCCGTTCCCCGACAGCACCCGCGAAACGGTGGCCTTTGACACCCCCGCGCGCTTCGCTACCTCCAGCATCGTTGCCATGTGGTTATTCCTGTTGCCAATGTTGCCCGCAGTGTACTGCACGCGCAGCGCTTTTTCAGCATTTGCGCGTCGCCCGCGCTGATGCGCACAAAGCGATCAAAATCACAAAATCGAGATCTTATTTTTTTATTTCTTGTATGCATTCATGAAACTAATCATGATTTTGTGGAACCGGTTTCCTATGTATGCATGATGCCGCTCCGCTTTCCGGCGCGGTGACAAGCCAGTACCCCATTGATAAACAGGATAAAATCCGATGTCTAAAAATTATGCAGCTCTGGCGCAGCAGATTATCGCGGCAATTGGCGGCGCAGATAACGTTGCCGCCATCACCCACTGCATGACCCGCCTGCGTTTCGTGGTCAAAGACAACGAGCGGGTCGACAGCGCCACCCTCAAAGGGCTGAAAGGCGTGCTCGGCGTCGTACGTAGCGATAACCAGTGCCAGGTGATCGTGGGCAATACCGTCTCCCAGGCGTATCGCGAAGTGGTCGCGCTGCTGCCGGGGGATCTACGCCCCGCTAAACCGCAGGGGAAACCGCCCATTACCCTGAAACGCATTGGCGCCGGGATCCTCGACGCGCTGATCGGCACCATGTCGCCGCTGATCCCGGCGATTATCGGCGGATCGATGGTTAAGCTGCTGGCGATGATCCTCGAGATGACCGGCGTGCTGCCCAAAGGCGCGCCAACGCTGACTATTTTGACGGTTATCGGCGACGGCGCGTTCTTCTTCCTGCCGCTGATGGTCGCGGCTTCCGCGGCGGTGAAGTTCAAAACCAATATGTCGCTGGCGATTGCGATTGCCGGGGTGCTGGTACACCCGAGCTTTATCGAACTGATGGCCAAAGCCGCCCAGGGCGAGCACGTGGAGTTTGCCTTTATTCCGGTGACGGCGGTGAAATACACCTATACCGTGATCCCGGCGCTGGTGATGACCTGGTGCCTCTCCTATATCGAACGCTGGGTCGACCGTATCACCCCGGCGGTGACAAAAAACTTCCTTAAACCGATGCTGATCGTGCTGATCGCCGCTCCGCTGTCGATTCTGCTGATTGGCCCGCTCGGCATCTGGATCGGTAGCGCCATTTCCGCGCTGGTCTATACGATCCACAGCTATCTCGGCTGGCTGTCGGTGGCGATTATGGGCGCGCTGTGGCCGCTGCTGGTGATGACCGGGATGCACCGGGTCTTTACCCCGACTATCATTCAGACCATCGCCGAAACCGGCAAAGAGGGCATGGTAATGCCGTCGGAAATCGGCGCGAATCTGTCGCTGGGCGGTTCGTCGCTGGCGGTGGCGTGGAAAACCAAAAACCCGGAGCTGCGCCAGACGGCGCTGGCGGCCGCGGCTTCCGCGATTCTGGCGGGGATTTCCGAACCGGCGCTGTACGGCGTGGCGGTGCGGCTGAAGCGACCGCTGATCGCCAGCCTGATCAGCGGCTTTATCTGCGGCGCGGTGGCCGGTATTGCCGGGCTCGCCAGCCACTCAATGGCGGCGCCGGGGTTGTTTACCAGCGTCCAGTTTTTCGACCCGGCTAATCCGATGACCATCGTCTGGGTCTTCGGCGTCATGGCGCTGGCGGTAGTGCTGTCGTTTGTCCTGACGCTAATGCTTGGCTTTGAAGATATTCCGCAAGAAGAAGCCGCCGCCGACGCCAGACAGCGCCAGGCCGGCACCCAGGCTTCTCACGCCTGAACACCATTTTGTTAACGAGGTAACGCATGGCGACTTTTCCACAGGGATTTTTATGGGGCGGCGCACTGGCCGCCAACCAGTCCGAAGGGGCATATCTGGAGGGCGGCAAAGGGCTGACCACCGTCGATATGATTCCCCACGGCGCGCACCGCCTGGCGGTCAAGCTGGGGCAGGAGAAACGCTTCGCGCTGCGCGACGATGAGTTCTACCCCAGCCACGAGGCGATCGATTTTTATCATCGTTATAAAGAAGATATCGCCCTGATGGCGGAGATGGGCTTTAGCGTCTTCCGCACCTCTATCGCCTGGAGCCGCCTCTTTCCTGAGGGCGATGAGCTGGAGCCGAACCCGGAAGGGATCGCCTTTTATCGCTCGCTGTTCGAGGAGTGCAAAAAGCATCGCATCGAGCCGCTGGTGACGCTGTGCCATTTCGACGTGCCGATGCACCTGGTCACCGAGTACGGCTCCTGGCGCAATCGAAAAATGGTGGAGTTCTTCACCCGCTACGCCCGCACCTGCTTTGAAGCCTTTGATGGCTTGGTGAAATACTGGCTTACCTTCAATGAAATCAACATCATGCTGCACAGCCCGTTCTCCGGCGCCGGTCTGGTGTTTGAAGAGGGGGAAAATCAGGAGCAGGTGAAATACCAGGCCGCCCATCACGAACTGGTCGCCAGCGCCTTAGCGACCAAAATCGCCCACGAGGTGAATCCGCAAAATCAGGTCGGCTGTATGCTGGCGGGCGGCAACTTCTACCCTTACTCCTGTAAGCCGGAAGACGTGTGGATGGCGCTGGAGAAAGATCGCGAGAACCTGTTCTTTATCGATGTCCAGGCGCGCGGCGCGTATCCGGTCTGGGCGGCGCGGGTATTTCGCGAGAAAGGCGTGACTATCGCCAAAGAAGCGGGCGATGATGAAATCCTGCGCCATACCGTCGATTTCGTCTCCTTCAGCTACTACGCTTCACGCTGCGCGTCGGCGGAGATGAACGCCGGCAACACCAGCGCCGCCAATATCGTTAAATCGCTGAAGAACCCGCATATTCAGGCCAGCGAATGGGGCTGGGGCATCGACCCGCTCGGCCTGCGCATCACCATGAATATGATGTATGACCGCTACCAGAAACCGCTGTTCCTCGTGGAAAACGGTCTCGGCGCGCGGGATGAGATTGACGCTAACGGCGAGATTAATGACGACTACCGCATCAGCTATCTGCGCGAGCATATTAAAGCGATGGGTGACGCCATCGAGGACGGCATTCCGGTGATAGGCTACACCAGCTGGGGCTGTATCGACCTGGTATCCGCCTCCACCGGTGAGATGAGCAAGCGCTACGGCTTTGTCTACGTTGACCGCGACGATGCCGGCCGCGGCACGCTGGCGCGAAAGCGCAAAAAGTCGTTCTGGTGGTATAAGAAGGTGATTGCCAGCAACGGGGAAGATTTAGCGTAGTGCGCCCCGCAGGCTGAGGGATACTCAGCCTGACAAACACCTGCAACAAGGAAATTTTCCCGGCTCGCGCTGCGCTTAGCCGTATATGGACACCTCCCGTTATGCAAGCCATCTCTGCATTTTGTGTAACGGGGTAAGTTGCGTTCGTATATCCGGCCTCTCTTACGATACCGTCGTATCCGGGCCATGATGTTATCTGCGCATCTGTTTCCATTCGGGCTAGCGGCTTTGCTTATCAGGGAGCCTTCGGCCAGGCCGGAGTGACTGATGCTGGTCTTACCTGTTACTCATCTCGCTTCTCTGGCTGCAACCTTACGGCAGGTTATTGCTCTTTTAACGCATGGGATACTGGCCGCCGGTCAACCGGTGACCTGTATCCCATGGTAATCCTCTTCACGACTCAGCAGCGCCCATGCTATACGGGCATTCTTGTTCGCCAGCGCCACCGTCGCGATGTTCCGGTTTCGTCTCTCCGACACCCCCTGCAACCACTGGCTGCGCCTGTCAGTTTTATTCTGACACGCATTCAGCACTGCCCGCGCTCCATGGATTATCAGCGTCCGCACGTAGCGGTCCCCCCGCTTGCTGATATGGCCCAGTCGCGCCTTTCCTCCGCTTGAGTGCTGCCGCGGAACCAGCCCCAGATAAGCCGCCATTTCCCGGCCGCTCCTGAACTGTCTGCCATCACCCACTGCAGCCACCAGGGCACTGGCCACCACCGGACCCATCCCCTCTATCGCCAGCAGTCTTTTTATCCGGATATCATCCCGTGCTGACTGCTGAAGCCGCCTGTCGTGGCGGGCGACACGCTCATCCAGTCCCTGCAGCTCTTCTGACAGTTCGCACAGCAGACGAATAAAACACTCATCCCACTGCACCTGCTGCGACACTATCTCCGGTAGCGCCTTACGCAGTTGCGCTATTCCCGCTGGCAACACCACACCGAACTCCCCCAGCAGACCCCGTATCTCATTGCTCAGAGCTGTCCGGGCACGGATGAGTCTGGCCCGGACGCGGTGCTCCGCCTGCAGCGTCTGCTGCCTTTCCGTTCTGATCGCCACGAAGCGCATCCCGGGGCGGCTGACAGCCTCGCAGATAGCTTCGGCATCGTTGGCATCATTCTTCTGGCCTTTAAGATAAGGCTTAACAAGCCGGGGCGGGATAATGCGTACGGTATGCCCCATACGGGTCAGCTCCCGGGCCCAGTAGTGGGCAGAGCCACAGGCTTCAATACCGATAAGGCACGGTGAGAGTTGGGTGAAAAAGGCCGCCATGCGGTCACGGCGCAGAGTTTTACGAAGGACAACATGCTCACGGTGATCCACGGCATGTATCTGGAAGACATTTTTTGCCAGGTCGAGACCAATACGTTTAATATTCATGATGGACACCTCCTCCAGTTAACTGTAGGTACACCTCAGTCTGGCACTTTGATGCCGTAAGGGGGAGGTGTCCATCACATCGGGCTACGGGTTTTGTAGCCCGGACAGATGTGTAGTATCGCCTCCGGGAATTGGCTATAAATTGGGAGACTATTTCTGCGCGGCCAGCGCT
>OKBV01000485.1_pt1 | contig 9643 bp, 8 predicted proteins | sample 1614461 | NCBI WGS metagenome assembly OKBV01 (sample SAMN04436941, study PRJEB24849) | human gut metagenome | biome: human gut; feature: NICU; material: stool | host: Homo sapiens | place: USA: Saint Louis, MO | collected 2009-11-12
CGCCCGCTTTGTCGAGATTTAAGGCCGCCGCCCGGTCAGGATGGGCGCGGGCGAATTCTTCACCTGCTTCACGCAGGTAACGCATTTCGGCGTCAAAATAACGCAGAGTTAAGTCATCCATAGAATTTTATGCTGTGCCTTGTAGCAACGTGAACGCGTTTTGTTAAAAGCGCGGGAAGGAAGAACGATCTGATACACCTTTAGCAGCATCACAGCTCATAGGTATCGTTCATCATTGAGGCGATAAACCGAACCGGGCCAGGACAGGAACTTTTATTGTGCAACGTTCCGGCCTACCCCAGGCCATCAAGACTGTCTCCAGGAAGAGAGCCAGCGATCGTGTATATGCCCGGATGTTGACCACCCGTTACCCGGTCTATTTCACGCGCAACCGGTACGCCCAGAATAGTGAACCGGCAGATAAATCCGCCGCAGGTAGTTCTGTCAACGCGAATCAAGTCACTCCCTTTCGCCATTGCGCTCTCCTTAATGGGTCGATATTCAGATTACTGACGCACTACCCGCCGTTCTGAGCGACAAGACAGATCTCAGTACGCCAGGTAACAATTCTCTCTCCGGCCGTAACCGGATTTGTTCTGCTTCGCCGCGTCCCGTCTCCGACACAATAGCTTCATTCGAGGGGGGGGCATTTCCAGCCACCGCCGAAGTGGTCTTAAGACCGTCAAATCTCGTCGTGGCTGGCCGCCACCGGGTTCATTATTCACTCACCTCCCTCGCGTCATACCCCTCTTCATCCGTGCGGCCGGCTGCCGGGACACCGGCGCTGAATATCTGCGCCGGCAGCCTGAAGTTGCGCAGCTTCAGCAGCGCCAGCGGACCGTCGCCCAGCTCCGTACGCAGCAGCCACTGCAGCTGCCGCCTGTCCGGCGCGGTAATGGTCAGCCGGTACAGCCCGTCCCCCGCTTTCTGCCGCGCCATCGGCTCCAGCATCCGGATGACGCCCCACGGGCCGCTGTGGTTTGCATACAGACGGCTTCCCGCCGTCGTTGACGTCCAGGTCAGCATCGCCCCCGGTTTATTCATCACCCCCGGCCAGCGGAAGCGCTGCCAGTCGGCCAGCTGGTTAAAATAGTGCAGCGTCTGCCCGTCAAGCGTCAGCGCTGTTTCCACCACTTCCCGCATCGCCACCCCCTGCATTTCAAAGCTGATGCCCTGGCTGCCGTCGGTGAACAGAATATCGGACAGCTGGCTGAGCTGGTTCACCGCGTTCAGAAAGGCCGGGCTGAAGGCCAGCCCCTGGCTGCGGGTGCTGTCCGCCACCCAGTCGCTGCCCTCCCGGCGCAGCACCCCGCCCAGCTCCGTACTGAGAAAACGGTCAATACGTCCGGTATCGCGGCGGATAAACGCCGCCAGCATCGGCAGCGAAGCGTCGCTCTTCCCGGCCGCAAAGGGATAGCGCCCCTGAAACGCCGCATTCCAGTTCGCGACCACGGAGCGCTGCCACGCCTCGTTCAGGCTGGCCGCCGACGGCTGCAGTACCGCCTCCCGGGCCTGAGTCAGCGGCTGAACAAACATCGTCTGCCCGAAACCGCGCCACGCCTCACCGAGGCTGGCCGCCACCAGGGTGCCGTACTCCTGCGTGTCGGTCAGCTCCACGCTCCGGCCCCGGAACACCGTCTGCGCCAGCTGCTGCATCATCGCCTGCGGGTCGGCGGCGTTCGCCACCTGCTGAAGTTTCAGGCGCACGCGGGTGATGCGGGTGAGCCAGGTCTGTAAGCTGAGCGAGCTGTCGGCAGCCATCACCTTCTGCGCGCTGTTTTTGCCCGTCAGGGTCAGCAGCGGGCCGAAGGTGCTGTCCAGCGGGCCGCGAGGACCGGCTGCCTGCTGGTCAATGACCGGCTTTTTATCCTTACCCGGCAGATTTTTCGCCGTCCTCACCAGGAAATCAGAGAGAGCCTCCCCCTGCTCTCCGGTCTGCCCCTGCCAGGCCAGAGTGTTCATCAGCGCAATCAGCGGCGACTGGCGGACATCGCCGGTCAGGGTGAGCTGGTCGGTGACATCGGTAATGTTGTGCGCCGGATTCAGCCGGATGCTGTTAAGGAAGTTCAGCCACGCTCCGGCAAAATCGGTAAAGTAGCGGTTCGTCAGCCGCTGTTTCAGCGCCTCCGGGGAGACATCCGTGGACACGGTGTTACGGTTGTCGCTCAGCACCCAGTCGATTTCATCGCGCCGCGAGGCCACGGCGGCGTCGATGGCGTCCTGAATACCGCCTTCCCACGCCTGGCGGGTGAACATTCCCGGCACCACCTCGTCCGTGCTGAACAGACGGCGGGCGTCGGTCTGCGGCGTCATGTCCTCAAGCGTCATATCGGCATAGTTGCGCCGGACGGCCGTCAGCATGTTCTCATAGAGCGTGCTTTCGGCGTTGCGCTGGCCTGCCTGCTCCAGCAGCACCCTGCGCACCTGCGCCACCAGCGCCGCATCCGGCGTGATTTTCCAGGACGGCAGCGCGGGCAGGCTCTGCATGTAAAAGGTGTGCAAATCCGGCGCCATCTCCTGCCACAGCGCCGGGGACAACCCCGGACGGGACGGTTCGGCGGTTTTCATCACCTGCGCAAAAAACGCGGCGTCCGCCTTCTCCGGGTGCGCCATCATCAGGTACGCCTTCAGCTGGTCGTAGCCCCGCTTCGCCCGTTTCTCGCGCAGCGGACTGCGCGGCGGCAGGTCTGCCAGCGCGTTCAGCTGCTTTGTGAGCGCCTGCGCCGCCGCATCGCGTATCAGCCGGTTATTCGCCTGCCCGTACCACGGCATCAGGGCCGCCAGCAGCGGGGCGTTGTGGTCCAGCCCGAAGCGCTGATACCAGGGCGCGCCATGCGCCTGCTGATGCTGTAACCGTCCGATATCGTTACGCAGCGCCTGCAGCGCCATCAGCTGTTCATCATTCACCGCGGGAGAGCTCACCAGCAGCTGCGCCGCGCTGACAATATGCTGGCGGTTAACGGCGAAGGAGACCAGGCTGCCCGCCCCCCACAGGGCCATCAGCGACAGGGCGATAACCCCCGATGCGCGCTGCCAGGGCAGACCGGCCCGCACGCCCCGCGCCTGAGCGCAGTCCGCCGTCACTCCCTGCCAGACCGCCGGAGCGGACCAGCGGTGAGGATGTGGCGCCTCCCCGGCGGTCGTGTCCGGCGCCAGCGGCGGGCTGAACATCAGGCCGCGCAGCGGAACGCGCTGCAGGCGCTCCGTCAGCCAGGGCGTCAGCAGCGTACGCCAGCGGGCAATGCCGCTCCCCTCAAGCGTGCGCCCCAGGCGCAGCAGATAATCATGGGCCGGGTCGGCGCACAGCTGCTGCATTCCCCTTTCCCCCAGGGACGGCAGAATGGCGCGGAGTTGTTGCGCCACCCCCTCCGGCGTGGCGCCGGGCGGGAACAGCGCCCCCACCGTCTGACTGATGCGGGTATCCTGCGGCCAGGCGCTGTCAGTCACCTGCCACAGGTACACCGGCGGCTGCCAGCGCAGGGCCTCCCCGACCTGCTCGAGGGTGCGAAGATGGTTATCCAGGCTAGCGCTGGTCGCCTGCGCCTCATCAAGCGCCAGCACGATGCCGTCCAGCGGACGGCTGCGGCGCAGCTTGCGCAGGGCGGTCAGGCGTTCAGTATCCGGCGCCGATGACAGAGTGCCGCCGTAAATCAGCACCGTGCGGTGGCCTTCGAGCCACTGCTTTTCCGCCAGACCGGGGGCGATGGCGGCAATGTGCGCGGGTTCACCGGCCACCAGCAGCAGGCGGACTTTGTGGCGCCAGAAACGGGTATAGCGGCGGCGGAGATGGGTGGCTATTTCTTTCGATAGCATCGGGCGTTTCAACGCCAGCGTCTTTGCTGATGTACTCTGTCCAGCCGCTGATGAACGCCTGGCTCGACTGATGATCCAAAGATGTATCGCCAGAAAAACCAGAGATACGACACATACCAGCACAATCCAGAGAAGACCGCACACCAGCAGAATCGGATAGATAACCGACCATTTTGCAGCATGGTCACCTATGAAAAACCAGTACGCCAGTCCCCCCAGTAAAATAAGGAACGTGATCGCCACGGCTGTAAGTACCACCGTGAACGCAGCAGAAATAGTTTCTTTCTGACTGGATAACTTCCGCTTCGATATCGCCGCGGGCATTCTGTACGAGTTCACCTGGAACCAGTTCTGCGACTGGTATCTGGAGCTGACCAAGCCGGTAATGACCGGAGGAACTGATGCTGAACTGCGCGGCACCCGCAATACGCTGGTGACCGTGCTGGAAGGTCTGCTGCGCCTGGCGCACCCGATCATTCCGTTCATCACCGAAACCATCTGGCAGCGTGTGAAGGTGATTTGTGGCAACACCGCAGATACCATCATGCTGCAGCCGTTCCCGGAATATAACGCGGCTCAGGTAGATGAAGCGGCGCTGGCCGATACCGAATGGCTGAAGCAGGCGATCGTTGCCGTACGTAATATTCGCGCGGAAATGAACATTGCCCCGGGCAAACCGCTGGAGCTGCTGCTGCGTGGTTGCAGCGCGGATGCAATGCGTCGTGTCAACGACAACAAGAGCTTCCTGCTGAACCTGGCGCGTCTGGAAAGCATCACTGTGCTGCCAGCCGATGACAAAGGTCCGGTTTCCGTAACCAAAATCATCGACGGCGCCGAACTGCTGATCCCGATGGCGGGCCTCATCAACAAAGAAGATGAGCTGGCGCGTCTGGCAAAAGAAGTGGCGAAAATCGAAGGTGAGATTGCCCGTATCGAAGGCAAACTGTCCAACGAAGGTTTCGTTGCCCGCGCCCCTGAAGCGGTCATCGCCAAAGAGCGTGAGAAGCTGGACGGTTACGCAGAAGCCAAAGCGAAGCTGATTGAACAGCAGGCGGTCATCGCCGCGCTGTAATCATCGTGCCTGTACGTTTGCCGGATGGCGCTACGCTTATCCGGCAAACGGGCACCGTCAACGTAGGTCGGATAAGCGTAGCGCATCCGACGCCGCAGACAATAAAAGCCTCTGATGCATATGCTCAGAGGCTTTTTATTGAATTATCCTCGCTTGCACTTCCCCTCACCGCAGTGGTATTAACTGCATATGTCTCACTTTTATGTCATGAGTTCGCTATGAGTGCCATTACCTCCGTCGCGGCAACGCTGCGCCGAATTTCTGCCGATGATAACGCCGCAATTGCCCGCGTTATCCGCAAAGTTTCCGCTGAATACGGCCTGACCGCCGATAAAGGCTACACCGTTGCCGACCCTAATCTGGACGAATTGTTCCAGGTTTACAGCCAGCCGGGCGCGGCCTACTGGGTGGTTGAGCAAAACGGTGAAGTCGTGGGCGGCGGTGGTGTTGCACCGTTAGGATGTAGTGAACCAGACATTTGCGAGCTGCAAAAGATGTACTTCCTGTCGAGCGCGCGCGGTCAGGGGCTGGCGAAAAAACTGGCGCTGATGGCGCTTGAACATGCCCGTGAGCAAGGTTTCAAGCAGTGCTATCTTGAGACCACGGCGTTTCTGACTGAGGCAATCCGCCTGTATGAGCATTTAGGCTTTGAGCATATCAGCGAAGCGCTGGGCTGTACCGGGCACGTAGATTGTGAAGTGCGAATGTTAAAGCCCCTCTGACCTTACGCCGAGAGGCTTTAACCGCGTTACTGCATCTCGGCTGAGAGCATCAGTCGAATAACGCCAGCCGCGCGAGCGGTTGGCAGCTTCAGCACCTGTGACCATAAATCTTGCACCATTTCACAGGCGACTTTCTCTTTGCCCACGCCTTTACTCGGATCGGCCATGATTTGGATATCCGGTCCAAAGCGCTGTACCAGCCCCGGACTGATGGATTGCAGATCCTGAAGTGCCAACTGTTTTTCTTCCGCCGTAACCGTATGTTTGTTCGGGCCATAGGCCGCGTGCATCATACTCATGTCGCTGGCCATACGACGGTTCATGAGCTCGCGCGGAATAATACGCACCGGGTTAATCCCGCCTTTCACTGCCGGGAATAAAAAGCGAAAACATTCGTCATTGCCCACTTTTGCCACCGCGGCAATCTGCTCGAGATTAATCTTCATATACTCGATCACGTTGGCATCAGGCGCCTGCTGCAAACGCGCCATCTGTACCTGTAGGATCTGCGGCTGAATAGCGTCGATAATCTGTTGCTCGCTTTTCCCCGCCTCTTTCAGCTGCGTTGCCTGGGTGAGGATGTTCTGCCACAGCGCTGGCTCCTGCTCCTTAAGCACCTGATAAACGGGCATGGACAGCATCGCGTTTTCAAATTTCTGCGCATCCGTCAGACCATAATCAGGGCTTTCGCGTGGGATCAGGTAGTGCACATCAAACAGATTCCACGCGATAATCGCCACCACAAAGACCACCGCGCCTGAGACCTTGCCAAGCCAGCCTTTTTTGCGAAACATGCCGACGACGATAGCAATCACCGCCCCGATATAACCTGCCAACAAAACGTGTGCCCAGTTCATTAACCATCCTTATGCCAAATCGTCTCTGTTACAGGGATATATTTCCCCTTCGATGTTTTGATTATTACGGCAGCAGCGAGCTATTTCCAGCCACCAGATTTTGCTAACAGAAACAGGAAGGATTAAACCGCGCGGCGATGGGCACCGCGCGTCAAAGAAAGGAACTAAGCTGGCACACCGCTGTGAAAGCGGAATTCATCGTCAGGAGAGGTGATCAACGCGGCTTCTACTTCGCCAAAAAACTGCACCCGGCTACTGATATCATCGGTTGAAACCTGCTGCGCCAGCGCCAGGTAATCCTGATAGTGCCGCGCCTCGGATCGCAGCAGCGACAGATAAAACGCCTGCAAATCGTTATCCAGATACGGTGCGAGCGCGGCGAACCGTTCACAGGAACGCGCCTCAATGTAAGCCCCGCAAATCAGTTTATCGATTAATGTCAGCGGCTCGTGGGTACGTACCTCTTTGAGCATGCCTTTGGCGTAACGGCTGGCGGTAATCTTAATATAGGGAATGTTGCGGCTCATCATCGCCTCACGCACCTGCCAGAAATGATGCAGTTCTTCTTTGATCAGCAAAACCATGCTGTCGATAAGCTTACGTCCCCACGGGTCGTCGGTTTGCGGCATCACGCTTTTGCTTATCTGTTTATTCAGCGCGATAAAATCCGGCTCATCCCCTTCTCTGAAAGCAAACGCTTCATAGGGTTTCAGCCAGTCCAGCAGCGCCTGAGATCCCTGTTTATCTGCGACATACTTACGCACCAGCAGCATCGCCGTTTGCGCCGCTTTCAGCTCACAGACGAGGTGGTCGGTCAATAACAGAGGCAGATTAGCCGGGTCTCGCGCTTTATCAAGCCAGGCCTGGGGCGTTTTACAGTGCAGGAAATTGTGGATCGGGGAGAGTATTTGCAGGTAATCCATACATTGTCCTTGGCCTGCGGCAGCCTGGGCTACCGCAGGTCAGTAGATGACTTAGTGACGCACGCCGTCATCATCTTCGTCGACGAGATCTTCATCGTCGCCGTCTTCACCGTCTTCGCCGTTCGGGTCTTCAAAATAGGTGCCCCAACCGTCGTATTCCACATCATATTTTTCAGCCAGGTTCATCAGTTGCTCAACCTGAGCATCGATCAACTCCGCATTCAGTGCACATTCGCTCAAAATGTCACAGCAAATAACCGTGTCGCCTTCTTCCACTTCCAGCTCTTCCGGCTCGGTCACTTCATAACCCAGCTTGAAGGCTTCTACTGCCGCTTTTTCCAGGGTTTCGAAGTCATCCGCGGAAAGGTGATGCTCAATGGTGTACAGCGCGTCTGGATCGCTGCCATCTTCGAGTAACTCTTCAATAATCAAGCGCGTTTCTTCACGCTGTTCTTCCAGTAGTTCCGGGTTTGCCATGGCTCGTTCCTCATAATGTCCTGCCGATACTCTTATTGTCACATACCGCTGTCATTGCCTCCACCTTTCCAGGAAAGATTTGTTAAACAAGGTTGCAAATGAATAAACATACATATAAATTGAATTTTAATTCAATAAATGGCCTAAGCCATGTGAGGGAACCATGTCTGCGTTTTATCATAAACATTTTTTGAAACTGCTTGATTTCACCTCTGCTGAACTCACGTCACTGCTCCAGCTCGCCGCGCAGCTAAAGGCAGATAAGAAAAACGGCACTGAAGTCGCAAAGCTCACCGGTAAAAACATCGCGCTCATCTTCGAAAAAGACTCAACCCGAACCCGTTGCTCTTTCGAAGTTGCCGCATACGACCAGGGTGCTCGCGTGACGTATCTCGGGCCAAGCGGCAGCCAGATTGGCCATAAAGAGTCGATCAAAGACACCGCCCGCGTGCTCGGCCGCATGTACGACGGTATTCAGTATCGGGGACACGGCCAGGAGATTGTCGAGACGCTGGCGGAATATGCCGGAGTTCCGGTGTGGAACGGATTAACCAACGAGTTTCATCCCACCCAGCTGCTGGCGGATCTGTTAACTATGCAGGAACACCTGCCGGGTAAAGCGTTTAATGAGATGACGCTGGTCTACACCGGTGATGCCCGCAACAATATGGGCAATTCCATGCTGGAAGCCGCTGCGTTAACCGGGCTGGATCTGCGCCTGGTCGCACCGCAGGCCTGCTGGCCAGAGGAAAGTCTGGTTGCAGAGTGCAAAGCGCTGGCGCAGAAAAACGGCGGCAATATTACGCTGACCGAAGATGTCGCCGCGGGCGTGAAAGGTGCGGACTTTATCTATACCGACGTCTGGGTATCAATGGGCGAAGCAAAAGAGAAGTGGGCCGAACGTATTGCGCTGCTGCGTAAGTACCAGGTTAATAGCACGATGATGGCGTTGACCGGCAATCCACAGGTGAAATTCCTGCACTGCCTGCCCGCGTTTCATGACGATCAAACCACGCTTGGCAAACAAATGGCACAGGAATATGGTCTGCACGGCGGTATGGAAGTGACCGATGAGGTCTTTGAGTCACCCGCCAGCATCGTATTTGATCAGGCGGAAAACCGGATGCACACCATCAAAGCGGTGATGGTGGCGACGCTGGCGAAGTGAGAGCATGGATGAAAAGAATGCCGGATGGCGATGCTAAGCATCTTATCCGGCCTACAACCGCGCTCTCGTAGGCCGGGCAAGGCGAAGCCGCCCCCCGGCAAATACGCTTATGCCACTTGCATTTTCACCACGGCTTTGCGTACCAGCGCAGGAGCACCGACCGCGCACAGCGGTTTATGCACTTCACCCGGATAGAACACCACGAAGTCACCTTCGTTCAGCACCACCGTTTTCTCCTGTACCCCTTCCGGCAGGAAGGCGATATCTTTATCCGCCAGCCAGTCAGTTTCCGGCGCGCCCGCAGGCTGCGTGCTGAAGGTCATTCCTTCCTGGCCTTTGAGCAGGATCTGAATATCCAGATAGCGGGCGTGATACTCGGCGCGGCGCTGTGCAAACGGCTCCGTCATATCTTCGGCAATCAGATAAAACAGACGATCGCCGTCGATGTCATGCTTACCTTTTTCCGTCGCATCCGTCACATGCGCTTTAATGTGTTCAATTGCCTGACGCAGCTCTTCCGGCAGCCAGGCATCCAGGTTGTGAATATTGCCAACAATCATATCAACTGAGATCGGAAGAGCGTCGTGTAGGGAAAGAGTGTAGATCTCGGT
>OKBV01000488.1_pt1 | contig 9583 bp, 4 predicted proteins | sample 1614461 | NCBI WGS metagenome assembly OKBV01 (sample SAMN04436941, study PRJEB24849) | human gut metagenome | biome: human gut; feature: NICU; material: stool | host: Homo sapiens | place: USA: Saint Louis, MO | collected 2009-11-12
ACACATTCTCTAATTTTTTGACATTTGTTATCAGGGCATGATATAATCAGTGTAAATCAAGGAGGAATTAATAAACATGAATAAGAAATTACATGCTACTATTGGTCTTAGTGCTGCAATTTTAGCACTTGGTCTATCATCTTCTGCACTTGCAGATGAACAAGAATTGCCAGTAAACCTTCCCACTACAGAGGCTTTTGAAAACCTAGTTGTTGAAAACATCCCTGCTTCAGCCGTTGATGTCAATCTAGCTAACGAATTAGTAAACACAGCTACTACCGCTAATCCTGCCACTGAGGTTAACTCGGCGAGCACAGCTATCCTTAGTGAGGAGGTAACTACACCTGCAAGTACTCCTGCACCAGCAGTTGAAAATACAACTCCTATAAATCTTGAAGCATCAAGTCCAGTTGTAAACACACCAACAGTTGATGAACGCGTGTCAGAAGTACGTATCCATCACATCCGTCGAACAACTGAAGCAAGTTACTCACAATTCAGCTCTCAAAAAGATGTGCTTTACGCAACGATTAAAACTCCTGCTTTCACTGAATACGACACAGCTGCTTTTGCGCCAGCAACGGTTACCGATGAAAACGGAAAAACATGGTATTTTGCTAAATACGACGACATGGTGCTTAACAATAAGAGTAATTACGGCGCACCTAAAAAAGGGATTGCTTCAAGTCCTATTATTGATGTTACCTACTTCTACGATGATGTTGACCTTGCGCCAACTGTCGCGCAACAGGCCCGTTTTGTCGATGATAAGGGACAGGAAATTGCTCCAATCCAAGTCAACATGGTTAAACGTGATATTGATTTAGCTTACTATGCCTATTTCCCTACTGCTCCTAAAACAATCCAAGCTAATGGTAAAACATATGAACTACGATCAATTGATGATCAAGAAATTAAGTCACACAAAATTCGTATCTCAAATTCTGTGACAATCACTTATGTTTACAAGGAAGTAAGTGAAGAAACAGCTGGAAAACCTGTAACACCAGTTACACCAACAAGTGCTAAAAAACTTCGTCTTCCTAAAGGCAATAACGGTGTGAAAACACGTATCCCTGTTAACTACAAACACCAAACAAATTCTTCAAACCAAGGAACTACAAAATTACGTCTCCCTAAAGGGAATAATGGTGTTAAAACTCGTGTACCGGCTAAAAAAAACACTCCTATTCTTGCAGTAAACTACCTATAAGCAATGAAAAAAACAAATTCCTAAGAAGTTATACTTCTTAGGAATTTCTTGCTTTAAGAAATAATATAACAAAAAACGTTTTCTATAAGAAGAAACCCAGGTTCCACTAAAAATAGCTTGAATTAAATCGTCAACAAGTAGGATTCTACAGACTTGGGGAACTATTGCCTATTGAACATTTTCTAAGATAGTTATTCCTCAGATAATAGACTCCTGTTAAAGGATATATCTTTTGATTCTCGTTAATTGATAGTAATTTAGTTTTTATATTTTACCCTTTATCCACAATTTTAATACGGCTACTGCCATCATGCGACTTGATGATAGCTAATTGTTGGGCGATGCCTTCTTTCATGTCGTCCACGTGACTGATGACACCGACCATACGGTTTTCACCAATTTGTTCCAGAACAGCGATGGCTTTGGTCAGGGCTTCCTTGTCTAGCGACCCGAAACCTTCGTCGATGAAGAGGGCTTCAACAACGGCACCCTTGCTGGTATTTTGCACCACCTCTGAGAGGGATAGGGCAATAGCCAGTGCAGCGATAAAGGTTTCTCCTCCAGACAAGGATTTGACGGAACGCTCGCTACCTGTCAGCTGGTCATAGACATTGATGTCTAAGCCGAAGTGATCACGCGCCCTACGCCCTTCTTCACTCAGAACAAAGGAATAGCGGTTATCCGTTAAGAGACCGATGTAGTTAGCATTGGCATAGTCCAAGATTTGTTGGAAATACTGACGGATAACATAGACTTCAAGATTGAGTCGTCCAGTTAGTGCTATATTTTCTCCCTTAACCACCTTAACCAAATCACTGAGTTCTTGATGGGCCTTAAAGGCCTCTTGGTTGCTGTCTTGAAGAGTTTTAGCCGCTTGGTAGGTAGCCGTCGCATCCTTAAGCCCCTGCTCCATGACAGAAACCTGAGCCAGTTGCTTATCATAGCTCTCCTGACAATCCTCTACTGCTTGTGTTAGATTGCCAAGGTCCGGCTTTTCTTGGTCTTCGATAAGCTCTTGACCCTTGACAATCTGCGCCTGCAACTCTTGTTTAAGAGTTTGGTAGCTTGTCAATTGAGCCTGGAGCTCAGGGATCGCTTGCTTGTTCACCTCAAGAAGCCAAAGCTGGATTTGCTCTAGGTCATTGGTGAGGGCCCCTTCAGCCATAAGACTTTGGTTTAGTTCAGCCGATAAACGCTTAGTTTCTTGGCTAGCATTTTCTTTAGACTTGGTTAGGCTCTCAAGTTGCCCCCTGATTCCTTGAATGTCGGCATGAAGTTGGTTGTAGGCTTCACTATTTTCCTTGACTTGCTTATTGTAGAGGTCCAACTCCTGCTTTGCTAGGGAAATACGTTCTTGATAAACCTCAACAGATTCAAGCTCTTGATGAGCTTCTTGTAACTCCTTAAGACGTTCCTTAGCTTGGTCAAGCGCCGCCTTAGCTTCTTGATAGGCTTTAGCCAAATCTATCGATTTTTCCTGAACCTTGGCTAACTCATCTTGATAATGGACAAGGTCTGCCTCTTCCTTATCATAGCGTTTTTGGAATTCTTGATAATGCTTCTCAACAGCACTCAACAAGGCTTGTCCACAGTCAGCCTCATAGTCCTCTGAAAAGTCAAAATCAAACTGTCCCTCAACTTGTTCTTCCAGTTCTTGATAGTGTTTTTGAAGAGATAACTTAACTTTAGCCACTTGCTCAAGCAGACCTTGGCGCTTAGTCTCAACTTCACTCAAGGTAGCCTGACGATTTGACAAGGTAGCAACTTGCTTTTCTTTTTGAGCTTGAAGCTCCTCCACCCGATCCATGAGATCCTTCAAGGTCGCTTCATCAGCCTGTGTCCCATCGACCTTAGGATGATCCAAGGAACCACAGACCATACAGGGTTGTCCATCTTCTAACTCTGCCTGCAACTGGGCAATCATGAGCTGACGGCGTGAAGCCAAAGTCGTCCTTAACTTCTCTTCCAATTCTTTGAGGATTTCTTGAGCTTGGTCACTATCCAAAGATAAGGTTTGATGACGCTTTTCGGTCTTTGCCAACTCCTGATTCAAGCCCTCTATTTCTTTAAGATCCTGAGCCAGTTGCTTATCCACACTGTAGCCCACAGACTGGAGGAGTTTTTCAGCCTCATGTAAACTCTCTAAACTAAGACGATTAGCTTCCAAATCTGACAAGGACTGGGAAAGGAGCTCAATCTCTTTCGAAGCCTGCTGATAGGTTTCTTCTAACCTCTTGTAGTTAGCACTCGACTGTTTGATTTTCTCCTGCTCTTGGGCAAGACTCTGGGCATAGATAATAGCCTCTTTCCATGCTTCCAGTTTCTCTTCTTTTTGAAGAAAATCCTCAGATTGGGTTGCAAGCGTCTCTTTTTGAGCCTTGACTTCCTCAAAAGCCTGCTCCTTAGCCTTTAATTTCTCCTGAGCAATCTCAAGGTCCTGTTCTAATTGCAACAACTGCTTCTGATACTGCTTCAAGCTACTAATGGTTTCCTGCAACCCTTGGGCAAACTGCAATTCCTCCAGATGCGCTTTCGCCTCTGCCTGTTCCTGAGCACCTTCCTCAATTTCTAGATGGTAACGCTCCTTGGCTTGCTCCAATTCTTGGAAAATCTTTGCTACATCTTGTGCAGTTTGTAAGCTCTTTTGCAGCTTAGCCAAATCCTCATGGGCATCCTTCAAAATGCTTTTCTGCTCTTCAAGATTTTCTTGACGTTGTGCCAAAAGGTCTTCAAGACGTAACAATTTTTCAGAGGCTGGCGTTTGGGCCAGAACAGCTAATTCCTCCTCAGACCAGACCTGACTGGCAAAATGGCCATCTAGCTGAGCTTGGCGCTTATCCATATCCTTATTGCTCTGACGAAGACGCTCTTCCAAGCTCTTTTGAAAACGGTCAAAAATACCCGTTCCAAAGATTTTCTTTAAAATTTGAGTCTTGGTCTTAGAATCTTCTTTCAAGAAACGGCTGAAATCATTTTGCGGTAGGAGAATAATCTGCTTGAACTGCTCGGCATTGAGTCCCAAAATCTGCTCAATCTGATCACTAACTTCCTTGATCTTATCCCCAAGCTTTTCAATTTCCTGACCACCAATCTTATCCACAATGACTAAAGAAGCCGTCGCCTTTTGCATGGTCGTGCCCCCACCTCGCTTGGCTCTCTCCTGCTGGAGCACTCGCTCAATGCGATAAAGATGCTTGCCCTGTTGGAAGTAGAAAGTCACTTTGGTCAGATCGTCCTCTGGACCAGCGAAGGTTGACCGCATCTCCTCGACATTACGATTACCACTGGTCGTCGCAAACAAGGCCACCGTCATGGCATCAAAGAGAGTACTCTTACCAGCCCCCGTGTCCCCACCAATCAAAAAGAGGGGAGCGTGGTCAAACTGGGTGAAATTGATGACTTCCTTACGATAAGGTCCAAAATTGGTCAATTCTAACTGAACTGGTCTCATTGTCGACTCCTCTCAATCTCCTCAAAAATACTTTCCACAAGGGCTGTTTGTCTCTCAGACAAGACATCGCCCCCAGTCACTGTTTGGTAAAAATCAGAAACAATTTCCTGTGGCGACTGCATTTCCAAATCTTTTAAGTGCTGATCAACGGTCAGACTTTCTTCCCTGACATCACCCAAACGACTGAAAGTGATTTCTACAATGTCTGTCCCATAAATTTCTTCCAGACGGGCACGCACATTGATACCCTCTAATTCCTTACGGCTGGACAGTTGAATATCAAAGGCAAACCAAGCCTTTTGACAAGGCTGTTCCTTATAAAATTCAGGTGAAATCAAGGTTTCAAACGGTTCCTGAAGGGTCACAATTGGCCGTCTGACCTCTAAAGGATGGAAGGTCTGGGACAAGTCACCAGACGCATCCAATTCAAGAATATAGACACCCTTCTCTTCCTTACGTTTGGCTTCTTTGACATTAAAGGCGACTGGACTACCTGAATATTGCACGCGCTGGGTCGGACTAGCAAAGCGCGTATGGATATGCCCCAAGGCCACATAATCGAAAGCCTTGAAAAGATCACTGGTCACATTGGTAAGCCCACCCACCGTATTGCTGGTTTCAGACAACATCAATTCTCGAAGACTTTGACCATCTTGGTCATCTTTCTTAGAAACCGCAAAATGCGTCACCAAAATATGTGCCTTGTCTGGATCAAAGGCTTTTTCCATATCCTGGAGAATGTAGGCCAAGGCATCACCAATCCCCTGAATCTCTTTATCCCCATCATCCTTATAATAAATCCGAGCATCAATAGGATCGATAAAGGGAAGAAGAAAAATCTGGCAATCCTCCAACTCAATCGGCTCAAAGGCCTCCTCCAAACGTGTGCTTAAATGAAGACCCTGAGGTTGAAAAAAGTCTCGACCAAAATGCAAGCGTTCAGCCCCATCGTGATTGCCACTGATGGCATAGACAGGAATCTGCTCCTCTAAGACCAAACGTGCCAAAGTCTTATTAAAAAGTTTAATCGCATCCACAGGCGGCACCGCACGGTCATAGAGATCCCCAGCAATGATGACCCCATCCACCTGTTCACGAATTGCCAAATCCACTATCTGTTGGAAGGCCCACTCCTGCTCCTCCAGCAAAGACCAGCCATTGAGGGTTCGCCCCACATGCCAATCTGACGTATGTAAAAACTTCATGACAATCTCCTCATTCGTTTTGTCTTACTCTATTGTACCTTATCAAGCTGAATACTGCTTAAAAGATTCACAAACATCGGGAGCTTTCCTGAGTTTTATCTAAAAAGACCAAAAAATCTCTCCCGAGCAAGTCACTCGAGAGAGATTTTATTTTTGGAATTTATGAGAGATAAGGTGTGGAAATCTTAGTCTTGGTTTTTACGACGATTCATAGCCGCAAGTCCTGACATGAGTCCCATAACAACAACACCCATTGCTGCGAGGTTGTTATCAGCCTCACCTGTTACTGGCAATTGTTCGTCGCCTTCTTTAGCTTTATCAGAACCATCTGCCTTCTTACCATCTTTGTTTCCAGATTTCTTCTTATCTGAACCTTTACCATCTGAAGCGCCATCGGCTGCTGAACCAGATCCAGAACCTTTAGAACCCTTAGATCCGTTTGAAGTTGCTTTGACAGCTTTAGATGTTGAGTTTCCAGATTGTCCGCCATTACCGTTTGATGGTGTTGAGCCATCTTCGACCTTACGGTAGATGTAAGTCACGACTGTTTGACCTTCTGTCATCTTGTCTGTAGATTTACCTTCTTGGCGAATCAATTCGTATTTCACCCCGTTACGGTAGATATAACGGTCACCATGAACGTCAACTTCAGCACCAACAGAGTTAGTGATAACAAGTGGCATCTTGATTTGGTTACCATACTCATCACGATAGATAACGACGATAGTACCAACTTCTTTGTTAACTGCTGGTTTAGCAGGTTCTGCATTAACCACCTTGTAAACAACCTTTGTATCTTCACCTGGGTTGCTTGGTGTCACACCTGTCTTATCAGCCTTGTAACCTTTCACTTCAGGAACAAGGGTCATAGTAGCCTTAGTTGGATCGTTAGGATCATTTGTGTAAGAAACAGCTTCAACACCTGGGATTGGATTACCTTTTTCGTCAACGGCAATAATCTTACCAAATTTAGTGTAAGTTACAGTCTCAACCTTGCTGTTCATAGTGACGTCTTGAGAAGCCACACGACCTTTATCGGCGAAGTAACCGCTAACCAATGGTGTGATTACGAGGTCAAACTTAGTCTTATCCGCTTTCCATTCACCTGCTGTAAGAATGTCACCTGTTACAGAGTCAAGCGTCAATGAACGTTTCCATTGTGCTTTTTGAACACTGTCTGCTGGCAATTTAGCATTGCTATCTTTGCTTGCATAGTGAACAGTATATGTCACATCTTTAAGGTAAGCATCCTTAGCTGGCCATTTTGGACCGTTTGGTTGGTTAGGATAGATTGGTGTTCCTGGTTCGTGAGCATTGTCTGGATTAAAGTCAAGTGCTACACGTTTGAAGCTTACTGTCCAAGCTTGGTCAACTGTGCTATCCAAGTCAAAGCTTGCACCAGCTGGGTAACCATCTGTTACAAGGACATAGCCAAGGTCTTGATAGTGTTTGATACGTTCAGCTGTTGAATAGTTAACCGCTTCACCAGACTTACCAGCCAAAGTAACAGTTTCAAGGATTGAACCACTTGTTTTATCACGGTAAACAACACTTGCTTTTTGATCGTTCTTAACATAAACAACCTTAGTATCGCTAGACAAGTCACCTGGTGTTGCAGGGACTACCTTAGCAGTGTAACCTGGGATAGTTGGCAAGTTCTTGTCAACCGCAATCATCTTAGTTGGATCGTTAGGATCATTGATGTAGGCAGTATCAGACACACCTGCAATTGGGTTACCATTTTCATCAACAATGACGAACTTACCAAAGGCCTTGTAGGTTACTGTATCAGTCGCTTCTGGAGCATCTGGAGTAACTGTCTTACCACCTGCTACAGCTTTATCGGCAAAGTAGCCATTCACAACAGGAACCTTAACTGTACCGTAAGTGTGGCTAGTTTCGTTCCAAGTCACCTTACCAGTCGCTTGGTTATCCTTACCTGCAAAGGTATAGTCAGATTTCACATCTGCAGCTGGTGTTTTATCGCCAGCACCTTGGAAAGTTACAGTTTGTTTCGTCGCCTTAGTCACATCGTTAACGATTGCTACGTAAACGACACGAGTATCTTCACCTGGATTTGATGGTGATGCAGGGATAACTTTAACAGTGTAGCCAGGAATGCTTGGAAGCGTCTTGTCGATGGCAATCATCTTAGTTGCATCATTTGAATCGTTAGTGTAGGCAGTTGTTGATACACCTGGAATTGGATTTCCATTTTCATCCACAGCGATAAATTTACCAAAGGCTTTGTATGTCACTGTGTCTGTTGCATTTGGTGCATCCGGAGTAACTGTCTTACCACCTGCTACAGCTTTATCGGCGTAGTAACCAATAACAACTGGAGTCTTAACTGTGCCATAAGTGTGACTAGTTTCTGTCCAAGTTGTTGTGTTGGTTGTAGGGTCTTCTTTACCATTGAAGCTAAAGTCATTTTGAGTGTTAGCAGCTGGTGTCTTCGTATCAGCACCAGTGTAAGTCACTGTTTGACTTGTGGCTTTAGTAACATCTTTCGTGTCTTTTTCAACGATAATGTGGTAACGGTAACCTGGAGCTAGGTATTGACCACCACCATTGGCATCAATTGAAGCGTCCAAACCTTGTGAACCGTTAGCAAATTGAACAAGGTCAACGACACGGGTTTGGTTACGGTCCCAAGCACGTTCTGAACGGATAGTTGCAATACCGTTGTTATAGTCGTATTGACGTTCTGACTTCAAGACATCTACATAAGCATTAGCTTTTGATTTGTCAGCAGATGCATACTTGATGCGGTATCCTGCTGGTACTGGTGGAAGTTCTGTTACACCAGCATCGTAGATTTTATTGTAAGTCTTACCGTTTGCTGTGATTGTTTCAGTTGAGTTATTGATACGGTATGTTGAAGAGCCAGGAATCTTGTTTCCTGCTTCATCAACATAGTCAATAATACCAAGGTTGGCATAGTTAACAACAACCATGTAATTACCGTTTGTAACGTAGTCATAAGGTCTCATAACCCCACGGTTATCACGACCGACTTTGAGGTGGTTGATATAATCAATGTTAACAAAGTATTGTTGACGCTCTGGCAAAAAGGCAAGTTTGTAGCCGAGGTTTGTCAAGTCAGGGTTTGTTGAGCCTGCTCCAGCATTTGTCAAAACAGCAACCGCATCAGTTGTACGAAGGCTACGGTTTGATACCGCAAGTCCCATAGCATTGATGAGATTTTCAGAGTTAAGACTTGCTTCAGCAGCATTCAATTCACTGCTTGTCACAGCCAACTCGCTAGTCGCTACTTTAAGGACGCTATTTACAGCGTTAGTTGTAGACTCTGCACTTGCAGTTTCTGCTGCAGTCGCAACTGAAGCAGCCGCACTTGTTTGTGCTGATACTTGACCAGCAGCTGGAGTTTCTGCTACAGCTGTTGAGTTAAGAGCTTGTGCACTAGTAGCTACAGATGAAACATTTGCTACTGCAGATTCAGAGCTCGCTTGCGATGCAGCCTGAGAAGTTGCTTCTGAACTAGCTGCTGTTTGACTAGTTGTTGAAGCTGCTTGGCTGTTTTGAGCTGCTGATTGCGGTTGTTCACTAGCCAAGGCCACAGTAGAGACTGAACTTGGTGCGTTTTCTGTTGTTGCTGGCGCTACTGATGCTGTTGTTGGCGTTGATTGCTCCACGACGACACGTCGCTAGATCGGAAGAGCGGTTCAGCAGGAATGCCGAGACCGATCTCGT
>OKBV01000510.1_pt1 | contig 9226 bp, 10 predicted proteins | sample 1614461 | NCBI WGS metagenome assembly OKBV01 (sample SAMN04436941, study PRJEB24849) | human gut metagenome | biome: human gut; feature: NICU; material: stool | host: Homo sapiens | place: USA: Saint Louis, MO | collected 2009-11-12
ATAAAAACACCTCAAAAGTTAGATTTTTTCTGTCTAACTTTTGGGGTGCAGTTCACTTCTTGGGAGAAAATTTGATGAAAATTATAACGAAAATGATGGGACTTTTACTATTCTCCATAGGTATACAGATGATTATCGTCAGTGTGCAGACCTTGATTAAACAGTGATTTTCATTGACAAAATGATTTGATTTGATAAAATAACTTTAACAATAGTCATGATGGTCAAAGCTCATGAGAATTGTGCGTTTTTGCGTACAGTTTTCTGGAGTTTTGGCTGTTTTTGTGTCGTTTTAAGGGAGGAAAAAATGCAACAGCAGGATTTTCGGACGAAAATTGGTTCCACTGTTTTTGGTGTGAGAGCGACTGCTTTGATTGTAAAAGATAATTGTTTGTTAGTCATAGAAGATGAGGACGGTTATTATACAATTGGGGGTGCTATTCAGATCAATGAAGCTACAGAAGATGCTGTAGTCCGGGAAGTAAAAGAGGAACTTGGTGTCATATCTAAAGTAGGTCAACTAGCTTTCGTGGTTGAAAATTGCTTCGAACAAGCTGGTGTTCACTATCATAACATCGAGTTTCATTATTTGGTGGACTTGCTGGAAGATGCACCTTTGGTCATGCAGGAAGAAGCAAAACAGTTACCTTGTCAGTGGATTCCTTTGAATCAATTGCATACAGTTCCCCTGAAACCGGCCTTTTTAAAAACAGCCCTACCAGAATGGGACGGGAAATTACGACACATCCATCTTGAGGAATAGGAGAATAGAATGAATTATAATTTTACAGAAGAATACGATATTATTGTAATCGGAGCAGGGCATGCGGGAGTAGAGGCGTCCCTAGCTGCAGCCCGCATGGGGTGTAAGGTTTTACTAGCAACTATTAATCTTGAGATGTTGGCTTTTATGCCATGTAATCCTTCCATTGGGGGATCGGCCAAGGGGATTGTTGTTCGTGAAATTGATGCCCTTGGCGGAGAAATGGGTAAAAACATCGATAAAACCTATATTCAAATGAAAATGTTGAATACTGGTAAAGGACCTGCTGTCAGAGCTTTACGTGCACAAGCAGATAAAGCTTTGTATGCTATGACAATGAAACATACAGTTGAGAGTCAAGAAAATCTGACTCTTCGTCAGTCTATGATTGATGAAATCCTTGTTGAAGATGGTAAAGTTGTAGGTGTAAGAACAGCTACAAATCAAAAATATGGGGCTAAAGCGGTTGTTGTGACAACGGGGACTGCTCTGCGAGGAGAAATTATCTTAGGGGAGCTCAAATATTCTTCAGGGCCTAATAATAGTCTTGCCTCTGTTACATTGGCAGACAACCTGAGGGATCTTGGCCTTGAGATTGGACGATTTAAAACAGGTACGCCTCCTCGAGTTAAGGCATCATCAATTAATTACGATGAAACTGAAATTCAACCAGGTGACGAAAAGCCTAATCATTTTTCATTCTTGTCGAAGGATGAAGATTATCTTCAGGATCAAATTCCTTGTTGGCTAACTTATACGAATCAAGAGAGCCACGATATTATCAATAACAATTTACACCGTGCCCCAATGTTTTCAGGTATTGTCAAGGGTGTAGGACCTCGTTATTGTCCATCAATCGAAGATAAAATTGTCCGATTTGCTGATAAGAATCGTCATCAACTTTTCCTTGAACCTGAAGGAAGAGAGACTGAAGAAGTCTATGTGCAAGGCCTGTCAACTAGTCTGCCAGAAGATGTTCAAAAAGAGTTGATTCACTCAATTAAAGGTCTCGAAAAGGCAGAGATGATGCGAACTGGTTATGCGATTGAATATGATATCGTGCTCCCTCATCAACTACGTGCAACACTTGAAACGAAGTCGATTTCAGGTCTCTTTACAGCAGGACAGACCAACGGAACTTCTGGATACGAGGAGGCAGCAGGTCAAGGTCTAGTTGCTGGTATCAATGCGGCTCTTAAAGTTCAAGGTAAACCTGAACTTATTCTCAAACGTAGTGATGCCTATATTGGTGTAATGATTGACGATCTTGTCACAAAAGGAACCTTGGAGCCATATCGTTTATTGACATCACGCGCAGAGTATCGTCTCATATTACGTCATGATAATGCTGACATGCGCTTGACACCTATTGGTCGAGAAGTTGGTTTGGTTGACGATGAACGTTGGCGTATCTTTGAAATTAAGAAAAATCAGTTTGACAGCGAGTTGACACGTCTGTCAAAAGAAAAATTAAAACCTATTAAAGAGACGAATGAAAAAATTCAAGCTCTAGGCTTTAAGCCATTGACAGATGCCATGACAGCTAAAGAGTTTATGCGTAGACCAGAGATTGATTACGCCACAGCTACTCAGTTTGTAGGTCCAGCTGCAGAAGATTTGGACGCGAAGATAGTAGAGTTGCTTGAGACCGAAATCAAGTATGAAGGTTATATTAATAAAGCTTTGGATCAAGTAGCTAAGATGAAGCGTATGGAAGAAAAGAGGATTCCAAAAAATATTGATTGGGATGCTATTGATTCCATCGCTACCGAAGCTCGTCAAAAATTTAAGAAAATCAATCCTGAGACCATTGGTCAAGCGAGTCGTATTTCAGGGGTCAACCCAGCAGATATCTCAATTTTGATGGTTTATCTTGAAGGTAATAATAAGGCCCGCAGGAAAGTAGACTAACGGTGCTAACACGTTTAAAAGCCTTTTAATTAAGGCTTTTTTATGTTATAATTGTTAGATTAAGAGGTTTTATATGAAAAGATTTCACTTTGCAACGATTCATCTTGTAATGATTGGGCTAATTCTTTTTGGAATTGCTACTATTTTTGTTCGCGTACTAAAATCGGAGTCTGCACTCATTTTTGCGCTTTTTATTATTATGGTAGTAGTTGTTGCCTTATTGCATTACCAAAAGACAACATATGAGTCCTTGGAAATAGAGCAATTAGATGAACTGAATCAGGATGTTGAAGATTCTTTGAAGACCCTTCTCGGAAAGATGCCTGTTGGGGTTATTACTTTTGATGAGAACGATCATATTGAATGGTTCAACCCCTATGCGAAGCTAGTACTTTCGGATGAAAATGGCAATTTCAATAAACAGTTGATTGCGGATTTTATTTCCCAGAAACGAAAGGGGTCACCTTCGAATGTGATAACCGTTGGTGATAATAAATATGCCGCTTTTGTGGATTTTGACAATAAGTTGACATATTTTATTGACAATGTTTATGATCAAGATGAAAATGCTGATCCAAATATGACTCGTCCTGTTATCGGGATTATTTCAGTTGATAACTACGACGATGTGACAGGAAGTTTACCTGATGCCGATGTTTCAAAAATCAACACATTTGTGGCAGGGTTTATTTCTGAGTTTGCTAAGGCCAAGCATATTCATTATCGACGTATTGAAGGTGATCGTTTTTACTTCTTCACCAACTACAGTGTTTTGACAGAATTCATGGATCAAAAGTTTTCTGTCTTGGATGACTTCCGTCAGCAGGCTCAGGAGCGTGGTTTACCACTGACTTTGAGCATGGGAATTTCATTTGGTACGCTTAAGCATGATCAAATTGGTCAGGTTGCCTTGCAGAATCTGAACATCGCACTAGTTCGAGGTGGAGATCAAGCTGTTGTCAAGGAAAACGATGATCACAAGGAACTTCTTTATTTTGGAGGAGGTTCTGTTTCAACAGTAAAACGTTCTCGTACAAGAACAAGGGCTATGATGACTGCAATCTCTGATAAGTTGAAAACAGTCGAAAAAGTGTTTGTTGTCGGACATAAGAATCTCGATATGGATGCTCTAGGGGCAACTGTCGGTATGGCTCATTTTGCCAGTCAAATTGTTCGAAAAAGCTATGCTGTTTACGATGATACGGCTATGAATGCAGATATTGAGCGTGCAGTCGAACGTTTAAAAGAAGATGGTCAGTCACCTCTTATTACACTTTCAGAGGCTGAAGAGCTGGTAAACCAACATTCGTTACTAATTATGGTTGACCATTCCAAGATCAATTTAACTTTATCTAAGGATTTTTATGATCGATTTAATGAAGTTATTGTCGTAGACCATCACCGTCGAGATGATGATTTTCCTGAAAATGCTGTTTTGACCTTTATTGAAAGTGGGGCGAGCTCAGCCTGTGAATTGGTTACGGAGTTGTTGCAATTCCAAGGTGCCCCAGAACGTTTGAGTAAAATCCAAGCCTCTATCCTTATGGCAGGTATCATGTTGGATACTAAAAATTTCTCAACTCGTGTGACAAGTCGAACCTTTGATGTCGCCTCTTATCTGCGTAGTTTAGGAAGTGATAGTGGAGAAATCCAAACGATTTCTGCCACTGATTTTGAAGAGTATCGACGTATCAATGAGCTAATTCTAGCAGGTGAACGTATTACAGATGATATCATTGTTGCCTCAGGTGATAATCCTAAATGTTATAATAATGTTGTGATTTCTAAGGCAGCAGATACGATGCTTGCCATGGCAGGTATCGAAGCAACTTTTGTTGTCGCTAGGACAAGTGATTCTACTGTGAATATATCTGCTCGAAGCCATAAAACGATTAATGTACAACGTATTATGGAGAAAATGGGTGGTGGAGGCCATTTCAACTTAGCGGCCTGTCAATTGCGAGACTGTAGTGTTGCTCAAGCAAAAAATAAATTGATTGAAACTATTATGGGAGAATTGGCTCCCAAGGAGGACTAAAATGAAAGTTATTTTCTTACAAGACGTTAAAGGTAAAGGTAAAAAAGGTGAAATTAAAGAAGTCCCATCAGGTTACGCTCAAAACTTCTTGATTAAAAAGAATCTTGCCAAGGAAGCGACAAACCAAGCTATCGGTGAGTTGAAAGGTAAGCAAAAATCTGAAGAAAAACATGCAGCAGAATTGTTGGCTGAAGCGAAGCAAGTTAAAGAGCAACTTGAAAAAGAAGAAAATCGTCTTCAATTTACTGAGAAGGTTGGACCAGACGGACGTACTTTTGGTTCAATTACAGCCAAAAAGATTGCAGAAGGACTTCAAAAACAATTTGGTATTAAAGTTGATAAACGCCATATTGAACTTGAACATCCTATTCGTGCGATTGGTCTAATTGAGGTTCCTGTAAAGCTTCATAAAGAAGTGAGCGCACAAATTAAACTTAACATCAAAAATAGTGCTGAGTAATTCGTTGACACTATAAGTAAATCTTGTAAAGGAGGGAATAATTGTGGCAGAGGCTCAAGAATTACGAGTACCACCTCATGATTTAGTAGCGGAACAGTCTGTTCTAGGGGCTATTTTCATTAACCCGGAAAAGTTGATTACAGTTCGAGAATTTATCGAAGCAGACGACTTTTACAAGTATTCCCATCGTGTCATTTTTAAAGCAATGGTAACGCTGTCGGATCGAAATGATGCCATTGATGCCACGACAGTACGCACCATTCTAGATGACCAAGATGACCTCCAAAACATAGGGGGTATTTCTTATCTTGTAGATTTGGTCAATAGTGTTCCAACATCCGCAAATGCTGAGTACTATGCTAAGATTGTGGCTGAGAAAGCCATGCTTCGCCGTATTATAAATAGATTGACAGAGACTGTCAACCAAGCATATGAGGGCGCTACTGAATCTGATGAAATTATTGCGAATGCTGAGAAAGCCCTAGTTGATGTTTCAGAGCATAGCAATCGTAGTGGTTTCCGCAAAATATCTGAAGTTCTTGATGTCAATTTTAATACTTTGGAGATGCGTTCACAGCAAACATCAGATGTTACTGGGTTGCCGACAGGTTTCCGTGACCTTGACAAGATTACAACAGGTTTACACCCTGATCAATTAATTATTTTAGCAGCTCGTCCCGCAGTTGGTAAAACAGCCTTTGTGTTGAACATTGCTCAGAATGTTGGTACCAAGCAAAATAAAGCTGTTGCAGTCTTTTCTCTAGAGATGGGTGCAGAAAGCTTGGTTGATCGTATGTTGGCAGCTGAAGGGATGATTGATTCCCATGCTTTACGTACAGGTCAATTGACAGAGCAAGATTGGAATAATGTGATGATTGCTCAAGGGGCATTGGCTGAGGCACCTATTTATATAGATGATACCCCTGGTATAAAGATTACTGAGATTCGTGCACGGTCTCGTAAATTGTCACAAGAAGTAGAGGGTGGTCTCGGTCTTATTGTGATCGACTATTTGCAGTTGATTACAGGGACGCGACCAGAAAATCGCCAACAAGAGGTTTCAGATATTTCAAGACAGTTAAAAATTCTGGCCAAGGAGCTTAAAGTTCCTGTAATTGCCTTGAGTCAGTTATCTCGTGGGGTTGAACAACGTCAGGATAAACGTCCAGTCTTGTCTGATATTCGTGAGTCAGGATCTATCGAGCAGGATGCCGATATTGTAGCCTTCTTATATCGTGATGATTACTACCGAAAAGAGGGTGAAGAACCAGAGAATGCGATTGAAGATAATACCATCGAAGTTATCCTAGAAAAAAACCGTGCTGGTGCGCGTGGAACAGTCAAGTTACTATTCCAAAAAGAATACAATAAATTTTCATCGATTGCTCAGTTTGAGGAATCATAATTTTCAGATTTAAGGAGATATATATACATATGAGTGATGCATTTGCAGATGTTGCTAAGATGAAAAACATCAAGGAAGCTATTAAGTCACATGAAGGTCAGCTAGTAGAATTGACCCTAGAGAATGGGCGTAAACGTGAAAAGAATAAAATTGGTCGATTGACAGAAGTTTATCCATCATTGTTTATTGTTGAATATCAAGACTTCAGTTCCCAAGCAGGAGCTATTAATAATAGTTATGTTGAATCTTACACATATTCAGATATTTTGACTGAGAAGACTCTCATTCGTTATTTGAGTCCTGAGGAACAAGCTGAAATCGAAAATAAATAAGAAAAAGCCTTTACTTGGGCTTTTTTTCGTGGTAGAATATTAAAGTATGTGAAATAATAGCAGGATAAAATGAAGCTCGTCAACAGGAAGTCGGCTAGAAAAGTAACCTTTGCTGTTTGGGCGAAGTCTTTCTGAACGAATCAGGTTTATCTAAAACGTTATTTCCTAAAAATATTTTTTATAGGAGGACATTATTAATGTCACGTTATACAGGTCCATCATGGAAACAATCACGTCGCCTTGGTTTCTCACTTACAGGCACAGGTAAAGAATTGGCACGTCGTAACTACGTACCAGGTCAACACGGTCCAAACAACCGTTCAAAACTTTCAGAGTACGGTTTGCAATTGGCTGAGAAACAAAAACTTCGTTTCTCATACGGTTTGGGTGAAAAACAATTCCGTAACTTGTTCGTACAAGCTACTAAAGTTAAAGGTGGAACACTTGGTTTCAACTTTATGGTTCTTTTGGAACGTCGTCTTGACAACGTTGTTTACCGTCTCGGTCTTGCAACTACTCGTCGTCAAGCACGTCAATTCGTAAACCACGGTCACATCCTTGTTGACGGTAAACGTGTTGATATCCCATCATACCGCGTTGAAGTTGGTCAAGTAATCTCAGTTCGTGAAAAATCAGCTAAAGTTCCTGCTATCCTTGAAGCAGTAGAAGCTACTATCGGACGTCCAGCATTTGTATCATTCGATGCTGAAAAACTTGAAGGTTCATTGACACGTCTTCCAGAACGTGATGAAATCAACCCAGAAATCAACGAAGCACTTGTCGTTGAATTCTACAACAAAATGCTTTAATTTTAAGATTCATTTTGCAAAAAGCCCGTTGTTATGGGCTTTTTGTTTATCTTAAATCGTTGATTTCTGGGTTTGCTTAGATATTTGCTAGATTGATTCCATGGCCATCTCATAGAATGAGACGGCTTTTTTGTTTTCTAATAAAAAAAGTCCCTAGTCTAGTACAAGTGACTGGGGATTCGTAATATGATGATAGATGATTTTGAGGTATAAATTATTTATTATCCAATCCGCCTTCAAAATCTGCTGAAACATTTGAAACGTAGTTAGTGAAATAGGCTTCAAAATCTTTTTTTAGTTGGTCGTACTCCTCTTCGGAGTAATCTTTATCCTCTATATAAGCCTGAAATCTGGGAATTCCCAGATCTTTTTGGAGACGTTGGATTACTTCTGTCTTTGTCATAAGAACCTCTCTTTCATTCTTTATTTTACCATATTTCGAATTGTATGAAGCATGCATGTTGTTTTAAAGGTTTACTTTTGATATACTGTCAAAGTTACTTAAGAAGGAGGCTACTATGTCTATTATTACACTAATTTTAGCTGGGATTGTTGCTTTGGAGCATCTCTATATCATGTATTTGGAAACTTTTGCGACACATTCAGACACGACTAGTCGTGTTTTCAATATGAGCAAAGAAGAACTTCAACGTGATTCTGTTACAAACTTATTTAAAAATCAAGGGATTTACAATGGTTTGATTGCTGTATTCCTCTTGTATGGAATTTTTACAAATAGTCAGCTACTTGTAACTGTTTTTGTACTCAATGTTTTCTTTGCTGCTATTTATGGTGCTATAACTGCCAATAAGAAAATTATTTTAACGCAAGGCGGACCCGCAATTTTGACCTTGCTTTCACTTATCATTTCCTTATTTTAAGGATTTTATTGTAAAAGAAAAAAGCTGCTTTAACTATTGAAATGGTTTGCAGCTTTTTTATGCTTTTGAAGTTATTTTATTGTGGAATAAATCGTAGAAGAAAGTCTGTCATTTCTTGAGGTGATTCTTTTTTTCCTTTATTTATCCAGGCTTGACCAGCGCCAAAAATAGCATGCGCAAAATAAATACTGGCATAGTCTTTCTCGAATCCTTTGAGAGCTCTTTCTTCAGCAGTGGGATCAATGAAGTCCTCAGCTATCATACGCTGAAGTTTATGTATCAGAAAATCTTGAATTTCTTTTGATCCATTGGTAGACAATAGAGCTGATAGGAGCTTTTCACGAGTGAGAAATTCAAAGATTTCGAGAAAGGCTCCCTCTTTCTTTCCCTCATATTTATCGAAGATATACTCTAGCTTGTGGAAAAGCTCTTTCTGATAACTATCAATCATTTCATACTTATCTTTGTAGTGGGTATAAAAACTCGAACGGCTAATCCCTGCTGTTTGAACCAGACGAATGGTAGTAATATCATTGAAATCTTGGTCTTCAAGACATATTACTAAAGCATCTAAAAGAGCTTTTTTTGTTTGCGCGCGTCTTTGATCTTTTGACATACAAATCTCCT
>OKBV01000518.1_pt1 | contig 9053 bp, 8 predicted proteins | sample 1614461 | NCBI WGS metagenome assembly OKBV01 (sample SAMN04436941, study PRJEB24849) | human gut metagenome | biome: human gut; feature: NICU; material: stool | host: Homo sapiens | place: USA: Saint Louis, MO | collected 2009-11-12
CACCATGGAACATATGCTATTAACAGCGAACGCCACGCTGCCAGCTTACGATCGCTTTGAGTAATCTTTTCTGTATTTAAATCATATACAAAAAGTCCAAAGTATCCATGAAAAATAATTTTATCATCAGAGGCAAAATCAAGCATAACCATATCTGCCCCCACATCTTGCTGTGTTGTAACCTTTGGAATAGTAGGCTCAATTTTATTTTTTTTAGCACTACTCTCTTCTGTTTTAGCACAACCTATTAACAAGAATGATAAAACTGCTAAAGTAACCATTCTTACAGTCTTTTTCTTCATCTTAACACCTCCAATAAATTATACACATTATACCACATAATAATTCTATGGATATTAAATAAAAATGAAGAAAAATCAGACTATTCTATATCTTCGCCATTAGAAGCTATAACCTTCTTATACCATTCAAAGCTCTTCTTCTTACTTCTTTTTAATGTTCCATTTCCATCGTTATCCTTATCTACATAAATAAAGCCATAACGTTTTTTCATTTCTCCTGTACCTGCACTTACAAGGTCAATACATCCCCATGTAGTGTAACCAAGTAAATCAACTCCATCAAGCTCTACAGCATCCTTCATTGTTTTTATATGTTGTCTTAAATAATCAATTCTATAATCATCTTCTACATAACCATTTTCGTCTGGTATATCCACTGCGCCTAATCCATTTTCAACGATAAATAAAGGCTTTTGATATCTATCATATAAATTATTCATTGTTATTCTTAATCCAAGTGGATCTATTTGCCATCCCCATTCACTAGCCTTTAAATGAGGATTTTTTACTGATGCAAAAATATTTCCAGCAGTCTTTGAATTGTCATCAGGATTTGCACAAGCACATCTTGATGAATAATAAGAGAATGAAATAAAGTCTACTGTATGATTCTTTAACAGCTCCTTATCTCCATCTTCCATCTCTATATTAATCCCCTTTCTTTCAAGCTCCTTTAAAGCATAAGCAGGATAAGCACCTCTTGATTGTACATCAATAAAGAAATAATTTTCTCTATCTTTATTTAAAGCCTCAAATACATCCTCTGGTTTACATGAGTATGGATAATACTGACCTGCAGCTAACATACACCCAACCATGTTATTTGGATCTATCTCGTGGGCAATTTTAGTAGCTAATGCACTTGCAACTAATTCATGATGTGCTGCTTGATACTTAACTTGTTCCTTATTTTCTCCTTCTTCAAAACATATACCTGCTCCCATAAATGGTGCATGAAGAATCATATTAATTTCATTAAATGTTAGCCAATATTTTACTAATCCTTTATAGCGATTAAAAATAGTTCTACATAGTTTTTCATAAAAGCCTATAAGCTTTCTATTTCTCCAAGCTCCATATTTTTCAACTAAATTCATAGGGCAATCAAAATGAGTAATTGTAACCAACGGTTCAATCCCATATTTATGACACTCTTTAAACAAATCCTCATAGAACTTAAGTCCTTCCTCATTTGGTTCAACATCATCCCCATTTGGAAAAATTCTACTCCATCCAATTGAACATCTATATGTTTTAAATCCCATTTCTCCAAATAGTTTTATATCTTCTTTATAATTATGATACATATCTATAGCTTCCTTAGCTGGATAAAAATGTTCATCATCAAAATTAAACATCTTCATCTCACCCGCTATAATAGGAAATCTATCCTTACCTATTGGAACCACATCAACATTAGCTAAACCTCTTCCACCTTCATTATAACCACCTTCACATTGGTTTGCAGCAGTAGCTCCACCCCATAAAAAATCTTTTCTAAATCCCATTTTAAAACCTTCTTTCCTAAATAAATATGTAAATATATAAATATAAAAATAAAACAATATATAAATATACCAATATATATTTATATAAATATGTAGGAAAAATGCTGGTTGAAGGTAATAGATTATTAATTAACTTAAGGAGGGAATTTTAAATGAAGGTAGCAATATTTTTTGGTAGCAAGTCAGATACCGATGTGATGAAGGGCGCAGCTAATGCCTTAAAAGAATTTGGAGTAGATTACAAGGCTTATATTTTATCAGCTCATAGAGTTCCAGAAAAGTTAGCAGAAACAATTGAAAAGATTGAAAAGGATGGTTGCGAAGTAATAATAGCAGGAGCAGGTCTTGCAGCACATTTACCAGGAGTTATAGCATCACAAACTACTTTACCTGTAATAGGAATTCCTGTTAAGGCAGCAGTTGAAGGTATGGATGCATTATTATCAATTGTACAGATGCCAAAGTCAATTCCAGTAGCAACTGTTGGAATTAATAATAGCTACAATGCAGGGATGCTTGCAGTGCAAATACTATCATTAAAATATCCAGAGATTAAAGAAAAATTAGTTGATTTTAGAATGAATATGAAAAGAAAGTTTATAGAAGAAAATGGAGAAGGAGTGGAACTATAATGGAAAAGTTAGAAATGATGTATGAAGGAAAAGCAAAGAAGATTTATGCTACAGGAAATGCAGAAGAGGTTATTGTATATTACAAAGATGATGCAACAGCATTTAATGGAGAAAAGAAAGATCAAATAAATAACAAGGGTATCTTAAACAATGCAATAACTTCAATGATATTTGAAATGTTAAATGAAAATGGTATAAAGACTCACTTTGTTAAGAAGCTAAATGACAGAGAACAACTTTGTAAGAAAGTTGAAATAGTACCACTAGAAGTTATAGTAAGAAATGTGGCAGCAGGAAGCATGGCTAAGAGATTAGGACTTGAAGAAGGGTACAAGCTAAAGACTACAGTGTTTGAATTCTCTTATAAAGATGATGAATTAGGGGATCCACTAATAAACTCTTATCATGCAGTAGCAATTGGAGCTGCAACTTTTGAAGAAATTAAAACAATTTTAGATATGACAGCTAAAATAAATGACTTACTTAAGGAATTCTTCTCTAAGTTAAATATTAACTTAATAGACTTTAAGATTGAATTTGGTAAACTTCCAAATGGAGAAATTGTTTTAGCAGATGAAATTTCACCAGACACATGTAGATTCTGGGATGCAACTACAGGAGAAAAGTTAGATAAAGATAGATTTAGAAGAGATATGGGTAACGTAGAAGAAGCTTACATTGAAATTTTAAACAGAATTAAAGGGGAATAGTTAGGATGAAAAAAGCTGACTTTCAATTAATACTAGATCCAAGTCTGGATAAATTTAAAGATGAATGTGGTGTGTTTGGGGTATACTCAAACTCACCTATGGATGTAGCAGGTATGACCTACTATGGATTATATGCTCTTCAACATAGAGGACAAGAATCTGCAGGTATTGCAGTAGGAAATGGTGAAGAAGTAGACATTCATAAGGGTTTAGGTTTAATAACTGAAGCTTTTACAAAGGATGACTTAAACAAATTAAAGGGGTATATAGCAATTGGACATGTTAGATATTCAACAACAGGCTCAACTAAGGTAGAAAATGCACAACCACTTTTAGCATCATCAAAGCTTGGTCCTATAGCAATGGCTCATAATGGTAACCTTGTTAATGCAGATGTTATAAGAGATTTATTAGAAGATGGTGGTCATGTATTCCATACAACAATTGATTCAGAGGTTATAGCAACATTAATAGCAAGAGGTGCTAAGAGAGGTATTGAAAGAGCTGTTGTGGATGCTATACAGGCTGTTAGAGGAAGCTTTGCTATGGTTATAGCAACAAAGGATAAGCTTATTGGAGCTAGAGATCCACATGGTATAAGACCTCTTTGTATAGGTAAGGTTGATGATGCATATGTAATGTCATCAGAAAGTTGTGCTTTAGATGCAGTAGGAGCTGAATTTGTTAGAGATGTTGAACCAGGGGAAGTTGTAGTTATTGATGAAAATGGAATAAGATCTATAAAATACTCTGAAAACACATTATGTCAAACTTGTGCCTTTGAATACATCTACTTTGCAAGACCTGATTCAATAATTGATGGTCTAGATGTTCAAGTAACAAGAGTTAAGGCTGGAGAAGAGTTATATAGAGAACATCCTATAGAAGCAGATATAGTATCAGCAGTACCAGATTCAGGTATACCAGCAGCTATAGGGTATGCAAGAGCATCAGGAATTCCATATGACACAGCCTTTGTAAAGAATAGATATGTAGGAAGAACATTTATTACACCTTCTCAAGAAATACGAGAAAAGGCTGTAGCAGTTAAGTTAAATCCTTTAAAGGTAAATGTAAAAGGTAAAAGAGTTATCTTAATAGATGACTCAATAGTTAGAGGAACTACTTCAAAGCATTTAGTTGATTCTTTAAGAAAAGCTGGAGCTAAAGAAGTACATTTCCTTGTAGCATCACCAGTGGTTAAGTTCCCTTGTTATTTTGGAATTGATACTCCATATAGAAGTGAACTTATAGGTGCAAATCATTCTATAGAAGAAATGGCAGATATGATAGGGGCAGATTCATTAGGATACTTAAGCATGGATGGAATGTATAACACATTTAAAGGTAAAGAAGGATTCTGTGTTGGGTGCTTTAATGGAGTATATCCAGTATCAACACCAATAGAAACTTCAAAAGATCATCTTGAAAGGTAGTGGAGAGAAAATGATAACTTACAAAGAATCAGGGGTTAATATAGAAGAAGGTTATAAATCAGTTAAGCTTATAAAAGACTATGCAGCAAGAACAATGAGTAATTATGTTTTAAATGGTCTTGGAAGCTTTGCAGGAATGGTTGAACTTCCAGAAGGGTACAAGAAACCAGTTTTAGTTTCTGGAACTGATGGAGTTGGAACAAAGCTTGATATAGCTTGCAAAAAGAAAAAATATGATACAGTTGGAATTGACTGTGTTGCAATGTGTGTTAATGATATTCTTTGTCATGGAGCAAAGCCACTATTTTTCTTAGATTATATAGCTTGTGGAAAGCTTGAAGCAGAAGTAGCTGCAGATTTAGTTAAAGGTGTATCAGAAGGATGCATTCAATCAGATTGCGCTTTAGTAGGTGGAGAAACAGCAGAAATGCCAGGTTTCTATAAAGAGGGGGACTATGATATAGCAGGATTTGCTGTGGGGATAGCAGATAAGGACGAAATAATAGATGGTTCAAAAATTGAAGATGGAGATGCTTTAGTGGGGATAGCATCTTCAGGAATTCATTCAAATGGTTTTTCTTTAGTTAGAAAGCTATTTACAAACTTAGATGAAGAATTTAATGGAGAAGAAGTTTGGAAAACATTAATTACTCCAACTAAGATTTATGTTAAACCAGTTTTAAAGCTTATGGAAAGCTTTGAAATTAAAGGAATGGCTCATGTAACTGGTGGAGGATTTATAGAAAATGTTCCAAGGATGTTTAATGGCAGAGAGTTAACAGCTGTTATTAACAAGGGTAGTTACCCAATACCAGCTATTTTTGATAGAATGGTTGAACTTGGAGTTGATAAAGACCATATGTATAACACATTTAATATGGGCATCGGATTTGTTTTATGTGTTAAAAAAGAGGATGCTGAATCAGTAACAAAAGCTCTTATAGAAATGGGAGAAAAGGCTTATGTAATTGGTCATGTAACCTCTGGAGGTGAAGGTATTTGTTTAAGATAGCAGTTCTTGTATCAGGGGGAGGAACAAACCTTCAGTCCATAATAGATGCAGTTAAAGTTGGGGAATTAGACTGCAAAGTAGAAATGGTCATAAGTAGTAAAGATGGTGTCTATGCCTTAGAGAGAGCAAAGAAAGCAGGAATAGATACATACGTAGTTAGCAAGAAGGAATATGGGGAAAATCAATCAAATAGAATTTTAGAATTAACAGAAGGAAAGGTAGATTTAATAGTCCTTGCAGGCTATTTATCAATACTGGATGGGGAAATTTTAGATAAGTTTAAAAATAGGATCATTAATATACATCCTTCCTTAATACCTTCATTTTGTGGCCCTAAAATGTATGGACTTCATGTACATGAGGCTGCAATTAAGAAGGGAGTTAAAGTTTCTGGCTGTACAGTTCATTTTGTAAATAATGAAGTAGATGGGGGAGCAATTATTTTACAAGAAGCTGTACCAGTATATTTTGAAGATAGTGCGGAAGATCTTCAAAAAAGAATATTAGTAAAAGAACACCTGTTATTACCAAAAGCAATAAAGTTGATTTCAGAAGGTAAAGTTAATGTTATAGATGGAAGAAGTAAAATTTATTAAATTGGAGGCCAAGTTAATGAAAAAGAGAGCGTTAATTAGCGTATTTTACAAAGATGGCGTATTAGAATTTGCTAAGTTTTTAGAAAAAAGAGGAGTTGAAATTCTTTCAACTGGTGGAACTTACAAACATTTAAAGGAAAATGGAGTTAATGTTATTGAAGTAAATGAAGTTACTAACTTCCCAGAAATGTTAGATGGAAGAGTAAAAACATTACATCCATTAGTTCATGCAGGAATCTTGGCGATAAGAGATAATGAAGAACATATGAACACTTTAAAGGAAAGAAACATAAACACAATAGATTACGTTGTAGTTAATTTGTATCCATTCTTTGAAAAGGTTAAAGAAGACTTGACATTTGAAGAAAAGGTTGAGTTTATTGATATTGGTGGCCCAACAATGTTAAGAGCAGCAGCTAAGAATTTCCAAGACGTAGTTGTAATTTCAGATAAGAATGACTATGGTAAGGTAATGGAAGAAATAGAGGCAGAAGGTGAAGTTTCTTACAATACAAAGAAGAGATTAGCTGGTAAAGTATTTAACTTAATGGGAGCATATGATGCTGCTATTGCTAACTTTATGTTAGAAGGAGTTGAAGAATATCCAGAATATCTATCAGTTTCATTTAAGAAAAAGCAAGGATTAAGATATGGAGAAAACTCTCATCAAAGTGCAGCTTTCTATGAATCCACAACAGTAGAAGGTGCTATGAACACATTTGATGTATTAAATGGTAAAGAGTTATCATACAACAATTTTAAGGATATGGATATTGCTTGGAAATGTGCAAATGAATTTGATGAACCGACTTGTTGTGCATTAAAGCATAATACTCCATGTGGTGTTGCAACTGGTAAGGATGCTTATGAAGCATATATGAAGGCTTACGAAGTTGACCCAACATCAATCTTTGGTGGAATAGTTGCTTTTAATAGAAAAGTAGATAAGAAAACTGCTGAAGAAATGGTTAAAATATTCTTAGAAGTAATAGCAGCTCCAGAATATGACGAAGATGCTTTAGAAGTATTAAAAACTAAGAAGAATTTAAGAGTTCTTAGAATGCATAACACTCCAAAGGATGAAAGATACATGGTTACAGTTGATGGTGGTATCTTAGTTCAAGAAGAAGATAAAAAGTTAATTGAGGAAATAAAGGTTGTTACAGAAAAGGCTCCTACTGAAGAAGAAATGAAGGATTTAATCTTTGGTATGAAGGTAGTTAAGTATGTTAAGTCTAATGCTATAGTGGTAGCACATGATGGAATTGCACTAGGAATTGGTGGAGGACAAGTTAATAGAATTTGGCCAACAGAAGATGCATTAAAGAGAGGTAAAGGAGCTACAATCTTAGCTTCAGATGCATTCTTCCCATTTAGAGATGTAGTAGATCAAGCAGCTAAAGCTGGAATTAAGGCTATAATTCAACCAGGGGGGTCATTAAGAGACCAAGAATCAATAGATGCATGTAATGAACATGGAATAGCTATGGTATTTACAGGGCTAAGGCACTTCAAACACTAATTAGTGAAGAATTAATAGTTTTTGGGAGGATAAATATGAAGTTATTATTAGTTGGGTCAGGTGGAAGAGAACATGCTATTGCTTGGAAGCTTGCACAAAGTCCAAAGGTAGATAAAATATATGTGGCACCAGGTAATGGTGGAACAGCTTTAGAAAATAAATGTGAAAATATCAATATAACAGATATAGATAAATTAGCAGAGTTTGCAAAAAATAATGATATACATCTAACAGTGGTTGGACCTGAGGACCCTCTTACTAAAGGAATAACTGATAAGTTTAAGGCAGAAGGGTTAAGATGTTTTGGACCAGATTCTGAAGGTGCAAAACTTGAAGGAAGTAAGAGTTTTTCAAAGTTTTTTATGAAGAAGTATGGAGTTAAAACTGCTGAATATGAAGTATTTACAAACCCAGAAAAGGCTCTATCATATCTTTATGATTGTGAATATCCAATAGTTATAAAGGCAGATGGACTTGCGGCTGGAAAGGGTGTAGTTATTTGCGAAAGCAAAAAAGATGCTATGAAGGCTGTGCAAAACCTTATGATTGATGATGCTTTTAATGGAGCAGGGCAAAAGATAGTAGTGGAAGAATTCTTAGAAGGTGTTGAAGCTTCAATCCTTTCTATATGTGATGGAAAAAGAATAATCCCATTTATATCCGCTAAAGATCATAAGCAAATATATGATGGTGGTAAGGGGCCTAATACTGGTGGTATGGGAGTTCTTGCACCAAATCCATATGTTACTAGTGAAGTAATGAGAGACTTTGAAAATAACATTATGGCTAATACTTTAAGGGGAATACAAGAAGAAGGCTTTGACTTTAAGGGGATTATTTTCTTTGGTCTTATGATAACTAAAAAGGGAGTATACCTACTAGAGTACAATGTTAGAATGGGTGATCCAGAAACTCAATCAGTGCTTCATTCAATGGAAAGTGACTTATATGAAGTTATTGAGGCTGCCATGGATGAAAGATTAAATGAAATTCAAGTAGAGTGGAAGGATGAAGTTTGTATAAACGTAGTTCTTGCATCTAGTGGATATCCAGGAGACTTTCCAAAAGGATTCCCAATTACAATAGATGAAAGTATAAAGGATAATGTCTTTTTAGCAGGAGCAAAGCTTGAAAAGGGAGTTTTAAAGACTAGTGGAGGAAGAGTTCTTTCTGTAATTGGTACAGGTAAGACTTTAGATGAAGCTAGGGAAGAAGCTTATAGAAATGTTGAGCTTGTTGATTTTATGGGAGCTTACTGTAGAAAAGATATTGGGATATTTGTCTTGTATTAGAGGGAAATGCGTACACCCCAGCACAACCGTATCAGGTGGTTCC
>OKBV01000519.1_pt1 | contig 9047 bp, 7 predicted proteins | sample 1614461 | NCBI WGS metagenome assembly OKBV01 (sample SAMN04436941, study PRJEB24849) | human gut metagenome | biome: human gut; feature: NICU; material: stool | host: Homo sapiens | place: USA: Saint Louis, MO | collected 2009-11-12
CCCTACACGACGCTCTTCCGATCTAGCGACGTAGTGGATAGCGCGTACCCCAAACCTGCTCTACGGCTACGAAGAGGCCATCGGCCATTGCCCGGCACCTGCCCTAGTGCGCGACAAGGACGGAATTGCCACGGCGGTAGCCTTTGCAAGGCTCGCCGCCAAACAGAAAGACGCGGGCAAGACTTTGCAAGACGCGCTCGCCGAGCTAGCCCGCCGCTTCGGCCTGTACCAAACCGCGCCGCTGACCTTCCGAGTCGACTCGCTCCCAGAAATTGAGCGGGCAATGGAGCGCCTCCGCGAAAACCCGCCCGCCGCCCTCGCTGGAGCGGCAGTAAATAAGATCGAGGATCTTTCCGGCGGCACTGACACGCTGCCGCCCGCAAATGTTCTAATTTTGCAAACCGAAGCTAACGACCGGGTAGTGATCCGTCCTTCGGGCACCGAACCGAAGCTCAAGTGCTACCTGGAAGTAGTGTTGCCCGCAGGCGACGAAGTGCCCTATTTAGCCGCAAAACAGCGGCTAGAGCGGGTTCGCGCCGAGGTCAGTGCGGCCTGCGGACTGTAACCAAAAGTAGGGGTAAATTGTGACGGACGCTAACTAACTTTAAAGAAAGTTTTGCGTCGAAATAGCCTCCTTCAACGGAATGTAAAGTACAGATATTGCCGAAATGTGGGTATAGTAAGGCAAATCTGAAATTGTTCCCAATCGCGGAGGCAACATGGCGAACGTCGCCGAGTCACAGTGGAATCCCCCAGGCAAACGATTTTTCGGGCATCCCCTAGGGCTGATGCCACTATTTACCACCGAAGCATTTGAGCGGTTCAGCTACTACTCGATGCGAGCCATCCTGCTCTACTACTTGGTAGACACGCTGGCGAACGGTGGGCTGGCCCTTGACGATGCGATCGGCCAGTCGCTGGCACAGATCTATTCAGCTTCGGTGTTCCTACTGTCCGTCCTGGGCGGTTGGTTCGCAGACCGCGTGTGGGGGCCGCGCCGGTCCACCCTGTACGGCGGACTAGTCATTATTGCCGGCCACATCTGCCTGGCCATCCCATTTGCCACGATGTCCTACATAGGCATCATCCTGGTGGCCCTGGGCACCGGCCTGCTAAAGCCGAACATTTCGGCAATGGTCGGAAACCTGTACCACGACGACGATCCTAAGCGTGAGGCCGGCTTCTCGATCTTCTACATGGGCATCAACATTGGCTCATTCATCTCCTCGTTCATCGTCGCCGCCGCCCGCAACTGGGGCGGCTACCACGCAGGTTTCTCGGTGGCCGCAGTAGGCATGGCCATCGCCCTCGTCTTCTACATTCAGGGGCGCAAGTACCTGAACCCCACCGTCGATGACGTTCCCAACCCGCTATCGCAGAGTGAACGTTCCCGGCTGTGGATGCTGGTAGTAGGCATCGTTGCTGGCCTGGCCCTGGTGCTGGTTCTGGTGCACCTGGTTACCGGCAAGGACTGGTTGGTCAATGCGATCGACTCGCTAACCCTGCTGGCTCTGGCCGCACCTATCTGCTACTTCGTAGTCATGTTCCGCTCCAAGAAGGTGACTGTCGAGGAGCGCTCGCGACTGTCCGCCTTCATCCCGCTGTTCGTAGCTGCAATGCTGTTCTGGATGATCTTCGAACAGGCTGCGTCCTCGATGGCCGCATTCGCCAAAGACGACACCAACCTGGCAGTAGCCGGCATCACCATCAACCCCGAGTGGTACCAGTCCATCAACCCGATGTTCATCGTGCTGCTATCGCCCCTGTTCGCAGCCCTGTGGACCAGGGTAGGTGGCCGCGTCCCCACCGCCGTGAAATTCACGATTGGCTTGGCGCTCGCCTCCTTGTCCTTCATCTGGTTGGGTGCATGGGCCAGCGTCTATTCCGGCGGAAAATCGCCCTGGTGGGTACTCGCCTTCACCTACGTAATCCAGACTGTCGGCGAGCTGTGCCTGTCTCCCGTGGGGCTAGCAGCCACCACATTGCTGGCGCCTAGAGCGTTCAAGAGCCAGGCTATGGCACTGTGGTTCCTATCTTCGGCCTCGGGCCAGGCAATCACCGCCCAGGTGCTGCAGCATACCGGCAACCTGTCGAACACCACCGTGTTCGTTGGCACCGGCATTGTTTCCTTGGTCTTCACCCTGATCCTGGCATGCCTGACTCCGTGGATTGGACGCCACATCAACGCTGGGATGAACGAAAGCGCCGAATAGTCGGTTCCGGTAACTGAAAATATTGGCCCTCGACAGGTAAAAGCTCCTGTCGAGGGCCAATATTTATGTCGGCTCCCCGGCCAAACGGGGAAGCCCACTTTGTTTAGTGCCAGTGTCGCTTGCGGCAGTGGTGCTTCCGAAAGCCTGTGCGGCCGAAGCCCATCGGCCCTTCATGTGGGCCATCAAAACCGCGGGCACCCATGTGTGGGTGGCCGAAGCGGCCGTGGCCGCGCTCAAAATCGGTGCGAGCGCACCGCACACGCTTAGCGAACTTGGGGTCTAAATCTTCTATCTTCTGCGTAATCCGTTCCAGGTAGGAAACTAGGTCGGTCAGTTCCTCTTCGGTCAGTACGTCGAAGATCTGTTCTTCGCAAGAAGGCTGCTCTTTTTGTTCCTGGCTAGCTTTCGCGCCCTCTTCTGTCAGTGATATGTCCATTGCGCGCCGATCAGATTCTGAGGGGGTGCGTTTTAGTAGGCCTTTCGATTCCAGCTTCGAGATTAGCTCGGCGGCACCTTGTCTGGACATTCCTAGCAGGTAGGTGAGCTCCTTCTGGGTCATTGTGTCCTTCATTGCCAGAAGTGCCAAGACGCGGCCCTGACCGTGTCTTGGATCAGCCCAAGGAGCGCGTCCGTCGCCGCGCCCGCGGCGCTTGTGCATCTGCCACATAGAGATGTAGCGGAGCTTTGCAGCTACCTGACCGCGCAGATCTTCCCCGTCCGATCCGGGGAAGGGAGGATTCTCGTTCCTGTCGCCGTTAGCGTCAGGGCAGTGACGTTCTGGCGAGGTGTTGTTTTCGTTTACCATGCGAACTCCTATAAATGACAAGCACTTGACTATCAAGTACTTGCTATAAAACATACGGGCTGAAATTATGACTGTCAAGTGCTTGCCTTTTTGGGTGGCCTCGAAAACCTGAATAGCCGCATCTCGGGCATGGTTCGCTGCCCTACAAATAAAAGTCGTTCAGAAAGGATTGCCCCTGGGGTGCGGCTCTGTCGCACCCCAGGGGCAAAGGCGCACTGTATCTACCCGTCCAGTGCGCAGGGAAGGAACTAGGCGCGCAAGCCCTTCTCGATGGCGGCGCCTACTTCCTGGTCAATGTTCTTCCAGTACTTGATCACGTTAGTGAGGACGGGCTCCTTGCCCTGCCCTTCGTTCAGCATGCCGACTACGGTGTCCACCAGGTCAGCGCGCTCCTGGTCGGTGTAAATATTGCGCACCAAGTCGTGAGCCTGGCTGAAGTCGTCGTCCTCGGAATGCAAGGTGGCGGCGCTGCGGACCAGTTCTCCGTCGCTCTGCCAAGAGGCTTCGTCTACGCCTCCGGCCTGCCCCCAGTCTCGGCCATACGAATTGGGTGCGTATACCGGAGCATCCCCGGAGTCCTCGAATGCCATCTGCCCGTCGAAAGTGTAGGCGTTCGTGTCTACAACTGGGCGGTTCACCGGCAGCTGCGCGTAGTTAGTGCCAATGCGGTTGCGCTGGGCGTCCGCGTAGGCGAATGCGCGTCCCAGCAGCATCTTGTCTGGGGATAGGCCCGTGCCCGGAACAATGTTCGAGGGCGCAAATGCTGCCTGCTCGATCTGGGTGAAGAAGTTGGTCGGGTTCTGGTTCAGCGTGAACTTGCCGACCGGGATTAGCGGGTAATCCTTCTTAGAAATGGTCTTCGTAAGATCGAAGGGATTGAAGCGGTAGGTCTTCGCCTCCTCGTAAGGCATGATCTGGAAGTCTACGCGCCACGATGGGTATTCGCCCCGTTCGATGGCTTCGAATAGGTCCTGCCTGTGGAAGTCGGGGTCGGATCCGGCCAATTTTTCGGCCTCGTCGTTGGTCAAGTTCTGCACGCCCTGCTCGGTGTGGAAGTGCCAGCGCACCCAGAACAGTTCGCCCTCGGAATTGATCAGCGAGTAAGTGTGGGAGGAGTATCCGTTCATGTGCCGGTAGGATTTCGGAATGCCGCGTGGCCCCATAAGGTAGGACACCTGGTGGGCGCTCTCGGGGGACAGGGACCAGAAATCCCACTGCATGTTGTTGTCGCGCAAGCCCCTGTCGGGTAGGCGCTTTTGCGAGCGGATGAAGTGGGGGAACTTCAGCGGATCGCGCATGAAGAAGGTGGGAGTATTGTTGCCCACCATGTCGAAGTTACCCTCTTGCGTGTAGAACTTGAGCGAGAATCCGCGCACGTCACGCCACGTATCAGGCGATCCCATCTCGCCAGCTACAGTAGAGAAGCGAGCGAGCATCGGGGTCTTCTTCCCCTTCTGCAGGAAGTCTGCGTGAGTGTACTTCGAAACGTCCTCGGTTACCTCGAAAACGCCAAACGCCCCCGACCCTTTAGCGTGAGGGCGCCGCTCCGGAACGTTCTCGCGGTTGAAGTGAGCCAGCGACTCCACCAGGTGAACGTCGTGCAACACGATTGGGCCGTCCGGGCCCACGGTCAGCGAGTGCTCCTCGGACACTACAGGGGCACCAAAGTCCCCTGTAGGGTTCTTTTCTGGGTTCTTGGGCATGACAACTCCGTTCATTTAGTGGAATATTTTTGCTACTAAAATTTCGCCTTTAGCGACAATCTCAAACTATCTAGAATGTTCCTGTGATGCAGAACAATGCCGTGGAACACATTGTGGCCTGCACCTTTACAAACGCTGGTCGTGAACTTTTCCTTCCCTACGCAGTGGGGTTTATGCAACGACGATGGCAAGTTTTTAATGAGCGGCGCAAATCAGGGACTTCTGCCCGGTGCAAAAGTTATTTTCGTCTGCAAAGATAGAACATGTCATCGGGCGTTGACGCTGACGCCCCTTTCAAGGCTCAGGAGGCTGAACAAAGTTATGACCGTTACCGCAAAGGACATCCAGGCCGCTGCTCCGGCTAATGCACCCGAAGAAGTAGTGCAGTGGGTTGCAAAGATTGCCGAAATCACCACACCTGAATCTGTCGAGTTCTCTGACGGTTCCCAGGAAGAATGGGATCGCCTAACCTCGATGATGGTGAAGACCGGGATGCTCACCAAGCTCAATGAGGAAAAGCGCCCGAACTGCTTCCTCGCTCGTTCGCTGCCCTCCGACGTGGCTCGCGTCGAGTCGCGCACCTTCATCTGTTCGGAAAAGGAAGAGGACGCTGGCCCCACCAACCACTGGGCAGATCCGAAGGAAATGAAGGAAACCCTGATCGGTGAAAAGGGCGTCTTCCGTGGGGCTATGAAGGGCCGCACCATGTACGTGGTTCCCTTCTCGATGGGTCCGCTTGGTGGCCCAATCTCTCAGCTCGGCATCGAAATTACTGACTCGCCTTACGTAGTCTGCTCGATGCGCATCATGACCCGCATGGGTGCCAAGGCACTGGATTTGATCGCCGAAGGCAAGCCGTGGGTTCCCGCAGTTCACTCCGTTGGTGCTCCTCTGGAAGAGGGCCAGGAAGACACTGCTTGGCCTTGCAATGACGAGAAGTACATTACTCACTTCCCCGAAGCCAACGAGATCTGGTCCTACGGTTCCGGTTACGGCGGAAACGCACTGCTGGGCAAGAAGTGCTTCGCTCTGCGTATTGCGTCGACCATGGGCCGCCGCGACGGCTGGATGGCAGAGCACATGCTGGTCCTGCGCCTGACTGAAGAGGCAACTGGCAACCAGTACCACGTCACCGCCGCGTTCCCGTCGGCATGTGGCAAGACCAACCTGGCAATGCTGCAGCCGACCATCGAGGGCTACAAGGTAGAAACCGTTGGCGACGACATCGCATGGATGCGTCCGGGCCCGGATGGCCGCCTGTACGCCATCAACCCCGAGGCTGGCTTCTTCGGTGTTGCCCCCGGTACTTCTTACAAGACCAACCCGATGGCAATGGACACTGCGCGCGCCAACTCGATCTTCACCAACGTCGCACTGACCGACGATGGCGATGTTTGGTGGGAGGGCATCGACGCTGAGCTGCCCGATCACCTGATCGACTGGCAGGGCAATGACTACACGCCCGAGGACGCAAAGGCTGGCAAGAAGGCCGCACACCCGAACTCCCGTTTCACCGTGCCTGCTTCGCAGTGCCCGATCATTTGCCCCGACTGGGAAGCACCTCAGGGTGTCCCGATCGACGCAATCCTGTTCGGTGGCCGCCGCGCTACCAACGTGCCGCTAGTTGCAGAGCAGTACACCCCGGCACACGGCGTCTTCATTGGCGCAAACGTGTCCTCCGAGGTCACCGCTGCGGCAACTGACGTCAAGGCTGGTTCGCTGCGTCACGACCCGTTCGCAATGCTTCCGTTCTGTGGCTACAACATGGCCGACTACTGGGGCCACTGGCTCGAGATGCAGCAGAAGCTGGGCGACAAGTTCCCGAAGGTATACCAGGTCAACTGGTTCCGTAAGGATGAAGACGGCAAGTTCATTTGGCCAGGATACGGCGACAACTCCCGCGTTCTGGACTGGATCGTCCGCCGTGCTTCCGGCCAGGTAGATGCCATCGAGGGCGTCACCGGTCTGTACCCGAAGTTCGAGGACTTCAACCTCGAGGGCACTGGCCTAGGCAAGGAAGAATGGGACAAGATGTACACCATCGATCCCGAAGCTTGGGAAGCTGAAGCTGAAGATACTGCAAAGTACTTCGAGCAGTTTGGCGACAAGGTTCCTCAGCCCATCCTCGATGAGCTGCAGGCACTGCGCGATCGCATCGCCGCCGCCAAGAAGTAGCATCTAGTCTCCTCCAGATAGCTAGCAGAGGGGCTGGCAGGGAAACCTACCGGCCCCTCTCTATGTCCGCCCGCGCCCCGTCGGCGGGCGCGAACAAGACGTCAGAATCGCCCGGGGAGGGCGGCGTGCTCGCCCTCGGGAAAAATAGACAAGAATTTTGCTTGAAAAGAAGAGCCATAGGGAACATGCACCTTTCAACATGCGAAAACTGTGCGTAAAGGCAACAATAAGAGCGTGAGTAATGCATTCGGTACGTCCCCCTTGGCGCAGCTGTTGCCCGTAACGGCGCCAACGGTTATGTTCCGAGAAGAGCACATGGCAAAAGGTGTGGCGCCGCTCTTTGAAATTACTCGTATTGGCAAGTACATGTCGGTGGGGTTGGCCCTGCGCAAGGCGGGCGAGCTGAATGTGCTCACCACAAGAAACAAGATGATCGGGCACCTGCTGGACCTATCCACCAGGGGACAGCTATTGGATCTGGCCTGGTCCAATTTTGAATCGTTGCGCATTAGCCCAGATGGCACCCCTGAACTGCGCATCCGCGTCATTGGGCAGAAAGAAGAACGCTACCTGCGCATAGACAATGGGACGAACCTTATTTCGGCGCTGCTATGGCGCTTCCCGGTAAAGCATGTGCGCGATCTGCTGCCAAAGGTAGACATGGGCGATGGGGGCATTGTGGTAGTGCCGCAGGCAGAATCGATCGCCGTAGTGTCGGAACAGACGGCTCACATCCAACTGGCAAAGATCCTGCAGCCCTACGCCGTCAACGCGCGCCCAGCATCTACCTCGACTCCGGTGCCGCTGCGGCTGACCAACAGCGGGTGGGTGGAATACGTGCCGCCGGCCGGATCGAAGGCCCACGAGTACGCGCAAACTATTATGGAAGCACAAGAACTGCGGAACAAGCGCGGGTACGTGGATGCCTCCTACCGAGTGCACCTGCGTTAGCTGCGCCCTCTGCCAGACGGGGGCCGCGTGCCCTAACTTCAGAAAGGTATTTATAGCTAATGAGCCAGCCAGCCTCTAGAGCGTCTAACAGGCTGACCCGACTAATAGCTGTACATTCGGTACAAACCTCTGTGGGCCCCGCCGAGCTAGTCATTACCGTCACCACCAAAGATGGCGCCGTCGAGGCGCATATAGACGAGCCCGTCTCGCTACAAGACGAACTGCCCATGATGGTGCTTCGCCGTTTTTCCGAGGTCGTAGCTTGGCACCAGCCGGCAGCCGTGCGGATTTCGGCGTGCCGGGTGGCAGACGAGATCAGGTCTTACGAAGACTCATTCCCATCAATCACCCTGGTAGACGGCACTGATCCGATCGCCCGCAAACTGGGGGCTGAGGTGCGCGCGCGGGCCGCTGAGTGGGCCGGAGAGAATGCGGCCCACCTGCGCGAGCTGGCGAAAGCCCAAGCCACCCGCAAGAAGTTCGAGGACGCCCTCGTAAAACCGCTAGTAGTAGTGGCAACGGACGGTTCGGTAGGAAGAGGAAACCCGCAGGGAGCCTGGGCGTGGATTGATTCGCTTGGGGGAGGCAACGGCGACCTGTACACGGGCGACATTGTCGAGTGCGAACTGTGGGCAATCATCCGGGCGATCCGCTCGCATCCGAACACCAGGATGCGGATCATTACCGACTCGCAGGTGTCCGTGGATCTGGTGGAAGCGCGGCTCTCGCCGCAAGCCAGGCGCGAACGGGAACAGGGCAAGGAGCCGGTGGACATGCCAGGGGTCAGCAGGGATGCTTCCGCGCTGGCAGATAAGGCCGCCCGGGCAATCGAAAAACACGTGGGCGTAGTGTCTTTGGAATGGGTGCGCTCGCACGCGGCAAAGCCCGAAAACTTGGCCGAATATATGAATGAGGGCGCCGATACCGCCGCCGTGTTAGTACGGCGACGGCTCAGCGACCCTCAGCTTGCTAATAGGGAGGACGTGCGGGCTCGCGTGCGCACTGTTGCCAGTGCGACGATCGCGAACTACAGGCGTTCCCTTTAGGCCCCAACCTTGTTGGGGTCAGTGACCGGCGGCAAGGTGGACCAGGGGAAATTGATCCACTTGTCGGTCTTCTTCAGCACGTAATCTGGCTTGACGATCGAGCGAGACTTCTCGTAGATGACCGCGCTGCGAACCTCAGATACTTCAACTACCT
>OKBV01000540.1_pt1 | contig 8757 bp, 10 predicted proteins | sample 1614461 | NCBI WGS metagenome assembly OKBV01 (sample SAMN04436941, study PRJEB24849) | human gut metagenome | biome: human gut; feature: NICU; material: stool | host: Homo sapiens | place: USA: Saint Louis, MO | collected 2009-11-12
GACAAAGTCTTCACCGATAATCCCACTAGATAAACTTATAATACCAATAGTAGAAACCATATCTTGTCCCTCCTGAAAATAGATTGAGCCTATCTTATCACAGGAGATGAGATAAAACAATAGGTATTATATTAATCAGAGGTTCCCTCCACTAACTTAATCAATCGCATTCTCACCAACATAAATAATTTCTAAATTACCCAAGGAAACATCACCTTTGATGTAGAAGTCCTTGTTAGTTAAGTTGCTAGGATTTTCCTCATGCTGTACAGCTGAAAGAGAGTTATCCACATTCACATGTACCCGCCAATCACTGGGCACATAGAGGCTAAGACTTCCAAGAGAAACGTCCACATCAAACTGGGCAGATGGCCCCTCAATACGGCAATTATCAAAATAAACGGAAGCCTGTCCTAAACTAACATCCGCACTCCCATGCGTAAATTGCTGGTCATTGAGATATTTGGTCACTACTGAAAAAGTGACATCAATATCATTTCCACCATTATTAGCGTCTGAACCAGTAGCCCCCAATCCAAAACGATTCTTTGTTTTACTAGAAGAATTGAAGAGAATGTTCAAGCCAATAACTGCAAGAATCGAAGAAAAGATAAGAACCGAATTAGATACTGGAAGAAAATGGAACTGTCCATTAAGTGAAAATAGAGCCACAATGCCATAAGCGAAACCAAGACCAAAATGTCGCTTCAAAAGACTAGAAAGGGACAAAATTACCAATAAGACTACCCAGGCCAACATCCAAATACTAATTTCCCATTTTATAAAATAGTCTTGTACAATTACCAAAGCTGCCAAAAGGATCAAGAGGATCCCAATTAATTTCTTTCTCATTATCTTACCTCATTTCGTTTAGTCGTTCTTTTAAAACTTGATAGTAGCGTCTTGATACATGGACCTGCTTGTGGGTCTGATAAAAATTCACCGTACTAGTCCCCGAAAAAGACTTCTCTAAAGAATAAATCTGCTTAGCATTAACAATCGTCGATTTGGAAATCCGACAAAAGGCAATCGGGAGCAACTCTTCTAATTCGTAGAGCTTTTGCTTCACCTCATAGGCCTCATCCTTGGTATGTCCAAAAATCTTTTCCCCGTCTGTTTCAAAAAAGAGAATATTTGCCAAATCCAGAAAATATTCGCTTCGATCCTTGTAAAAGGCTAAAGGAACTAACTTTTGCTTTAGAATAGATTCTTGGAGCTGGGCTAATTCCTGTGTTAACCGAGGAGCTCGAATCAAGATTTCAGGCTCATCCATGGATGGGTCTAATTCGATTCTAACTTTCATATGACTCCTTTCCTGTCCTTTTGATGCTTCCATTATAACAACTGCTTTACACAAAACAAGGCCTTTTAGGTAAGTGGCACGGTTTAGCCCCTAAGAGGTAATAACAGACAAACAAAAGAACCTGGCAATTGCCAAGTTCTTCATTTTTTAGTCTGGAGGACTAACCTCCTATTTGTAATCCGTTCAATGCTAACTAACTGAGCAAGCATCTACTATTTCACCGTATTTTCACGACTCACATTTTGTGATTCGCCAGCCTTGCCATTGATACGGTAGTCGCTGTAGTTAGAACCATTGTTGCTAGAGTCACTATCATCACCAACATATTCTACATTACATGACCATGAGATTTTATCTTTGATATCTCCTGATGACTTGAATTTCGAATCATAACCATAATAGAAATCATAAACTGCAGTGAAGGTCACCTTGAAGGTCTTCTCACCAGTCTGAACGACTTCTGTGACGTCAACGTCTGAGAAAGTAATACTATCAGCGGCACGGTTTTTGGCACCTGTAGTATTTTTATCAATATCAGCCGTTACATCCTTGTACATGGTATCATCAGTACCATTAAGGAAAATATCGGATACACCATCTGGTGTCGTGTTGTGATTAGAAGCGTAGCTACCAAATTTACCGTAGGCAGCGGTCAAGAGACGATCTGCCGTATCACGGTCAAGAACACCATCAGCATCTAGAGTAACCGTTTGACCTTCAGAGATTTTCTTAATAGACAGTGTCTCTGTCTTGATAGAGCTACCATCTTCGAAATTCTTCTTAACATAAACGGCTGATGATCCAGCTACTGCTACCTTGTTAACATCTAGTTTCCCTGAGTTAAGGGTTCCAACTTTGGTACCACCAACGTAGAGGTCTCCATCCTTAAGATTAGACTTAACAGTAAAGCTAAGATACTCTACAGAAAGGTTAACTTCTGTTTTAGAGGTCACATTTTCCTCAGATGAGACCGTGATATCTTGATCATTGACCTTACCAGAAGCCACAAAATTGTAAGTTCCTGGATAGAGATGGTTCAATTTAGCCGTGTAGTTATTGCCATCTGTAGTCGCATAAGAAACCCCGTTAATAGTCACATTCAAATCAGCTGTATTAACGGTTAAATCAACCGTTCCAGGATCTACCACGACTCTCCACTTAGGAAAAATAAGGAACTGACGCCCAACCTTTTGCATACGTTCGCCAGACAGGAGTTGGCTCTTGCTATAGGCTTGTGTACTTTTAGTGTCTGTGTACTTGACTTCGGATGTTTTAATTTCCTTTTTAGTATCAGACCATACTTGGTATTCCAAGCTATCTTTAAAGCTCTTCTTAGCTGCTGCTTCATAACGCTCTGCTACTTGACCACGTGAGTAGTAGTAAGAACCAAAGCCGTAACCAGCAAGTGCCAAGACTGCTGCAACAACACCAGCAATAATCAGGATTTTCTTCCCTTTAGCCATGGCAGGCTTGGCTGGTTTCGCAGCCTTACCATCTGAGATAAACTGATGGATAGTTGACACATCATAACCTGAAGACTTACCAAGTAAGAATTCCTCAGGAAGAGGTTGACGTCCAACATAGGTTTTAAAAGCCTTCATCCAGATGGCTTGTGCTTCTTTAGAAGCGGCCTCTGAATTTTCTTCAGTTTGACCTTGATCTGCTTGAGATACTGGTGAAAGTTCCTTAGTTTCTAAAGGAGTCGTTTCCTCTTCATCACCAAGCGGTACATCTTCAAACACTTCCTCGGCAACGTCATACTCATCAACTTCTTCTGTTGGTTCAGAAGGAGTGGCTGCTTGGTCCAAGCCCATTGCCGAAATGCCTTTAATAGCCTTTAAGTCAAAGTCTGCTTTCTGGCCTTCTTCAATCTCCAAAGCATGGGGCGGACGACCAACTGCCTTTTCAAATAAATCAATCCACTTTTCTTTTGTTGCCATAAAGACTCCTATAAACTTGCTTTTTCAAAAATCGTCAGAGGTTTACTTAGAATAGAAGACCTACTGTAAATGATGACATGATAGCAAATACGATTGCAAACAAGATTGACAAAATCACACCATTCAAAAGTGCTGCCAAAATCATTTGATAGAACTTATCAGCCTTCCACGCTGTTGTTACAGGAACAATTGTAAATAGATTAGCAATTGCAAATAAGAAGTAAACAACATAGAACAAGAATCCTGGGAAGGCAACAAGTCCAATAGCTCCCAACAAGATTGTTACAAGCAAGATTGGCAAGGCTAATGATGTCAAACGACCAAAACGATCAAAGCTATTCAAGAAAGTAGTCTCAGGGTCACGGAAGATGGCCTTACGTGTCACAAATCCTGCCAAGATAAAAGCAAAGATAAAGAGGAAGGCAGCTAGGATACTTGCGAAGAAGGCTCCAAAACCAATGCTAGATGTATGACTTGAAATTGAAGATGAGTAACTATCTGTTCCATAAGAACCAAACATACTAGACAATGCATTTGTTGTTGATACAACTGGGCTAATAAATTTACGTGCCACAGCGCTCAAGATTGCAAAGAAGGCAAGTCCAGTGAAGAGTGACAAGAAGATATAGTTAAGCCAACCATTGTGTTTACCATAGTCTGTCATGTCAGCTGGACGACGCCATGCATTAAGCAACCATGTCCAGTAGTTTTTGAAAGTTGTCGCAAATGCTGATGGTTGTGCTGGAACAACTACAGCTTGGCCATTGATAAATTGAACATTTTGACCTGGTTGAAGCGGTTGACCGTTAGCAAAAGCTGTTTGTTGACCAGCTTGAGCATTCGCAAAACCAGCTTGTGGTTGCACTGCTTGATTTGGCACTCCTTGGACTGGAGCTGTTTGAGCCCCTGCAAAGGTTGGTTGTGCTTGAGCAGCCTGAGCATTTGCAAAAGGAGCTTGCGGTTGTGCTTCTTGTGCACTTGCAAAAGTCGGTTGTTGTTGCGCCTCTTGTGCACCAGCGAAAGTTGGTTGTGGCTGCGCCTCTTGTGCTGGTGTTTCTTGGGCACTAGCGAAAGCTGGTTGAACTGGCGCTTCTTGTACTGGAGCAGTTTCTACTGCTGGGGCGTCATCTTGGAACTCACCAGCTGCAAGTGCTGCTGCAATTTCTTCTTCAGTCGCTGAACGACCATTGATGGCTTCAAAAAAATCTAACCAATCTGCTTTAGTCATAATAATCTCCTTAAAAATACATAGAATGACTTTATTTTATCACAAATAAAGCCATTAATAAATGTCATTTTTATTAGAAAAAGGTTCGGAGCAAACTGTCCAAACCTTTATAACTTCTTATTTACTTCTTTGTAGAGATTTTTGAATCTGACGATCTAGCTCACGTTTAATGTGTGGTTCTGGTGCAAATCGCGCTTCCCAATCACTTGGTTTAAGAATTTTGTGAGTCACAGGATCAAAGTGAGCTTTGCCATCTGGGAAAATTTTACCCATATTAGCCTCATGAACAGTATCAAAGAAAGGCTTAGGATCCACACCCATAAGGACAAATGAACCATAGGTCAAATAAAGCAAGTCAGTCAAAGCATCCACCTGACCAACCATAGTTGATTCTGAGTGCTCTTTAGAACTAACTTTGAGCGCTGCCTTGTCAAGAGCAGCATGCAAATCCAGAACAGCCTGACCAAAGACACGCTTGTCCCCACCTGATGAAGCATAGAGGAATTCGACAATTTCTTCCAACTTGAAGTCCGAACGGTGACTAGCTTCCTCAATACCGTAAACACGAGGCATATCGGTAGTTGAGCCATCCATCAAATGGTGGAAATCCTTAACCTTGTTGAAATTGTCATCATCACTGGTAAATGAATTCTCTGTTTCAAAGTGAATCAAACCATAGTGTGACAAGGCTTTGGCAATCCCATTCTGGTTATTAGTATCAGTGACATGGGTAGCCTGGTCTTTCAGTTCGTCTTCACCATTTCCCATGGCAACACCAACGCCAACGCCAGACAGCATTTCTAGGTCATTTTCCGAATCCCCAAAGGCCATAACCTCACTGAGTTCGAAACCAAAAACCTCACCTAGATGAGCAATACCTTTCAACTTAGATTGATCCGCTGAAATAATATCGGCTGAGTAAGGACTTGAGCGGGTAATCTTCACATGAGGAAATTTTTCTTGAATACCCTGTGTTTCACCCACCGTCGCTACCATAACTACCTGATAAATAGGCTCACGCATGATAGTTTTAAGGGTTTCAATGCTTTGTGGCTTGAAACGACGAATCAAAGACTTGAAACTACGTTCCACCATCTTAGCCCAGGACTTAGGGACAATACGACTAACGATTTGCCCAAACTTACTCGTCCCCATACTGATAATATTGGAACCAACAAGACCTGTACTAGTCCCTAGAGAAATCTCTCTACGGTGCTTGGTGGCATAGCGAATCAAGTTGTAGACTGTTGATTTAGGGAGCTGGTTTTGATAAAGGACCTTGTCGTGAGTCAAAATATACTGACCGTTATAAGTGACTGCAAAATCCAGACCTAGATTGTCCATGAAAGGCTGGACAAATCCTGGACCACGACCTGTTGCCAAACCAACTAAGATACCATCTTCCTTCATTTGACTGATGGCTTTTTTGGTTGAACTAGACACGCGTTTTCGGTCATTTAGAAAAGTCCCATCAATATCAAAAAAGACTGCTTTAATGGCCACAGAGCTCCCCTCCTTCTAACATTTTATGCTAAAATAAATTATAACATAAATATGATAGTGAGTAGTATAAATGATAAAAAAAATCCTAGTCCTTCACACTGGAGGGACCATTTCCATGTCAGCGGATAATGATGGCAGGGTCAGCCAAAACGCTGATAATCCCATGAACCATGTGGGACTTGATTTAGATAATTTAGAACTAACCGTTCTCGATTTTCTTAATATCCCAAGCCCACATATCACACCCTACCACATGCTGGATATTTACAAAAAAATCAAGGAAACAGCTGGTCAATATGATGGTGTGGTCATCACTCATGGGACAGATACCCTGGAAGAAACAGCCTACTTCCTAGATACCATGGCCGTCCCTGAGATTCCAATCGTTCTAACTGGTGCCATGCGTTCGTCAAACGAGCTAGGAAGCGACGGGGTCTATAACTATCTCTCAGCCCTACGTGTTGCCAGTGATGACAAGGCCGCTGACAAAGGAATCCTGGTCGTGATGAATGATGAAATCCATGCAGCCAAGTATGTGACTAAGACCCATACCACAAACGTGGCAACCTTCCACACACCAACCCATGGTCCACTAGGCATCATCATGAAGCATGATATCCTCTGGTTCAAAACTGCTGAGCCTCGTGTTCGCTTTGACTTGGAACAAATTACAGGAACAGTACCAATCATAAAAGCCTATGCAGGGATGGGGATTGGAGATGGTATCATCAGTCTCCTGGACCCTGAAAAGATTGATGGGGTAGTTATCGAGGCACTAGGTGCTGGAAACCTCCCACCACTAGCAGCAGGAGAAATCACAAAGCTTATGGACAAAGGAGTCCCTGTTGTGCTCGTTTCCCGCTGTTTCAACGGTATCGCCGAACCTGTCTACGCCTATGAAGGGGGTGGGGTCAAACTCCAAGAAGCTGGTGTTATGTTTGTTAAAGAACTCAATGCACCAAAAGCTCGCCTCAAACTCCTCATCGCACTCAGTGCCGGACTCAAAGGTCAAGAATTGAAAGACTATATCGAGGGATAGAACATGAAACTTAGTATTGAAGCAACCGATAAATTGGAAAATAAAGATTTCCACTATGAGCTAACAGTCTCAAAAACACATATCGCCATGGTCTGTGGTACCGTGCTAGCCAGTCTAGCCCTGATTACATGGCTGAAGAAAAAATAAAAAAAGCTTGAAGCATCATCACTAGAAAGGTGACTGAACTGCTTCAGGCTTTTAGTTTTCTTCGTCAGGTCTATATTCAAGAATATCTCCTGGTTGGCAATCTAATTCCTTACAAATGGCGTCCAGTGTTGTAAAACGGATTGCCTTGGCCTTGCCTGTCTTAAGAACCGAGAGATTGGCTGGGGTAATGCCAATCCGTTCTGCCAGCTCACCCGAGCGCATCTTCTTCTTGGCAAGTTCAACGTCCAAATTGACAATAATCATAAGCCCCTCCTAAATCGTGTACTCATTTTCCTCAGCAATGGCATTAGCCTTAGTCAAAATCATAGCAACAGCATAGAGGACAAAGCTAACTAGCAAATAACTGATGTTAAAGAAACTATAACTCTGGTTGCCAGTTCCAAATGTAAAGATACCGTTATTGATAAAAGCCCCAAGAACTAGCAAATGCGCTGACCAACGAACCAACTTAGCATTTTTAGCGATGAAAATATCAGAACGATAAAGATTAATCAGAAAGGCACGTAGGCACAACAAGAAACCTATGTTGACTACCATACGAAGGAAATCAATGGTTGCTGCAAAAAGCGTCAGACTAGGACCCTTGCTTTTCACGGTAACTCCCGACCCAAGAAGCATACGCAAACCTTGTTGTAAGAGTCCTTCATGACCAGTCAGAATAAAGGCGTCATTAAGAATGGTAATAACAAGACTTAAAAAGCCCGCAAAAAGGAGGACATTAACGAACAAGAGAACACTACGAAGTCGTTTTTGTTCTTGCGTTTCCTGGCGATTTTTGGCACTTTTAGCCGATCTCCAACCATAATAACTAGAGCCAGCCAAGGCTAGGATGATTAAAAAATAGAATAAGATAGTTGTCATGTGTTACCTCGATTATAAATACATTTTGATTTTTTGGGAGTATAGACTTGAAAAGCCAAGGTGCCTCTAGGAGCCCTTGACCTTATACTAAATCAGCAGCTAACTATTAACAGTATCAATTATATCGAATATCAATATAAAATACTAGTTTATAGATAAGATTTTATTACTTTTCAACTAAGATACATTCAATTATTTGACAGCTGCTTGTCCCTTACGAAGACGGATAGCATCACAAGCTAGAGAGACCAAGAAGAGCCAAACTGATGTGCTAAAGTCCATTACTAGGTGATTTGTCGTTCCCAACTGCAAGAAGATATTCAAGGCTGATGGCACAAAGGTTAGAAGGGCAGCCTTTTTCAAGAAAAGGGAGAAATCTTCTGTCCAAAGTGCCTTCCAAGTAAAGTCTTTAAGCTCTTTACGAAGGAGCCAAATCAAGGCAAGATAGAAGGCAAATTGTAGCTCTGCGACCAGCCAGTAACCCCAACCAGAAAGGTATTGAACCTCTGCACCTGGGAAAAGATTGGCCACGTTCACAAAAGGAAGGATAAGTAAAGCAAGCATTGCAAGACCGTAGATTGCCATAAGAAGAATAAGAAGAGCGTTGATGATTGGTTTAAGTGTTTTCATGATAAGTTTTTCCTTTGTTAAATAGTTTTACCGACCATCCACAGCGCGCTGCTCCAGTCACCTGCTTCCATCACCGGCTCAATCA
>OKBV01000546.1_pt1 | contig 8559 bp, 4 predicted proteins | sample 1614461 | NCBI WGS metagenome assembly OKBV01 (sample SAMN04436941, study PRJEB24849) | human gut metagenome | biome: human gut; feature: NICU; material: stool | host: Homo sapiens | place: USA: Saint Louis, MO | collected 2009-11-12
CGAGGAAGTTAGCCGGTTCGCCGCCGTGCAGCTTAACGATGTCCATGGTGCCCATTGCCAGGCCCGCACCGTTAACCATGCAACCGATGTTGCCGTCGAGCGCAACGTAGTTCAGTTCCCACTGCGCAGCCTGCGCTTCACGCGGATCTTCCTGAGACTGGTCGCGCATTTCGCGCAGGTCAGCCTGGCGGAACAGCGCGTTGCCGTCAGCGCCCAGTTTGCCGTCGAGGCAGATCAGGTCACCCTGCTTGGTGACAACCAGCGGGTTGATTTCGATCAGCGCCAGGTCGCGCTCCAGGAAGATAGTCGCCAGACCCATGAAGATCTTGGTGAACTGCTGAACCTGTTTACCTTCCAGACCCAGTTTGAACGCCAGCTCGCGACCCTGGTAAGGCATCGGGCCTGCCAGCGGATCGAGCGCCACTTTGTGGATCAGGTGCGGGGTTTCTTCCGCTACTTTTTCGATTTCCACGCCGCCTTCGGTAGAGGCCATGAAGACCACGCGACGGGAGCTACGGTCAACAACTGCGCCGAGGTAAAGTTCTTTACCAATGTCGGTCGCGGCTTCAACCAGAATCTGATTTACCGGTTGGCCATGAGCGTCTGTCTGGTAGGTGACCAGACGTTTACCCAACCAGTGTTCAGCAAAAGCGCGAATGTCTTCTTTGCTGTTCACAACCTTCACACCGCCCGCTTTACCGCGGCCACCAGCGTGAACCTGACATTTCACTACCCACGGACCCGCGCCGATTTTTGAAGCGGCTTCTTCTGCTTCACGCGGAGTAGTACAGGCATAACCCACCGGCGCCGGTAAGCCATAGCGGGCAAAAAGTTGTTTTGCCTGATATTCATGTAAGTTCATGTGTTCTGTCCATCCTTCAGGTAATCGTTATCTTTTACCCGTAGGTCTGATAAGCATCCAGACCTACGGGGCAGGTGATACTCTTATTAACTACACGTCCAGCAGCAGACGCGTTGGATCTTCCAGCAACTCTTTAATGGTTACCAGGAAGCCTACTGACTCACGACCATCGATCAGACGGTGGTCATAAGACAGCGCCAGATACATCATCGGCAGGATTTCAACCTTGCCGTCTACCGCCATCGGACGATCTTTGATGGCATGCATACCCAGGATGGCGCTCTGCGGTGGGTTGATGATCGGCGTGGACATCAGGGAACCGAATACACCACCGTTAGTGATGGTGAAGTTACCGCCCGTCAGATCTTCAACCGTCAACTTGCCGTCGCGACCTTTAACTGCCAGTTCTTTAATGTTCTTCTCGATGTCTGCCATACCCAGCAGATCCACATCACGCAGGACCGGCGTGACCAGGCCACGCGGCGTGGAGACCGCCATGCTGACATCAAAGTAGTTGTGATAAACCACGTCATCGCCGTCGATGGACGCGTTCACTTCCGGATAGCGTTTCAGCGCTTCAACTACCGCTTTCACGTAGAAAGACATAAAGCCCAGACGGATACCGTGGCGTTTCTCGAACGCATCACCGTATTGCTTACGCAGGTCCATGATTGGCTTCATGTTGACTTCGTTGAAGGTGGTCAGCATGGCGGTGGAATTTTTCGCTTCCAGCAGACGCTCGGCTACGCGTTTGCGCAGACGGGTCATCGGAACACGTTTTTCGCCACGCGCGCCCAGTTGAGCCTGTGGTGCAGGTGCTGCTGCCGGCGCTTTGGCTTCGGCTTTCGCAGCCGGGGCATTCGCCAGATGTTTTTCAACATCTTCACGCGTGATACGACCGCCGACACCGGTGCCGTTGATAGCGCTGGCTTCGAGGTTATGCTCACCCAGCAGGCGACGGATCGCCGGGCTCAGGGCATCGTTGTTCTGCTCAGCAAGAGACGCCTGCTGGCGCTGTGCCGGAGTAGAATCTTTCTCTTCAGACTTAGCGCTGGTTTCTTTACCGGTGCTGTTGCCTTCACGCAGGCGACCAAGGATCTGGCGAGAAGTGACGGTTGTCCCTTCATCTTCCAGAACCGCATCAAGAATACCGTCCGCTGATGCCGGTACTTCCAGTACCACTTTGTCAGTTTCGATTTCTACCAGTACTTCATCACGACGTACTGCATCGCCCGGTTTTTTGTGCCAGGTTGCAACCGTTGCATCCGCTACGGATTCAGGCAGGTCGGGAACAAGAATATCTACGCTACTCATTATTTATCCTTTATTTAATCGACGTTCAGCGCGTCATTTACCAGATCTTGTTGCTGCTTCTGGTGAACGGACATATACCCTACTGCCGGAGAGGCAGAGGCCGGGCGACCTGCATAACGCAGAGCTGACCCAAATGGAATTACTTCACGGAAATGATGCTGGCTGCAGTACCATGCGCCCTGGTTGAGCGGCTCTTCCTGGCACCAGACAAAATCATGTACATGAGCAAACGGTTTCAGCGCTTCCTGCACCGCTTTATGCGGGAACGGATAGAGCTGTTCGATGCGCACAATGGCAACATCTTTTTGGTCGTTCTTGCGGCGTTGCTCCAGCAGGTCGTAATAAACCTTACCAGAACACATCACGACACGCTTCACGCCTTTCGGATCAAGTTCATCGACTTCGCCAATGGCTGGCAGGAAGGTGCCATTTGCCAGTTCGTCCAGCGTAGACACCGCCAGCGGATGACGCAGCAGCGACTTCGGTGACATCACCACCAGCGGACGACGCATCCCGCGCAGCGCCTGACGACGCAGCATGTGGTAGACCTGTGCCGGGGTAGACGGGACGCAAACCTGCATGTTTTGCTCAGCACAAAGTTGCAGATAACGTTCCAGACGCGCGGAGGAGTGCTCCGGACCCTGACCTTCGTAGCCGTGCGGCAGCAGCATCACCAGACCGCACATACGGCCCCATTTCTGCTCGCCGGAAGAGATGAACTGGTCGATAACCACCTGCGCACCGTTGGCGAAGTCGCCGAACTGCGCTTCCCAGATGGTCAGCGTGCGCGGTTCTGCCGTGGCATAACCATACTCGAACGCCAGTACCGCTTCTTCAGACAGCACGGAGTCCCATACGCGGAACGTGCCCTGGCCGTTATGCACATGCTGCAGCGGCGTGTAGGTTGAACCGTTCGCCTGATTATGAATGACCGCGTGACGGTGGAAGAAGGTTCCGCGACCGGAGTCTTCACCCGACAGACGAACCGGAATGCCTTCGTCCACCAGCGTGGCGTAAGCCAGATTCTCTGCCCCACCCCAGTCGAATAGCTTCTCGCCTGCGGCCATGGCCTGACGGTCGCCGTAAATTTTGGCAACACGCGACTGCATTTCAACGGCTTCAGGCACGGTGCTGATACGTTTTGCCAGCTCCTGCAGACGCTTCATCTCAACCTTGTTCGGGTAGCTTTCGTCCCACTCGTGGTTGAGGTACGGCGACCAGGTGAAGGAGTGCATGTTCATTGGACGCCACTCTTTCACCACGCATTCACCAGCATCCAGCGCATCACGGTACAGATTGACCATTTCGGTCGCATCTTCCAGCGTGGCGACTTTGTCCGCTTCCAGCTTGTCAGCGTAGATTTTACGCGGGGTCGGATGCTTTTTGATTTTCTGATACATCAGCGGCTGGGTTGCGCTCGGCTCGTCGGCTTCGTTGTGGCCGTGACGGCGGTAGCACACCAGATCGATGAACACATCGCGTTTGAAGGTGTTACGGAAATCCAGAGCCAGACGCGTCACGAAAGCGACCGCTTCCGGGTCATCCGCGTTAACGTGGAAGATTGGCGCCTGAACCATCTTACCGATGTCGGTGCAGTACGGAGTAGAACGCGCATCCAACGGGTTAGAGGTAGTAAAGCCCACCTGGTTGTTGATGACGATGCGAACGGTACCGCCCACTTCGTAACCACGCGCTTTCGACATGTTCAGGGTTTCCTGAACCACGCCCTGCCCGGTTACCGCCGCATCGCCGTGGATGGTGATTGGCAGTACTTTGTTGCTGCTCGGCTCGTCCAGACGATCCAGACGTGCACGTACGGAGCCGATAACCACCGGGCTAACGATTTCCAGGTGCGACGGGTTAAACGCCAGCGCCAGGTGTACCAGACCGCCTTCGGTTTCGATATCAGACGAGAAGCCCATGTGGTACTTCACGTCACCGGTGCCGAGGTGTTCTTTATGTTTGCCCGCAAATTCGTCGAACAGTTCCTGCGGGCGTTTACCCAGTACGTTAACCAGAACGTTCAGACGACCACGGTGCGCCATGCCCAGTACCACTTCACGGGTACCGCTGTTACCCGCGTGGCGGATCATCTCTTTGAGCATTGGGATTAACGCATCACCGCCTTCCAGCGAGAAGCGTTTCGCGCCCGGGAACTTAGCGCCCAGGTAGCGTTCCAGTCCTTCTGCTGCGGTCAGTTCGCTCAGGAAGCGTTTCTTCTCTTCGGTACTGAATGCGGCACGGCCAGACTCGATACGCTGTTGAAGCCAGCGTTTTTCTTCGGTGCTGGTGATGTGCATATACTCGGCGCCAATTGGGCCGCAGTAGGTTTGTTTCAGCGCAACAACCAGGTCGCTCAGCTTCATGGTGTCTTTGCCGCCGGCAAAAGAACCTACGTTAAAGCTTTCCTGGAAATCCGCATCGGTCAGATCGTGGAAAGACGGGTCCAGATCGGCCACATTTTCTTGCTGCCACAGTCCCAGCGGATCAAGATTCGCATGCTGATGACCGCGGAAACGGTAGGCGTTAATGAGCTGCAGGACTTTAACCTGCTTCACATTGGCATCAGGGTCGGAGATAGAAGAAGAGTAACGTGGAGTAATCAACGCCTGCCGACGGAAATAATCACGTGTTTTTGAGTGGAGTTGATCCGGTTTGACTCCGGTACCAGGTAACTGCTGGAACGTCGAACGCCAGTTAGCATCTACCGAGTCAGGGTCGGTTAAGAAGTCTTCATAGAGCTGTTCTATCCAGCTCTGGTTAGAACCAGAGAGGTAAGAAGAGTCCAACCAGGCTTTCAAAGCGCTGTTCTGCATCGTGATCCCTTAAGCATCTTTTCTGCTTATTTAATACTCTAAATAGATCGCGTTTCAGGAAGGTGGCAAGCTTGCGAATCCCAGGGAGCTTACATCCAGTAAGTGACCAGGGTGAGCAAGTGCAGCCAACGCACATGCAACGTGAACTATGACGAGTATTTCGCCGTGGATACTACCACGCACACCGATGTGCGTGCCGGGGTTCACTTGTTGCGGACTGTCGTGTCATCTGCGTCCGCTAAGGAACCTTTAAAAACTGTCTAATAATCTTCGCTGTTCAGGCTACGACTTCGTTGCGGCCTTGTCTCGCTCTGAACATCTCGATTATTACTACTCATATGGCAGTTTTTAGAGGTTTCCTGTACTACCGGGGAATCACTTCCCCGGCAACCACTACAAAATCTTACGCACTACGTTTGAGCAGCATCGACTTAATATGGCCGATGGCGCGCGTCGGGTTCAGTCCTTTAGGACATACACTGACGCAGTTCATGATGCTATGGCAGCGGAATACGCTGAAAGCGTCACTTAAACCTTCCAGGCGGCTGTCGGTCTCGGTATCGCGGCTATCAATTAAGAAGCGATACGCGGCCAGCAGGCCTGCCGGGCCAATAAACTTGTCCGGATTCCACCAGAATGATGGGCAGGACGTTGAGCAGCATGCACACAAAATACATTCATACAGCCCATCGAGCTTCTCACGCTGCTCAGGCATTTGTAAATGCTCACGAGCCGGCGGATTTTTCCCATTATTCAACAAGTAAGGCTTAATCTTCTCATACTGTGCGTAGAATTGCCCCATGTCTACCACCAAATCGCGCACAACCGGTAAACCCGGCAGCGGGCGAATGACAATTTTCTTGCCCGGCTGATTCAGCGCAGAAATAGGTGTGATACAGGCCAGTCCATTTTTGCCGTTCATATTCAGACCGTCGGAGCCGCAGACCCCTTCACGGCAGGAGCGGCGGAACGACAGAGACGGATCTTTTTCTTTCAGCTGCATCAATGCATCCAGCAGCATCATGTCGCGCCCTTCTTCCGCCTCCAGGGTGTAATCCTGCATATGCGGAGCGTCGTCAACATCCGGGTTATAGCGATAAACTGAAAACTCGAGTTTCATTGTCCTGTCTCCGCATTAATAAGTACGAATCTTCGGCGGGAATGCCGGGCGCAGCTTCGGTTCCATATTGACTTGACGTCGCGTCATGGATTCCGACTCTGGCAGGTACAGGGAATGGCACAGCCAGTTTTCATCATCACGTTCCGGGAAGTCGAAGCGGCTATGCGCGCCACGGCTTTCGGTACGAAAGTTTGCAGATACTGCAGTGGCGTACGCGGTCTCCATCAGGTTATCCAGCTCCAGACACTCAACGCGCTGGGTGTTGAACTCGCTGGAGGTATCGTCCAGACGGGCATTTTTCAGGCGTTCGCGAATCGCTTTCAGCTCTTCCAGACCTTTCGCCATCGCATCGCCTTCGCGGAATACCGAGAAGTTGTGCTGCATACATTCCTGCAGCGCTTTGCGAATGGCTACCGGATCTTCACCGTTACGGTTACCGTTCCAGCGATTCAGACGCGCCAGAGAAGCGTCGATTTCATCTTCGGTCGCATCCAGCAGGTCGCCCTGCTCGGCGATAGACTCCTGCAGATGCAGACCCACCGCACGACCAAATACCACCAGGTCCAGCAGCGAGTTGCCGCCCAGACGGTTGGCGCCGTGAACCGATACGCAGGCGATTTCACCAACGGCAAACAGCCCAGGGATCACCACATCTTCGCCCTGCTCATTCACGGTCAGCGCCTGGCCAGTTACTTTGGTCGGAATACCGCCCATCATATAGTGGCAGGTTGGGATAACTGGAATCGGCTCTTTAACCGGGTCAACGTGAGCAAAGGTACGGGACAGTTCGAGAATACCCGGCAGACGGGATTCCAGCACTTCTTTACCCAGGTGGTCGAGTTTCAGCTTAGCGTGCGGACCCCACGGGCCGTCACAGCCGCGACCTTCACGGATTTCGATCATGATGGAACGCGCCACCACGTCACGACCCGCCAGGTCTTTCGCATTCGGGGCATAACGCTCCATGAAGCGCTCGCCGTGTTTGTTCAACAGATAACCACCTTCACCACGGCAGCCTTCTGTTACCAGAACGCCCGCACCGGCGATGCCGGTTGGGTGGAACTGCCACATTTCCATATCCTGCACCGGCACGCCAGCGCGGATAGCCATACCAACACCGTCACCAGTATTGATGTGGGCATTGGTGGTGGACTGATAAATACGGCCAGCACCGCCGGTCGCCAGCACGGTCGCACGGGCTTTGAAGTAAACTACCTCACCGGTTTCAATACACAGCGCGGTACAACCGACAATCGCGCCATCGGCATTTTTTACCAGATCCAGCGCATACCATTCTGAGAAGATGGTGGTATGGTTTTTCAGGTTCTGCTGATACAGCGTGTGCAACAGCGCATGACCGGTACGGTCTGCCGCTGCCGCAGTACGTGCCGCTTGCTCACCGCCGAAGTTCTTCGACTGGCCGCCAAACGGACGTTGATAAATTGTGCCATTGTCGAGGCGAGAGAACGGCAGCCCCATGTGGTCCAGTTCCAGAATCGCTTCCGGACCGGTTTTACACATATATTCAATAGCGTCCTGGTCACCAATGTAGTCCGACCCTTTAACGGTGTCGTACATGTGCCATTCCCAGTTATCTTCATGGGTATTACCGAGCGCAACGGTGATGCCACCCTGCGCGGATACGGTATGGGAACGGGTTGGGAACACTTTAGAGAGCAGCGCACAGGTCTGACCGCTCTGGGAAATTTGCAGCGCCGCGCGCATACCTGCACCACCGGCACCAATCACAACAGCATCAAATTCTCTGACTGGCAGTTTCATTACACACCCCACACCACAACAAATCCATAAATGACGTAAACCACCAGCGCAACAACGATAGCCAGTTGCAGAATCAGGCGCACAGCCAGAGGTTTAACGTAGTCGGTCAACACCTGCCACATGCCGATCCAGGCATGAATCAAGATGGAGAAAAGTGCCAGCAGGGTGAAGACTTTGGTGAATGCCGATGAGAAGAAACCGGTCCAGACTTCATACGTCAGCTCGCCGCTGGTGGCGAAGAAACCGACCATAAAGATGATGTATAACGTCAGAACGATAGCGGTAGCACGGACCAGAATGAAGTCATGTACGCCGTTGCGTCCTAATGCGGAGGCGTTGCTTACCATACGAGGACTCCTGCGAGAAGTGAAAGCACGACAATAATAACGAAACAAATTTTGGCGGAGCGTGTCCCTGCTTCGAGGGTTTCTTCGATATAGCCAAAATCCATCAACAGATGGCGAATGCCCATTACGGCGTGATATGCCAGCGCAATCAGGATCCCCCACAGAATTAACTCCACAAAGAAGTTATTCATAATGGATGACGCGGTGAGGAAACCTTCAGGGGAGGAAAGGCTGGTACCCAATAACCACAACAGAATCCCGACCGCCACGAAGGTGATCACTCCGGATACGCGATGGAGAATGGACGCTATCGCCGTG
>OKBV01000556.1_pt1 | contig 8461 bp, 8 predicted proteins | sample 1614461 | NCBI WGS metagenome assembly OKBV01 (sample SAMN04436941, study PRJEB24849) | human gut metagenome | biome: human gut; feature: NICU; material: stool | host: Homo sapiens | place: USA: Saint Louis, MO | collected 2009-11-12
GCGTTGGGACGCGAAGCAAAAAACCGAATCGTTTCCAAAGTGAGCGGAGCCTGGGTGGAAGTATTCCGCTCCCTGCCACTACTGCTGGTCATCTACGCCTTCATGCTGGCCCTGCCGCGCTACGGCATACGCTTTTCCACCTTCTGGCTGCTGGTCATCCCCATGATCATTTCCTGCTCGGCCACCACCGCCGAGGTATTCCGTGCCGGCCTGCGAGCTGTCCCCCGGGGCCAAAGCGAGGCCGCACTATCTTTAGGGATGCTGCCAAAACAGGTGAGCGCCCTCGTCATAATCCCACAGGCGATACGACTAGTTGCCCCAAACTTGCTCACCCAGCTGGTGTCGCTGCTGAAAGACTCCACACTCGGGTACGTCGTTTCATATTTTGACCTGATGCATCAAGGACAATTGTTCTCAGCGCAGGCAAACAGCTACATACAAACCTACTTCTTAATTGCTTTAATCTACATCGCCATTAACATTGTTTTAACTCGCGTCGCAGATAGGTGGCGGGAGCGCCGAAACTAACTACTGTCGTGGAAGGACGAAACATGTGCCGCATGCTGGTATATGTTGGCCCGCGGGCAAAATCCCCGGCTGACATACTGGGCAATGGTTTGGCTGAACTCGTAGATCTTTCCCACGAACACTGCCACGGGTGGGGCGAAGCCACCATGGACAGTGCGCCTGGGAAATTCGCGGTTCGTCGCTGCCTGGAGCCGGCATTCATGTGTAACGAATTCGCCCGCATCAGCCGAATGCCCGGCAAAAACGTCATGCTACACCTGCGGCAAGCGTCCACCGGCATGGGGAAAGGCTTCGAATCCAGCCACCCCTTCGTAGCCGACGGCATGGCCTTTTGCCACAACGGCGTATTTGCACGCCCCGGCCGCCTGCGCAAATGGTTGGCATCTGTAGACGGCCCCATGCCCAAAGGGATTTGCGATTCAGAAGCCTACTTTTGCGCCGTCCGCTACTATGCCCGCAGCATGGACCTGCCCGAAGCCATAGCGGCCGCCGCCGACAAAGCCATCGAGGTTTCTGACGGGCAGTGGCTATCGCTGAACGCCATGGTGATGACCGCCCAGGGGGTGTACGTGTACAACCGGTTCAAGGAAGGCACCGCCATGCTGAAGGAGATCCCCGACCGCTACCGCATCCAAGTGCGCGGTGGCGCGACCGGGCACGGATTTGTTGCTGGATCCCAAGGATTCTCGCTAGGCCGCCCCGGTCAACAGCAGTGGATGCGCAACGGGCAGATGCTATTTGCTAGGGCCGGCAACGGCGACGCCATAGACGTCACCCCCGCAATAGGGGAAGCCTCGACAGCGCCCCCCGCCCACACTGTGGCTAATCAGCAGGTGCGCGTAGGTGTCGGGGCGTAGGCTCCGAGACGTAGAGCCGGCAGCTAAGTCAGACTGATAACGAATAAGGGGCTTCGCCCTCGCCATTATGGCCTTGGCCAACACGCGCTTGCGAGGGCGGCCCCCCTTTCGCGCCGAAAGCACATTCTCCGGTCAAAAGCACACCCAATGGCACGCATTTCAATGTGCTTTGAACCATCTGATGTGCTTTGGACAGGACGACACGCCCTCGGCCAGACCATGCGCCCTCGCGCCAGTACAGCCACATTTTCAGGGTGGCACAGGCATAACATCAGGGGCAAAATAGGGGAACAACCGGGGCAAACCCCAATATCTTTTACCTGCTCACGCTGAAACAATTTTTCCTGAGGGCAAAGACACCTCACCCACACGGAAAGATTGGATCCCCAATGCATGGCGGCAATTACGTCCTGCACGCCCACGAGCTATCGGTCAAATACGGTAGCTATGAGGCGCTGCATCTTGATTCCCTAAAAATCACTGACACGGCTGGCGTGGTCGGCCTCTTCGGCCCTAACGGTGCGGGCAAAACCACCTTGTTGCGCACCATTGTCGGCGACATTGAAAAGCATGGTGGCGCTCTAGAAGGGCCTGGCCGAGCCAAGATCGCCTACCTGCCCGACTCCCCATTCTTGTATGGGTGGTTGAAGGTAAAACAGTGCGAGCAGCTGTTCGCCTCGCGGCACCCGGATTTTCGCGCCGACATATTCGACGCATTCCTGGACGGCTCCAAAGTGAAGCCAGATCTAAAAGTCGGCGAACTATCTAAAGGCATGAACGAGCGGCTACACCTGGCATTGATCATGTCGCGTTCACCGCAACTCTACGTCCTAGACGAGCCACTCGGAGGCGTTGACCCCATTGGTCGCGACCAGCTGTTGCAGCTAATCCAACAGCTTAAGGCGCCTAACACCCCGGTGCTTTTTAGCACCCACCTAATCAACAATGTGCAGCACATTTTTAACGAAGTAGTGCTGATTGACTCGGGCCGCCTAGTTGCGCACAGGGACATCCACTTCCTGCGCGAATTTGGCGAGGGCGACCTGGAGGCTGCTTACAAGAAGCTGGTGCAACAATGACAGATACGAAACTCCTAGCTATCAAACATGGGCGCATCCTGGTGCCACTGATCGCCCTCAAATATTTACTGACTATTGCGGCGCCAGCCATCGACAACATCGCCGTGGCCATGGCATACGAGCTTGGCTGCCTAATCTTGGTGGTGGCATTAGCGGTGTACGCCATCCATTCGGTGCTGCGACTGACCGGCGTGTGTGACGACCGGTTGGCATTGCTGTCACCCACTAGTCGGATCACCCTAGCGGCAAAGAACATGGCGATCCTTGCCGGCTACCTGATTGTCAGCTACCTAGCCAGCTACATTCCGACTTTCCGCGAGAGCAAACCGGATATGGCGCACTATCTTCTGCCCATTCCCAACTACTGCATTTCGGTTTTCACGGGGCTGTCACTAATGCTCTTCATCAGCTACCTGCTGAAATCGGTTCGCAAGCGTTTTGCCCTGGTAGTGTCCGCGTGGATTAGCTACGCGGCGGTCACGGCTGCGGGTTTGGCCGGGATAGTGCTATCCCTGAGCGGCATGTACGACCAGCCGCACTGGCTCGTGGGGGCAGCCCCCGGCGCGAAGGGGTTCAACTTTTACTCAGGAATAATTCCCACCTGCATCGTGGGAGTCACCCCCTCGGTAAAGGTCATACTTGCGGTCATGGGCGCAAACCTGGCCGCCGGGATCATCTTCTTCGCGGGCGCCTACATGTTGCAGCGTAGGCGGAACAATTACTTGCCCGTCAAGTAGCGGCTACGCCCTCTCCCAGGTGCTGAAAGGCTTCTTGGAGAGGGCGGCGTTCGTGTAGGCGAAGTCCTCGCTGACCTCTTCGCCCACCCAGGCGGGCAGGTCGGCGCGGGTTAGGGCGCTGACGCGGTCCTGGCCTGGTTCGTCTTCAATTTCGAGGACGACGAGGCCGGCGTTTGCGCCCTCGAATACATCTACCGTCCACAGCGCCGCCGGGACGGAGAGGTCATAGCGCACCTTTTCTACGACCCCACTGCACATGCGCAGCAGGCCGGGGGCGTCGGTGGGTGGGATTACGTATTCGAATTCGGGTCGGGCCAGTCCCGTCTGTTTTCCTTTTATGGTCAGGAAGGCTCGCTGACCAAATTGGCGCACGCGCACGACCTTTTGTGGCTCGGCCAGCAAATACCCCTGTCTGATCGGGGCGGATCTGGCCACCAGGTCGCGCCAGCCGGCACCGGATACTAGAAACTTTCGTTCAACTTCAACACCCATGGAAACCACCCTAACGGCTGGTGGCTTGCTGATCTGGTCGCATCGCCAGCTAAGATGCTTACATGAGTCAACATGATGGACGGCCAGCAGGTTCGAAGCGGCGAGTATCCAAGAAGGGACCAACTAAGGGTTCAGGCGGTAAGAATAGGCGCGCCCTCGCCGGGAAGGGCCCCACCCCGAAGGCGGAAAACCGCCCCTATCACGCCGCGTACAAGCGTAAGCAGTACCGTGAGGTGCGCGAGAAGGCCGCTCAGGCTCAGGCAGCAGCCAAAGCCCGCAAGGCCGTCATTAAGGTATCCGAGGGCCATGAGCTGGTTATAGGCCGCAACTCGGTTGCCGAGGCCGTGGCCGCGGGCATCAAGATCACCCGCATGTTCATCGCGGGTGGGGCCGCCAAAGACGACCGTATGGGCCAGGCCTTCCGGGTGGCCACAGCTGCGGGCGCGCCCATTTTGCAGGTCGATCGCGAGGACTTGGACTATGCCACCGATGGTGCCGTCCACCAGGGGGTCGCCATTGAGGTGCCCGAATACGAATACTTTACGCTGTCAGACCTGTTTGCCAAGGCGGCCGACTCGGATAAGCCGGGGCTGATCGTCGCCCTCGATCATGTTACCGACCCGCACAATCTTGGGGCGGTACTGCGCTCCGGCGGTGCCTTCGGGGCCAGCGGCGTGCTCATCCCCACGCGCAATTCGGCCTCGGTAAACGCAACCGTGTGGAAGGTGTCCGCTGGCGCCCTCGGTCGCATTCCTGTAGCGCGCGAGGCCAACCTGGTGCACGCCCTCAAAGAATGCAAGAAGCACGGCTACTTCATTGTGGGCCTGGATGCGGGGGGCAGTGAAACGACGCGCAACTTGACCGTGGCAGACGAACCAATAGTACTGGTAACCGGGGCGGAAGGGTCCGGGCTGTCGCGGCTGGTGCGCGAGACCTGCGACGTGATCGCCTCCATCCCCATCCACGCTGCTGTCGAATCTCTGAATGCGGCCGTGGCCACCGGGATCGCCATCTACGACATTGCCCAGGCGCGCAGCCAAGCAAAGTAGCCGCATCGAGGGCGAAAGTAGGGGCGCCCAGGCACGTTCCGTGGGCACAAAGTCGACTCAAAGGTAAAACTAGCCTAAACTCTTGTAGGTAGAACCACCTGTTCTACGCGGGAGGGCTACGGCCACCCGACAGTCGATCCAAATAGGACAAATACGCGATGTCTGCGATTATTGTGGTGGGCGCCCAGTGGGGCGACGAAGGTAAAGGTAAAGTAACTGACCTTATCGGTCAAGACGTTGACTACGTCGTCAAGTTCAACGGCGGCAACAACGCTGGCCACACCGTTGTAGTAGACGGCAAGAAGTATGCTCTGCACCTGCTGCCGGCTGGCATTATCAACCCGAAGGCCACCCCGGTGATTGGCAACGGCGTGGTGATTGACCTGGACGTGCTGTTCCAGGAAATCGACCAGATGGATGCGGAAGGCATCGACACTTCGCGCCTGCGCATCTCCTCGAATGCACACATCATCCCCTCTTACAACAAGATCATGGACAATCTGTCCGAACGCAGCCTGGGCGACCGCCTGATCGGCACCACCGGGCGCGGCATCGGACCGACCTACGCGGACAAGATGAACCGCATCGGCATCCGCATCCAGGATCTGTTCGACGAATCGATCCTGCGCCAGAAGGTAAAGAGCGCGCTGGAGCAGAAGAACTTCACTATGGAGAAGGAATTCGGCCTGGAACCGGTGGACGTGGACCAGGTGGCCGATTCGCTGCTGCAGTACGCAGATCGGATCAAGCCGATGGTCTTCGACTGCTCGCTGGAAGTAAACAAGGCGCTTGACGAGGGCAAGAACGTCCTCTTCGAGGCCGGGCAGGCCACCATGCTCGACATTGACCACGGCACCTACCCGTTCGTTACTTCGTCCTCGCCTACTGCGGGCGGGGCTTGCACCGGGTCGGGCGTGGGACCCACCCGCATCGACCGCGTAGTGGGCATTGCGAAGGCTTACGTAACCCGCGTGGGCGAAGGCCCCTTCCCCACCGAGCTACTAGATCAGACCGGCGAAGACCTGCGCCAGGCCGGCGGCGAATTTGGGGTCACCACCGGGCGGCCACGTCGCTGCGGCTGGTACGACGCCGTGGTAGCCCGCTACGCATCCCGCGTCAACGGCCTCACCGACATCGTGCTAACCAAGCTGGACGTGCTAACCGGCTACAAGCAGATTCCCGTGTGCGTGGCCTACGACGTAGACGGCAAACGCGTCGACGAAATGCCGGCCGATCAAACTAGCTTCCACCACGCCAAGCCCATCTACGAAGAACTACCCGGCTGGGACGAAGACATTACCGGCTGCCGCCGCTTCGAAGAACTGCCTGTAAACGCGCAGGCTTACGTGCGCCGGCTCGAAGAACTATCCGGCTGCCGCATTTCAGTAGTGGGCGTGGGCGCTGGCCGCGAAGCCAGCATCGAACGAACCACACTACTGTAGAGCGCCCCCTACCTACAGTCAGCACCCGACCGAATTGCCCGCGCAGGCGGCACGGTCGGGTGCTTGCTTTTACCGCAGCGGCAAGCTGCTTCGACTAAGAGGCGGGCGCTTTACGCCATCGGATCTGCCGTAGCGGCGCTTCTTTCAGCCTTCTTTTTCATGATTGTCATTGGAAAGTCTGCCGCCTTTTCCTTCTTCGGGAACCCAATATTCATTTTTGGAACCCTGAACGCATTCGTACAGCTAGTTGTTCTAGCAAAACAGGCCAAGCCTAAAGGCGACTAATGGCCCGGCCAGCACTGGCGGCACCCGCCCTAGTAGCGATTCGGTTTACGACAATAAAGGGTTACTAGTCATTTAAAATTAAGAAAAATCCTCCCGTAAAACGTGCGTGGTGTGAGAAACTGTTTACGTCTCTAAGAGGAGACCGCAGCCCAGATTTCAAGGTTGCGTAAACGCTATGCACAGCAATGGCTCAACGAAGGGAATAGAACAATTAAGTTTCGAAACCTTGTAAAAATGACGACTGCCAGCTTATGTGCGCTATGCGTATCACTGTCAGCAGCAGGGGTGGCGTACGCAGAAGATCTTAGTGACGTGCGTTCATCTTCAGCCGTTCCTTCACAGCTAACTCTCCACGCTTCTAATTTCAATACTGCAGGGTGGGACGGCTCACTTACGGAAGCTCAAATTGAGGAATTCGCCTGATGCCACGTACTCTGTGTGAACTGGCGGTCAGCTTACTAACTTTTACACTGGTGGTTGGCCTGCTTTCTTTGTTAGGGCTGATTCTTTTCCCTTTACGTACGGTACTCAGTATCGCTCTTCCATCACTGTTGCTTGGGGCAGCAGTCTTAGGCATTGGGTTTTTCGTTAAAAAAGGAATTGATAAATAACGCCATCATTTTCAACGACTACCTGAACATCACGGGCATTCCTGAAAAGGCCGACGAGTGGAAGATTGGTGGTCGCTCACCCCTGGAATGGGTGCTGGACCGCTACCGGGTAACTACCCACAAGGCATCCGGGATCGTGAACGATCCGAACGACTTTTGCCGGGAAATAAACAACCCGTCTTACATAGTCGATCTGATCCAGTCTCTAGTGACCGTGTCTCTAACCACGCAGGATCTGCTGGCTGAATTGCCCGCCCTCAAAGTAATAGAGAACAACTAGGAACGCCTCCAGCAGGCAGCACAAGGCCTACTAACTGACGGCTTTATCGCTCCCGGGATCGCCCTCCGCAAGCTTAGCGGGGCTAGATCCCGAAGCGGTGGCGCCCTCGTTCAGATCGACTTCGGCGCTAACACCGTCAACGATCTCGCCGACCGCAGCCGCATTGTCCCCGCCCGCCATGTCGCGGAAAACCTTGAAGGAAGACCAGACGGCCGCCGTGATGGGCACGGCCAGCAACGCTCCGGCCACCCCGCCCTGCTGGGCGCCAACCCCCAAGGCGATAATAATGATGATCCCGTGCAGGCTGAGCGAAGAGCCCATCACCTTAGGCTGCAACACGTAGTGCTCAATCTGGTTCACCACGATCACCACGCACACCAGCACCAGCGACGCCGCGGGACCGCCCGCCACCAACGCAACCAATGCCGCCGCAAGACCAGTGGTCAAAGCGCCCACGATCGGCACGAACGCGCCAAGGAAAATCATGGCTGCCAGCGGAAACGCCAACGGTACTCGCATGATCAGCATGGCAATCAGGTCAACAACGGCAGCGAAGGCCGCGATCAGCACCGTGCCGCGAATGTAGCGTCCCAACACGTGCATCGAGGCCTCCCCTGCAGCGTTTACGCGAACGCGGGCACCTCGAGGCAAGAAGTCAACGATGAAATCCCACATCTTGTCCCCGTCCAACAGGAAGAAGAACAAGAACACGATCATCAGCAACGCCCCGGTCATGATCGAGGTGACTATAGTTACGCCTTCGATCGCACTAGCCCTGGCCGAAGAGGTCTGCGCTAGCTTCCACAGCGAATCCGCGTACTGGGATAGGTGCGAGTGGGCCAGCGGAATGCCCCAGCTGGACAGGATGTCAACCAGTTCAGAAAAGCCCTGCTGCGCCTTGCGGGTAAGTCCGCTCATTTCGTTCACCACGGTCGTGACAATGAACGAGATGGCCCCGGAAAGAATGGCAATAGAGCCAACCAGCGTGATCGCCGCCGCCGCAATGCGGTTCATATACCGACGCAAGAAACGGATGATCGGATGCATAGCATCAACTGAGATCGGAAGAGCGTCGTGTAGGGAAAGAGTGTAGATCTCGGT
>OKBV01000600.1_pt1 | contig 7827 bp, 6 predicted proteins | sample 1614461 | NCBI WGS metagenome assembly OKBV01 (sample SAMN04436941, study PRJEB24849) | human gut metagenome | biome: human gut; feature: NICU; material: stool | host: Homo sapiens | place: USA: Saint Louis, MO | collected 2009-11-12
CGCCGGACATCAGCCTGCGTTCAATATGCTCCAGGGTGACGTTTTTGGTTTCCGGATTGACTATTATTTGCGTTCTTTTCAGATTTAACCTTGTCTGTTCCAGCTGTTGCTTCAGCCACTTGTCCGCCATCTGTAGTACCTGCTTGAGCTTGTTCTTGAGAAGAATCCTTAGGTGCTACTGCTGAGGTCTGATTGTCATTTTCTTCATTTGTGACTGCTGAAGATGATGATTGAGCTGATTTCTTATCCTTCTTAACGACCTTACTTGAGCTTGAAGATGACTTCTTAACCGTTTGGACTGAACTGCTACTGGTGCTAACACGTGCTGATTCATGGCTGTTAAATTTAGTCACCAAAAAGATAGCGAGGATAACTACGATAAGGGCTAATACTAAACCAATAAGTTTGCTTGTATTTTTCATGAGTGATGTCCTTTAATGATAATTTACTCGGTTATTATAATACAAAAACAGCTAAATTTTTCATTGAAGTCATAAACGGTCGTTTTTTCGTCATAATCAGAAAATAACATTTTAAAACAAAAATACTATATACATCAAACTGCCATGTTTTTTGGAACAAGCATCTTAGCAACAATCTCTTTTTGTTTAGCTTTTGAAACCAAGCATGACTCTCCGTTTTCAAAATAAATAATACCTAACTCTTTGTCCAATCTCACAATGTTTTCGGGATTTACAACAAATGATTTATGACATTTATATAGTCTGCAATCTTGTTTCACAATTTTTGACAATTGACCATAGAACTCGATTTGCTCTTCTGTTGTATGAAGAATCACCTTATGAACTGTTGGAGATGTTTCAAAATAAAGAATCTTATGAAAAGGAACTTGTATAGTTGCATTCTTTGTATCTACCGTAAAAGCACACTCTATTTGGCTCAAACCATTTTTAGAAAGTGCTAATCCAATATCAGAAATAAGCCTATCTTCATATTCATTATCAGGCAAATTCTCATCAATAAAATCAAGTGCAGCTAAGCGATACTGAAAGGTTGAAGGTAGGAGTTCGGGATGTGCTGTGATGAAAACAATACTTGCATACGGATCTCGCTCACGAATCTGTTGAGCAACCAATATTCCCCCTTCGACATCACTGTCAGATCCAATATCTAGAAAAAACAGTAAATGCGAACCCCTTTCCGTAATACGCTCTAATAATTGATCGGGTTTATCATATAAATCAACCTTCCCAATTCTTAAAATATATATTTGTTTGGACTTGTGGATAGCATCCTCAAGACGAGCTTGTTGAAAATAATCTTCTTCTAAAACAAAAATATCTAACATGCTCAGTACCTCCGTTTTATATCATTTTCTTTCAATAACTTGATGAATTAGCTACGTATAGAACGAATCCTATACTTTCACCTTGATTTTACAACTTTCGCTAATTTACGGCAAATATTTCCAAAACATATTGAACAATATATTTATTCAACTCTTGAAACTAAAAAAACACCACCCTCAAAAGAGAGTGATGTTACAACTCTTAAGAAATATCCACATAGCGTCTTGCACCGCTATAGGTTACATAAGACAACCAGGTGTGGCCATCAGCTGTAAGGACCTTGTCATAGCGAACGGACATACCTTTATCATAGTAGGCTAACTCTGGACTTGCAACACTTGGTTGAGTCTTGATAGAGCTAGGTTGGGTAAAGGTATAAGTGCCGGTTGCTGCTAGGCTTGGACTTGTTGGTTGAGCAACTGCTGTTGCCTTACCATCAATAGAAATGTAACGACGGCTACCTCCACGACTAAGGTAAGAGAGCCATGTATGACCATCTGCAGTCACCAATCTGTCATAGTTAACGGACATGCCAGCAGCATAGTAGGCCAACTCTGGACTTGCCACACTTGGTTCTGCTTTAATGCTAGAGCGTTCCTTGAAAGTATAGGTACCAGAAGATGGTGTACTTAGTTGAACTGGTTGTTCTACTGGTTTAGTCACACTTGTTGGTGTGATAGCCACATAGAAACGATTTCCTGAATAGCTGAGATAAGAAAGCCATGTATAGCCGTCATTATTGACAACCTTGTCATAGTTGACTGACATGCCAGCATCGTAGTAGCTAACATCTGGGTTGGCTACCAAAGGTTGAGTCTTAATTCCAGTACGAGCGGTAAAGGTATATGAACCTGAAGCTGGAAGATTATGGCGAGTTGCATTTTGAACCGGAACAGTTGTGCTAGTGCCTCCGATACCTACCATCTTACCGTCTTGGACATAGTAGAGATGAACAATGTATTCGCCTGCTTCAGACTTATGGTCACCAACATTGATACGAACCTTGTAGCTACCATCACTTTGTCTGTCAGCTTGGTGCCATACCAAATCGTCTTGGCCGTCTTTAACTGTCCAAACTGGAACACTGACGCCTTGGATAGCCTTGTCGCCACCAGAAACATTGGTGATATGAACATCAAAACCAAGGTTAGAGAGATTTTCAATATTGATAGTACCGCTTGGTTTGCTTTCTTGTTGAGCAAGTTTTGCCACAGCTACATAACGGCGGTTACCATTAAAGCTGAGGTAAGAAAGCCATTGATAACCATCACCACTGACAATCTTGTCATAGTTAACTGACATACCAGCATCGTAGTAGGCCAACTCTGGGCTTGCTACACGAGGTTCTGCCTTGATGCTAGAGCGTTCTTTAAAAGTATAAGTTCCTGAGTCAGGAAGGCTATAACTAGTTGTTGTATGCGTTTCTTCAACCTTGGCAGGAACTGTGTAAGTGGTGCCACCCACACCAACTAATTTACCATTAGTTTCAACATAGTAAAGATGAACATTGTAGAGACCACGTTCATTCTTGTGGTCAGTTAGACTAACGTTAACCTTGTAGTTACCATTGTTAAGACGAGTCGCATTGTACCAGATGATATCATCTTGACCATTCTTTTCAGACCAGATTGGAACGGATACCCCGAGGACACCGTTTTGGTCTGAAACATTACTGATAACGACACTAAAATCACCATTGTCATGGCTTTCAATAGCGATATCGCCTCTTGGTTTAGCTACAGCCTCTACAGTAGCACCTAGGTCGACGTAACGACGAGTACCATTGTATGACACATAAGAAATCCAACGGTGGTTATCCGCAAGCAAAGATCTATCGTAGTTAACTGACATACCAGGATCAAAATTGAACTCAGTCTTAGCAGTCAAGCTAGGTTGGTTCTTCACATCTGCAGGTTTAGTGAAATAATAAGTACCACGTTCAGGGATGGTTTCATCTCTAGCCGCCTCAGTGTTGCTACTAGTATTTTCAGCCTTCAAAGCTGCGATATCAGCGTAGTAGCGTTCATAATCGTAACCAATGTAAGAAATCCATTGGTGATTATCTCTCTTCAAGACCTTATCATAAATAACATGGTCACCTGCACTAAAGACGAAAGTAGGTTTGATATCCATGACTGGAGCTGTACGAATTTCAGTAGTGCGACGGAAATAATAGGTACCGTTTGATGGAATATCAAGAGAACCATCAGCAGTCACAGGACCATCCACACCAGGTTGAGGAGTATCCACAGCTTCACGGTCAGCACCTATGGTTTCCGCTACTTCTGAAGTTGCTGAACGGTCCGTTTCACTAGCTACTTCAGAGCTAGCTACTGATGACACTTCATAACGTGGGCTAGCCACCTCTGAGCTCGCAACAGAAGCAACAGCAGATGCAGATTGAGCAACCTCTGCTGGTACTTCCAAAGAAGCAGCCTCGCTGACCACTACACTACTAGCTTCAGAGGAAGCAACTTCACTGATAACAAGCTTAGGTCTTGGCGCTTCTGATCTTGACGCAGGTTCATTGAGAGCATCGTTAATAGCTTCTGAGGTAGCTTGATCTATTTGAGGTGCTTCAGAATGATTCACATAAACTTCATAATCCGTACTTGGACCTGTGCTATTGGCTTGTTCCTGAGCCAAAGCATGTCCACCAAGCAACAAGCTCGCACCAATCAAGACTGATGCAGCTCCAAAAGAATATTTACGAATAGAATAACGTTGACGTTCCTTGATAACATTTGCCTTTCTCATTGTAATCACTCTCACTTTCTAGGCTGTTTCATAAAATAATGGAACCGTTTTTTACGCCTATAGTATACTTCTTTTAAAAATATTTTACAAGTATTTCATTAATATTACTAAACTTTATTTTGTAGAAAATTGATCGACAATCTTTTCGATAACTATTATCTATTATAATGAAGAAAAGTCCTTAGCTATATCTAAGGACTTTTCCTACATCTAATTTCTTGACACATTAAGCAAATCTGAATAGATTAATCAATTCATTCCGAGTTAAATTGACTATAGATATCATTCTAGTCTAAGTCTGATTCATCATAGATGTATTCCTCTAAATGTTCAGTCACTGTAATCTCATCACAGGAGCTAACATTTTGAAAATCCTTAATGTAAACAATTTTATATTGATTTGGTAGAAGTAATGGAAAGGCAAATGGCTTACCATTCTTACAAACGCGAAACATCTGAAGGCTATCTGTTACGTTACTAATAAAGACAAACGGAAACAAATGAGGACTGGGAGAATTCAAATAGTGATAGGTACCCTTTAAGGTACCACTAGTACTTCTCACTTCTCCATGTTCTTTTTGAGACATTTTTAAAGTATGCTCCTTCTACTACTTGTTATTTCCTTTTCTTAAGTACTGAGGGACAATACCATCAATCTAATTTATTGTAAACATGCATCCGACCATATATCGCATCAGAACCAAAACGAATCTGTCCGTTACTATCAAAGAAAATTGGGTCACTGGTTGGTCCATCGTTATGAGCAAAACCTGCCACATAACCGCCATCTTGAGCAAAACCATTAAAGAGCTGACTACTTGTATCACTATAACCACTTTCAGCACCAACACGGGTTACACTACCAGATGGGGATACTGTAATTGTGTCTCCTAAGTCATTTTGATAGGTACCAGCAACACTAGAGAAATCACCATTAGCCATTGCAGTAGCATCAACTGCTGTGGTAGCTGGTGTTTGTTCCGCTGAAGTAGCTGGTTGTTCTGTCGTAGTTCCTTGATTTACTCCAGCTGTTTCTTCACTAGGATTTGTTGGGGCAACTTCTTGTTGAGCAGATCCAGCAACATTTCCGGCTGATGGTTGTGAATCCTTTTCTCCAGAGGTTGCTTTTGAGACTTCTTCTGAACTAGAAGATTTTGTCTTTTGCTCAGACTTCTTCGCTTTTTCTTTTGAAGATGGTTTTGTCGATTTCACTTTCTGACTAACCTTACTAGAGCTCGATGTTAATGTGGCTTCCTTCTTATTATTACCACATGCACCAAGTAATAGAACGGAAGTTAAAGCGAGTGCGGTTAAAGTTGTGAAACGTTTTGTAGCAGGTTTCATAATAATTCTCCTTAATTAATAGCAATATAGCGGCGATTTCCACTATAACTGAGATAAGAAATCCAAGTGTGTCCCTCATTAGTCAATACTCTATCATAATTAACCGTATTACCAGCGTCATAATAAGCTAATTCAGGGCTTGACATACTAGGTTCTGACTTTATACTGACTCGTTGTGTGAAACGATAAACACCACTTGATGGGATAGTATATGTATCCTCATTCTTTTGCACATTAACAGTAGTCCCCCCAACACCAACAAGTTTACCGCTATTTTCAACATAATACAAGTGAACATTATAAACTCCTGTTGAATTTTTATGATCACTTACGTTTACATGTTGACGATAAGTTCCATCAGATTGACGAGTAGCAGTGTACCAAATAATATCATCTTGTCCATCAATTTCAGACCATGTTGGGAGCGATACTTTTTGAACTCCGTTAACGTCTGAAACATTGGAAACGATAATATCAAATGTTCCTGTCTCAGAATCATTATTTACAATTCTTATAGTACCCGTTGGACTACTAGTCACATTTACAATTTCACGAATAGGGATATAACGACGATTTCCAGCGTAAGATAGATAAGAAATCCACTCATGACCATCTGCAATCAATTTACGATCATAGTTTACACTTTGACCTGCGTCATAGTACGCAAGTTCTGGGCTTGACATTTTAGGTTCTGATTTTATACTAGCACGTCCTTTGAAATAATAGACACCACTTTCTGGAACTTCTTGGTCTACTGAAGGTGATGGGTGATTTGAAGAATCGTCCACCACTCTATTAATATCCTTAAAGTGAATAAATCCTGTTACAGTATTTTTATTAACTACCTGTCTATGATAAATATGATCATCATGCCAGTTATACTCTTCTAATTCAATGTAATCCCCCATGACATTAGATACCCATGCAACATGTTGATATTGATTATCATACCAAGCCACTGAACCCAATGCTGGAGTATTATCTACTCTGTAACCTTCACTACGTGCTCGATATCCCCATTGTCCTGCATCACCATAAGCATAAGGAATTGTAAATCCATTCACTGTACTTAGGCGATAAGCTACAAATGATGTACATTCCCTAACATACTGTCCCCAATCATCTGCATCTACCCAAATTCTACCATTCTTGAATCTTTGAGGGTAGTCATCACCACGTGCGATTGAACCACCACCTGCTGAAAACAAGGCAACATCTCCAGATGAAACATTATTAATATTTGTTGAATGAATGTACTTACCATCTTTTTTGGTGGCTCGAATCCGTGTCACATCATTAACAATGGAGGTTTTTGGCTTATCAATATTCGCAGCAGCATACCCAACTGTCTTCTTGCCTTCTGGGTTAGTAGGATCTACTTGTTCAAGTGTATCAGATTTTTTATCCTCTGCTACCACTTTGGGTGTCTCTTTTTCACCTTTTGTCTCTAACACAGATGTAGTACTGTTTTCTGAGACTTTATTACTTGTGTCTAACTCGGAAATACTTAACTCAAATTTTTCGATTGTATCAGGTTTTACTTCATCCCTCGTTTCATTTGGGCTTTCTAAAGGAACTTCTGGAGTATTAACTTGTACTACTTCTGTAGATTTTCCAATTTCTGTATTTGTAGAAGCCACTGTAACATCTGATTTTTCTGTAACAAGACTTGATGGAGCGACAGCATTCGCTTCTGTCACTTGATCAGCAGATGCTGATACTCCCATAAAGAAAAACCCTATTAGAACAGATGCTACACCAATAGAATATTTTCGAATTGAATAGCGGGTTAGTTTGTTATTGAGTATTTCATAATAAATCTCCTTTGTGTATTTTAAATAAATTTTATGACAAGTGTAAATTCCTAAAATCCCCAAAGAAAATAATGCACTCAAATTTCTATTCTTCAATTCGCTTTATGGATATAATATACTGCATATTAGAAAAAAAGAACAGGACACGTATGTCCTGCTCTATTCTTTCATGGCATCTCTCATTTTCTCTGATATGATATCTGCTAAAGAGGTATCTCCTAATAATCTAGCCAAGATTATCCCTTCTTGGTAGGCCTTTTTAGCCTCAAAAATATCATTCTTTACAACATATAGATACTGTCCCTCTAGCATTCTCAAAATTGGTTTTTTCTGATAATCTTGAGTTTCCTCCATAATACGATGCAGTTGATTGAATGCTATCTCCGATAAATGAAACTTTTTTCGTTCATATTCAACTATTGGAACCATTAATAAGGCATCCCTAAGTAAAAATAAATACTCCGTGGGAATATTATCATAACTATTTATAAGATTTCTACAAATGGCATAAAAAGTCTCTTCACTAAACCCATCTGACCGCATACTATCACCATCTCCTAACGAAATTTGATATAGTTCTATAAGTAGTAGATCATTGATAG
>OKBV01000603.1_pt1 | contig 7782 bp, 9 predicted proteins | sample 1614461 | NCBI WGS metagenome assembly OKBV01 (sample SAMN04436941, study PRJEB24849) | human gut metagenome | biome: human gut; feature: NICU; material: stool | host: Homo sapiens | place: USA: Saint Louis, MO | collected 2009-11-12
ACCGAGATCTACACTCTTTCCCTACACGACGCTCTTCCGATCTCAGTTGATGGTTTGGTAGACGTTTTTCCTCCTACCGAATCACATCCGCTGCGACTGGAGTTTTTTGGCGACGACGTAGACGAGATCCGCACTTTCGCGGTGTCGGATCAGCGCACTATCGAGAAGGCTGCATCAGGGTTATGGGCACCGCCGTGCCGCGAATTGCTGTTGACTGAATCGGTACGGGAGCGGGCGGCATCGCTGCAGAATTCGCTGCCGGGTTTCGCCGAGATGTTGGAGCGGCTGAGCCAGGGCACCGCAACTGAGGGCATGGAAGTACTTATGCCCGTGTTGAAGGATGACATGACGCCGCTGGCCAAGTTGTTGCCAGAAGATGCACTATTTATTGCGGACGATCCGGAGCGCATTGAGGCGCGTAGTACGGACCTGCTGAAGATGACTGCCGAATTCATGGAGGCAGCCTGGTCCTCGGCGGCGGCGGGCGGCAAGGTGCCGTTTTCGGTTCGCGAGCTTCCATTCGAAAATATCGAGGACACGAAGGAATTGATCCTGCAGCGAGGCATGCGCTGGTGGGAGCTCACTTCGCTGCGCGCTTCCGGAGACGATGGGATCCCTACCGCCGAGGTCGCAGCTACAGAACCAGCTGCGTATCGGGGCGATGCGCGCAAGCTGGGTAAGGATTTGAAGGAATGGATCTCTAGTGGGTGGCAGGTAGTGTGTGCCACTCCGGGCGCTGGCGGTGCCGCTAGGTTGCAGGCGCGCCTTGCCGAGATCCAGATCCCGGCGCGCATGGTAGAGCAGATTGATGCCGAGCCGTTTACCGAACCTGTGGTTCGGGGGATCCCCGCCGCGGTGCAAAATGGTTTCGTTTCGGAAAAAGCCCATTTCGTGCTGCTTTCCGAGGCCGACATCACGGGTAAGTCCCGGGCGAATGTAGGGGTAAAGAACAAGGTTCCGGCCCGCCGAAAGAAGGGTGTGGATCCGCTTGCGCTGCAGGCAGGCGACTACATTGTGCACGAGCAGCACGGAGTGGGCCGCTTCATCGAATTGGCAACGCGCACAATGGGCCGGGGCAAGGATCAGGTTACGCGCGAATACCTGGTAGTCGAGTATGCGCCCTCGAAAAAGGGAAGGCCCACAGACCGCCTGTGGGTGCCTACTGATTCGCTGGATCTGGTTAGTAAGTACACCGGAGGCGAGACCCCGCAGCTGTCCAAGATGGGCGGCTCTGATTGGGCCAAGACCAAGGCGAAGGCGCGGAAGGCAACGCGCAAGATTGCTGCGGAGCTGATTCGTCTCTACGCTGCTAGGCAGGCTACGAAGGGGCACGCATTTGCTCCGGATACGCCGTGGCAGCATCAGCTCGAAGATTCTTTCGAATATGTTGAAACCCCTGATCAGCTGACGGTGATTGACGAGATAAAGGCCGACATGGAAAAGCCTGCGCCGATGGACAGGTTGCTGTCCGGAGACGTGGGCTACGGCAAAACTGAGATTGCTATTAGGGCGGCTTTCAAGGCGGTACAGGATTCGAAGCAGGTGGCGGTGCTGGTGCCCACCACCTTACTGGTGCAGCAGCATTTCGAGACTTTTTCAGAACGCTATGCGGGCTTCCCGGTGAAGGTGGCTGCGCTGTCGCGGTTTACGTCGAAGAAAGAGGCCGAACATATTAAGGATGACCTGCTTGCGGGCAAGATTGACGTGGTGATCGGCACGCATTCGCTGGTTACCGGCCAGGTGCGTTTCAAGGACCTGGGGCTGGTGATCATCGACGAGGAACAGCGCTTTGGTGTCGAACACAAAGAGACTCTGAAGCAGCTGCGCACTAACGTGGATGTGCTGTCTATGTCGGCAACTCCGATTCCGCGCACGCTAGAAATGGCGGTCACCGGGATCCGCGAGATGTCTACCCTTGCTACTCCTCCCGAGGAACGCCACCCGGTGCTTACCTATGTTGGGCGGTATACCAATAGCCAGGTGAAGGCCGCGATTAGACGCGAGATGTTGCGTGACGGGCAGACTTTCTTTGTGCATAATCGAGTGGATTCCATTTCTAAGGTGGCTGCCGATATTGCCGAGTTGGTGCCTGAGGCACGGGTTGGCATTGCCCACGGCAAGATGTCAGAGAGCCAGCTGGAATCGGTCATCATGGACTTTTGGAATCGCGATTTGGATGTGCTGGTTTGCACTACGATTGTCGAAACCGGGCTGGATATTTCTAACGCCAACACGCTGATTGTGGACCGTGCTGACCGGATGGGACTGTCGCAATTGCACCAGCTGCGCGGCCGCGTAGGACGAGGGCGGGAACGCGCTTACGCCTACTTCTTGTATCCGGGGGATAAGCCGCTTACAGAGACGGCGCATCAGCGGCTTTCTACTATTGCGGCTAACACGGACCTGGGTGCCGGTACGGCAGTGGCAATGAAGGATTTGGAGATCCGAGGTGCGGGCAACCTGTTGGGTGGGGAGCAGTCTGGCCATATTGCCGGCATTGGTTTTGACCTGTACGTGCGGATGGTTTCCGAGGCTGTTGCGGAATTCCGCGGAGAGGAGAGCGCTCCGAAGGAAGAGGTCAAGATCGAGGTGCCGATCGACGCTCACGTGCCCGAGGATTACGTGCAGGGCGAGCGGCTGCGCATGGAGATCTATGCCAAGCTTGCCTCTGCGCAGAACGCGGAGGAGCGGCAGAGCGTGCGGGCCGAATTGGAAGACCGCTATGGTCCGCTGCCGGCTCCCGTACTTCGGCTGTTTGCCGTGGCGCAGCTTCGCGAGAAGGCACGCCAGGCGGGCGTCAGCGATATTGCCATGCAGGGCAAGTACGTGCGGTTCGCCCCGGTAGAGCTGGCAGATTCGCAGATGATGCGGCTTCGCCGAATCCATCCGGGGACGGTCATGAAGCCCGCTGTCCGGCAGGTGTTAGTGCCCGCTCCGACCGACGGCAAGATTGGCGGTTCCAAGATCGTGGGCTTGCAGTTGCTCGAATGGATTGAGCAGGTGCTGGTGTTGGTATCGACCAAGGTCTCGACGCTGAATGCTGACCCGAACACGGGAGCAAAAGACTGACGGAAATTAGGTACACGATCCTTTTGTGATTAGGGCGTGCATCTATGCTGTTTTGGTTCTTTTGCGAAATTACGAGGGCGAATTTTTCGGGTTCACTATGCCCGAAACACAATTTTTGTGACAATATGTCTCAAAAAAATTGCCCGCTCTGAAGAAGCTGAAAGTGTAGGGCATAAATCCCGGTTCTACTGTGTGGTCGGGCAGACACTTGGCTCGTAACCATGTATTCGAGCAATGGATTCGTTGGTGACTTTGATTCACGGTATGGAGAAGTTGAAGGCAGAGGATCCGGAGTCGCCTCAGCTGGCCCTTGCTGGAAAGTATCAGCGCAAAGCCAGCATCTACTTGTACTACATCTATTCCGAGAACTCGCACGGTGCTCACGCTCCTTACTATGCCCAAGAAATCTTGAATAAGTCCTTGGATGCATCCGGGAAGGGGCAGCTGGCACTGAATAGGGCAAGCGAATCCCACCTAGCAGCTTCCGAGGTTGCTCAACGCCATAGCAAGGAAATAGCTAATCGTAAATGAACAGTCAGGACGACGCGTCGCGAGCATCTTTGAAACTCGATCCTGAACAAAGACAGGATTTACAGGAACTGATGGAGTAGGCCCCGCCCTCGTTGGAAGGGTGGGTACGCCAGCAGAGGAGGCAGTATCTGAACCCGGCCCCTAGGAAGGTTGAGCAAGCTCCCGAGGATTTTGCGGCCGCGGAGCTTGGCGAAGATATAGATAAGCCGGTGCTGCGGCGGAAGAACAAGCCCAAGAGCGCTACCCGCAAGGTGGGTGCTGTACCCAAGGTGCTTCTTTCCCTGATCCTTGTAGCAGGGATAGTAACGGGAGTGTACTGGATAGGCCATCCAGGCTCTTCCACGCAGACCCCGCACGCCGGCATGTCGAATGTTCATGCGCAAAGCCAAGGCAAGAGCGAAGCGCAAAAGAAGGCCGACCTGGATCGAGTACAGCAGCTAAAGGTGGGCCTACTCGACAAGCCGAATGACGCGGACGCACTGCTGGAACTCGGAGTGCTGCAGCTCGGATTGAACGACCCCGATGGGGCCCGAGAAGCATGGAAGAAGGTGTTGAAGATAGACCCGAACCGGGTCGAGGCTTTCTATAATTTGGGCTTCTATTACATGTTGCAAACTCCGCCGCAGACTATCAAGGCAGAGCAGATGTGGCAAAAGGTAATCCAGAAGGCGCCGGATTTTGACATGGCGGCTACCATCAAGATGCACAGGAAATACCTGGGGCAAAATGGTTCGCAATCTATTAAAGAAAACTAAGCCTTACATGGACGTATCAATTCCCGCCGCATTGCTAGCTGGCATGCTCGCCTTTGTATCCCCTTGTTTTTTGCCGATAGTGCCGGTGTTCGCCGCTTACATGACTGGCATGGAAGTAGAACGAGGCCGCCGCCAACGGATTAGGGCCGCCTCTCATGCAGTGGTGTTCGTAAGCTGCTTTTCAGCGGTATTCATTTTGGTGTGGGTGCTCATAGGAACCCTGGGGTATGTAGTTGCTGACTACCGCAACATTGTCCGGATTGCCGGAGGGGCAATCCTGATCTTCTTGGGGCTGCAGGTAGCGGGGCTAATTAGAATCCCGGTCCTGGAACGGACCATCCGCATGCGGGTAGACGCAGATGTTTCGCAGGCCCCCTCTTATCGCCGGTCAGCTGTATTGGGACTGGCCTTTGGAGCTGGGTGGACCCCCTGCATTGGGCCGATCCTAGGGGCAGTTATAGGGCTGGCTTCATTTTCTGGAACCCTCGCCAGGGGAATCTTACTGATGGTCATCTTCTGTATCGGACTGGGCACGCCAATCGTGCTGGTAGCCGTTGGCTCCGCCATGATCAGTCGGCAGATCGACTGGTTTAAGAATCATTACCGCCTTACCACCGGGGTAGCAGGCGGGGGCCTGGTCATTGTCGGATTCTTGATGATCATGAATCTTTTTGCACGCATAGGTGGATTATTTCCTGAGTTAGTTGGTGGATTATGACGCAGTCGGGCTCAACGGCATCCCAAGAAGAACCGGTAGAGGTGGGGCTGAAAGATTTCCTCGCCAGGATCTACCGCCTGTTCTACAACAAGTCCTTTGGGCTGGTCCCCATCATGGTGATGGCAGCGCTCACCATGATGGGAACACTGATTGAGTAGGCTCCTCCGGGAGCAATGGCGGACCCTGCCAGCAAAGAACAGTTTCTTGCCAGCGCGCGGCAAACCTATGGCGGCTGGGTCTCAGTATTCTCGGCGCTGGGCGTGTTCAATATGTTCTCCTCGCCGCTTCGAAATGACTACCTATGCCGGAGTCGAAGAGGCGCACAAGTCCGCGAAAGGCGTGTTTGTTCGGCGCCGCTATCGCGTACTCAATGATGAGGCCGCTCCGCACAGTTTTTATGCGGGCCATTTCGCATGGGGCCCCTTCGGCACCGTGATTGCCCACCTCGCATTTGTGCTCATATTGATGGCGTTAGTAGTGAGCACTTACACCTCTTTCGAGCAAAACGTGAACATTGGGGTAGGGGACAAAGCGGGCGCGTCAACGAACTGCTGCGGTATGACGGCTATCGCTTCCACCAAATGTCATTCGGAATCGCCGCGCGGATCAAAGTCACTTACCAGAGCGGAAAAGCACTCTTTGCCGGGGCAGTACCACTGCGGTGGAAATCTGCCGACGAAACCAACAGTATTGGTAAAATTACCCCGCCAAAGACAGGCAAAGAAAACTTGATCGTGGCTCCCGCCTCGGGCGCGCAATCAGAAATTCCCGCCGGCAGCGTGCAGGTGGAAGTCTATGCCAACGGGTAGGACCAACCTTCCCAAGTCTTCATGCTCGATCCCGGCAAGAGCGGTAAGGCAGAAGGGCTCACCGTACTTTTTGGTCGCGAGATGCAATACGCCGGCGTGAGCGTTCGCAAAGACCCGGGGGCCGTGCTCATCTGGATCGGGACCGCTCTAATCATGGTGGGACTAATCATGACCTTTGCCTACATACATCGGCGGATGTGGGGGCGAGTGGATGAAACCGAAGAGGGCACCAGGAATCGCGTTGCCTTCGCCGATAAAACTTCCAGCTTGTCCACTGCGCCCTTCGCGAAGATGGCTAGGGCGCTGTACAACGACCCCAACAATGACGTTAGAAAGGCAGACTGATGCTGCAAACGCTTGAATACATTCTGATTGGTGCCATTGTGGTGCTCGCACTGGCACTTATCTGCTACGTTGTGGTTGTGACTGCGCGAAAGCGGGGTGTGCCCGTAAACGAGCGTGCCAGGAAGCACGAAGCTGACCACTCTGCGGTGAAGGTGTCGACCGTGGCATTGGAATCCAAAGGACCATAGCAGAAGCGGATGGCCCTCTACGGAACCGCCCTCACCCTAACTGCCTTCGTTCTTACTACCTTGTACTTGGCAATGCGCTGATACCTGTCCGGGCACGGTCCCTTCGAAAACCAACATGAGATCGCAGTCTCGTTCGTGTGGGGAGCCCTGCTGGCTTACCTAGTCTTCGAATGGCGCTTCTCGGTACGCATGCTTACCCTGGTCGTGCTGCTTTTTTCGCTGACAATGCTGCTGTACGCCATGAGCCAGCAATCGGGTATTGAACCACTTATCCCGGCGTTGCAGAACAATCTGCTACTGCCTCTTCACGTCACCTTCGCAATTCTTGTCTACGGCGCCGCCTGCGTCTCTTTTGCTGTCGCCGTGCTGTACCTGCTTCGCCCTCTGCTAGGCGACCGCATCCGCGCCTACCCGTCGGCACGCGTGCTGGACGAACTGGGCTACAAGGCTGGCGTCATCCCACTACTAACCCTGATGATTTTGCTGGGCGCAATGTGGGCGAACGTGGCCTGGGGCAGGTACTGGAGCTGGGATCCGAAGGAAACCGCAGCCCTGGTAACTTGGTTGGCCTACGGAGCAAACCTACACGCGCGAGTCGTAGCTAAGTGGCGCGGAAAGCGCGCCGCCTGGCTGCTGGTTATATGATTCATTACGATCCTTATTGCCTACTTCGGCAACCACTTCTTTGGGGGGCTACATTCCTATGGCGTCTGAACATCCAATTGATCGGATTCGCAACTCTTCCATGGGCAACCTTGTGGTTATTGCAATAGCGGCCGTTGCCATTGTGGGGGCGGTAGTGTTCTTCGCTACCGGATTCGGCAGCGACAAGGCCCAGGAAAATAAGGCAGGCTCCAACATGGCCCAGGTGCAGGCAAAGAAAAAGCCTCTCGGTCCCGCACCCAAGCTGAACGAACAAGCTCCGAAGTTCCAAGCTAAAGATCTGGACGGCAAGGACATTTCCTTGGCTGAACTGCGTGGCAAACCCGTATGGCTGGTATTTGGTGCCAGCTGGTGTGCTGCCTGCAGGGCGGAAGCTCCCGATATAAACGAGGCCGCCAAACGCTACGGCAATAAAGTCAATTTCGTTTCCATCAATGCTGAAAGCGCAAAAGATGCCAGTGACTACGCGAAGAAGCTGGGCCTGGCCTACCCGGTGATTGCGGACGAGGATACACAGCTATCGGCCAGCTACAGGGTCTCGGGAATCCCCGCGCATTTCGTTATTGATGCGCAGGGGAAACTGGTTGCCACCCCAATCGGCGCGGTGGGGCCGGAACAGATTGCCCGAAACGTCGCCCTCGCCCAGGGATTCAACTAATTTTTTATCTGATTTACAACGAATCCATAATGCTAAAGCTGCACCG